>Ga0210059_1001535_pt1 | contig 34987 bp, 20 predicted proteins | sample Ectturendosymbi2_FD_188042 | JGI IMG/M metagenome (GOLD analysis project Ga0210059, IMG submission 188042) | Ecteinascidia turbinata endosymbiont from Florida, USA - Sample 2 (SPAdes) (version 2) | ecosystem: Host-associated > Tunicates > Ascidians > Unclassified | place: Key West, Florida... | reverse complement strand
AGCAGCAGAGCACTGACTAAACAAGTGCGGACCAGCGGCACCGAACTCGATATACGGGAATGCAGGTAATCAACGCCGACGCAACCAGGGTAATTGCAATCACAACGTAAATGCGATCGGCATAATTGTCACATCTGTTTCATACATATCTGAAAAAATAGCAGAGTGCTAACATTAAAAATACATTTTTTCGATGTTTGAGGTTTGGGTCGTGAGATGTTTATAAAACTCAGATTAGGGTCGCGCTCAAAAAAGTATAAGAACCACTGTTATATGGAAATGTCGTTGTGTACGCCAATCGTTGTGATACCAAACGCCGTTGATAAGTTGTGTCCGTTGTTGATGTTTGTCTTCGAGTAAGTCTTTGTCGTTGCACGGTGACTTATTTGTATTGGCTGAAGCCTACGGACTTACAAATCTGGCGAAGAGATGCCTACAAAAATTGCTTATTCTGTTGTTGGAATGACAAGTGAAGCTGAAGGGTATAGTGCGAAACATTTGGAACGTCAAAGCCCAACTGTTCCTGGATGGCAAACAGCAAGGTGGGATTCAGGTTGCTTAATGCTTGTTCGACAATTCTTCTTCCCTTGGCCCTGCTAAGTAGAGATAGAGGGGTTGCGCGGATTGCTGACGTGACTCATTTTTTTATGGGTGTGTAAAGGGGATAATTTAAAATTGATTCTGAGTTAAAACAACCAATTCTTTATCTGTCCTACTAAGACAAATTTTGCTTCAAGATCTGCATACCCCTCAACTCTTCATCATCCATGCATTGCTTGGCCACCATCGGTCATCTGTTTTATGAAAATGATTGTTGTGTATATGATTCAATGTTTGTGTACCCTTGTTTCTTATTGTGACTTTTGATTTGTATTCATTGCTCTGTATTTTCTATTTGTGTTTTAATCATACTTTACTTTTAGCCTTGACCAGTTTTGAGTTTAGGACTTATCATCCTACTCTGGATGTAGTGTTGTACCAAGTGTTATGGGTTAGCGAACAATAGTGTTAAGAATGTGTCTGTAACCTTGTGGTTCTGCTTCCAACACTACTTTGAAAAACGTTCTCTTAAATGTTAAGAAAGTGTCCGTAATCCTGTGATTCAACCTATAATGCCGCTGCAAAACGTTCTGTTTTATCTGTTTTTATCAACCTGCGTTGTGCAGATAGTGTGTGTTTTCACTATGGACTTTGTATCTGCTGGAAAAATACATTTATTCATTCAATATCTTAGAAATAAATTCATCAAGATATAAATGAAGGCAGTGGCTTTAGATACGCCTGTGGATCTTGAAATTTGAAAACTTATTAATATGCCACCTATGACGTAATAGTTACGCATGACGAGAGAACAGTAGGCTTGGTAGAAACAAACTAAACATAAAAGACAAACCTTAATCTAGCCCTAACCTCAACCCTATCCGTAGCCCTAAGCTAATCTAACCTTAACCTAACGCTAACCTATCCTTAACCTAACACTAACCCCTAAACGTAATGCCTAAGTCTGAAAAAAAGTAAAGAAAAAAAAACAAAAGGAAAGTTGGCAAGGAGATTCAAAACGAAAACCATTGGCATAGTAGCCGTAACGCATCACCGTTACACTATGCGATCCACGCAGTTTGAATGTCAAACTGACCCTTTTATTTGAATTGCGTCAGGACAGGTGTATCCGTAGTCACTTCCATAAATGAACTTGTCCTAATTAAATAAAAACAATCATATTTATTTGTGTCATACTCATGGTCCATTATCACAAGTGGTCGGGTAGTGGTTCTCAAGCAACAAAATAACACAAAAATAGTTAATCATTGCACAATGGTTAGTCAACCCAATTTGCTTCATGCAACCCTTGTCGATGCAGTGAAAATAATCATAATTTTTACTAGAACAACTGCCAAATGACAAGAATACATGTTTTTGTGCAACACATTGTACTTGTTATAACAACGGCAACATCATGGACATCCGTAACATTATACATGGCAACTGTTGCTTTTTCATTTCAATACTGTTATCATACAAGAGGTTATTTCAAGTCATTAAACTTTCTTATTTCTCTTGTTTCATTTTCAACAAACAGAAAAAGATACCGAATTAAGCAATGTGCAGCCTTTATTTGTCATAATCTGTTGTAAATATTCACACTCTATATTATTAAATTGCACTCTTCGTAAAAAGTTAATAATACCTCGACAATATCAACAAAAGCTTGTACTCTAATGCAAGAAAATTTGCCTTTTCAAAATAATTAGGAAGAAGAATATTTTCAGGTCAAAAAGGATTGCAAAACACATTGCATTCTGTCCTATGATGATATGCAGTGCTTAATTGTTCAATGTTGAAAGCAGTGGTGTAGTGCTGCTGAAGTTCTACTCTGCCACCTATACTGATGAATGATGGTCGTTGTCTACAAATATAAGTGAAAGTGCCCAGCAGAGCTTTGGCACCTATTAAATTGCCAGTATACCCCTGGTTTAGAGACATTGTAAAACTCATTCTGATGCAAAAAATGATAGCCAAAGGGGTCCCCCTTTGAAATTTAATAAAAATTTAAGCATGCTCATCGAAGCGGAACATAAAAAAATGGTGTTTTTTAAAGTGGTCACAACTCTGCAAATAATGGGAGTTTTTCAAAAAAATTTTTGCATCCTCAATATTTCAGTGAGATCTACAAGTATGCCAATTTTCATTAAAATGCAAAACACTTGGTGTAATTACAAAATGCCCATTTGGCATGGAATGATGCGCAATCAAGAAAAGAAAGTTGAAATTTGTAGTCTGGAGGTGTGAAGCAAATGGATATGTTCAAGCTTGGTAATAAATCTGAAAAAGTAGCTATGGCATCATATAAGATTAATCATCTTTTGGGTTGTCACACGAACTAGTATTCGGATGGCAAAATTATCAAGTAGGCTATTGTTATTTAAACTAGTGATCTTAAACGTTTTTGTCATCATGGAACCCCTGATATACTTTCGTGTTTGTCATGGAACCCCATTAACAAAAATTTAAAAAATGTGAATTACATTGAAGAAAATCAAATTTTTCATTATTAGACACTGCAACAAATAAACAGTTACATATTACAGAAGTTATAAAGCAAGAAATTTAATGAATGGGTTGTACTTGCATTACTGGAATGTATCTGCTGCATACAGAATTTGGAAAAGAGAACCTGTATCTCAAATAAGTGTCGTCCCATTTTTTAACTTTGGTAATTGAAGTACATTTGGTCTGCTTTGGATTAGGTGCCTCTTTTACATTTGAACTATATTGCTCATTACTACCCACACCTTTGCTGTTGTTATTATTTTGCTTCATATAAGAAAATGTTACTTTGCTTCATCTGGCTTGACTAAAAATAAAGAACTGGGTTTCACACTGTTTTTACTTTATTCCCACAAAGGCTCAACAGTAGCTTTAGTCTGTTGCTTACTTTACTACTCCTCCGATGATCAGTACTGTGAACTGTACATTAGCAACATCGTATAACTATGATGTAAAAATAACATTCTTCTTAATTGCACTAAAATGAACAAGTGACGCAACAACTCTCAATAATATATGTTCCGCTGTCTGCACTCAACCTCCTGCACAACTAACTGGCCTACTTGGAGTCTAAATGCGGCACAGTGATCTAAAAATTACATATAGTCAGTTGGGGCAAAAAGAATCAAGGGGGTAGTTGGGGTAAAAAAAAATCCCCCTTACAACCTCAACATGTTGCAGTGCATGAATTTTTTTGTGGGATTGATGCAGTGCAAGCATTTTAAAAGTCATTATTCCTATTTCGTATTTCAATGATGCATTTGTTTTTTTAGTAGGTTCATTTTACAAAAACACCCAAAAATAGCCCCAAAACACTTTTTTAGTGGTTTTACAAACTTTTGTGTGATGAAGTTGCAGATGAATTTTTTACTCCAATTTTTTTTAGACAATGTGTCGCCTAATCAGTGAAGGTAGTCCAATAAAAAAAAGTTATTATGATTAATACCTTTTGTTCACTAATGTTGCTTTTTTTACCCTGAATTTTTCATGGCCACGGGGCAAAAAAATCAATTGTTTTTTTTTATCCTTGATTTTTTTTGTGTGACTCTCCAAATGATTCCCGACCATCCACATCTACTCATGAGTGTCAACCATGTGTTGCAAACACATATGCACCATCACTCTCTGGAGAAGACCCAGCTAAGCAAAGGTGCACAGAGCTGTCCACAAAGGAGTTAACACTTTGGCGTCCGGCCGCTTTCGGGGATTTTCGAAAAAAACGCCTAAATGCATGTGGCTTTGCACGGCAATATCTCCGCTCCTGTACGGGTTACGGACCTGGTCGAAGTGTCAGAAGACATGGCATGTCTTCTAGTCTGCACTTGAAAAAAATTTTTTGTTTGGGGGCTGCGGGTTTTTTGTGAGTGACGTCATAAGTGGAGGACTTTTAGGCCACCTTGGCCCACTTTGCCTGGCCCTGGGCGCCAAGCCTTAGGTGGTAGTATTTCGCTGAAGTTTTTACTGGAAACTAGGCTACAATCCGAGTCTTTTGGTACTTTGGATGACCTGCTGGGGTTTCAGGTTCAAAAGTTATGATCTAAACTAGTAAAAATATTTGACTAATTAGCTAATTAGATAATTAATTAATTTGTTTATTTTAGATTATAACTTTTGATCCAGAAATGCTAGAAAGTCAATCAAAGGCTCAAAAGACTCGAACTCAAGCCTAGTTTCCAACGAAAACTTCAGCGAAAAACTTTGGCCTAGCGGTTGGGCCCGAGGCCAGGCAACATGAGCCAAAATGACCCCAAAACTACTTCACTTATGACGTCACTCACAAAAAATTCGCAACCTCCAACCAAAAAAGTTTTTTCGAGTGCAATCTAATAGACTGGCTGATCCGTTTGAGCCCTTGAACAGCTCTCTAGCGCAATCGGCGGAGTAGTTAAGGCATTGGCAAGGCAACCAAAAACTGCAGTTTTTTCGGCCGAAATTGAAGTACGAATATATCGTACGCTGACTCTCAAAGTGTTAATCAAGCTATTCCAAAGCAGAGCTCCAGAAGGAAGGAAATATCATATCTGTTTGATGTCAAATGATGACAATGTATCAATTGAAAGTGGCATTAAATCTAGGGTGAAACCTGGTGTTGCTAATCATGACTTAGCAAAGAAGCAAAAACGAGTTAAAATGGATGGAAATATCCTGCCAAACAAATGGTTCAAGGAACAAGTGGAGCTGTTCAAGAAAGAAAGCACACCAAAACAGAGGAAAAGTAAAAAAAGCAATTGTTTCAGACACTGATGAAGATGTAGAGATTTCACTGCATGATGAGTCAGATGATGATGAAGACCTTGAGGATGGTCACAAAGGAATTGCAGAGGATAAAGGGGACAAACAACAAGTCACTATTTCAAACTCAGACATTGGAAAATACTTTGCAGTGTACTGAAATAATCCACAGACATATTACTTAAGAAAACTTGATAAATTGTTTAGGGATGATGTGGACCAGCAAGTAGAGAAAGCATAATTTAAATTTTTGAGCAAGAGGAGTGGGATAGATGGAGAAATATGTTGGGATTGGCCTATTACCATAGATATAGACATTGTTCACACTGCCAGCTATTTTTGGTGGCAAGCATTGGCCAAACTGAAAAGTGGTAGACGTGGAAAATCATATTTTGTACTTGGAGAAGAGGATAAAGTGCAGGAAAAGTTTGCATTTCTTCAGATATATGGTCTACACAATGTCTAACATTGTTACTGGACTATTTCCATAGGAGTAATGTTGTTGTAATTGTGCCAATTTACTGCAAAGTATGGTTCAGTAAAGTTACCTTTTTTTCCCCCACGCATGCTTTTTTTGTCTCTTTTTAAGGTGAAAAAAAGCAAGACTAATTTGTATATGTTTTTTCGCAATGTGCAAAGGAAAGCCAAAATTTTCCAAAAGGTACATTGCCCACCAGCCACAATAGGAAACAAAACTTTGTCTTTTCAACGCACAGAGCATGACCCATATCAAACTATGTACATTTTGTCTTTTTTGCCACAACTGACTTAGGACGCATCAATATACTCAAACAAGAAATCATTTCCCCTAAAAACAAGGAAGCCTCACGGAACCCTCAAAAGTCGCGGAACCACACTAGAAGTTTTGTGGAACCATTGTTGAAGAGCACTGATTTAAACCAAAGAATGTCGCACATTTAGTATTCAACTTAACACTTTGACGTCCGGGTTAATTCAAGCGGTTCGCAAAAAATCAGCTGGTTCACACGTGGCTTTGCGCGGGAATATCTCCACTCCTGTTCAGGTTGCGGACCTGGTTGAAGTGTCAAAAGATGCGGCAAATCTTGTAGTTCGCACTCGAAAAAGTTTTTTTTGCTTGGGGTCTGCGTTTTTTTTGTGAGTGACGTCATAAGTAGAGGACTTTTTGGCCAGTTTGTCCAACTTCACCTGGCCCTGGGCGCCAACCATTAGATGGTAGTATTTCGCTGAAGTTTTTATTGGAAACTAGGATACAATCTGAGTCTTTTGATACTTTGGATGACCTGCTGGGTTTCAGGTTCAAAAGTTATGATCTAAGTTAGTAAAATATTTGACTAATTAGATAATTAATTATAGTCTTTATTGAACAAACTAAACTGTGACTGATTTACTTGCCGCCATCTTTATGGCCTTTAACTATGAAAAATAGATACGCTTGCAAGTTTTAATCGTCGCAGAAGAATGAAAGCAGAAAGCAGGCAGATTCCTCAGAAGCTTGCCGCAAGGCTAAAGTTTTTTACTGTCTTCGATCCGTTGAGAGAATCCCTGCCACTACTGTTTTAGGCAAATGTTGACATTTACTGAAAGAACTATGATACAGGAAAAGGGAGAATTGACGAACTGTCAAACCAGCAAAGAAGTTGTGTTTGGAACAAGGAATAACTAAAATTAGCTTCATTGCACGCTTGCAATGCACGTTGAAAGGCTCTGCCTTCCTTGATTTTTCGTGAACTGTTACACTCTGTTTAAATCGCGTGGCTTCTCTCGGGCACTCGTCATCGTGCACATGTGTTATCTCCAGAGGAAAAGTGTCTTTGTTAGACCACTGCCAAACACAGATTTTCTTAGCAGTGACTGGTTTATGAAGCTCTGGGAAGGTCAGCCTTTTAGCTTCGAAAAATTTTTTAGTAATGTTGTTGCAACTAGCCACAGTTCGTGTGTTTTTCTTTACCTGTTTTCAAGTGCCAACATTTCGCCTGTAAGATTTGTCTTACATTTACAGGACTGATGATGCGTTGGAAAATGCGAAACTAGTTTCCCCGTCAATAAACTGTGACTGATTTACTTGCCGCCATCTTTGTGGCCTTTAACTATGAAAAATAGATACGCTTGCAAGTTTTAATCGTCACAGAAGAATGAAAGCAGAAAGCAGGCAGATTCCTCAGAAGCTTGCCGCAAGGCTAAAGTTTGTTTACTGACTATGAACTTCACTGTCAGAAAGCATTCACTAATTCCCTATCTTATTATCACACTTGGCTGTCAATGTTGCAAGCTAATAGAAGAAATATGCACATGCAACAACACTGTACATAATACTGTTCACAAACTTCACCGAGGCTACAAAAAGAATTTGCACAAAAATAAACGCTGCACTTCACTGTTAAGCTTACTATCGTAGTGCCGTTGTCATGCAGTATTTACAAGATGCAGTACATACCTTGATATTATCTACCTCTCTGTCACAAAGCATTGACAAAACTCCACATCTTACTATCACACTTGGTTGTCAATGTTGCAAGGTAATAATAAAAAATAAGCGCGTGCAGCAACACTGCACAAAGTGTATATCCCACTACTCGCAAACTTCACTGAGGCTACAAAAAGCTGGACAAAACTTGATTTTTATTCAGGTGGGTAAGAATTTAGCATCTTAAGAATCTCAAGTAGAAAACATTTTATTGCATGAACATAGGGTTAACAGATGTATCAACTTGGCCACACCTTCAAGCCTTGTCTTGAAACATAACATATTTGCACACTATACTGTAGATTTGGGAGTAGAATCATTTTAGCAAATATATAAAGCCAACAAAAAGTTGCAGAATGTTTCAACAGCAAATCTAACGTCATCATCAAGCTAACTTTGCAACCATTGCCTAACAACAATCAAAGAATTATGATGCTTATTATAGATATTTCGCCCATGCTGTGAAAGCTGTTTTTAAGATCAAGTGTGGCCTGGCTAATACAGCTTGTAACCTTCTACAGCAGTAAGTCAATGTTATTTTTCAATTTAAACAAAATAGCTCTAATTTTATTGAATTGTTGTCAGCCAATCCAATTAATTACTTCAAATTTTATTTGTTCCATACAGTTTATCTTCTCCTTCAAACTGCGTGCTTGTTCGCAAAGACTTTGCTCATTTGCTTCGCTTTCATGAGTTTTTTGTCTAAAAGCGTTGGACTTAGCCAGTAAAATAAAACTATGCTATTTTTCAGCTTACACAGCTAATGCGTTTGCCTCTTGGCTCATAGATGCTATGCTTTCTTTTAATAACTTTCTTTTTGATTTAACTGCACGGATTTAATTTTGTGCAGCCTTACTCTTTCTAGCTTTTTCACTTTTAGCAATGAGTTTTCTTTGATATTCTCAATGTAATTGATATCTCCTTCTCGCTGCTCGAACATTTCGTTTCAATCTGGGGATTAATGGAATTTCACTGAGATGAACAGCACTGCTCTTCACTGTGTCATACACAAAACAACTAGTAATTCATGACTTCTTTTTCATTTTTTCCACCATAAGTTCATTGTTGATCGAGAAACCCTTCTCAAAAGCAGGTTGGCCATGAGATAGCGTAATGATACTTTGGAAAATTTCCCAAAGCTTGGCATAATTTGCATTCTTCATGTCGTTCCAAAATTGATATTCAGAGATATGCTATTTGCCAATCAATAAATCGCTAATATACCAAGTGGATTTTCAATTAAACTACAAACTTAAAAATAAAATGATGAATTCAGCTGAAGATCAAACTACGATAGTACAATGCACAGTCTATAAATAAACTTCCAAGAGATTTATGCAGAAAAGCCAAAAAGCTAAACATTACCAGTGTCTCTTGCTGATGGCATAGGTGAAGCAAAGGACTTATGTTGTAAAATTATCTTTTTGAAACATTGAGAAATTTTAAAAATTTTGTTTCTTTTCTAGCTCTCAAATTTTTAATGGGTTTTTGATTTTTCCATGACTTTCAAATTTTTATCAATTTTCCATGACTTTCCATGAAAATTTATTTTTCCAAGATTTTCAATAATTTTCTATGACCGTGAGAACCCTGTTTTCAATAAGCATGACTGAGTCTTTATACAGCAGTGAACATGACCACACCTCCATAGTCAGCATCAACAGCTTCAAACTGTTGTTTTTTCACTGAGACATTTTGGTCATTTGTCTCACAGTTGTATCAAAACTCACCTTAACAGTGTTCATTAACCTATATTTTTAGACAGTCTGTCCGAAATGACTATTTTTTTTTCAGTTATTTCAAAAATTGTTCAGTCTATGACCAAAAATAAATCCCAGGCTTCCAATGACTACTTAAATGTGCTATGGTTAATCACGTTTGCATGTATCTAATTTACCGTTGGTTTAACACATTTGCTGCCGGCCTACAAATAGATCATACTTGGAGAAAAAACAGGGATATTTCGGTTGCCTTACCAACCCCATAGCTTCTCGGCCAGTCACATTAGAGTGCTGTTCAAACCCTCAATAGACTTGACAAGTCTTCGAGTCCGCAATGACAAAAAAATTTTTGGTTTTGGGGTTCGGTTTTTCTGTGAGTGATGTCATAAATAAGATAGGTTTTTGGCTATTTTTGGTTGCTTGTACCTGACCTGGGCCTAACTGCTACAGTAGACGTAAGTATTCAGCCCAAATTTTCAATGGAAACTAGGCTCGAATCCAAGTCTTTTGAGCCCTTGATCGTCTTTCTAAGGTTTCTGGCTCAACCGTGATGGCCTAAAATAAGCAAAATAATTATCTAGTGATGGGATTAATTACTAATTTTGTTGTTTTTAGGTCGTAACTTTTGAACACCAAATCCCAGCAAGTGTTGCAACCTCTCCGTTGGTGATGCGTTGAATGCGTGGTTCACCACGAACAGGATGTGCGCGAAGAACAACATCCATACACATGTGGCACGAACAAGTAATAACAGAGTGATCTCATCGGGTGATCTCTATTGTTGCTTGCTGCCACAGTGTGAAGCTTGGCGCACTTGCCGCTTGGGCTTTCCGATCCCAAAGTCATCCAAATTATTGAAAGACTAGGAATTTAGCCTAGTTTCCAATAAAAATTTGAGTGAAATACTACCATCTAGCGGTTCAGGCCTAGGGCCAGATGATGTGGGACAAAAAGGCCTAAAACAACTCCACTTATGATGTCACTCCCAAAAAAAAACAATCAAAAAACAAAATTTTCTTTTCATTGCTGACTTGAAGACTTGCCAAGTCTTTGAGGGTTTGAACAGCTCTCTAGCACTTTTGGCACCGGAGATATTCCTGTGCAAAGGCACGTGCAAACTACTGGTTTTTAAGCCGAAATAGCCCAGCACTGAAGGTGTTAAGCTGGTTGTGCGGGTTATTTGATGTGTACTCAACTCACCAGGTTATAATGGTATTGGTAAGTTGTAATTTTTTAGCTTAACACTTTGAGAGCCGGGGTACAATGTATTCGTACTTTGAAATCGGCCTAAAACCAACAGTTGTCAGTTGCCTTACCAACCCCATAACTCCTCTGCCGATTGTGCTAGAAAGCTGTTCAAGGGCTCAAACGAATTGGCCAGTCTTCTAGTCTGCACTTGAAAAAAATTTTTTGGTTGGGGGTTGCGGATTTTTTGTGAGTGATGTCATAAGTGAAGTAGTTCTTGAGCCATTGTGGCTCATGTTGCCTGGCCTAGGGCCCAACCGCTAGGCCAAAGTATTTTGCTGAAGTTTTCATTGGAAACTAGGCTTGAGTCAGAGTCCGAGTCAGAGTCTTTATCTTTATTGTCTTTTGAGTCAGAGTCTTTATCTTTAAGTTAGTAAAAATTATTGACTAATTAGCTAATTAATTAATTTGTTTGTTTTATAGCAAAACTTTTGAACCAGAAACGCTAGAAAGTCGATCAAAGGCTCAAAAGACTCAGACTCGAGCCTAGTTTCCAATGAAAACTTAGCGAAACACTTTGGCCTAGCGGTTGGGCCCTAGGCCAGGCAACATGTGCCAAAATGACCCCAAAAGTACTTCACTTATAACGTCAGTCACAAAAAATCCGCACTCCCCAAGAAAAAATTATTTTCTAGTGCAATCTACCAGACTGGCTGATCCGTTTGAGGCTAGAACAGCTCTCTAGCGCAATCGGCGGAGGAGTTAGGACGTTGGTAAGGCAACCGAAAACTGCTGTTTTTTCGGCCGAAATCGAAGTACAAATATATCGTAGACCGGCTCTCAAAGTGTTAAAGGCAAATTGAGCAAAATTTTTATTTCAAAAGTGTGTATCAAACTATTAGCCCTTAGCGTTAATCGGTACCCAAGAAGTAGCTCTCAGTTACATGAAGGTTGGTGACCCCTGCTCTAAAGACTCTTAGTGCAATCTGGTTTCCAATAAAATTTTGAGTCCAAAGATTGACTCTTGGCGTTGGCATCCAGGGCCTGATAATCTTATCCAAATATGCATAAACTTACTGCCATTATTATGTCACCAACAAAAACAATAAAAACCCCAAAACTTCCCTATTTTTATTTTTAAATTGAAACTACAAGACTTTCTGCATCTTTAGAGTGTTTGAACAGCTCTCCTGCTCAATTGGCTGGCGAGTTATGGCCTTTAGCCAATGTGGCTAAGGTTACCTTTTGCCGGACTTGATTTTTCATCAAAATTTGGGTTTTAGAGCCATAATTTTAGATCCAGAAATGCTAAAAAGCCGATCAAGGGCTCTAATGACTTGAATTATAGGCTAGTTTTCAGTGAGTCAAAAAATTGGGTCATTGGTTTGACGCCTAGGGCCCAATGACCTCTGCCAAAATGCATGAATCTACCCCCATTATGACGTCACCCACAAAAAAACGAAAACTCTTTAACTTTTCCAATTGTTAAATAAATATGGACTACAAGACTTCCCGCATCGTTAGAGGGTTTGAACAGCTTTCTTACTCAATCAGCTGGCAAGTTGTGGTTGTGCAAAGTTCAGGAAAAAAGTGGTGCACATGGGACTAACAGGGTTAAAGTGTAATTACATTGAAATGTTAGACAAAAACTTAGTGGGACGTTTATTCAAAAGAAACAAAATAAGCAATCAGGATATTTAAAACTAAAATCTCCACAGTGAGAGCTTTCAAATGATGTATTGCACTTGCCAATAGCTTGTGTGTTTTTTCGACTTATCACCATTCAAAAATTTTGTCACGCATGAGTGATTGTGATGGCTATCCATTTTCTTTACCCCAAAATTTGGGTAAGCACATGGATTTTTTGAAAATTTTCTTCACAAGTGAAGATAAGATACTTGAGACAATCTTTTGTAAAGTTTTTACAACAGTTAAATGATTAGTGAGAATGATTTAGTTTTAAAGTTAGTTGATGATTTTCTTGCGAGTTGTTATGCTTCATTGACCACAAAAATTAGTCATTTTGTATGGTCCATAACTTTGCGAAACCTTAACCAATTTAAAAAAAATCAGCATGAAAATTTCTATCTGCTTATGAAATTTGAGGGAAATGTGAGATGGTGGGTTGACTTTGCCATTTTTTTGGTTCATCTGGCATAGAATGACCATTTTATTTGAAATGGTTGATACAACTTTCAGTGCTTGAACAACCTCCTTTTGTGTAATGGAGCACGAATTGCACTTTGGTGTTTGTTGAGCCTTGTGTACAGAGGGGCTCATCAGCAGTTAAGTTAGCACAATTGTTGAAATTTCATTAATGTTTTGGCAAAAGTCTTGCCCAGCACTTAAGTAGGAATACAACATTGGCTAGAACTGCTTTATTTGCTTGATTAATTGGGAAAGCTGTTGGGTTACAGTTTCTGGCCAATCAGAAAAACTTCTTAAATTAAAGTATGTGTCTCATGTAAGTTTTGCATGTTACTTAGTTTACAGAACACCAATCTTATTCAAATTTGTTTGACCAGGCAGTTCCTTACAAACTTTTTTCTGATGATCTTTTGCATCTACTGAAATATTAGATTCCAATATTAATCTGGCACATCCAATATTAATCCAAATTGTGCTCAAAAGAGTTTTATGCTTTTCAAGTGTGGAATATTTTAAATGTGAATCATCAGCTGAAGAATAAACAACATGTTGTTACTGGGCTATTTGTTGATAACACCCCTCATAATTCTACTTCATAATTATAGAGGACTGAAAAAGCCAAAAAAAACATTTTTAAATGAATTTTATTTTTGCTGATAAATGAATTTCATTTTTGCGCAATTGGTGATTTCTCTCACAGCTCATGCTGGGATAAATTATAATGGGTTACTAATTTGTGTGTGAGTCAACAGTGATGAAAGATAAATTAGCAACATCTACTTCTGTCTTCAGATTTTGTGTTTATCCCCAAGAGCTGGTAATATGTTTGCAAGATACATCATCAATTAAGAAACTGCAGCTGCTTGCTCATCAATTTATGATACCGTCTAAAATCGAATTTTATGTTGGAAGCAATCCATCTGCAGATAGTTTCAAACGTTTGGGGTGAGTTGTTGATTGCTGTTAGCTATTGTTCTGGAGTTATATTTTGAGTTAAACCAAGTCAAACTAACAATGTAGAACATCTTGTGTGTTCGTGCGATGACCAGTCACTTGACGTCTTGTGCTAATGTGTTACTTGATAGGGTGTCGTTGAAAATTGCTTTTTGTGCATCAACTGAAGACCACCCAATAGATTTATTTCTGGCTGCAATGAATGATAAACATGATAAAGCTTCTTTGTTAAGCAATGAGTAGTTTTTTGCAATTGTTTTATACGTGTCAGGTTTGGTCTGCTGATGGTTTAAAACCTGTTTTGGAAAATTTATATTGCCAACTAAAGTTAAGGCTCAAAGATTGCTCTTTGCTGTAATTGCCCACAAGCAATTGCTAACAGCAGATGTTACAAAAGTCACGTTTTGTTTCAGTTACATCTACTTGTCCAGTAATGAAAAGACTGGTTTCAAGTCACGTGAGTTAAAGTCCGTCCATGTGGACGCTGAAGGGCGCTATATTCGGATGATCATTCACAAAAACCATATGAACAAGTTTAATCTTTACAACCAGGTAGGTATGGTGAATATTTTCGCAGATAAATTATGATGGTATTTTCCAACCGTAGTTCTTTCATGTCTAGATCAGCATCATGGCCTTCAATGTGATTGGAGATCCAATAAAAAAGTCACTTCAGCATATTAGTGATGAATATTTGAATGAGCAGAGCAACAAGCCAGATTACATTTCACCCATGGACGACCTTGCCTTTGACATGTACCAGGTTATATGCGGTAAAATTTGTGCTTTGGAAGATTAAAAAATAGTTTTAAAGACTTACAATTTGCGTTTAGGATCCTGAAGTTGCAAGTATTATCAGAAAACTGGACATTCAGAAAAAGAAAGCAGTCATGCGTGAGTGGCTCTGTTTTTCACTAGAAAAATGTAGTTGTGTAGGTTGTAATGTGTGCTTGAAATAGAATTATTTTTATATCGTTTGTCTTTGCTGTAGCATGCCAATAAAATCTCATGCCCAAAGCAAGGAGTAGAGCAAAGCCCGTCAGATCTAATTTCGGTGTGTGAACGATGGCGAAACATCAAGTCTCACTTCACCCAGTGAGGAAGGACCTGCGAAGCTTTCCAGGGTTAAATGTTTGAGTTGCAGGGATACAAGTGGAATATTTATTTGCCTGCTTCTCATTTAAAATTGATTAAGCTTTGCTGACAAATAAAGGGAGGAATGTCGTTTTCCAGATGAAAACTTTGATGTGGCGAAGAGGATGAAACAGGCTATTGCAGATTTGCAGAAGGTCGGAGAGAAGCTAGCCAGGTACATTGAGTTGCTGTGGTGGAGAATGGAGTCAAAGCTCACTGTTTACATATTAGAAAAAAATGCTGTAATATATTTGATTTTTGTTAATTTTGCTGAATGTCTAAACGCAAACTGCTGTTTTTTCAGCATAACGATTTTCATTAGTCAACTTTAATTTGTTGTCGACTGTTTCTCGTTTTGTTTTGATGTGCAGTGAAATTTGAATTTCTTGGAAAGTCATTTTTTCAGCTTGGTTTGACCAATTGCGAGACGCACGCGAACTTCCTTAAAAAAATAGGAACAGTGACCTTCATTCTGTACAAGTTTTATTCTTTCCATCAAGCCGTAAAACGTGTGATAGTCAGAATTAAAAATGACAGAAAATGTTCGTTTTCTGACAACGACGGTAGCACACAGCAATCAGCGGGGACAGCATTCGCTTTATTAAATCTCACATAAAGTTGATTGTTGTTTGCAAAGCCCTGCAATTAGTGACAGTTGTAGTGAACCCTGTATCGAACAGTGCAATAAACTGTTCTCCAGATATTTTAACTGTATTCGTCATTTTGGTGAAGGATGTGCTCGTTCTTGTGGTTAAGTGCGGTTTGCTGACCAATGTTAAAGTGAACAAGAACAAAGTGGTTCAGATGGGATAAAAGAAAAAATGCTCCCGCAAGAGAGGATTTCAGAAAAATACTAAATTAGTGACGAGTTACATTCGCAACTGGCAGCCTTAAATAACGCTTTCCATAGCGCCCTTCCGTGAGGAGGCCGAGAAGTTTAAATACATGCAGATTTCAAAACCTCCCACGTTAAACTTTGTCTTACCAGTGTTAATCAACATCAGATGTTCAATTCATGCGCAACTTGCTATATATTAATGGGCAGTGCTGATGAAATACAGCAAAATTTTTGCAAAAAATACAATTCAAACACTGTGTACGTTTTCACTTTCGGATTTTTGTGTTTGTTTGTCTGCGCGGCCTTCAATCGATTTTATGTCTTGGCAAAGAAAACATCTCAATTAACGAAAAGCTACATTGTTATGTTGGTTAGGATGACTCTAGCGTTCACCGTAAACACACTTGCACTGGATTGCGAAAAATACCTTTCTTTAAGTATTGTGCAGAACCATGTTGACAGTGCTGTGGCGGACTACGTTTGCAACTGTTAAATTTGGTAGAATTTATGGGTTGTGGATCTAATTTTGTTATTAATTTATGTGTTCTTGAACACCGTTTTGTTGCTTGATAATGACGATTACTTTACAAACGCTTTTAAGGTTGCCATAAACGCAGCTCAACTTGCATTCGTTTCGTTGTATCAGTTTAGAAAAAACTGTCGTCCTGGCTTTATGTGTTATCTTCATTCATAACACTTCGAATCCAGTGGTGATAACTTTTTTAATGTGATGCCTCAACTGCACTGCAGCCCATGTAAAAGATCACAATTAAGAGAGTGAGTTGACCTAAAATCTGAGAAGTTTTTGATCTGGAACATACGTTCCCAACCTTTTTTGAAGCTGGCACCCTTCTATAAAAATAAAGTGACGCTCGCACCCACTTGCTTAAAAAAAGCGTGGAAAACAGAGAAACAGTCCGATTTTGCAGTATCTTCATTTTTTAAATTACCACTCACACTAGATACTGACAACACAACGGAGAACACTCAGTCGTGCTATTTAACTTTCATACATTTCTGCTCATTAGAAACAAACAGTGATTTTTGTTGCTGCTTCTCTGAACTTACACACTCATTCCTTCGCACACAACTACTCAGAGCCACGCGCAAATTGTTCGAGGGGTTCAGAACTTGTTTTTCAAATGAAGTAGAGAGGAAAATCCAGATTCGCACATATCTGTTGTTGGAAAGGGTGCTACGATAGACGAGGGTTTTGTTCTCAATTTCTGGCAACATAGTTGTTTGGTTGAACACCAGGCACTTTTGAGTTCTGTAGCATCAAACAACAACGTCGCCATAATTGCCCCATAAACATTTAAACATCACAATGCGCTTACAATTGCATCACCGGCCATCTTCATCATTGTAACCGCAACGTGAAACAGAAATGCAAGGCACGCATTTAACCTGGCAAATTAGTAACGTCAGCTGGAATACTTAGACTGGATATTTTCTCTTGCGTTATTGCACAAGTTGCAAGCTTTCACAAATATCGGTTATTTTGAAAAAAGTGCATTCAAGAACATACAAACTCTCACCCTCGACAGTCGCATTTAATTCCTTGTTTTTGCGATCAGTGCCTGCGTGGCGAAGAAATGCATGGCGTAAAGCATCACCCACACACACGTTGATAGCTTTTGTCCGGTGGGCCCCGCTTCCTTTAAGTTATGACCTTGCACCACAATTTGTGTCCTGAGCTTTTTAACCTTTGCTGATGCAACAAATTCGTTTCAACACTTAAGTTGTTATAAATTGTCAAAGATTCCTGTTTTTTTAGCAGAGCGTTGAATGTGTTTCTATGCCTTAAAAAGATGAGCTGTTTTTCATTAATGGTATAATTTAACTTCCATTGAATTCGCTGTCATTCAAGGCCACTATGTTGGCATCGAAGCTCCATGCTGGATAATGCCACCACAGACTGACTGTGCTTCACATGTCTTGGAATCTGGAGCAATTTGCGTTACATATAGATTTAGATTTATAAGCAGTGGCACGTCAACTCAAATGTTGGGAGGTTTTGGTCAAGTGTAGACTGAGCCTTAAGTCGTTCAATGCTCATCCTGAAGCATCAAGGAGATAAAACTGCTGCGTAAGTGGCGTTCTTTTCTACTTCACTGAACACGGAGTAACTTATTGACTAGTTGTGTTTCAGATACGAACTTGACAAGCGCCGCGCCATTGACAATGAGGATTATGACCTCGCCAAGAGTAAGAAGTCGCAGATGGAGGAATATCGGTTGAAAGTTTACCAGCAGTTGCAGAAGCATGACCTGCTTGAAGATGCAGAGATTCATGCTTCACCCAGCAAACACGACCCAGGCGTTACTGCAACAGGTAAGATGCAATCTCGCAGTTGTAGGTTTTGTTGACCCATGCTGTGCTCCAACTTCCATGCACTGGTAGTAGAAACAACGTACACACCGCTGCTGCTTTATCGTCGCCAAACGCCGACCTGACGTAATACGAATCCCTTGTTGCTGTTCGTGACGCAATCGCCATAGATTTTCGTCCCTTGTCGCTCATTGCATGGAATTGTTAAATATTTGATTGGTTGTCTCTTTCGCGAAGCATCAGCGAAGTAACGAGTTCGCTTCAGCGGTCCGGTCTCGTTGCCCGGAGCAACCGCTTCACCCCCAGCAACCCTGTGCACAACCATCGCAGCTGTCAGGCATAATGACAAGGCGCAAGTTTAAGCAATGCTTGCACGAATGTTAAACCAACCTTGCAACCCGACCTGCTGTCGTGGGTTCATGTGCTGGGTAACAATCTTAGGGGGTCAGTCGTCGTCGTTAGGGGAGATGTTTAATTTAAACATTCTTTTTCAGAAGCGTTCCCAGAACCTGCACCTGAACCCATCAAAGATGCCATCCCCGCATCCCCACCCCCCATAGAGTCCCCCATTTCACCCAGATCTGTCCCAGTTGATGAAGCAAGCGTTATCACACCTCGACAGTCTGTGGCCGAGGTATGGAAATTTTTTCAAACTCTGTTTTTCTTAGTTTCGTATGCATCCGACACGAGCATCACCAACCTCTTCACGCGCATCATCGAGGCGTGTGTTGGTATTTATTGATAAAATCCTTTAAAGTTCGTGCAGAAATCCAGAAAACACACGTTTTTCAGTAGCATAGAAGTGCATAATGGACTTATGACCAAGTTAGAACTTCATAATCAAGTTAACCAAAATATAGATTTTCTCCTTAGTGGAAACGAGTGATTTGCAGAAAACCTGAAAATGGGAGTAGCTCTCCCACTAACGGGGTGTGTTGGGATGCTGCAGTGGGTTTTGCTGTGGCAATTGTTAACTTGCATAAACCCGGTTGTGTACATGGGCCGGGTACCAGCAGGCTGTTATTTTAATGTTTTGTCACCAACACTGACGAGTATGTCCTGCATGCTGGAAGCACAGCACTGGTTTATGCTTCCACGCTTACACTTGAGCTGCAGAACCAAACCAAGATGTTGTAAAGCCTGATAATTTCAGCCACATCTTAACCTGCTCGCACAGCAAGTTTGTGAAGAGGCCTTCTAACGATGGCTGTTGAGCGTTCTTGTCTGTTAATTATTGGATTCGATTTCTGCTGAAGTTTTGTGCCAAAATGTTGTGTATTCTGGAGTCATGCCCCACACCTGCGCACCATGGACAAACCAGTAAACTTGTCTAAAAGCAAAAAGAGTGGCTCCTAGCCTCGCACAGGCCGAATCTAAATATCCGATCTGCCAATGTCACGCTAAGCGATTGAACACTGATAGGATGGCAGGTTCGTACCACTCCACCAAGACCTAAATCAACAGCACGTCGTAGAGGAGCGGTCTTATAACTTGTTGTTGCTTCAGTTTGAGCTTCACACCCAGAACAGGTTGCTTATCTGCGAATCGAATCCTTCCATCAAACCGTTCTTTGCGAAGCGACAATTGAATCTCACCCTGACCAACACAGGCTTCTGCCAGAAGCAAGCCAAGCACAGTCTTCGTCTTTTCCCAGCAGCCTGGGTCATTTTAAGCATATTCGTTTCATTCCAGAGGGAACTTACACCTGTTGTGACAAGCCCACCTCCTCTGCAAGTTGCTTACGATGAAAAAGTTATCCCAGCGCTTTCGAAGAATAAGCCACCTGATCCTTTCGCCGAAGAGGTAGGCCCCAACGCAAGGTTGGATCAGTGACTTTATGGGGTCTTTGTATCATTGTGATGTCACAAACTTGTTTAATATGATACTGAAATCGTGCGTTGTGTCCACATAAATTATACTGCGTTCAAAAATATTTTCTTCAATATGAAATGATGCCTTGAAACCAGAGACTTTATACTCATCGCTTTTTCTTGCAGACTGCGTCTCCTCCAGTGGGGTCTCCTGACCAGGCAGTTGTGTCCGGAGAACCAGAACCAATGTCAGAAAAAAGTATAAGAGAGGCGTCCGCTGTGATTGATGTGTTCGGGTTGCAGCTGGTGAGCTTGTGATTGTTTCGTCACAGTCAGCTGATGTTTGGAGTTGTTGCGTTTTTGACTGAAAGAGAAAACAGGTGCAATTGTTTCTGTCATAAAGGATTGCTTCTATTATATAATTAACTTGTTCATTGTTGCACCACATGCAGCCACTGCATATGGTATCCAGTGCCGGGTTAAGGTAGCGCGGGCCTCAAGTTACAATGCACTTGAACAAAGTGAACAACTGAATTCTGCGGGCATCCATGTGACTAACATAAGGCATAGGGCATACTTAATTTCTTTAAGTATGAAATACCTGGTGTCAAATAGCAACTGGTGGACATTATGGGTTACATACCTTTTGTGCCAAAAACGTATATACGTATCTTTTCACCAAGAAGGAATACATTACTGTACAGCTCACAAGCACAGCACAGAGACAGTAATTAAAATGTTTCCAGACTCATCAACAGATTTGATCAATGCTGTATCTAGAACAGTGTTTCTCAAACTTTTTTCCAACCCCCCCTTTTCACTCCCGACACGTCTTTTCGCCCCCCAAGCCTGATAAAGCAAACACAAAGTAGTAAATTTAGAGAATTGTATTTAAAGAAAGTATTAAATATCTGAACCAAGCCATTGAAAATCAGAACTAAGCAATTGTGACTCTAATATTAAGTTCAGAATTCTTGTGAAAATAATCCAGGGCTGCGGTACGCCGGACCTGGGCATTTTGCATGGAGCCGGAGCTCAGTTCAAAATTACGACCGAAGCCGGAGATATGGCCTTTGAGGGGCAGCTCCGGATTTCTTCCTAGGTACTGACGGTTTTGCCAAATTGATTGAAAACTAGACTTACTTAACGGAAAACTGCTCTCATAGCAACACTAAACGTGATTGTTACGAGTTACGACACCAGACTGCAACAATAGATCTGCAAGCCTTTGATGTTTCATTGGTTCAATAATTGCTAAGTCTGTGACATCGTAGCTGACAGCCGTGGTGTTACTTGTCATCTAGGAAGTGTGATCTGCGCATAATTGTCGAAGTCGATTGTCAGAAGCGACAAACCTACTGCTCAAGATTGCGTTTTCTGGATTTTTCCATATAGCGAATTTGTTTATGATACTGGTAGTGTCTATTTCACATAGAAGTTAATGCTCTTATACTCTTTAGCAACAGGCTATTCAGCTTGTTTAATCTCATGTTGCTCCTTTGTTCACTCTTAAACACATCTTAAGTTTCAACTACAGTTAGCCACCACGGGATTAAATAAATGCGCAAATCATTTTCCACATTTTAAAAGAAGATTCCAAGTACACTACCCAATGTCTAGTAAATAGACGCCAGTTCATTCTGAAAGTACCAAAACGGTGACCCAACTTATAGAATAGGTCAATGTGATGTAATAATATGAAAAAGAATGCCATTCATTACAATACAATCAAGCATTATATAAAATTGCTGCAATTTGTCCTCACTGCTTGTCCTCACTCCTCACTGCTAGCTTCGCAAATGACTGTACAAAACTTTAATTTTCAATTCACAGTAGTTTAATGTAAAATCATTCAATCGCTTAAGTTGCTATGGCAACTTCAGCAAAATAATCATTTCTTCGACTTAAAAAATTATATGCACGTAATAAAGAACAAATTTAAGACCAAGGAACCGCGAGGTCCACAGGTACGGGGCCCATAGCGAATACTACATTTGCTACTGTTGTTAACCCGCTGCTGGCAGCACTTATTGCCTGAGTACCATTCCAGAATCTTCTCGATACGTGCAGGTGTCTGGCGCGTATTCCAAAACATGGTCATTCCGCGAAGACGCTCTTCTGGAAGTTTACAAGAAGCTTTCATCCACCCCGCTGGATATTCCTAAAGATGAATTGAGGAATAGCCTCAAAGCAGCCGTTTTTCTCGTGCGGCGAGCAATCAAAGGTCGGTGAGGCTTCACCCTGCCATCTCACGTCTTGCATTTATGTTAAGATTTGTGACGTGATAATGCTCTCGGTTGATCCTGTTTTTGTATGAATCGCCGTAGGTATTCGGTGAAATAGTTTATGCTGCTGTTGCTGTGAATGCTTTGCGTGAAACAATGAGACATTCTGCACTGCAGATAAAGTCCACGCAGTTTTCCACGCTTCCTTACGTTTGCTGGAGATGCTTCTCGTAGACTTCATCCCGAAGCACAAACTGGGGAAGCAGGAGACCACCCACACTGTCACCAGAACTTTACCCAATCTCATCCAGAAAACTGGCGAGACGGTGAGAGCTGTATAACACTCTGTGAATAGAAGATTTTCACATTTGACATGAAGACAATACACTTAAAAGCAGTAGTGTTTCTGAATGCTTTCGCGTAATCAGCCGACTGGGCTCTGCTTTCATCATTTTGCGATGATTCAAACTTGTACATATCTCTATTCAAGTATGTACTCTCCATGATGGGGGTAAGCAGTGGTGGGTTTAGAATTGGGAGGGCCCGAGGCAAGACTAAAAAAGGGGGCCCTCTGATGACGTCTTCATACTCAGCCAACCGTGATAAGAACTTTTGATCAAGCCTAAGATATGGCCACCGAAGGATACCTTCCTGAGAGTACGGCAAAACTGACAAAGCAGAAAGAAATAATGCAAAAGAGTGTTCATGATACAAAAGTTTGAAAACACTGAAATTTGGGAAGACAAGGCTGGCAACATACTAGCAAGTTGGCATCGCCCCACATATTTATTTTCGCCCCCCATTTCTCTGCATTCACCATCAACAAACTACAAAGTTTACCCCTTTGAAAGTTTGACACTTTCCCCCTTTGAAAAAATGCTTCGTGGTTGGTATCCTGAATTTGTTCACATTCATGTCTTTATGGGAATCCATGAAACTATAAACAACCAAGAAGATTTAAAACACTAAATTTGTTTTAAGCTTCATCCTTTTAACAACAAGAACATAGCATACAAAAACATTCAACCTGAAATTTGTTTTGGAAAGCTTTGAGGCTGGATGAGTCAAGTCTGCCCTGATCTTGCATTGACACTAGTTGTTTGAAAAATGCGCAAAAGTAGGAAATATTAATCATATACCTTGTCGCAAACACTTCTACTGCAGCAAGTAGCCTACACAAGTGATTAAATCTGTGCTGCGAAGAAACGGTTCACGTTATAACATCACCTACCAAGTCTACCCTAAACCAACCATTTACTCGTCAAGCTTCAAATAACCTGTGACTCCAAGCATAGGCTAAATTCAAACCACCTAAAATACCTGAAATATCTGTAGAAAAATTGAGTACTCATAATACTCAAAAATGACATACCTGCTACCTGATAAGAAGCATGAATGCAGCCTTGCTTATTAACAGTCTTTGCAGCACAACAGCAATAGTACAAAATTACTTTGTAAACTAAGAAGTTAATGTCCTATAAATTAAAAGATGCAGTGTGGTCCCTGCTATAACAATTGCATGTTGTCTTATTTTCTGATGGAAATTTTCACTAAGGTACAACATCACAAATGAGAAATTTGTCTAACCTTTTCAACTCAGAGACAAAAAAGACTACTTTCTGTTCAACTGTGGCATTTTTTTATAAAATTATCAATATACCAAATACTTCAATCTCTAAAAATCATCATTTGGCATCAAAAATTATCATTTGGTATAAAACGTTATCATTTGGTATAAGTATTTGCTCTTATTTGATAGGGTCTTTTCAGAACTTTTCGGAAGAAAGTTTAACCCACAATTTTTGTAGGTATAGAAGCTGGTTTGAAGCTTTTCTTTATTTGCTCATTGGCCCCTTTGAAAGGAAGGTACTTACACATTACATTTGCTGGTGAGGGCCTCTTTGAAAGCAAGCAAGTAATTTAACGTTACAGTTGCTGTTGGGGCCCTTTTGAAAGTAAGGTACTTACTACTTACACATTACAATTGCTGTTGGGGGCCCCTGTGAAAGCAGAGTACTTACACACTACAGTTTCTTTTAGGGGCCCCTTCAATGAAGTTTAAAAGCAAAGTACCTACACATTTCAGTGGCTGTTGGCGGCCTCTTTGAAAGCAAAGTACCTGCGCATTACAGTTGTTGTATGGGGGCCTTTTGGAAGCGGAGTACAGTACTACTCACTTATGATCTGCTTTGTAGTACATTATATGCGTGAATAATGAGTTTTTACGAAACATAAGGAAAATGTACGCGCGTAACACCTCAAGGGGGCTCCCAAAAAGGGGGGCCCGATGCAAGTGCCTCGCTCGCCTCCCCTTAAACACACCACTAGGGGTAAGCAAGAAATTGATCCGCAAATTATTAAAAATTTGCTGGTCGATTCCGTGATTAACTCCATCGCGGAGAGGACAGTACAATGGTCTTTTTATTCAAGAAATAACAATGTAGTAAGTAGAACGTGTTTACCTTGTCTCGCACTGACTTCGCCATGTACTTCAGTGACGTGTTTAGTCGGCATTGGTGCGTCTGACCCCCCGAACCCAGCGTCTCGCTTGAAGCGCTATGCAGTGCACGGGGCCACTGTTGCTTATGAGGCTGGCTCTTGTCTTATGGATGAACCTCAACTTATGGATGAACCTCAACTTATGGATGAACCTCAACATGACTTCTTGTATTTTTATGAAAGGCTGCTCGGTCACGCGTGGCTGCGCTTGACTTTATTGACCGCATGAGTGAGTTTGACATGGTCCATCAACTGCAGTTGGTTCCGCAACACACGACTCCGCCATTCAAGCGTGACACAGCAATGAGACTCGCCCTGAGTCGAGTCGAGTTAATTGAACGGCAACTCACCAAGTTTGGTGAGTATAACACCCACGGGTGAATTCAAGTTCAGTTTGATCAGCTATGGAATGCCTGCGTTTTGCGTTTTAATCACTTTCAAATTGTGTTGTCATTCAAAGTGGCCATAGGTACAGGCTTATTAGTTAATTTCTCCAGAAAACCAGACTGACAACAGCAAAAAGTAACAGCTGAGAAAGGAAATGATGAAAACGAGACACGAAAATTTGTTTCCTTTTTAAAAAATATGAGCTCAGTTTGTTCTTCATGTTGTTTTTGGTTAAGTTTCAATAGGAAGTCAAAACAAATTAAACACATCATCCAAATGTACAAATACGATCCACTGATTGCGCGCACCCTGGTTTGGAAAAAATGCCATGGTAACCTTACTGTCGCAATTACTTTCAACTGATTGCTTCATGTTGTGAATTTGTTTAAGGTTCCGATTAAAATAAGATTAACAAGATTTGCAAACGTTGGGAATACCTTGAAATTTCAACAAATTTACAAATGTTCTCCGTGCTGAGTTTCGACTTACTTTCATAACATTGGAAATAATCTTTCGTGTTGGACTTTTTTCTGCTGACTTGCGGTGATTGTTGAAACTCACCACCATTCCATGACCTCTGTTCAAGTTCATTATCATGTCATGACCTCTGTTCAAACTACTCACCATGTGTCATGACCTCCATCCAACATCATCGCAATAGTTTCGTATTTTCCACAGGACTTGAGCCTCCTGGACTTGCTGTTGACCTTCTCATGAAGTTTTGTCTCCCTTCGCTGGAACATGCTTCAGGCTCAGTGAGGGAGGCAACCACCAGGATCATATTCCAACTCTACAGATGCGCTGGGGCTCCAGTCAAATCCTACCTTCCGAAAGATGACAATATGACCAGGAAGAATCCATTGTACAGGTGGTGTCTCGTTTTTGACTGAGATGTGTTATGAACGAAGTAGGTCTTGTGCTCTGCGTTCTATTTGTCTGAATGCCTTAAATATGTTGTGTTCAATCTGTGAATTTCACTTTTCATTTTAGGTATTACGAGCTCATAAGACAGCATGTGCATTTTCACTTAGGATTATTGTTTGTCCACCTTTGCCAACATTGCTCCACTGTTTTGACTTCTGTGGGTAGCGTTGTGATTACAGCTACTCATAAAAGCTGTAGACTAGAGTTACTGCAAGTATCACTTAAACGGTACGAATTTAACGCTCTAGGTTCGTTGCAGTCTTTCGAGGAAGCAGCCGAATGGGGTCCACTTTCATAGCTTTGCATGTATCTTTGTAGCTCGCCTCGACACAAGTGATGTTGTCGAATAAGCCAGGCAAATTTTTAATAGGAAATCGATTTCACGTAAAATTATGCACCCTCAGTCCTGAAAGCTGCAAGCAAAGCTTGTGGGTGAAACCTTAGCAAACAGACTCATGACTGAAATGAAAACCACGACCCTGCTGCGGCAAATAACCATTGGAAAATCATAATTTCTATGATTACCAGTTCATTGTTGATACTCCAGCTTACATTTTAAATTTTTTGGAGGCGCAGTTGGCGTGGGGGGAAGGTGTGATGTGGATTGGGGGTAGATGCAGTGTGGGCGTGGGGAGTAAGTGCAGTGTGGACGTGTGGGTGGAGAAAAACATTTATAACTGAATATCAAAAATATTTCGAACTAAATATCGGGATCAAAATGCAAATAGAAAAATGAAGCTCAACGAAATTTTAGCCACTCCCGAATTTGTTGACAACTGTGCTGTGCTACTCACTCAGCTACAGGCTGCCTTTCCTTCTGTTCAGTTTTAGTTCGATTTCCAGACAACATTGCCCTGTCTTTGCTGCAAGAACGTCTGTTTTGATTTCTTTGTGTTTGCATTTAGATAAGTTCCTGCCGCTCATGATGTGGTTTCTTTTTGTAGAAACTTGTTTGATGGTTTCGACCGCATTGATGGGAAACCCACCCAGGCAGAACTCCGCGCTCAAATGCAGGCGAAAGCCCTGGAGGAGGAGAGAAAGAAAAAGAAAGAGGTATTTCGGTGCAGGGCGCGTGTTGTTTGTACCAGCAGAGCAGCTAGATAAGTGCTGCCGTAGAAAATGTGATTTGGTTGTTCCCGAGCATCAGCAACGTTGGTCAAATGCTGATGTTTGCTGCGTAAGCGAAAGATGTCTGGCGCACCAACCACGTTGGACCACTCGCCATGCGTCATGCTTCACCGACAGTAGTTTGCTTATGGCGCAAGTATGCTGTTATAATTTTCAGGATCTATTTCCGCAACATAAATGGTGGCTCCGCTCGCTATTTCAACACTTAAGACGTTTCACATGAAATAGAAATGCTCTTCAACAAGTCGGTGAAACTGTTCTGGGAAACGGTTTTCTTGGAAAAATAATATTTTTGGAAAACAACAGGGAAAACTGGTGGGGTGAGGTAAAAATATTTGCGGAACTTACCGTTCGTCTTTGTCAGTGAATCAAGAAAAAGATGAGCGGTGAAAAACAGCAAACACGTTTGCTGTGTAAAGCTTGATACTCTGAATTTGAGGATGTCGTGTACCTTTGAGAAACTTGTGTGCGCGTATCACAGGTCAATTCCTTCTGCTCCGTATCTCCAGCCACATGACAGACTTTTCAAATATATCCGGTGATGCGTTGTTTCGAAACTATCTGTTGATGTTCAGATGCAAATTTTTATTTTTTCATGAAATCACCTCATCCCAATAATTTGTTTTCTCAATCTGTATATTTTTGCGTTCTTCCTTCTTGCGCGGTTAGCTTTGCGTTCATGAAATATGCGAAGACACCATGTCTCCTCCCCTTGAGCCTAACATAAGAGCAATATTCTCACGAGCCAATCTGACAATGACATTGTATCTGGGAAGTAACGACCAGTCAATCAATGAGTCTAATGACATGGCAGTGACATGGCAATGACATGGCAATGACATGGCAATGACATGGCAATGACATGGCAATGACATGGCAATGACATGGCAATGACATGGCAATGGCATGGCAATGACATGGCAATGACATGGCAATGACATGGCAATGACATGGCAATGACATGGCAATGACATGGCAGTGACATGGCAGTGACATGGTAGTAGACAATCGACACAAAAATCGAAGCGAAAGCCAATATCTTCGTGAAATTTATTCCAAGTAAACGAGATGTTTTTTTGCTCCCTGTGTTTAGTATTCTTGTTGCGATCCTGATAAGGTTCTCCACCACAGGTTGAAGAGTTGCAAGCTCAAGTCAATCAACTACGTGAAATGAACAAAGCCAATCAGGTTAGTGGCCGTCCAACCTTAACGTGGTTTCGACCCCTTTTGAAAGAAAACCTTAAAATTTAATGACAGCTAATCGCTCCACAGGGTGGCAGACAAGAGAAGCAAGCTAAAAAATCACCAGCAAAAGCCCAACTCCCGCCTAAAGGTGCCTCGTGTGACTTTACCTCTTCAATAATGTTTGGTTCTGATAGTAAACATCTATTTTTTGTGCAGAAGAACCAAACATAAGTCACGACATTGCTGAAAACGACGATTCTTTCCTTGACAAGTAGGTGGCGCCCAGGATTTGAATCGATCTTGATTTGATTGTAATCAAATTAATCATATTTGTCTTTACGCTGTTAAAAAATTAACAGATATTGTCGTTAACTGGTGAAATGTCCACATTTCATTGAATTATTTACAGATTTTTTATGTTATTTATTAGGGTTTTATTGGACTTTGTTTTGTTTTAGCATGTGTATCTTCTGTGGTGAGCGCGATGACGGGTTCAATGAGGAGGGTCTCGATTTACATTATTGGAAACATTGCCCGATGCTGAAACGTTGTGAATATTGCAAACAGGTTCGCATGCCCGGCGTGAGGTTTTGCCACCTGCTGCTGCTTGTTTGTTCATCTTTCCCATAATGTGCGGGTTTTCGTGTTGTGTGTTGTTGCAAGTAATCATCAGTGCATCCAACCATCTGCAGGTCGTCGAAGTATCGGGTTACTGCGAACACTTACTCACCGAGTGCGATAGCAAGAGCCAGTTCGGGAAATGTCCCCGTTGTACGGAGGCCATCCCAAGCGAGCATCTGCAAAAACACGTCGCTGAGAGGAAATGCACAGGTTCGATGTATATGCTCAATGCTCCATGCATTAATAGTAAAATACAATTCGCGTTTTGTGTCTTGCCTGGCAGTGTGGGAGCTTCCATGATTGACCGCCTGCCCAACATCATTGTCAGATTCCACTGAGTGTGATTTGTAAAGTTTAGCAAAATAACTGATCAGTTAACAATACTTCAATGTTCCCCCTCAATTCAGGTCCAATATACTCGCTGTTTACTCCACGTGAGGCGACAACGAGGCTCATCCACTTCTTGCAGCACGCGTGAACTGTTCCCTTGCACCCATCCATCAACCATTGCAAACTTATTGTTTGCTTCAAATATCAAACTATATGTGGCGTACGATCCATAAAGTAACGGCTGTGATTGGTGGATCGCATAAGTAACCCTCTGATGGGGAAGTACCTGTCTTGCTCATTGAAAGCTGTTGCATTGGAATGTTCAAAGCTAAGGTTGGCGAATTCCTGTTGGAGCCCAGGTTACATGCCGCCATGACACCATCAACAACAACATGCCCATCCGCAGTCACGACGGTATAATACAAAAGTCGATAGTATTTAATAGGAAATGAAAGGATTACCCCCAGGATGTCATTACTTGTGAAAAGGAAGACCCACTGTTTCGGTGGAGGGGGCGACCCGCCAAACTGTGCCGAGCCAGAGAGGAAAATGTACTGCGACTGGGTCAAGGTAGTCCTAACAATTATGTGCACAACTTCTAATGCAAGGGTCACAAACATCAGGGTAGGTGTTGAGGTGAAGCCAAACACTGACTGTAGCAAGAAATTATTTTTTTCTTAAAACGCGCTAACTTGCAAGAATGTTCGCGACGATAGTTGCGCCTGTGTCTCAACGTTTGATTAAGCTTAAGCAACGTCGACCGTCTCAGACCAGTTGTTCATCGTATTGAGCTGCCAACTCATTATTCTGGATGTTATTCCCGAGTCTGTGTAGCATCTCGGATGAAGTCCTTCAGGAAAGATGGAGCACAGTCTGTGCTGGCAGTGGGGTGCGTTACAGCCATTGCTTTATGTTGTGCGTCAGTTCGTCTTGTTATGAGATGTTAAGTGGTCACACATAAACCCACCGAAACCATGGCAACTGATGAGAATTTGCGAAGCTGTTTGAGCCGGTGGCAGCTTTTCAGAAATTCTGTTTTTTCCCAATTTTACGACATAACGTCCACTTGTCACTGATCACGTGACTTTTTTGTTTTCAATGCAGCAACGAAAGAAGGCGTGCAAGAGCATTGTCCGTTGTGTCATCACAATATAACTCCGGGAGAAGAATCGTGGAAGGGTCACTTGATGGGTCAGAAGAAGGATGCCTGTTCGGGGAATCCCCGCCGTCTGCCCTCAATCAACCGATGTAAGTCTTGCAGCTCCTTTGCGTCAGCGAATTTCTTTGTTTCGTCATTTTGCTTCACAGACGCAGTATCAGAATGAGCCACCTTGCATTGTTACAGGTGCTTGTTTCCCCCCACTCTGCTGAAAGAAAATAATGAATTTTTTTGCTTAATACGTTTGTACCAGTCTCATCTAAAATTTGTACCACGAGTGTTTAACTTTGCTACATACCTCGGTACGCTTTGAACAAGCAATTCAGTGTGATCTCCCTAACCTGCGGAATGTGGCCTTGGGCATAGGACGTGCTTACGAAATAGCTGATCATGTGAAGAAACAAATTGGCCCCATTCTGCTAAACCTTCCTGGCCGACCAACCGTTTTATAATTGGCTTCTTCCTTGACTTAATTCTTGACAAAGGTAAGGACTGGATGTCGTTATTTGTTAATAAATTTGCGATGTTGCAAAAGTTACCTCTACAAAGTATCCCCCACGCACGCCTATTTTTCTTAAATTTATTGCTGTGTCAAAAACCCTTTCTTTGCTAAAATTTTTCGGTCTAGTATTGATTTTCTGGTGAGTTCTGGCACCATCCTCACCATCATCTGGTGAGTTCTCGCACCATCCCCACCATGATCTGGTGAGTTCTGGCACCATCCTCACCATGATCTGGTGAGTTCTGGCAACATCTTCACAATGATTTGGTGAGTTCTGGCACCATCCTCACCATGATCTGGTGAGTTCTGACACCATCCTCGTCCTGATCTGGTGAGTTCTAGCACCATTCTCACCATCATCTGGTGAGTTCTAGCACCATCCTCACCATGATCTGGTGAGTTCTGGCACCATCCTCGCCGTGATCTGGTGTGTTCTGGCACCATCTTCACCATGATCTTGTGTTATTGAGCAGTGTGAAAAGCGGACGTAGTCCTTTAGTTCAGAATCAAAGGTTCACCGTCATCCTGTTGTTTTCAGTGCGGGCAAAGCATGAAGCTGAAAAAAACGCAACCAGGACGAAGAAGCGACCTCAACGGCGTTAAACCCACATGCAGTAGTCAGTGAAAATTCAAGGTCTTTAGGTGAAAATTCAAGGTCTATGTAGAATTGCTTTCTTTTTCGCTTCTCGTTTACTTTTTCTATTTACAAGCGCCGTTTCTATTTGACTAACTGGTTATTCCAACCGGAGTTACCTGCTGTGCAGCGAACCGGATCAGTCACGTGTTTAATTGCACGATCGGTCATGCGTTTCAATCACTGTTCTTAGCGTTTAGTTTGTTCCTTTTCGCAAAACGTACACAACAGCCCAAGTATTGTTCAGAAGCTTCGCGATGTTATGTAACTTGTGTGTGGCAGACGACCGAGCAATCCTCGGCGATACTTTGCACACTGGTTGCATCTTCACTGAATGCTTAGCTTGGGCTCTGTACGATTCGACTGTGTAATGTTATAGATTTGATAAAATACATATTTTTGTAAGAAACGTTGCGACAATAAAGCTTATTTCGATGCCATTATTGAGTTTGTTGCAGCACAAATGAGTTTGACCCCCCCTGGGTGGTCCAGGGGTCATCAGAAGCAAATGGATAGTAGACATTCACTATCTCATCGGAAAGTCGGTAATGCTGTCTTGAATCCCTATCTCGATTCTAGGCTGAACAGGTTATACAATCCTCTAGAGTCTAAACAAATATGAAGTGGTTAATACTCGAAAACTGGATTTCCACAGAGTAACAGTAACAACAGCACACATCTGTATCTGTTAAGCTCATCTAAATGTATCTTGAAGTTTGGAACAGCATGATAAAGACACAATGCACTTAGCTATGTCAAACCTATTAACAGTGGTAGGTACTTTGAGGGGAGGAGATTAACGAGCCCCCCCTCGAGGTGTTTCGCGCGTGAATTTTTCTCATTTTGGTGAAAAACCTTATCCACTCATATAATATACTCCGGAGCAGACCATAAGCAAGTAGCACTCTACTTTCACAGCAACTGTAAAACGATAGAAGTAGGGGTCGATGCCTTCATGCTATCGCTTGACTTCATGTGTTGCTAGCTTTTTCTTTCCAACTTTCAGTGTTTTTAAAGTTGTGTCATGAATACGCTTTTCCATTTTCTGTTATGTCAGTCACGTCGTAGTCTCAAGAACGTATCCTTCGGTGGCCCACATATTCCCTTCCTTGGGTAAGTATGATGACGTCATCAGAGGACCCCTTTTCAGCCTTTCCTCGGGCGCCCCCAACCCTAAGTTAACCACTGCCCATTGCCATCTTAAAAGCACTAAAAATAGAGAGTTCTGCAAAGCAATTTCAGTAACCATGTTTCTGTGTATTTCTTCCATCCAAAATATCGCCCGCCACCCAGCGGATAGTTTTTACACTGTCTCAGTCGAGCACCACAGCTCGGCGCCCTTGAACAGATAGAAGGTTGCTGGTCCGAAGATGGGCCCTATTGAAACAAAACCTTGATGGTTGGCAGTGTACTTGCTGCACGCTTGTCCAGCTCATGGGATTCGGACCAAGACCCATTTGGGCCATGTCTCCTTTATAAACAGAAGAATCTGAACCTGGTTGAAGACAGTCTTGTTTTCTTCCTCTTTCCGGTCATCCCAACAAACCAGTCTTGTAAAGCGCGTTGGACCTCCCTGTTTCACGCTGTTATTGAAACGAAAAAACAAGTCACATCTATTTGAAGAAGGACTGAAGATGCGTAGTTTCACGTGAAAGCATTTCCTGTTAAACATTTGCTGACTGTGTTGCGATCGGAAATCCCGAGCGGGAAGTGCGCAAAGCTTCACACTGTGGCAGCAAGCAACAATAGAGATCATGCGACGACGAGATCACTCTGTTATTGCTTGTTCGTGCCACATGTGTATGGGTGTTGTTCTTCGCGCACATCCCGTTCATGGTGAACCGCGCATTCAACGCAACACCCACGGAGAGGTTGCAACAATTGATTCTTTCCTTACCCCCAATGTGGTGTGTACTTACCTGAATATTGATAGATTAGCATATGTGCAAGTTTGCTTTCATCTTTTTGAGTCAAGTGGCTGATCACTTGAAAGCCTACAATAAACCTAGAGCTTTTAACTGTTGCAAAAACAATTGTCCTCATCCTGAAACTATCTTAGCGCCCGAAGTGGGGGGTGCTGCTAAGAAATTCGTGAAAGTGCAGCTCAACAAGTGGCAACCAAGCTTGCACTGAAAAGTCTGAACATGTGCTATTTACTAGCATTCCTTATTCGCATGCAAGTAGCGTTGGATGTTATCTGATGCAACTACAGCAATGCCGGAAAAAATGTGATATTTTTTCATCTCGCAACCCGTTTCTCACGCCAGTTGTTCCGCAACTTTGCCAATCCCGACCGCACAAGGTCTTTAGAGATGAGGCACTGGAACAAAGCTTTTAAGTCGCCACAAATATTGCAAATGCAGCAACGAATTAGTTTCAGTCCTATTGCCAGGTAAGAGAATTCAGCATCGGCAGGCATGGCCAGTGAACCGTCCTGGTTATTGAGCGACTGCACAAACGTCAGTTAGCAAAACTGGAAAGTCCCGGACAAGAGAAAATGCTAAAATGACGTGAAAAGTAACGAACGTTACAAAGGACCAACCAGGTGGCGGCAGGCACTGTAGCGTAGGTATGGGTCCCAACCAGTAGATTGCGGTTAACCGGTAGACCGCAAGTTGTTCTTAAATCGAACGCGAGCGTTTTAGAAATAATTTTTAAGTTTTGTTTTTCTACAGTTGCTTCTAATTGTCTATTTAGCAATATAGTCATTTGTAAAAGTAAGGGCCACAACGACGTATTGCGGTCAAGTTGGAAGTAATGCATCATTCACTTGTCCAGAGTACATTATTTCAACAAATTTTTAGTTTTAATGTTTTGAAACAGACATGAAGTGCATAGAGTGCAAGCATACACAGTTTGCACAACGAAGACTCATAAGAACGGACACAAAAGAACGGTTTGCAACGGCGTTGGAGGTAGAGCATCCGGCTTACAGACACTTTCCTAACACTGTACAACGCTACTTCCAGAGTAGGACACTGAGTCCAACCCAGGTCAAGGCCAGGCAAAGTACGGAAGTATTGTGGCATGCACACGCCCTCGAACAAACACTGTAGCGTCCGAGCACTCGGTCACAGAGTAAAATGCGATTGTAGTGTTCAAAGAAAAAGGACGAATACAAACAATCGGACTGCATCAAAGCACGCAACCATAGGGGAAGATGGGGCTAAAAGTCAAAAGGGTAAGTTGTCACAAGCCTATATTCAGTACAGCCGGTGGAGGTAACTACTCGCTGACAGTGGCGTACGCAGAAAATTTTCACGGGGGGTTTGGTTCAGGGTCATATGGTGTGCGCTGTTTGTGACGTCACAATTTGACGTCATTTCCATGTTTCCAAACCAACGTTTTGGCGAAGTTTGTTGACCTAAATATGCCCTAAATGCATATTTTTTTCTAGACGGGCTGCAGCCCTCCCTGAAAAATGTAAGGCGAAAGATTCCGCCAAACTCGCCTTAAGTCTGGATTTAGTTGCGAAATTTCACAACACAATCATTTTCGGTACTTCCGACACCATTTTGGCTCAACGTTTCCTAGGAATCCAACAA
>Ga0210059_1001534_pt1 | contig 34988 bp, 15 predicted proteins | sample Ectturendosymbi2_FD_188042 | JGI IMG/M metagenome (GOLD analysis project Ga0210059, IMG submission 188042) | Ecteinascidia turbinata endosymbiont from Florida, USA - Sample 2 (SPAdes) (version 2) | ecosystem: Host-associated > Tunicates > Ascidians > Unclassified | place: Key West, Florida... | reverse complement strand
ACTGATCAGCTATTGTGCCATTGTATTCTCATTTGCTCTAATGTTCGCTAATGGTTGGTTTACTGCATGCGATGGCTTTTATGGTGCTTCTGCTTATTGGCTGAGTCATATGAAACAATAAACCATTACCATTACAAAGTCGGAAAATCATGGTGAATAAAGTTACTTATTTAGGTTTTAGGGGGCTATCGCCACCCCCTAGATCCGCCCCTGCATCATACAGTCTATTACTGTGGTTGGTAATCGATACTACGAGTAGAGCTTGTACGCATGAAAGACATAGTCACAACTCACAATAGTCAATTACCACAGGAAAAACAGCCACAGCACAACCCGCTATGTAACTATGTTATGTTCGTTTGTGCGGAGAGAGTGACGGCATTACTAATACTTTTGCTGTAGACGGGAGTGCGCGTCACTGTTAATTTAGTTAAACAGCAGTGTACAAGTATCGGAGTGTGATAAAGGATTTTGAGGTGAGCAGTGCTTCTTATCCTTTTTTCTACCACGTCTCCCTTAAGTAATTGTCCTTTCTTTCAATTCAAGCTCCTGACTTTGAATAGGTTGTAAAACTAACGTATGTATTGGTATATTTATTGATCAAACTTTCCATATTGTAAGGCGCATAAGAAGGGCCTGCGCCCACCTGGAAATTTATTGACGCCCTCGTGGGAAGAGCACCCACCAGTTAAAAACCACTGACATGAAGCTTTTTCAGGTAAATGGGCCCAGTAAACAAGCGATATGCCTATTGTGAAAATGAGAAATGGATGTCAAGTTGAATCGTTGGATGCACAAAACACTTACAGATTAAAAAAACTTCTTTTAAATAGGCCTACTGCTGATGTGAAAGAAGAGCACATTACAATAACTTATATTTTAAAGAATCATTTTACAACTGCTAAACGCATTAAAAAATGCATCTCAATTTCCATCTAGGTGCAGTCTGTTTCATGCTGGCTAGCCTATAGCAGGGTCGTAATAGCGTTTGTGATAGTGTCAAATCTGAAGATTTATGATACAAATCGCTGCGCATATTGCTGGCCATTCTAGTATAAATGATGCAAGCCTACATCACCCTGAAGAGTTACTAGGCAGTATATCAGATCAAACATATTCTATTTTAGTTTGACGAATCAAAGTTGTATTTTCAAATTGCAAAAGAAAGATAGAGAAAACAAGAAACTTCTCTTTATTCCCTAAAGCTCATGCTTGATATACTACAGTATGCACCTGGGTTTGCTATTAGCATTTTATTTCGACTGCAATGTGTGGTGATATTAATGACAATTTGATTGTCGTTACGATGCTACTAACTGTTGTTATTTTGTATCTTTGAGGTTGCTTTGCAAGAAAGATCAGTAGTGTTTTGCACAAAGATTGCAACTGCAGTCAGTTAATGGTGGTTACTTCCACTGCACACTGCTAGTTTTATCGCAAATTTGGGGCTGCAATTTGGGCTAGTTTGTAGTAATTTGGGCTGGTTTTGGACTTGTTTTTGGAGGACATAGGGCTGTTTTTTTAACCAGCATCTGGCAACACTGCTGGCGGTCTGTGTTCTGATCTGATTGGTGCATAGCGTATGCTCAGCTGCTGCATCACAGGTGGTCAGTTACTGGAAGTTTTACCTATTTGCTAGGTCATGTTTTGAGCAGTATTCGCAATTTGTCAGTTTCATTTCAATGCAGAAGACAACAATGTATGTAATACGTATCTTTACAATGCAGCAATGTCAACAGCAATGCGGTTTCAGTCAAGCTACAGTAGCAGAAATTCAGTTCAGGCTATTCCTAAACAACATCATGCCATTATCATCTTGCAAGTTCAAATACAATAAAAGAAATTAATTGTGGGAATAAAGTGGTATGACGTGTTTTCGATGTAGCCTACGTGGCTTTATTTGTAAAGGCTGAAGTGAAAAGATAGCGGTAGTTGTCTTATTCTTGTTGCATTGCTTGTGCCTAAATCACAAAGAGTTAAATGAAAAAGTTATACATGACTTAGTTCAGGTAAGAGCTGAAAGAGTCAAATGAGATTTGGTTCACATTAGAACAACTTATGATTCTATTTCTTGGTTGTAAGTTTGGTAGCATGGTGTATATTTTGCCTCACGAGGCAAAATGAGATGTACAATACACAAATACAAAATGAGTTAGGATTTAAAGTTAGAGAAAACCTGTAGTTGACCAACACAGACAAGAAACCACTACCTGCTTGCCATCACTAAAAGCATGATAATACTCATCCATATTGGCCAAAGGCAAAATAGTTCAAGCAGTTATTTTACCTCATGTGGCAAAATAGACTCTGCTTATAAGCTTTCGGAGTATAAACAGGAGTCGGAGTGTAAATTTGCAATGAGCTCCAGAGCAGGAACAGGAGCAGGAGTCAAAAAAAGTGACTCCGATCACCTCTGTTGGATCAGTGTTGCCATGTGGTATGAAATTTGGTATATTTTCAAAGTGCCTGGCATATAGATTTTTGATTAAGTATATATGAAAAATTTGGTATATTTTTGTTGGAAGGTTAAGTTAAGACTTTAAAACTAATTTCTTGTTATATTACAAAGCGTCAAGAGAGAAAACACCGTGTTGAAAGCCATTGAATAAAGCTTAGTGATTTTGCCACTATATGGGAGGAGTGCAGCAGTAAGCGACAAGCGTGCACTGCTTAGCATGGGTGAGCGGAAAGCTTAACTGCAGGAGGGGTGCAGTTCTGAATTCTGAAAAAAACTGAATTAATATGCGCTTTTAGTGAGTCAATGAATGGTAAGGTTGGAAAGGTGTGTATGAGAGTGGCAGAAAATTTAGAGAAAAGTGACTGGTAGATAGGTTGAGTTTTCACAGCTTGCAAAGCAGGATCTGCTGGTGCCGCATATCCCTTCTGCAAACTGTGCAAAAAATAGCAACTGTAATGCAACTACACAGAATAATGTGGTGGACCACAAAAAATGAAAATGCAGTTGCAGGTGTTGGAAATTGGATATTCCTGTGGTTCATAAGTCTGTCACTGCTGAAATTAAGAAAGTAGAAATTGAGGTTGCAGCTTCTTTATGAACCACTGCACAATAGCAACTGTTGACCATCTAAGTAAAGTAGTCAAAAAGCATAGAAAAAGCAGTATTAAATCTTATGTTTTTTGCTACAGATAAATATGGTATATATTTATGATAAATTTGGTATATTCATTAGACGAGATTTGGCATACCTATAATGTAAGAAGAGTTGGCTACACTGGTTTGTATTTGGATCTTGTACTATCCAGTGATGCAAGGTACAAGTCTGCTCTCTTATGTATCATGCTGTCAAAGTTAAGGAATTTGTGTGACATTCATTGAATCCATCCTGATTCATTGAATCCATCTTAGCCCATGATTGTTATAGTTTTTTATAGGGTCTAGTGAAAAAACATTTTATATATGTGTAGCCTAGTGCTAACGGATTGCTAGTGCTGTAATTTGCATCTGGTGATTTGTTTGTCTGAGTTGCTGCTTTACCTTTTATAACTGTGTTTTCATTGTATTTGATGCTAATGCTTACCTTGAAGTCTCAAAAATATCCACTATTATAGTGCTGTGACGCCAAGATAGAGCATAAGTTAACTTGAGTTAGTTTCCAAGTTATTTTTTGGTATATTGTCTTTTGCCTCATGATGCAAGCACTGCTTTGGATTGATTGATTGATTCATTGTTTCTTAAGTTTCATGTGAGAAGTACAAAGTATTGTATTTTGACAATTTTTGCTTTGCATGTCATTTCAACTATATATTTACAATTTGACATAGGCTAACAAAAAATAAATTATTTTTAGTAGATTTTTGCAACCCTTAGTAGATTTGTAGAGGCCTCCTATCAGATTGGTTTGATATATTTGAGTGTTACTGGACATTATCTGGATAACACAAAAATGTTTATACTGATATAGACTACAGAATCTTGGTCCCTGCACCTCTTTCAGTATGAAAACAAGAAATTTTGAAAGAGAGGCAGACAATGATTTCATATGCATTATTTCAACTTACTGTCACTGCATTGAGTGAATTGTGTTGGGACGTTCCTGCATGATCTCCACCTATGTTCTGCTTTTCTGGTGTTAATAGATACATTGCTATTGTGTCAGATCTTCCAACAATTTTTTTGGGGGGATAGCTACTGCTGTTTCAAGACATTCTATGAGTTGCATGGTTTTTCTATTGCTGCATTCCAGTTTCGTAACTAGTTGTATTTTGTTCTCATCTTGACAAAAGCTTCATCGTTTAAATGCTGGTTTGGGTTGTTAAATAAGTGAAGTGTTTTAGTAAAAGTTACAAGCTTCACTAAACTGCTTTTTTTGTTGCTTTTATATATCACTTTTGTATTATATGCTACTTCATTTGTTGTTAAAGATGCTGTTAAATGCTTCAAATCACCATTAATTCTTTTTCAGTGCTGTCATGAAGGTATAGGGTTGTTTGTAAAATGTGAAACTTGCTAGTAAAGGTAATGGAGAATAAGTTTAATGAAGTTTTATTGGCAAAGCTGCGCTCTGAGCTGCGAAAAGATAACATAAAGTTGTGGACTGAACCATACTCCAATGCTGATGGCAGCCAATCCATGCAACTGCTGTCACTTGCAGAAATCTACAGCAGCAGAATTTCACAGTCTGAGGATGAGATATTTATGCACTTGGAACACCTCAGAGCACATTCACGTCAACGCCTGAATCAAAACTCTCAATTTAGTGCAAGTGGTGTTGCAACATTAAAAGTTAAACTTTCTCCAAAAGCTGTCACCAAACGTGATGAAATGTTTGTTGAGACCAAGCTGGATATCACAGGACAAGATCTTTTAAATATTTTGTGTGAGAAATTAAACTCAGATGCTGGTTTACTGAAAATTATTTGTAATGGCAAGATTTTAAATCCTCAGAAAACACTAACATCGCAAAGTATAGGTCACAATAAGACTATTTTGTGTATGGTGTTTTCACCTGAAAATCGCGACAGTGCACGTAGCGCTGAAAGAGAAATGTTGGCTTTGAAAAAAGCAAGGAGAGGCGCAGAGTTGCTAGCATCATCTAGCAACAGTCTGGTTGAGGAATACGACCCACAAATTGCTGATCAAAGTGGCAGATCAATCGACTTACCAGACGAGGAGAGATCAGCTTTGACCATTGCTTTAAGCTTACACGAGAAAGGTCGATCTGTCCTGAAGAAGAAGCGATACAGCTTCGCATTACTTTTTTTGTTGGAGGCCGATGTCGAGTTCCGTCAATGCCGTTCCAGCATACTGGAGCTAGTTGACAACTTTGCAGTTCTTTGCTTGGACATTTCGTGGTGCTATTTGTGCTTGAAGAACTTGGATGCGCTTCCAGACGCCGAAACAAGATTGAAAACGAGCGAAGATCATTTGAAAAAGAGCTACGGCGAGTCGCTGCAGCGACTACTTTCGATCAAAGGAAATACCGGCCGCGAGGTTCCGTTGTTTGTTAGACTTTACTTACTTCAGGGCGTGGTCCATTACTATAAGGGGAACTACATCGCCTCCAACGAGTTGCTGAACAAAGCTCTTGGCTATGCGAATACGATTAAGGTTGATGAAGAGCAAGTCACGGAGCTTATGGCTCTAGGCTGCTCCGCGTCGGAATCAAGGCTGGCTTTGCGTGCTTGTGGCGGGAACGTTGCTTCCGCTTCAAGGTACGCTTTCAGAAGACAGGAAGAGAAGCAGGAAATTAGAAAACGCGAGAAAGAGAAGTCGAGGAAGCGTAAGCTCGCTCGCACGCTGGGCAAATGTGCCAACGGTGAAGACGTGAATGTTGACCTCTACGATACTATGGTAATGCAGCTTGGCTTCAACGAGCGGGCTGCTTCCGAAGCTCTGAGGCAAACCAACAACATCTTGGATCGAGCTATCGAGGCGATACAAGAAAACCCGGACCTGTTCAAAAATCTGCCTGATAGAACGATTACAAACGCCATGATTGCGCAGGTAAGGAACTGATTTCTCGATAAAAGGTGCTAGAGATAGACCGATATATCGGCCTGACCCATATGAGGCCCGATATTATCGGCCAATATTTGGGTTTTACCGATATATCGTTATTCGGCCAAAACGGCCTATTTTATCGGCCTCAGTAGGTGTTGACAAAACGCTGTTATATTCCTCACGCATGCAGACAACTTGCGCAAGAAAGCACAACAAACCAAGTCAAGACATTTGTCTTGCAGCAACGCCAACAGGTGCGTTTTCATTAACAAACAGACAAGATGGACCATGGAACACGCGTCGGCCGTCGCAGCCGAAAAAAAACATCATCATTAATCAGATTAATCAAAATCATAGGAAAATAATGAAATTGCTGCAATTTGAAAAATTCTAGCTCATAAATCGTGATTTTTTAAGCTTTTGAAAAATACGTAAGGCATAGAATACATTACACGTATTTTTGATAATGAAGCAAAAAACATAGTTTAAAAATTTTGGAAATATTGGCTATCCGTCCATGAATGGCCGATATGTCGGTATCGGCCCCAAAAAAGCCATATCGGTCGATCTCTGAAAGGTGCCTCCGTCGATTCTATGGTTACACTGGCGGTGAGAGCAAAAAATTGTGGCGAGGTATAGTTGTAAGTTACCCGCATGTTTTATTTCTAGTCAAATGAAAAGGTAAGTATTCTAAGAAATCAAGTGGGAGACAATGTCAAGCCCAAAGCTCGTTTTGTTAGAGACTGTTGGATGAGGAGTGGAAACTTTGATCTGTAATTATATTTTTACTTCTAACATCTTCCTTGGCTGGCTGAGGAAATCGGCGACACAACGCAAAAGCCAAAAATAGCAGAAAACGCGCCAATTTCTAATTGATGTTACAAACGTTCAAGCAAATTGCAGTTTCAGAAGTTAGTTCATGGAACGTTGGCGTCGTAGAAGCAAGTTCGCGAGATTTCCAGAACCACTGCTCTACTAGTTCTTTCGGTTTTTCAGAAATCCATCAACGTTTGAAAGAAAAAAACAAAGTTGAAGAACCGCAGGCGCTTGTGGTTTTGTCGTCTATTTAGTTTAACTCAATTCTCGCTCGTACAGTAGAACAGCATCAGCCATCATGGATTCCGCTGGCAACCACGGAACGAACTGGATAGCTTTATTTCGCTTCAGCATGTTATCGGTCATCATAACGAGAGAAACGGGCACCCAGAGCTGCAGGTCGAAGCCTGTCACGTTGAAAGAGTTTTGATACTTAAAATCGAGGTACTTCAGAGGCATTAGGTGCAGTACTGCGCATGAACAGCAAAAGAGTTTTCTGTGCTTGTGAAAAACTGTCGAACATGGGTATCGGAAGGAGTTTTTCCAGGTGGGGGGGGACACCAGTCAATTCCCGAGCGGTGAACAAAAGCATTTTTCCCGAGGGGTGCCAACCATGGTGAAATTTCATTTTTGTCAACTCAAAACTCACAGAAAGACAATTTTCTACGAAAAATGAATAGGAAAATATCAAATTTCAAAATTAAGGGGAGGTCAAAGCTCCCCCTGCACCCCCTTCCGATGCCCATGCTGTCAAATTACAAGCTATGCAAAACCTGGATTAGGAGTTGATTTGGAGGTCGGAATTTACGTCTTTTGTTTAATTTTCGTTCGTCGGGGATCGACGTCTTCACTCTATTTCGAATCGGGACAGTATGCCCTTACGTTTGTATTTGGCAGCGGAATCACGGCATTTTTGTCAGTTTTTGTTTAATTTTTAAGACAAAAATGTTAGTTGCTTTGACTAGCACAATATATCCATTCAAAACTTCTGTTTGTGGCACTACATCACGTACTAATGAAAGTTGGTTCATTAAGAAAAAGAGAAAGCAGTGGTGCGTGCCTTCGAATTGCTTCCATTATGTTATTACCACTCAGCAAAAATTTACGAAAATGGAAAAGTTACGGTGTCGTTTCAGCTTGTACACTGTTTGCTAAAAACCACCAGTATGCATTTAAAAAAGAAACAAGATTTTTTTCTGTTTTGAGGAAGTAACTCTTCATTTTGTATCTAGTAGATCCGCATCCAGCAGTGACCGTGTTTAGACGAACATATAGTCTGCTTGTGCAACTCCTAAACCGGTTTGAAATTCGGCTTAAACCATGCAGGTATCTGCCGCTGGGTTTGATCCCACATCCTCGGAAGCTGCTCTGCTGCATTTCGGGGCCTCAGCCGAACAAGCCATGAAGTACCTGGCATCAAACCAAGGAATCGTCCCGCCAGCCTGGCTCGAACAGATGCATCAGCGACATCACGCTAAAGCGGCAACCAGCAAACGACCGTCCACCAGCGCCGAAGACAGTGAAGCAGTTCGCAAATTAGCGCAAGCGGTCGATCATGACGAAGAGGATTACTTGGATATTAGTCTCGACGAAGAACTGGAATATATATCTCATTACCTGGCTTTAGTCAGGTCTGTTCTGGAATGAGTGGTGGATGAAGAAAATTCACCGCACTCGTTTGGGTTCTCTATCTTTTATATATGTCCCAAGGTGACCTTTTAAGAGTTTTTTGACGATTTTTAATTCTAATCAGAGAAAACGGTAAGAGCTCGGGGTATCCCGCTGTTGTTTTGTTGCATTTCTTGTGCAAGTTAAAATGTGTTTTCGTCTTTGCACCAATTAGATGAATTTGCAAGAACGCAACGTGGGGTGTCCACGAACAATGCTGTCTATGTTGAGTTATGCATCGAAAACTCGTAACGCATTCCAGTCTTCTGCTCAAAAGTCTCTTGCCAAATTTTGCCCATTTCGGCTTCTACGATTTTCCGGCTCGAGGCAGTGGCATAGGTCGGACTTGGAGTTTCGAATGGAGTCTCGAAGTATGGGTTTCGCCGTATACGCATTTGTTTGTGCGGGAGTTTTGAAAAGCTCTTATAAAGTCTCAGGTGCAAGTGTATCGAAATACCAGTTGTTCTTAGCCAGAAAGTCGGTAAACACACCGTGCGTTATTCAAGTGAAAAACGTCGCACTTTTGTAACCGAGCGACAAATAACAGACCAGCAAATTGATAAGAAAATTGTACACCCATTTCTTTTCATGGCATGTCGTATAACTGGGAAGTTTGAAACCGCATGAATACTGAATCCGGAAGTGATACCCGATTTCCGGGCCACAACAGCTGATATTTTCGGGAGTGCAAAATGATTGCAACTTGTTTTACCCAACAACTTAAAAATTATTGTCGCTTTTATATTGTTTTCGAACTTTTTGGAGGTCAATTGCCCGGTTGCGGGCCTGCCTGATTTAACTCATAAGGAAAGGACTGCAGCCACAGTTCGTTCGGCGCCAGCTGCCAACGCTATACGTCAGAGAAAAGGCGGTCGGGATGAGAATGATCGAGGTTAATCATTGGCCCCCTTAGTAAGGGAAAGATGGGACGCTTCTCACTCTTGTTAAGGTGGTTATTAATCAAATAGCTGAAACACAAGTCCGCAACAAACGTCTTCTTTATTAGTTCTGAGTGATGTGTAGAAGATGTTCTTACTGCAGAAAAACTAATTTTCATGACAGTCCTATATTCTTGCGCGAAATTTCTTAATATGGCCAACATTTTTCTGACCTTCACTTGAATAATCGTGCTCCTTCACGTGGAATTGTCAGCGGGTTAGGCCAAAACCAGTCACTTTGACTATGGCCAGGATCAGACGAGGCTGTCATCACTTTGCCACAGCTGCGTAGGGGCTTTTCACAATTGGCAGCAGTGTTTAGAGTGCACAAAACGCGCTTATTTTCGCAAACCGCTCCATGCTGGAAGGGTATACATTATTTAAGAATGTAATACCGATTTGTAAATCTAATTTTAGAGACACTACGTCTGGGCAGACAAAACCCGAGTGCCAAACGAGCGTTTAGCTTGTGCAATGGCGAGACGCGCCAAGTAAATCAGTCGCAGTTGTTTTTTAATGCAGGTACCGGGTAATGCAATGCAGTTGTTAATGTTAGTTCTACCTTGTGATGTACAAAATCTCTGCGTGCCCAGGGAGCAAACATTACAACATTTATTTTAACCAAAAAAGCCGCAGAGATTACGAAAATAGACCTGTGGGAAGTGTTACAAACAGATTTACTGATGCATAGGAAAGCTTGCTGTAAGAAACAGGTGCGACCCACGGGCCAAGACTTGGTTTTAGTCTGGTCTATACCGCCACTCCGTCAAAGTCTCGATTACACTTCTGTGTTGGAGCGACGGCGTTATTTTCTACTTTTCCCGATGCGTTGTGATATGCTGAGAGCGAGTATAAATCCGTCGTCGTTCAACGTTGAATAAACCACCACTAACTTAGGGGTGCTTGAATTGCGGCCCACGCGCACAGGGCCTGCGGTTTTGGTCACGTTGTGTTGTACACACCCAGGCAAGACCTGGATTCCGCGTCAGTGTCGGAACAACGTTTTTTTCGACTTAGAGTGTTGTGACATTTTGAGAGCGATTATAAGCATTAAATCCGTTGCAAGAGTGATCCTGCTTCAACCCTTCGCGGAACACCTGGACTATGCTAACCTGCACTGTACAGTAAAAACTGTCGGAAGAAACTGTTGCAGGTCAGCGTGGACGTCCACATGATCACGTTTTGCCCACTGTAAAGTTTGAACAACGCTGCACAACAGCAACACGCAGTCGTTCAATGTATGCGGAATTAAGTTTATCATAAATGGACGCAAATGCAGGTCGTTCCACTCACCATGAATGATATTCCTGACTATTGCGCCAGGGTGTTTACCTTTCGTCAAAGTATTTCAAGCAAAATTTCTGAATGTATCCCACCCAAGTGGAGGCACGTGCGGCGTGAAATCGATTTGTTGAAGTAATGGTTCACAATGATAAAGGAATGCTTTGTACGTCATCGTCTTCTTTGTTGTGCAAAACAATTTGTCCAGTTATCCCTCAGGCACCAAACGCATTTGAATAAATTTCGGGCATAAGAAAATTCCCGTCCTGCGAGAGATCTTCACTCACTAGCAAGTATGTGATCTGACCAAGAAAGCTGCTCGTCTGTGGTTACACTTCAACACATTAAAAAATATCATCACTAAATCCTGATGCATTTGTCACTGGAAAACGAGGCGATTTGGGATCGATTTTTAAAAACGGTGTCGGTTAACCTGTAGTTTTGAACGCAGTAGACCAGTGATCGTTGTGCAGCTTTGAGTTGTTCCTGTCTATTTTTTCCATCAGATATCGCAACAACCAGTTTAACGTCACAGTGGATTGATATGCACACGTCTTCGTAAAAGCAGTCGATATAATTTGATGCTTTCATGCGCCACCGATGACCTGCTTGGAACAACCCACCAAGTTGAAACAACAGTGATACAATCACACCATTGACATGCAAACTGATCAACCATTAGCAGTATTGAAAATACGCAAAACTAATGGGTTGCCAGTAATCGTGTTTTGCATGCTCAATGATCCGTCTTCGGTGCGGCCATACATTATTCTGCGGACACGGTGGGACTTGGAAAATCGTCGTTTTCACAAAATTAAGAAGTACTGTACCTGCGCGCGTTTAGATCCCCTCCGAGGAGGGAAGAGATTGTGCGCGCTCGTGAAAAACCTGACAATTGCGAACGGCCCCGTATTTTAAAATACTGGCGGATCAGCTTGGACTCAGTTTAAGGGCCTCAGGCCCCTAAAACACGGTAGATGATGAAATGGATGCCGATTTTGCGAATTTAAGGGCCTCAGGCCCCTAAAACACGGTAGATGTTGAAATGGATGCCGATTTTGCGTATTTGACCTAAGGTAACCTCGCGCGATGAAAACGCTGGAAACATTGCTCGCTTCTGCGACAAGGTAGGGTCAGAGGGAAGTTTGTGCTGTACTCGACTGATTCCGTTATAAACCTAAAGCCCAAACGTAAAACAAAACGGAAAATATGAAGAGAAAAGTGTGGATACTTGTGCAACAACTACTACCAAAACGAAAGTCGTAAATCTGAGAGCCGAACCGAAAAGCATTGGCAAACGAGCCCTGAAACATATCTGCTAAGCTACGAGGTCGCTGCCGCCTGACTGATAAACTAAGCGTTTTATCCGAGCGGTGTCATGCTAAGCGGATCGGTAGTTACTACCTTGACGCAGAAACGAGCAGTGTTTCCAGCGTTTTCATCGCGCGAGGTTACCTTAGGTCAAATGCGCAAAATCGGCATCCATTTGATTGTCTTCCCTAAAACACGTAGTGACGAGTCTACCTCCAGGCTTATAAGATGAGACCGATTTCTGCGACAGCCAACCACAACGGACCTAACACACTGACGAATTGCGTCGCCACGCAGATTCGTACGAAGGTCCACAAACGAGAAATTATTCCCGGAGCAAAGTTCACGCCAGATCACAGCTGTCAAGTCAATCCGCAAACCAGAAACAGCGAAGCAGGTCGTTTGAAATACTGAGCGCAATACTTCTAACTTGATTTCGGCGTCTTCACACGTAAAGGCGTAAGTCTTGTCGACAGCGTAAACGCATTACGCAATATTTTGAATGACATCGCATATCGAGGCCACAAACTTGCTGGGATCAACCGTAAAACACAAGACGCTATGCTTGGATGAAATATGCAGCACTGCATTGAGACCGGTCTCAGTATCGATGAATTTTAAGAACTTGGCAACGTGCAGTTGTCTGTGAAGAGCAACCCGACTCAGGCTGCTGAATGGAATGGTGCGATTGCACTTCGTCATCTTGAAGCATTTAGCCAGAACACTGTTGAAAACCTGCCCACCACGCACCACCAAAAAATTAAGTTTGTAGCAAGAATTCTGGAATGACTGCGTGCAAGACTTCCACGAACGAGACCGCAGTTCGATCCCGGCCAAGTGACACCACGACATCAGCCAAACGGTATTTTATGAAAGTTTGTTGTTCATGATTTTACAACGAACTTCGAGACTACTTCGTTTTTTGTCAATCCGTTGGGCGAGCTGGAATAATTTTTATGGAATATTTCCAGCATTCGATCCTCCTCCATGGCGCAATTTTCGCTTCGCTCGGCGCGGAAAACAGAGCGGTTCTTGTAGGCCACTGCCTATTCTCGTTCACCTTTTTTTCTTGTACGATGCCTTTCTTTCCTTCTGTCCTGTTATTTGCACGCGGCTAGGATGAGCCGCAAGTTTTTCTGGGAGTGCGTTTTTAGCTAGCAAAATAAACAGCACGGGCACGTGTTGCTTCACGCTCAGCGTGTCCAAGTCGCTGTCAGCTTCTTTAGGCATCCAGATGTCTTCGTAAACTTGGTGACCAGTGGCATTGCACTGGTGAAGGAGGCCGGAGTGCTTGCTGTGCAAGATGTCCGAGCATTTTTTCGCTTTCTCGCCGGCCTTGCCTTGCGCGATGAGGACGAGTACATCTGCGTCAGCCTGTTTGAGTCGCTTCATGGCGTAGCCGACGACCTTGTTCATGACACTGTGGGCGGCAATGCGAACTTCAAACACTTTACACGTGTCGCTTGACAGAAATTCAGCGAAGGGATTTGTCAGTTCATGATTAACAGTCTTATATTTCACATACGAATCCATTGCAACGAGCTGAACAACAAAAAAACATCGATTCAGTTTGGTTACGAACGATACGACACACACATGTCCCCAGTTTAGCACGCAAATCTAGGAAACGTAACAACGAAAAAGTGCTAGACTAATGCTTGTGGGCATCGCTAACTTCACGTTCATGTTTACACTCGTTGCAAACAGTTTCAAACAAAAACTTGAAACGAAGCTATGTTTTCATACTTGCAACACTGCTCGTCGAATTGCTCAGTGTTGCCCGGATGGCTGCCCAGCACGAAGTTATAATGCTATCGGATGAGGAATACAAATTTCTTCATGACAACGCATAAAAAATATCCCCGCTGTCAAGTAAGTCGCAGAAGATAGGCAAAGAAGATTTTCGTGTGCCATATTGATGTCAACTTTGCTATTTGCAAAAAGAGGAAATCATACATTAGATAGCCTGTACACGGCGCTGAAGTTCCATTTGCTTAAGAACGAATTCCTCAAACCCTGTACAGTACAAAGACGCAACTGCCCTGAAGAGATAGTTAAATCTGCGATAAAAGCATACCTCAAAAAACAGCTCGACACGCCCTATCCCGTGAGATGTAGTGTCTGAGAACACACGCTGACGTTGGTACTCTGAAGGCGTATAATTATTCAAGAAACTGCAAATGCGCTGTTAATCGTTTAGCACAATCCACAGCACCTGCCAAAAACTTAAAATTGCCGATACTCAGCTTAGCGAGATGCAGTACTTCTCAAATAAGTAACAACTCCATTAAAACTACCATCGCGTGTTTAATTTATTTTTTAATTTAGATGTTCGACTGGATGTCACCGTTTCACTTAATATCCCTCATCCGACCTGGAAAGAAGTTGGTGGGTGCGCCACGAACAAAGCGCCCTCTGCTTCGACACTTAGAAATAAGCTAAGCTGAAAGTGATGCAATCGCGAAAAATCTGGAAGTTTTCAACACTGCGCATGCGCAGTACCGGCGACGTCGTAGACACAATGCGTGAGGTTGCGTGGAACGCAGATTTTCTGAAACTTCGATTTGGCTTCGTGTGACTGGCGATATTTACAGCAAAATATGTTTCGCTGACCAATTACCAACGCAAGCGAGACAAATCTATAGCAGCGGAGCAACCACCCATCTTTCGTAGGTCTGCGGGCGTCTGTAAGCATTGTCTTATAAAATGTCGTTGGTTTTCACGCTGTTTCATTCGAGTTTAAAGATTACCAAAATTTTTTGAACTTTATTTTCAGTGAATGGGTTGTCGAGGGACATAACGTCATTTACCCTCGGACAGTTAGCCATTGTGACGCACGTATTCTTGGCTACCGATGGCCAGTGCAACAGCGAAAACACAAGCTCAGCCGCATGAAAGCGTTTGGCTGGAAAAGACGAGTGCAGCACTTATTGCGAGCACACGCACGGTAAATAGACATCTAACGCTTCGCAAGTTGAAACGTGCACGTGATTTAACTCATGCAATACTGAACTTCAGGTACATGACACTTGTACCGCACTGACCCTGCAAAGCAGCAGAGAATTCCTTGCGCTACACATGCATTTTGGGACTGTAAAATATCAACAGCCGCTCACTTGTTCACGTACAGTAAGCTATCGAACGTGTTTGAAACAACTAGCTTCTAAGATTGGTTTTGTAGGTCTTGGACACGACTTTTCAACTCTGTTATGTTCTGGTCAATGGTAGACGTGTTCTGCCTCACCAGATCGAGTATTTTCTTTTGCATTGCATTTGCCGAGTCCAAGCGTTCGGTGATCAGCGACTGAGCCGTTTCCAAGTGGGCCATGGTCGACGTGAACTCGCTCGCTTTCGCGTGCAAGGCGTTCAGCGCTTTCAGTCGCTCGATGAGCTTCGGCAGACCGACGCGGACTCCCTCCCACTTGCGCGTGAGCTCGTACAGCTCGCACACCTTGCGATTGACTTCGCTGGGCTGATCGCCGCCGCCCTTGTACGCTTTGTTTACTTCGTTGACTTTGTTCAAGATCGCTTGAAGACGACTGTCGACTTGCGGCAATTGTTCTGGGTCCAACAGAGACAACTTCGCCTCCATCACTCGCAGAGCGCCTTGCAACGTACCATCGCTGGAGTGCGACAGCAACGAGCTCATTTTCTGCGACTCGGGACCCAGTATTTTCTCAAGACGAGAAATGCGCTGCTCCAACTCTGCGCACTTCAGGCTTTGTTTCTGAGCATGGCCAGGCTTCAAGTACAACTGGTACACGCCATCGGGTTTACTGGAAGAAGTGGACGCGCCGCCGGCCGCGCTCGACATATCTGTTAACGTTGAGACCACCTTGCTCACGTCGGCTTCCGCTTTCAGATCCGTTGCGACCTCATGCAAGCCGCTGCTTTCGAGCTGTTGGTTCAGTACGTCAATTCGCCGCAACACTTCCGAAGGGCTTGCTTTGTCCTTTGCCGACTGCTTGATCTTTTCGACGTCGCGCATCAGATCGCCGACCTCCGTCTTTAGTCGGTTGTACTTCTGCAAAACTGTTTCCTCGTCGCCAGTACCAGCGGCGCTGTAAACGCTGGCCGGGGCGTGTTTTGAAACCGTCTTTCCGCTGCCGGAAATATATTTTCCGCTGAATCTGCCAAACGCGGCGGCGGTATCAGCGTCGACGAGCTCCACGCTTGTGCTGGCGACATCTTCCTGCACCAGATGCTGGTCGTCTTCTGGTAAATCACCACATTCGAAGACATCCGATCCGTCGACATCTATGCCGGGCAAGTTTGCATACTTCGGATCAGCCATAGTTAAAACAATGCCTAACCTGATGAGTAGAAAGAGAAGATGATTGAAATGCAAAAAATACAGGAACGCACCAAGAATTAATTAACCAGCAATTCTTTAGAAAAGACATATTTTACACCAAAATAGTTCGTCAGAGCACACAATACTTAACATCAAGATCATGTGTCATACTAGTCAACACTACGTAGTACCAAGAATGTGTTAGTAATCTGGATAAAACAGCACAGCTCTATGCAAAAGCACACAAGAAAATCAACATAAAACATGATCACAAACAATGCAAGATGTACTTGGATGAAAGAAAGGCAACTTTTTACAAAACAATTTACACAACTCCAGCTGCTTTTTTCTCATGATCAATCAGCCAAGCTTTGATGTTGTCACCATCGCCAGACATATAATGGCCAAGCTTACCACTGCTCCTCACAACTCGGTGGCATGGGACTACTAGTGGTAAGGGGTTTGCCCTCATTGCTTGACCAACAGCTCGGCATGCTTTGGGGTTGCCACATCGCTTAGCAAGCTCTGCATAGGAGAGAGTTGTTCCTGGCATTGTGTCATTCATTAGTGTTCTTAACACCAAAGCAGTAAAATTATCTTTATTCAAGATTTCATTATCCAACTCAGGTAAAAATGCAGGAGGACTGGGACCGAAAAAATTCTGCATCCACTGAATAAAAACTTTTGCTTGGGCAGTAGTGGGGCCATCAAACTGAAGAACTTCCACATTCAATTTGGAAGGCAGTTTTGAAACTATATTCGGATCTTCATTGTAAGACTTGTCCAAACTGATGCTGTGCACTCCGTTACTAGTATGCACACTGTGCACTACACCAATTGGGGTTTTAAGCACGATGTTTAACATTCTACTGAAAAAAATTTTTAGCAATGCATTAAAGACAGTACATATTGTGCGAAAGGTAGTAGGCTACCATAAATTCTGTGAACTGTAGTAAAATAGCATTCATATAATGTGTAATTCTCACAGATAGCCATGAGAATTCCAATGAGCCATGTCAGTAAGACACACAAAGAAAACCATTCTATGTTGAACTTTCTTTTTTCAGCAAGATCGATAATCAAGTATATATATATACACTGACGGAAATTTTATTAGAGTCATTGCAATATAATTCACACACGTTGTGGCACCACAAGTTCTCTTTCTCATATTTTTATATAAAGGCTTTGTCATTTGATTTATAAGAAAATTGCCACCTATTCTGTAAAAATTCAGTGAGTGGTTTTCGGCTTATTACTGTTTTTGTTCTAAACACTAGATCGCATTTGCATTGGTGAGTGACACAAAAATGAGTAGAAGTTTAGATTTACTGCTCCAATCCTAATGAAATAGGTGTCCATAACCACATTTTCTAGGTTGGGATTTCTAAATGTGCAGTTCAAATTTTCTTGAAGTCGATACTTTCATGATACAGTAAGCCTCAGTTAATCTGGATTCGGTTAATCCGGATCTTTGTCAAAACCGGATAAAACTGGTGGTATGAATGATTTTTAACGTTTTTTTTTTTATAAAAATCTTCGGTTTATCCGAATCTTCGCCAGTACTGGATAGAATTTTCTTTTTTCACATCTCGTAATCTGGATTTTTGTGTACTTCCACGCTGTTGTGTACTTAGTTCACTGACTGGTCTCTAGAAAAGATTTGGAAGCTTTCAGACACAACACAAGCATGCTTATGATCACCAACGAACGTTTACAATTATGATAACAATGGCCACAACTGAGCGCAACATTTGACTAATCGTAGAGAAGATTACTGCGTCATATACAAGCATAGCATATCGCATTGAACATAACACACAAGGCACGCTGCCGCACCACAGTTTCAGCCTATTGATCAGTGTTGAGTGTGCCTGTGTAGAGCACAAGAGCATCATCCCTGAGTGTATTGTACTCGGTATGATGTCTGGAGGGCATTACCTTCCAAATAGACTGACTGCTTATAATCGCACCAGCCGCACAAATCTCTGCGTCAGTCCAAAACACCAGATTTCTTCGCAGCCAAGTAATCTAAAATTATGAACTTAAGATTGTTCATAACTGTCTGGATATGATGGTTACTAGTCGGATGTACCAGTGGAAATCCATCAAAAATTTGTTGTGCTTCTGTGAAAATCTGCTATTGGGTTATAAATGTGTTCAATTCAAGTGATTTTCACCAATCTCAATACTTAGATGACGTCAGGCTAGAAACAACTTCGGTTAATCCTGATCTTCGCCTAAACCAGATAAAATCGTCAGTCAAATCGAATCCGGATCAACCAATGTTTACTGTATTTATGTTTCAACCTCCCTTTACTGCTTGGCCAATCCCGCAAAGACACTAAAATTTATTTCTGCTGGTTTGCATAGAACACATGCCCATGTTTCCAAAATTAGTACTTTCAAGACTAAGAATCAAGTTCTACAACAACATGACAAGCAAATGTAAGGAATTTGACTTCAGAGTTGGCACTAAACATTAAACAAGGACCAAGCTACTTCCTTTGACCACTCTATGACATCACAAGTGAGATTCACATACGTACTCCCTGTTGCTTCTGCTTGCCAATTTTGTGAATCGGTATATTATGACATCATAAATACTCTTGATGTGATCAACTTTGCCTTGATTACTTGCATACATCCTCTCTTTCAGTCTTCCTTGTGGCACTTCTACACTCTACGATCCTTCAAACAGTTTGAGGTTTATGTGACCTCATTTACTTGCTAATGATTTTCTTTCAGAGTTTAAAGCATTTCCTTTGAATTATTATAAGTGTTGGCATAAAGAGTGAATTTAACTAGATTGTCAACAAAGTTGAGGTTGGGCAAACTTTCAGCACTTTAGTAATATGTTTGATAAAATTCTTAGTTATAGATACCTTATTCTGAAAGTATTGTTTGAATGAGTCAAATGTGTTTGTTATTGTGATATATGAATATGCAATAGAACACAATTTGAAAGGAACTGCAGTGATTTTGCAATGTGATCTAATGACTCAGGGACAAATTGATCAATAACAAACGTGGCATTATACAACCTATGAATGCATAACATTCGCAAGTAACTTTAAAATGTATAACAAAAATTTTAACAAATGTTTAGATTCTGATTTCGAAAATATTCTCGGATCTACAATTGTCATATCGGACTGCAATATTAATCAAATAGCAAAACCATGTCTTTGGATGCTTGTCATAGTGTTTTGAAATTAAACACAATGCAAGCTGTCACAAGACCTCATCTGCTGTGAAAAAAAGAATCAAACTAATCAGCAACTCTGAAAACAAAAAGTGCAAGTGTTTGATTTCGAAATAAAATTTTCACCAAGTGACTGCAGTTTGACAATGCCACAACTTCCTTTTTGAGAGGACTTTCTTCTAGACAATCACATTGCTATAACTTGTTAGCAAGTTTCAAAATCCAGGAGGGGGAAATGCTTCCCTTGCTGAAGCTGATGCTCATGGCAAGTAGTGAAGAAATGCAGCAAGAGTTGATGAGCGAGTATATCACCAGGTCTTAGGAAGCATATCAACTCTCTACTACATGGTTTGGACCAGTGGCTTTTATCTTAACCTTTTTAATATTGTTAGCCCTAAGAAAAACCTGATGGATTTTAATTACTGCTTTTCAAAAAATAAAAAATAACAGCTTGAAATCAGTTAATAATAAAACTACACAAAAATGATGTCATGATTTGCAACTTGTCCATCAAAAACACGCAATGGGAAGGCTGACAACCTAACACTGATTTTTTGCCAACACAGTGGTCAAACCTAGTCATTAACACTTACAAAACCAACTTCAGAAAACCTCTTTTGTAGCTTTGTTTCTTTGAAGGCAACTTCATAATTTTTGTCTTACACTAGACTGCATTACAACCTACACTGCTAGTGAATAATAGGGTTTCCCAAACTGTGCCGCGACACACCAGTGTGCCTCAAATGAGACTGTAAGCCATGAATGTTCTTTGCTTTGACAATAAGCTAACAAAATGTTTGGTCCATGTTGCATTGCTTTGTATTTTAACCTTAAAATAATTGTTTTACTATGATGCTCACACACTGTCCAGAAATAACAAAAAAAAAAATCCTTAAGCAGTCATATAGGCGATCACAAATGTCTGAATGCATAAAAGGTTTGTTAAATCTCTGTGTAAGATCACATATTAGCTTCCGTTGCAAAGTCTGTGAAGAGAAGGTTCTTGCCTTCATAACTAGGTATGTCATGGTGTGAAATCCAGAATTAATTGATGTGTCATAATAAAACACAGACTGAGAAGCATTGCACTAGACCAGGTTTTTATAAGGTGTTTCAGGGACCTGATTCAGGTCCCTAGAATTAGAAATCACGTCCCTAAAATCAGCGAAATTATCATCGGGTCCCCATAATCAAAGAAATCGGGTTCCTACAGGTCCATATCGGGTACCTAACATTTTCCTTAAAAAAAAAACAGCACTAGACTATGTTCTAATCTATAATACGTAAGTGCTATGATGTTATAAGTGAAGCAAAACAACATTTGAACACACAGGAATCTCTACATTCCACAATGTTGAAAATATTCTAGTACAACATAACCAAAAATTAAGGTAATTGCCCACAGGTTAAGAACCACTGGTTTGGATAGTCAGAGAAAGGTCAAAGTTACCAGAAGAAAGTGAAGAGTGACAAAAGAATATATATACAAAACGAAATCATGTGCTCTGTTGCAAATGTTGATCAAATTTTGGTGTGGGGTCGTCACACTGCAAAGGATGAGTATTGGGTGCCGTTCGTAAAAATATATCTGACAGATTTAGCACAAAAACTGCTATCTCTGTGCATATTTAGCTATCTCTGCACGCATTTAGCTGTCTCTGTGCACATTTAGCTATCTCTCTGCCGAGACAGCTATCTCTGCGCGCATTTTTGATATTAACATTGGTTTGTGCAGACGATGGGCTACAGTAAACTTGTGGTGGTGGTCTCAGTGTTAGTGCCATTTTTTGCTTAAAATTTCAAAGAGAATCTCGTCAAGTCTGACCATCCCAACTGTTCCCACCAGGCACAGCTCAACACCTCTCAGCACCTTCAGGTGCACAAAGAGAATGCTCTCACAGAAAGAGCGCCTTGAAAGCGAAGCCCTCGCTTAGAGACGAGCACCGTTTTGTAAAGAGAATAACGCTGTCATAGAAAAAGCGCATCGCAAGGAACTGCTCGGTTAGGGTGTTCTTGGCCGAAAATAACGTTGGCAACACACATCACTCTAGTAGCATTATCACAGTAAGCCCTACTGTCTCGAGAATCAAAAAAACGAAGGATGCATACGTTCGTATATGTAATAAGCTACAATACCTACTATTACTTAACATAACCAGGATTCCTGCACTGAAATGCGAAGCTAGGGTGCGAGATTTAAAGCAACTCAAGCTGCAAACATAAGGTGCACCTGAAGGCACTGAGAGGCGGTGAGCTGCGCCTAGTGAGAACAGTTGGAATGGACAGACTTGACAAGATCCTCTTTGAAACTTTAACACTTTGAGAGCCAGGGTACAATATATTTGTACTTTGATTTCAGGTTAAAACCAGCAGTTGTCGGTTGTCTTACCAATGCCCTGGCTCCTCTGCCGATTGCGCTAGAGAGCTGTTCAAGGGCTCAAACGAATTGGACAGTTTTCTAGATTGCACTCGAAAAAAATTTTTTTGGTTGGGGGTGGCGGATTTTTTGTGAGTGACGTCATAAGTGAAGTAGTTTTGGCGCCATTTTGACTGATGTTGCCAGGCCTAGGGCCCAACCGCTAAGCCCAAGTATTTTGCAAAAGACGCAGCAAATTTTCTAGTCTGCACTTGAAAAATAATTCTTGCTTGGTGAATGCAGGTTTTTTGTGAGTGACGTCATAAGTGGAGGACTTTCAGGCCACCTTGGCCCACTTTGCCTAGCCCTGAGCGCCAACCGTACAGTGGTAGTATTTCGCTGATGTTTTTATTGGAAACTAGGCTACAATCTGAGTCTTATAATATTTTGGATGACCTGCTGGGGTTTCAGGTTCAAAATTATGATCTAAATTAGTAAGAATATTTGACTAATTAGCTATTTAGATAATCAAATAATTTGTTTATTTTGAATCATAACTTTTGAACCAGAAACGTTAAAAAGTCGATCAACAGCCCAAAAGTCTCAGACTCGACCCTAGTTTCCAATGCAAACTTCAGCAAAGAACTTTGGCCTAGCGGTTGGGCCCTAGGCCAGGCAACATGCGCCAAAATGACCCCAAAACTACTTCACTTATGACGTCACTCACAAAAAATCAGCAACCCCCAACCAAAAATTTTTTTCCGAGTGCAATCTACTAGATTGGCCAATCCATTTGAGCACTTGAACAGCTCTCTAGCGCAATCGGCAGAGGAGCTAGAGGATTGGTAAGGCAACCGAAAACCGCTGTTTTTTAGGCCGAAATCGAAGTACGAATATATCGTACGCCGGCTCTCAAAGGGTTAATTCGCAGTTCAGGCAGATTGATCATAACGGCTCACACAAGCCCGAATCTGTTCTGTTCCCTAGCAGTTAAGAACAACGAAAGTATTCTTGCGTATTTTATGCACATACTCAATTCTTATGTAGTTTGGCTAGTTTCAAACTCAACCATGGGTGACCGCAATCCCATGTAGCCGCACTCTGCTTGACTGCTATTCGACAAGACATTTGTGCAACGTTTTTGCAGTTGTGAACAGTGTTGCCAGATGGTTGTCACCTTAATCCGATAAATGGTTTCACAAAAACTGTCAGGTTCTACTAAAAATTTTGTCAGAAATCTTCAGCTAAAAGTAGCAAAAATATTCCATTATGGAGGTGATTAAAATAAACTTTGATAAGGTACATATCAAATCTGTCATCTTCCATGCATAATTATTAATAGACAAGGGCAGAAAATGCCAGTCTTGGCCACCACCACTCCCCACAATTTTTTCTGTCAATATTTTGAGCAACTTTACTGCAGCGTACCTTTTTTATATAACACACAGTTTTTCAAAATCTGTTTCTAAAGTCGCATGTGTATATGCAGTAGAACAATGCTCGGCGATAAACACACAAGCATTGCTTTAGTCCAACAACTTTCCAAGTCTGGTGGTTGTACTAGCTCTAGCTCAAAACTTTGTGGTAATTACATGTGGGAGCACGCAAAAAGTTCTTTATCCTTATGTGAGTGCTTTTTGCAACCAACATGCTTTTTGTGTTCACAATGTTTCGCTGTGATTGTATTATAACAAACTTTACAATGCTGTTCTTGAATCAGCATGATAAGCGCCGAGTCAACTTATATATTTTGAATCTTGCAACCACATATGTCGAAAAGTTTTTCAACATTGCTTCCGTTTATCAGAGAGTGTTTTTACCAGACACTACTACTACGTGCATGGTCTGTAATCGAACCACTTGGAAATATCGTATGTGTCGTGGGATAAAAGCATATTCTACCAATGAAGTCTTTTAATCTAACGCACTCATCCAACGCAAAAGCAAACCGTTTTAGCTTCACCAAGACATTTTTAATTAGTTTCATTTTTCATAGGACACAACTATCAGCTTGAACCAGCTTCATTGTGTTGCGAAAAACTCCAAATGATTGAATGCAGCTGGTTGTTACTGGTCCTAGGGTTGCTCAATTTAAAGCGTGACAAAGAAGATTAACACTTTGAGAACCGGTCTACGATATATTTGTACTTCGATTTCGGCCTAAAAAACAGCAGTTTTCGGTTGCCTTACCAACGCCCTAGCTCCTCCACCGATTGCACTAGAGGGCTGTTCAAGGGCTCAAACGGATCAGCCAGTCTAGTAAATTGCACTCAAAAAAAATTTTTTGGTTGAGGAGTGCGGATTTTTTGTGACTGACGTCATAAGTGAAGTAGTTTTAGGGTCATTTTGGCTCATGTTGCCTGGCCTAGGGCCCAACCACTAGGCCAAAGTGTTTCGCTGAAGTTTTAATTAGAAACTAGGCTCGAGTCCGAGTCTTTTGAGCCTTTGATCATATTTCTAGCGTTTCTGGTTCTAAAGTCATGATCTAAAATAAACAAAATAATTACCTAATTAGTCCAATAATTTTACTAACTTACATCACAACTTTTGAACACGAAACCCCAGCAGGTCATCCAAAGTATCAAAAGACTCGGATTGTAGCCTAGTTTCCAGCAAAAAATTCAGCAAAATACTACCACAACGGTTGCCACCCAGGACCAGGCAAAGTGGGCCAAGGTGGCCTAAAAGTCCTCCACCTATGACGTCACTCAAAAAATCCCCAACCCCCAAGCAAAAAATTTGTTTTCAAGTGCAGACTAGAAGACTTGCCACGTCTTTTGAGACATTTACTGGGTCTGTAGAGCATACCAGACAAGAGAAATTCCCGCGCAAAGCCACGTGCGTTTAGGCGTTTTTTTTTTAAATTGCCACAAGTAGCCAGACGCCAAAGAGTTAAAGAAGGTGCAAAAATTTTCATCTCGAAAACTGTTTAAACAAATTTTTGGTCAGGAATTTGTTACCTGCTAAACCTGACAAAAGGTTTTCAAAAACCTGCTAGAAAATCAGGTAACTGCTGGATTGAAAATTTTATAGCAGCATTGAGAAAATTCTGTTAGATTTAGCAGCAAATCAGCTAAAACGGCAAAATTGGTTGTGAACTGCCCTGACGTAGCACTGAGTGTGTTCTATACTTCCCTGCTTTGACAGGTTGCCGGATATTTTTGCAGCTATGAACTGCTCTGTTCCAGTGTTGAGTGCTGTGTTTTGCTCCAATCTACCATCTTGGATCGCTGATAATAATTAATTTTATCGCAGTGACACATTGTACAACTATACAAAAAGGGAGTACGTGTAAAATAATATACATGTTGTGTCAACAAACTTCTCCAAAAAGTGAATATGACATCATATTGTGATGTACAAACAGCGTATATCCAGTAACAACGACCACCATACGCCATTGTCTGACACTAGAATTTGGTAGGGGGGCATACAATCAAGTAGTCGCCCCAGGCATCACCAGACCTCTGCACGCTACTGATGAAGACTTAGCCATTTTTGAATAACTGTTACCACTCTATGGCACATGTAGGTTGTTGAAAATATTAGAACTAAAAGCATTCCATTCAGCTTGGAAACAAGTGAAAAACTGCATTTTCTGCCAAGTCTTAAACTGCACCAGGCTTGATTTTCTGTTTCATACAAGCACATGCTTTTGTTTATTTTTCATGTACCCAACACTACTGTATCACTGTTTACTGTTAAACCTTTTTGTAATCTGTCTTTACCTCTGTCTGTTTAACCCCATTTGGGGTGTTATGTGCCTGGTCGAACACACACACAATGATGGTACTCCATCATGGTCTGTATAATTTTATTGTGTTTTTTTTCATGTGCTGTGTTTTAGAAAAAAAAAACATGCTAAAGGAAGCATAACTCAAATACAATATAATAAGCATTAAGACTTAAGTGTTCAAGTGCTCTTAATGTGTTTTGTTCCAGTAAGGAACCTTATGAAATGTGTCTGTTAAATGATAACCAAGATCAAGGGTGCCAGATATGGGTGTGTGCGGCACACACAAATTTCTGCCAGTTGTGCTGCATGCCTGCTACTTCTTGAAGTTCGTTTTGTATGCTCAGCTACTTTTGCTTTCTCATGGGAGTTTCCATCCCTTTGGTAAAGCAAAACAATTCCTGTAATATGGAAAAATTAAACCTGCTATATATAGCAAAATGATTATGGAATTGTCCATAACTTGTGAAAATGTGGATGTTGAACATCTGAAGAAATTTCAAGCTCAGTGCCTGTGACCATGATGTATAGTTTGTGAGAAACAGCGAAATAGCTAGTGCATATTTTTGGACTGAATAACAAGCACTACAGATGATTTATGCATGCAGCATAATGTTACAAATTCCACACACATAGTTTATATTGGTATTGGCCATGCAAGTATATCTGTCTTGGAAAATTTTCCCATAACTGAAATAATCAGTCACTAACTTGGCAGATTAAACAAGTCAGCTGATCTGTTCAGTAATGGAAAAACAATGCTAGAAGTTGATGGGATTAAGAACTAAAACTGATAACAAGGTTTAAAATTACATGAACCACAAAATAGTTTTGATGCAACTAACACATGCTTAAACATGTTGTGGATAAGATATCCAGTGCTGCATATACTGTATAGCCTAATTAGTTAAACAAATCAAAGAACAGTAATAACAACACAATAAAAATGACAGATTATGTTATGCATTGGTTGTGTTCAATGGATTTTTGGATGACAGCATCAGGGCCTGATAAAACAAAACAATTCAAAGGGCAATGTCTTTGTTTTCTTGAAAACTAAATGAAAGTCCGCATCTTTAGAGCCCTTAATTGACATTCCAGCATTAGTGGTTGAAAAGCTATGGTGTTTGGAAACCACAACATAATAACAAATCCCTTAGGGATTAATTAATATTAGTAATCTTTCTTTACCGTTAACTCGCCTACTACTTTAAAAAAAGCAAAGACTGAATTAAGTGCTGAAAATCAATTATTTAAAAGTTTGTTTTTAACATGCAAGAACAACAATTAATGTATTTCAGAACCAATTTATTCGGAGTGTGCATTTTGGGGGCTACTGTTATTTCATTACACCAGACACAGCAAAGATTTTCTTTACCTCTTTCTCTGGGCTTTTTCTCTTGGCTAGAAGTGAATTACTGATTACCATAGTCACCTAACTTATCAAAAAAAAAAACATGCTAAAGGAAGCATAACTGAATTACAATATAATAAGCATTATAGCTGAAAAATGCAGAAAAATAGCTGAAAAATGCAGAGAGCCATATGCGTCTGTCATCACATGCATAAAACAAGGACAAAGCTCAGATTTGCCCTGTTGAGGAGCACCCTTGATGCAATACGAGGATTTCGAGACAAGCGAAGTAATGTCCACCTCCAGGACCTCACGGACATCGACTTCAGCCTAATTTCTAGGCCCACAATCATATAAAGCTGAATGATGGTGTCAATGACATGACACCGGTTATATCTGTGAAATAAGTGGTTAATTCACATATTGTGACTTTTTGTGAAAATCTACCTTATAACAAATACTTTTCTAACTTACTAAACATATTTTGTTTTTCATGTACCTAACACCTATTGGAATAATGTTTGCTGCTAATATTACTGTTACCTGTCCATACCTTTATCTCTTCAACTTTGTTTGGTGACACCATGCATCTGACTGGAAACAACTCATACATGCAATGCACCCCACTTTGGTCTGTGGGTAATTTTATATTTCTTCCTGATTTGTTTGTGGGGGCTTTGTTTTCTGACCTTGCTGCTTGTTCTTGTAATGAAATGTGTTAAAATGCATTGCTGTCTGCCTCATAACCCCTATTGCTGCTCACTTTCTTCACCTGTGTGCTTGCTTCACCTGCTCATCTGTACATGTATCAACTCTTCACCCATTGCTTGCCCACCATCATCTGTGTTATGTTGATGTCAGTTGTGTTTTTTTTTGTTTTTTTTGCTGTATTCTTTTTTTTTCTCTGTGCACATGCTTCTTTTTTGCTTCTGTGGCTACTGCCACTGATCTATAATTTGATAGGTTTACTTGTTATTTTGTATGTGGCTTCTCTGCTACTGTTGTTGTCTTTCTTATAAATTTGTGTACTCTTTCGTGCTACATTTTTCCACTCCGGTTATGCCACCTAACTTGCCAAAAGGTTTACCTGGGGTTGGAACAGTGTTGCCACCTTGGTTTCCCAAAAATTAACTAGACGAGCCTGAAAAAAGACCAGAACAAACCAAACTGAAGCAGAAATAAACACACAAAAAAACAAAAGATGATGATGGAATCTCTACAAAAAAGCCACAATTATCCACATTAACATAACTTTCAGCTGTATTATTTTCATTGCTTACCAAACTAGTGCCAATAAAACTCCACACGGTCACTGCTTCTGGAATCTGTCATAATCATAACATGCTTTATAATATTGTCTCTTTTCAATTCAGTCCCGACATTCAAAATTGCATTTACCAGTTCAGTTGTTCAATTGTAAGTAAAAAACAACATTTATCTGATTGTAATACTTGTTCCATTTCTGCATCGGAGTGTGGTATTCGCTACATAACATGCGTTGAGCAAAACCAGCCAGTTTTGTGTATGGGCTTTCTCCAATGGCATCTCCATACAAGCTTCAGTCCACTACACTACTGTGTTAGTAACATTTCACCAACGGTATTATCAAATTAAATTCTGCCACTGGTATTCAGTTTACCCAATGACTTCACTTTCGATCCCAAATCCTAAAACTAAATTAAAGTCCTATGATGTTTCACAAAGCATTTGAAACAAACATCAATTACATTTCCTTCATTGTTACCGGTATATATTTGAATGAGTTGGTACCCCGCACTTTCTTAAATTTGCACAAGGTGAAATTAAATTGAGACATCGTTTGGATTTCTCACAGATTAGATTACTCATCTGACCAACAAACCATGCATGACTCTTATCAAAGTTTCATTTCATGACCTATATAAGGTCTTGCATAAAAAAATCAACTACAACATTGATGACATGTGATGTCAACGGTTGCAGAGTAGCCTACTTGTTCTTGTTGGTACCAGGGTTGCCAGGTAGTCATAAGCAAAAAAGGCCAGATCAAGCCTCAAAAAAAGCCAAATACATAGCACCAAAAAAAGCCAAATACAAGATAAACACACAACGACACCTTCAAAAGATGCCAATGCGCTTTTGAAAGGCAATATGTACACATTCTATACATAAAAGAATAAAGTTCACTCCATTATTAAGTTCTATAAACATTTGGTTTTGCTGAAGAGTAACCTGAAACTGTAAATCTAGAAGCATGAAACAGCAAAATAAACTATAAATTTTCGTGCAGAATTTTCAATGAAAATTTATCATTCTGTGTCCAGAAACAGTGTCTAGAAATCTGCCAGTGCCCAGAAATCTGCCAAAATCATCTTTGAATTTGCCAAATTGACATAAAAAATCTAATTGGCCAAAAAGGCCAAAAAAAGTCAAATTTCATTTGGTCTTTTTTCAAAAATAAAAAAAAGCCAAAGGAGTTGAAAAATAGCCAAAAAATACAAATTTGCATCAAAAAAGCCAAACTGGCAACCCTGGTTGGTACAACGACATGTTGGTGCAGACTGTTGCTAAAAACAAAAAGACAGTCCAAAGGCTTCCTTAGATTTTCCTTAAAACGCCGAAACCAGACATATGATATATCATTGCTGGGATACACAACACAGCTGATACCTGGCGTAAAACATCTTGAAAAATAACTAAAAATAAACCAACAAATAAAAAATAAAACTAAAAAATAAACTATCAACCAAATCGCAAAAAAATAAGCCAAACGATCGCAAAACTAACCAGATTTGGTTTTAAAAAGACTAAAATGGCAACTCTGGGTTGGAATGTTCATTTTCACTGTGTTGCTTGCAGAATTGTACAGAAGCCAGATGTGGGACTGGATCCGGATTACAGGAGTCGACTACGGCAGAATTCTGCGTTTTTCTTCCGGACACGGACCCGGTCCCGGAGTCAAAATTTTAGGATCCGGGGTCACGTTTGATTTAGGGAGTAGCAGGAGTCTATATGGTTATTTCTGATGTAAAAACATGGGTAAATGACGGTTGGATCGATGATTGTAGCCGGGGTGTGAACATGCGGCGGATTTTCAAATTTGAAAATTTGCCAAAATCGGACCAGGATTCAAAACTTTTGGAACAGGAATGGAGTCGGAGTTATAAAAAGTGACTCCGGCCATCTCTAACAGGGGCCGGATGTCGGAGTGGACTTGGGCCGGAGTGTTAACGATTTTCGAAAATAGGAGTGGAGCCGGTTTCAAGAGAATTCATTTCTGACCTCTGCGAAATTTCTGACCTATTGTTGTTTTTCAGTTATTTTGGTTCTCAGAACAAAGAAATAAAGCCTTGCAACTGCTTTTTCGGTGCGTGTTGTACAAATTAAAACATATTGGTTAGATGTCAGGTACCCACGGCAAACTAGAGCGTGGGGAAAAACTCTCAACATTGAAAATTTTCAGACTTAGTCGTTGACCTCAATTATTTTTCTTTTTCTCACCTTAACTCAAATCCTAACGCGACACACTGACCAAAACACGAATTCCTAAGCCCTAATAATCAGTTTTATCAGCGTATTTGGTATGCAGAATATTACTCTGTGCATGCGTGCATGGTGTGAAGTCAGAAATTTCGCAAGTAAGAAACTTCGCTTGACACCGGAGTTGATTTCTCTAAGGAAGGGCGGGAGCCGGAGTCAGTTTTTTAATAAAAGGTTAGTTTGTTTATTATGTATTATTATTATGCGGATTGTTTTTTACAAAGCATGTTATAACATAGCCTTCAAATGTGCAAAAGTACTTCACAGGAAGTCTTAAAATTTTAATACAAACTTGGATGTAAGTCAGGTTAGCTTGGTGAGTTTCATGTGTGTGAAGATTTGGACAATTTTATTGTTGATGGTGATACTTTAAAAATCTGTTGGTCAATGAAATTTAGCTCACATAAAAAGTTTAGGTAGTGGCTCAACAACCAGCATATCCAGTTTTCTGTTTCGAAGGACAAAAATACCGTATCCCGCATCCAGTTCTCGAACAGATATAAAACTGAGTTGGAGAAATGTCGCTACTGTCAAGTGCCAACATGTTTGAGTGGGAAGTGACTAGCCAATCGTCAGTTCGAATGACTCCTTTGTTGTATTTGGTTTTTCTTTTGATGTACTTACACAAGATTGTAAGTCAAAATGTTTGCAGCCCTTGTGATGTATATTTCACAGACAAGTGTTTTTGGACTAGGGATAGGCTTAGCATTTAGGAAAAGGGTTTTGTGTTAGTTTTTAAGGTTAGCGTTTAGGGTTAGGGTTCAGTGTTAGTGTCAAAGGTTAGGGTTTATTAACATTTATAGTTGGTGGTTAGGGTTTGCGGTTAGGGTAAATGGATAGGATTTTGGGTAGATAGGGTAAAAAATTTATGGCCACCTTACTCATTTATCTGAGAAGCAACTGACATGTATTGCAGTGATCAGCAGATTCGTTTCACCCGGTTTTTTAGTCTTTTCAATGCGAAAACCGGATACGGTCATTTAGACACTGCCAAAAGTTTAGATAATTACTTGAGTTTAAACAAGAGCGGAGTCCAAAATTTTGAAATACTTCGGAGTCGGAGTACATTCAGCCGAAGCTGGAGCGGAGTTGGAGTAAAAAATTTCAGACTCCGTACACCACTGCTTGCTACACCATGTCAGTTTTTTGTAGTAGGAGGGCCATTACATTTGACATTGTGCACAAATTATAAAACCTGTATTTAACACATTGGCTGCCAGCCTATGAATATAACGTACCTGGAAATCGGGGAAAATCAGGGATATTTTGGTTGACTTACGAACCGTATAGCTCCTCAGCCGATTGCATTAGAGAGTTGTTCAAACCTTCAAAAGACTCTGCAAGTCTTTGCGTCTGCAAGGAGAAAATTTTGTTTGGTTTTGGGTTTCGTTTTTTTGTGAGTGACATCATAAGCAAGGTAGGTTTTTGGCCATTTTTGGCTGCTGGTACCTGACCTGGGCCCAACCGCTAAATGGAAGTATTTCACCAAAGTTTCTATTACAAACTACGCTAGAATCTGCGAATTTTGAGATCTTCATCAACTTTCTAGCGTTTCTGGTTCAAAATTTATGATCTAAAATAAACAAACAAAGTAACTATCTAATTATGGGATTGATTACTTGGTTTAATTTATATCATAATTTTTTAACCAGAAGCCCAGCATGTCCATCAAAATATCATAAGACTCAGATTTTAGCCTAGTTTCCAATAAAACTTAAGCGAAATGCATAGTGCACTAGGCTTGGTAGAAATTACTATATAAAACTAAACCTCAACCTAACCTCTAAACCTAACCCCGAAACCTCAACCCAAAGCTAAACCCAGTAAACTTAAACTGCAAATCTGAACACAAAAGTTTGGAATCTTTTGAAAAAACTAAAGAAAAAGTGATCCTAAGAAAAGTGTAACCATTACCACCAAAACGAAAGGCGTCAAGGTGAGAGCCAAACCAAAAAACATTCGCACAACAGACGTGAATGCGTCCACGACATGACCATGTCGGTGCAGCTAAAGTGACAATCTCAGCATTTCATTCAAACCATATGACCGCTGGCAGACCTATAGCCACTTCCTTTACCATCAGCTGAGTTTGAATTTATTTCATTTACCTTCTCTGTTTAAATCATTACCACAAGACAATGCTGTCCAAACACAAAGACTTTTCAATATATTACTCCTTAGGATTTTTTGCCCAATGAGCAAAAAATTTTCTTGCACAAGAGAAAGCAAGTATAGCAAGGATCTAAAAGAACACTTAAATACTAATAATATAGTTTTGCAGAGAAAGTTCTTAAATGTTAACACTGAGTATCAACAAAGTCCAGGATTAAAATGGAATGAAGATTTATAAAAATCCTAAATAAAATACATTTGTTAAGTAAGAGTGACTGATATACGTCAAAAATCTAAAGCACGTATTCGTAATCACTCAGCATTTGCAAAATAGAAGTGGCTACTGAACCAACCATGGATCTTCTTATTTCAAAACTTATTCCACTGCACCACCTTGCATGACGCAGTTCGAATAAAGCGGCCAGTTTATCTCTTTAATGGCGCTATCCATAACGGATAGGCTTACGTCTTAAGTCTGCCATGCCAACGGTTGTAGGTTTGCCTCTCATCTTGGCGCCTTCCGTTTTCATAATAGCGACTGCTTGCACGCTTCAATTCATGGGACCAGTTTTTCTTTGCTTTTTTAAAGACTTTCGAAATTTTGCTTAAGGGGTTAATTGTTAGGTTAGCGCTAGGTTGGGGTTAATGTTAGCTCAGCATTAGGTAAGCTCAGTGTTAGGTTTGGGTTAGCTTAGCATTGGGGTGATGGCTACAGTTAGGCTTAGGTTTACATTTTGCGTTTTCTATGTTTCTACCAAGCCTACTGCATTCTCCTTGTGCATTACCTTCATGTTACTGGAGGTGGCTGAATAACGTTTCAAATTGAAAGTTCCACGGGCGGTTCTGTAGCCACTGCCTTTAGCTTTACAAAAAGTAGACCTGCAGCTTCACATCTTTGGAAAATGACATGATTATGCGATGGCATTTGTGACACAAATGCTAACTTTTCACTAAAAGACTTTACAGTACTCAGGCAACTGATTTGGTATATGACTCTCAGTTAGAAGAACAATATCTATTGATGGATTTCCACACCAAATGTTGTTCGCTAAAAGAAAAACGGTACATCAGACTTGATCACGGAGCCTGTGTCAAGAGAATATTATTTCTGACTTCCGGCCGTGTGCGCATGCACGGAGTAATATTCTACATAACAAATAGCCTATGCTGAAAAAAACTGATGATTAAGCTAGGGCTTATGTAAGCGTCGGCGGGTTACGGTTTGAGTTAAGTTAGAAAAAGAGATAATTGAAGTCTAACACTAAGTCCAAAACTTTTCAGTGGTTATATAGTTATTGCCGCACTATAGCTTGTTGTGGGTACCTCACATCTAACCAAAAAGTTTTAATTTGCACAACACACACCAATAAAGCAATCGCCACACTTTATTCCTTTACTCTGATAAGCAAAATAAGTGACAAACAATAATAGGTCAGAAACTTCGCAGAGGTCAGCAATTTGCTTGACACCGGACGCAGGTCCAATTTTTAAGGTCTTGGCACGACCTGGCCGAGATTCGAACCACACGAACAACGACCTACCAGACATGAAGCAATCGCTCTAACCACTAGGCCACTCGTCCGGTGATATTTGCAGTACTAAACCAATATTTTCATTGTGTAATCCAGTCCAATCCTAATCCGGAATTACTGTCCAAATGTCTGATCCAATCCGGTTTACATCCGAAAAAATCTTTGATTATACACTTGACTTTTTCTCAGTGAACTGTTTAACATGTGTATTGTTCACGGGTTTATACCCAATTCCTGTTTAAACACAACAATAGTTCCCATATGCAAAAACAAGAATGGGAATATGTCTGACACTTCAAATTACAGACCAGTTGCAGTAGCCACAGTGGTGTCAAAGCTGCTTGAGCACTTCATTTTATCTAACATCTCTCCTTTCCTTGGTACCACAGACAATCAGTGTGGTTTTAAGGCTGGTCATAGTACTGATCAATGTACATTTTTGTTAAAGCAAACTGCCTCATACTTTCTAACCCATGGTTCATCTGTGCATGCTGTGTTTTTAGATGCCTCAAACGCATTCGATCGAGTACTACACATGAAATTATTTGAGAAACTAATTCAAAGAAAGATGCCAATTTGTTTTGTGCGCCTACTGAAACATTGGTACAAAGAACAAACGATGCAGATAAAGTGGGGCAAGCATTTTTCTGAACCGTTTCATGCGTCTAATGGGGTTAGACAAGGGGGAGTACTGAGTCCATACTTGTTTGCTGTTTATTTAGATGATTTGTCCAATGCACTAAACAACATTAAAGCAGGGTGTTATATTGGTGAAGTCTTGTTAAATCACTTGATGTTTGCTGATGATATTTGTGTGTTCTGTCCAAGTGTACGTTGGTTGCAAAGAATACTAGATGTGTGCCAGGCGTATGCAGAATCGCATGGGATTATTTTCAACTGCAACAAA
>Ga0210059_1001533_pt1 | contig 34990 bp, 19 predicted proteins | sample Ectturendosymbi2_FD_188042 | JGI IMG/M metagenome (GOLD analysis project Ga0210059, IMG submission 188042) | Ecteinascidia turbinata endosymbiont from Florida, USA - Sample 2 (SPAdes) (version 2) | ecosystem: Host-associated > Tunicates > Ascidians > Unclassified | place: Key West, Florida... | reverse complement strand
TAATCAGCGAAAACATAACTTTTACAAACGATGACGTCATGAATTACGTCATAGGGGCCCTCCACTAAAAATTGCCCCGGGCCCCCCTACCCTTTAATCCGGCTCTGATAATAGGTCAGAATCTGGTTGAGACGAGTTTAAGTCCGAGGCTGTGAGAATCTTGACTATAACGCAAATAGCTGCATTTGAGGTCAAACAGATTTACAAATTACTTAAACTCTTGCGGCCCACTCGGCCCACTCGGACTTTGCGAAATTTCTTTGATGGCCACTAGTGTCCGACAACTAGGCTGAGTACAAAGCCACAGGCCGGAAACTTCGGTAGAGATAGTCCTTAAAAAATCAGCAGTTGGTATCGTTACTTTGCATATTGATAAAAAAAATTATAACTCATGAAAAAGTAGTTTGTTAGTCGTGTTTAGAGTTAGCCTTTTCTGTCCAAATGTGGCTTTCTGTTCGATGTCGAAGGCCTTTGTTACGGTTCCAACTGTGAGTGACAATTTATCAGCTTAGTACAGTTCAGATGTGGATGGCAAGCAATTATATGAGAAGATGCTAAATTGCAAAATGGTAGTTTCAAGTCGTGCAACTTAAAACTATCGCGATATTTTAAAGTTGCAATTAGCTACATTAATGCATCAATTTAGGCATGGCTATTTACAACCTGTTTTTAACAATCTATTCACAAAGTTGGACAATACATATTTTCATATAATACGAGACAAAAACGTCTCAATAATATATAAAAAATGCATGAATGAACCATACCATAGTTCCCCGGAAAAGATTGGCTACTGGGCAAAAATCTCTTGCTTATATGTGAATTAAGATTTGGGAGTCTTTGAATCCAAATAAAAAAGAACAACTTTTCTATGCTTTATAAAAAATACAGATTATACCTTCTAAACCAATATTAACCCTTGTCATAATCTATTCAAACCTCATTAAACTATATCTCACCATTAGCGTAGTCACTAGCCTATATAACAGAGACCATGCCATTAGGCTAGTGGGGGACCTAACTAGAAAACGAGCCGGTTATATTAGGCACCCCGGGAAGATACAAACATGATTTTTATTGTATTTCTATTCTGTGCGTTCGTTCGTTTATCTTATCTTGTTTACTTCTGTGCTTTTGTGTGTGTGTACTTGCTTCTCGAATAAATTGAATGAATAGAACAAAAAGTCTCAATTACAATTACACGAAAATACGTAATTAATCACATTCCATTACAATTATATTTGATCCAATTTTGCTAGAGATTAGTTGTGTTTGAGTGGGCATCAGAGACGAGCACGGATCAGGACTGGATCGGACTGCAATTTTTTTGAAAATTGGCAGATCAGGACAGTATCGGACTGAGGAAATTTTTGTTGTTTTAATGTGATTATTATGAAAATATCAAAAATTTTAGTTGTGATCCGATTTCACAGGCTTGCGAAATGGTAGTGTATATTTGGCAATCAAATACAAAACTCTGCTGGGACAATTTGCAATTCGAACTGTATCCACCTTCGTTCCCATGTAAAGTTGAGTTCTAGTAACAACATGAACATAGTTGAGTGGTTATTGTCTATGCCTGCTGTGCGATTGTTCGTTGGTTCTGCTCTCACCATTTCCTTTGGCTTAGCTTGTAGAGGTTACACCTTTGATAGGAGCGCTTTTGATGTACTTTTTCAAAAAGTTTAGGGTTTACGTTTAGGGTGTATGTTTAAGTTTTGGTTTAGGGTTTAGGTTTAAGGATTGGGTTTCAGGTTTAGATTTTAGGTTCAACTTTTAGGTTTAGGTTTCAGTTTGCTAGAACCTTTTGGGTTTAGGTGTACATTTTGGGTTTAGGTTTTGGCTTAGGTTTAAGTTTTGGGTTTAGGCTTTGGTTTTAGGTTTAGGGTTTTAGGTCATGTAACAAGGACCTTACACTAATCTGAGTGTATCGTGCTTGTCATTTGACCAATCCAAGCAATCGGATTCTCCTAATGGGAAAATAACTCCAGCAGTTCTTTTCCCTCTGATGCCAAATAGATACTTCCTTGCTAAATTTTTGAAATGCAAAAAGGCTGTGTCTATTTTGCCTCATGAGGCAAAAGCACTGTTTGAACTATTTTGCCTTCAACCAATCGTATTTGGCTAAAGGCAAATAGCTCCAGGTGTTCATTTGCCTCATGAGGCAAAATATAAATACATGATTTCACATTGGTGGACCAGGGCTGGATCGGACTTGATGATTTTCAAAAATTCTGCGGATCAGGACTGGATCGGATTCCATTTTATCGGATCAGGACTGGACTCGGACTGGAAAATTTCACAGTCCGCTTATCTCTGGTGGACATTACTGGGCAAACCATATTTAAGTCATGCAGATGCTTAATTCCATGACGTCAGGTTGCATCATGGATGAGCTCATCGATGAAATTCTGGAGGGTAGCCAAGCGTGCACGGCGCAAATGAGGCATATCGCTTGCGCTTTTGCTGCTGCTTGCTGGCTGAATGTTGCCGATGGTTTTGCACCGTCTGAATCTTAGCTGCGCATGGTTCTTGGACTCCCAGTCAAGAATGAAAAAGAGGTTGTGTGGTTTTGTGTTTAGCTAGTTAGCTACAGCCAGTGGTGCCACTCCTAGTGTTTTTCCACTAGATCTAGTGTTTTTTTCATTTCATCTGGTGTTCTCTAGTGTTTTTTTTATAGCTATTCTAAAATAAGCTATCATGTTATCTAGTGTTTTTTTATGAGTGAGCTGAATGTAATTAATTGCACAATTTTGTGTAATTGTAACAGTAATTGAGACCTTCTGATTTAGGACAAATGTAATTTGCTGAAAATTCTACTTGAATAAATCTTAACTTACACAAGACAATATAATCTGTTTTGAGTTATACCGCTGCGAAGTCGCTTGGTCATCTGTTAAAAGTTGCAGTGACCTGTACAAATAACACAAATGTTGCTGCTACCTCCCGTTTTCTCTGTCTATGGTTTACAAGGAGTTGCACAATGTCTATGGCTGGCATTGCAACGCATTTTCTGGGCATTTTCACTGTGTGAAAGTTTGCTTTTGCAATCTAATCTAGTGTTTTTTTTGTGATTCTAGTGTTTTTTTTATCATAAAATCTAGTCCTTTTCCATAACAACAGAGTGGCAACACTGGCTACAGCAAATCGATGGATTCCATCAATACATTTGAGTTGTTTTTGTGATTTAGCGCACCAAAAAAATGCAATCACCTACTGTATTCTAATTTAAATTTTTTAATACCCAACTACTGCTTTTACTACACTATCACTACAGTTAACAGTACTGTATACTACAGTGTTAGCCTACATATGATACATGTTTTGGAATTTTGTTTATGGGAGACGCTCTGCTATATGACACAAAGTAGGCTGTTGGCGTCACCAGTGTCACAGTCATGGTTAAAAAGATTTGCATTATCGGAGCAGGAGCTAGTGGCCTTACTGCAATAAAATGTTGCTTAGATGAGGAATTGGTTCCTGTGTGCTACGAGCAAAGCCAACATATTGGAGGTACAGTATGGACTAGAAAAATATGTGATTAGGCTTTTTTATTGTTGCTTATCCAAGCTAAAGATGGAGTTTTTAGAAGTGTTTTTTGTGGAGTGTTGTTTGCCTAAATTTGATTGCTATAGTTGAATGCTATGGTAAAATCGTCTAACCTATGGGCAGAGAAAAAATTTTTACTTGTGATAACCACCAGTGTTATAAATTTTTTGAGTATTGTTTAAGATTTTTTAACCTGGTTGAAGAACTGGCATGGAATCTTAGTCAGTTTTTGCATTTGGAAATGAGTTCGTATTATCATTTAATAAAATTTCTTTTTCTGGGTAACTAGACTAGCCTATATTAATTGGTAAGAAGTATGAAAAACCTTGTGTGGGAGTTACTAAAAATAGCATCATCAACAGAAAATCAATGAAGTAGTGATATTTGCATGCTTGACCAAGCTGTAAAATTAATAATTGTGGTTAAAAGATCATTGTAAATTGAAGACTGATTTTAATGATGTCTTGTATATGACAATAAAACATTTGTTGTAATATATGAACAGCTAACATCTCATGCAATTCCCATATATACATTGTTATACAGCATGCCAAAAGGGTTTGAATATGCATTAAGGTTATTGACAATATTTTTCAGTCCTTCCTGTCATTCTCTGTGGAAGAATTAAATTATGGAAAAGATTGTGAAAGTAAATTAGAGTTGCAACTGATGCTTGTCTTAACAATTATTTTGTTATATTTTGTGGCAAAAACTAGTTTGATCAATCAATGGCAAATTTTCCCACACACTGGCCCTTGTGCAACTATTATGCACCAAGTCTTTAGATAAATTCAGTATTGCCTTTTTTCATCCCACATTCATTAGTCACTGTACATTTTAGCTAATAATAGCTTGATAGCAAGTGTTGGTCTAGAACAGTGGTTTTTAACCTTTTTTGCATATCTTATCCTTTTATCAAACAAGATTACCAGATTTACCCCAAATACACTGAATGGTACTCATTTATTAAAAATACAAAATTAAAAACTCTGCAGTTTAGAATGATTTATAAAAATTTGTATTGGCTGCAATTTATGTTTCAGTAAATTTACCCCCTTGGAAGATAAAATTTCCTTCCAGGGATATGTTTACCTTAGGTTAAGAACCAATCTAGAATTAGGCTTGCTATAGCATAATTCTGACATACTTGTTTTTATCATTATGGCACAATGGTTATTTGGCAATTAGAGAACCACACTTTTTTGTTGCTGTTTAGTATTTTTGAATACAGTCACATGCAATATTGATAACTACAAACTTCAGTGATTTTTCATACAGTGATCAATGTTGTGAATCACATTGTTTTTCTGCAAAGATGTGACATTCACATTACATATCCTTTTATCTGTTTATTATCTTATCAAGAAATTTTATAAAGTTTTCTGCTTTGTTTCTTACATCTTTATACGACATTTTTCCATTATTAGGACTTTGGAGGTACGAACCATCAGAAAAGCATGGGGCATGTGTGTATAAGTCAACCATTATCAATACCAGTAAAGAGATGATGTGCTTTTCTGATTTTCCTATACCAAAAGAATTTCCCAACTTTATGCACAATGTCAAAATCATGGAATATTTTCAGATGTATGCTGAAAAGTGAGTAACATTTACTTTGTTGAAATCTCAGTTCTTAATCAGTAATGCATTGTTTGGATGCAGTGATCAATACATACATTGGGCTTGTGTGCAAAGTGATGAATTGTATAATTATTTGTGCAACTCATGTAGATAATTTCAGCTTATCAGAATACTGTATTGTGTATTTGTCTCATAAGACATTACTCTATTGGATATAGAACATTGTTTGTTATAGAGTGTTTATAAAACTGAATGAATCACAAACAGTGTTTAGATTTACTTGCATATGTTTAAGGTTGGAGCTGTCACCAGTTATACAATCAAGTTAAGGATTGTGAAATATTTTAATAAACTACTTCGTCATTGGTTATCTCACCTAGTCATTGTGTTTTTGTTGGTTGTGTGACGTTTTTCTTTTGTGCTGAACATTTCTATTCTTATGGACATTGTCAATTAGAACGTATAGTCAGTGGCATAGCAAGGCTAAGTGCTGCCTTTCACCCCTCAAATTTGCTTATAAGAATATAAAATGAAACAAGATCATGTGCCGTGCTTATTGAGATATAAGGAATAAGCAAACATGTACAAACTAAAATGGGTCTTGTTTTCCTTTGTCGATTATGAGTCTTGCTTTTTCTGATTGTAGCCACCTTCTCATCATTACTTTTCCTATTTTTTCTGCTTTCTTTACATATGCAGATATGAACCCAGTGTCATATTTTTTCCCAGTTGGCTTTTAGTCTTCTGTAAGTGACACCACTTGGCTTTAATCATTTATTCCAGGGTTTCTCCATCTGTGGGCCACGGAAGACATTTTGTCAGGTCACGGCCAGTCAATATTGAAATTGAGTACGTTTGACAAGTTGAGCCTTTTAATGAAAACTAACAACAAACAAGCTCAGCCTTCACATTGATTGTAACGAAGGTTGTGTCACTAAAAGTTATTTTTATTTATGCTCTGTGCATGTGCAACGCTTGTTGCAATGGAGAAGTTCTGCAGTCGGTGGGCTGTGGACCTTGTGTTTGTTCATTGATCAAACAAAAAAGTTAAGTGATGGTGGCATACCTACTGTACGGATGTAGACTTTATCCCCATCTTTAACTAAAGAAGTATATGTGCTGCTTATAACAAGCCATAATGACAAATTTACTATTATGATCTCAGTGACGTAAAGAATGATTCACTGCTTACTTCACGCTTCAATAGTGGTTTAATTCTCTTGGAATACATCAAAGGCTTCAAACGTCGTTACTATTTTGGCACTTGCCTGGGGGCAGGGCCCATTTTGATAAAATAGGTCAAATAGGCTTAAACTGGCTTCGGTTAAGCAGTGCTTTGAACAAATTTATTCAGTATAGCCATTAGCAAATTGTGCAACTGTTTCAGTTAACGTATGTCTCTTATAATATAATAAAAAGCCTTTAGCACAATCGTACATAACCTATTGTTTGTCCTTGCATTAGGTTTTCAGACTAAGCTTCATGCCTGTAATTTATCAAAATGAGAGCAAACTCTTTGTAAGCTTTTCGTGTTGAAATACCATTTTCTATGATTGCCAATGTTAAGTGCACATTTGAACAAAGGAGATTTCTACAAAAACCAAGTTGCAGGGCTGCACCTACCTCATATCTTCATGGGGAGCAAAATGGTTGTAACTTGTTGTTGTACTATTTCCGAGGAAAGAGCGAAATAGTGGAATCTCGTTGTTGCACCTAACAACTAAACATGTTTTTTAAATTTTCAGGGGCGAAACTGCTCTGTTGCTGCCTTGGTTTCAGGCCTGACACGTTGCTTATCCTCTGGCACTGATTCATTCTACTTGCAGTTCTGGCCTATAATCTCAGCTTTAAATTACCCACACAAACACACCAAGCGCACCATCCACGTTTCAAGAACATCACCTTCCCACACCATTACGTCATACAGAAAAACATCAGTTCTATTGAACTGAGCAACGTTACGTTTGCAGAGTTCTTGACTTCAACTGCCAAATTATAATGTTGATAAGCCCACTCACTGAATAGGTTGTAGCTTGTGGCAATTATTAAAAATATTCCACTGAACATTAAACAATAGCATGAGACATGCCAAAAATGTTTGTCGCTAATGCCTAGGTGTCAGGTGATGTAATGAATAATGATGTGCTGTTGTGGTGTTGCTAAGGATTGAACTACAGGAGAAACAGTATTGAGCTAGCCTTGACTATTTACCATGTGTTCATGTGCACAGGGCCTTTTTTATCAGATTGTGAGTGGAGGGGCAATATAAACCTTGCACTACCGGACCAGTAATGTTTGCTCGTCTCCGCTCAAATGTCATCATTTTTGTCCTTTGTTCAAACGGCTTATGATTGGGGTGTGGGAAATGGCTTTGGCTGGAGGGGAAGGTGTAGGGACTGCAGGTACAACTGCTTCCCAAGTAAGTATGTTAAAAAAGTCCTGATTTGAAGACAAACACTGGGATACTTCACCACACTGGATTTGACCTAGACTTTTCAGTGAACATTTAATCAATTTACCAACTCCACAGCCTCATTTCCTAGTGTTTTAAACTAGCCTAGCAGTGTAGGGCTTCTAAACACAAAAACTGAAAAGAGGTACAAGTTTTTCAGCTTGAAAAAAAGAAGATAATCAAGAGTTTCCAACTGCTTTCAAAAATAAATATTAAATCAAAAAATGTCACCCCCTGGAAGGTGCCGCCTGGGTCCTGTGGCCCTCCCTTGCTACGCCACTCTGTACAGTTTAGCTAAGCTCATATATAAATTCAAAAAATTCGGTGACTGTTGCATAGTCATCACTTGTCCAAAGTTGAATGACACTGTTTCTTGACTAAGAACATTTTTTTCTACAAGTTCAAAATAGAGTGAAGCATGCACATGCAAATGTCTGACAGGCATTTGTAATCAAAGTTCATGCATTTTCATAGTAGTTTAAACAAATGTTGCAGCTGATTCCTTGTGTTTATAAGTCAGTAATTCCCTTCCACAAGCAATGCAGGCACACTCAGGTGCATTTTTTTCATTTTCTGGTAGTTTAAAGCCCGTTTGAAAAGCAGGTATGTTTGGCTTCAGTACCAGCTGGTGAGGTTTGAGCTTGATGTACAAGAAAAAGCTGTCAGGACTGATAGTTTAGCTGTTTTTGTCTGAAGGGGAAGAAAAAGCTTGGTTTAGAATTTAGATGATGAAATGTTCTAGTGTTTGTCATCAACAGGTAAATGTTCTGAAAGCTAGATTTTTCTGATAACACTCTTATACTGAACAAAACTCAACTTTTCACTACAAACAATTTTTACTTGTAATGCAATACGTTATTGGGAAGTTATATACTATATTTTGAAATGATTAGATTCCATAAATTATATTCCACAATTTCATCAGCTGTTGCTTAAAACAATATAGAAAAACATTCATTTTGGGTGGACTGTTGTATCTCATCCCCATGTGCTGATTTTTGGGGAAGGAGATTATTGAACAAATTCCCTGTTCAAGACTCCATTTCTATAAATCTTTACAATAATGCCTAACATTCATTTCAGTTTGCTATGCACTTTTACATTCTAATGCTAAAGCTGTCAAGGCGTACTTGATTGAACAGTGTTGAGGTTGTTTGGCACTGCTTCAAGTGAATGCTCTATGTTTATGAATACTCAAAAACTTAACATTCCCATAAAAATAGCTATTACAACAAATAGCATAAACAATAGCCATTGCAATAAGCATAAAAATAGCTATTGCAATGGCTATTTTTTATGTCAAAAATCATTTTGTTTTGTTTACCCTTTTAATCTAAATGTCAAGCCTCATCACTCTGTTGTCAGTGATCTTATTTTGTCAAAAAGGTTCTCATTTGTATTTTTAGATCAAGCAAATGACTTCAAGTGTTTGTGACCAATCTGCTTCAAAAATAAGATTCAATAAGCAAGAACAGGAAACAATCATACTCATGCTTTAACTTTCACTAATAATGTGGAAGAGCTGATTGTTTATACAACTTCTGGAAGTTCTTTGTCTAATTTGGTATGCAGGCCAACTTTCTTACCATTGCAAAATACAGCACATTGTGCATGCGAAAACAAGTGTTGGCTTCCACGTGAAAGATGTATTTGGCTATTCTAATGTGCTATTTAGTTTGTTGTGATAATGTCAATAGCTCAATTTTTTTTAAATTTTGCAATGAAGTTGTGTCAATTGAATTTTTTTCTCAGTAATGGTAGATATAAGCGGATGACTTTCTTTTCCATTCACTACCTTAAATTGAAGCAGATAGAAGGAAATTGATAATCTTAGCTTAAGCATATATCCCTTTGGAAGATTAAATTAAAAAATGTATTAATTTTTAGGCTGGTACAACTAGATGCACAATCAATGTTTTCGAGAGTGAGGCAGCTTTACTTTACATGGGCAGTTTGAAGTGGTAATTATTGTTTTGTTAAGATAGATGCTATTGGTTGATTTCAGGAACACAGCTCTTGCAGAGCACCACTACTTCCTTAAACACAAGTTGGGCCTGGTTTTGTTACATGGCTACTATTGTTATGATTCAATTGGAACTTAAACCTTCCAACATCAGGACGGAACAGTTTTATAATCTTTTTTGCACATTATGTTGCAGTTTTTGTAATTCAGGTCTTCATGAATAAATTTTAGGTGTCTTTGTGTGTTCATTTTGTATCAAAACATTTGTAAAATTGTGCGATTATGTCTATTAATTGTTTTGTTTTGCCAAGATGTGCTTTATTTTTTTGCACATGATGTGAGTAGTATGCAAACTACTTTGTATGTCATAGGAATATAATTCATTGAATGCCAATGAGAAGTTTTCCGATGTTTTCAGGTTCAATTTGAAAAAGTATATACATTTCAACACTGAAGTCGTTACCTGTTCATATGCTGATGATCATGAAACAAGTGGGAAATGGTAGGTATTTACATTTGATGTTTCCGTGGCTTGGTATGCTGCTGTGATTTACACGTTTGTCAGAAAGCTCATTGGTGAAGCGGGTTATTTCGGCATTGGAATGTTTCACCAATTGAAAACACTGCACTGGTTACTATTTGAATAAGAGCTGATGATGCTTGCCTAGTAGGTGAAATATATACTCTGTAGGATCTCAGTGTCCGATTCTTTGCTGGGAAAAGATTCCTTTCAATAGACAATGTACTGGTTGCTACTGATTAAACAGGTGTGTTGCAACCCGAAACACCCAAACAGGTGAAGAAACAACAACCACGTTCGATGGTGTTATTGTGGCTATTGGTCATCATGCAGACCCACATCTCCCACTACAGTCTTTTCAAGGTACGCTCGGCTTTTGTGTTTCTTGGTGGCCTTTTCATTCTGTTGAGGTTTGATTCCAGTTTCCGTGACACCTATCTGGCTAATTTCTATTTTATGCTGTTGCAGCCAAAATCTTGATTAATACTTCGAGTTCTGTGACAAGTTGCACTGTTTTATTGTGGATTTGTGATGACCACTGCTTAAAGCATTTTGAACAGAGAGCATTTCCAACTTCGCTTTCAGAAATAGAAAAATTCAAAGGATCGTATCTTCACAGCCATTCATATCGTGATCCTAAAGGTTTTGAAGACAAAAAGGTTCTTGTCGTTGGAATCGGGAATTCTGGTGGTGATATTTCTGTGGAATTGAGTAGAGTTGCTAAACAGGTTATTTTGTTTGACACAAACGGAGTTAAAAGCTGAAACCTTATCAATTGCTTTAACCTCGTTTTCATTTCTGTACTAAACCATAAATAGTGCCGAAGTGGCGGAATTAGAATCTTTAGCCGACCGTATAATTAAGCTTTTTCTTGACCCTCCTGTTTAGATTTTTTGACCCTTATATCAGATTTTGTTATAATTAAACTCACTGAAACGTCAAACTCAAGAGTAAGAGTGTTTCTTCAAATAACTTTAAGATAGACCTGGTAATCTAATAGGATCGTTTGAGGTACTACAAAAGTTTCCGTAAAACTCAAAATAGCTTGCTATGTACTTGAAGAGTTCAGGCGATGCGTTGCGTCATCCATTAACCTGCCGGCGCTCCGCTCATTGTTAAAAAGATGAATGTAGAAACGTATGTAGTCAGCGCTCTCAGTAATATTTCTATCATTCTGCGTGCGCCCTTGCCAAATCGTGTCAACCCTAAGTGTCTCTATACCCTCTTGATCACTTGGATTACATCGTTTTTTCGGTTATTACATTTATGCGTTTCGCATTATTTACGTTGCTCTTTGCCATCACTGATGTGTTTCAATAGCTGTTTGATTTCTTTTGAGTGCGATGTTCGTTTTTTAAGACCGAAAAAATTGTCTAAACGAGTTGGCAAAATTTACGAAAAGACAAAAATATGCGTCTAGAAGTTTTTTACCGATTGTGAAACATTTGGTCAACGAATTGTTGGCAAATCACAATTTTGGCTTGGATGGAGCCTGATGGCACTGCTTCCGCGTTGTTAGATTTTAGGCCTAGCAGCGCTACTTACGAAGGAAGTTCATAGACCCCCTCAGCATAGGTGAGTAATGTTCTTCATGATGTACTTGCATGTTGACTGCTACATGTGATCTCAAAGTCAACATTTTTAAAGAAACTTTTAATGTTTTTGTACTCCGCGGCTGCAATGCGTACCTGATAAATTATAAGCGTGCCTGAAAACAATACATGTCATTTGACTACCGTACATTTTTAATGCAAGTAAGTGCTGAACGATTTGAAATCGTCACAGAAAAAAGGACGTCCTTCGCAACGAGTTTTTGTTCATGGATCGCCGTCCTGTGTGTTGTATGTTATATTAAAGGTCATCTGCAACATGTGTGAATTGCGTATTTCTGCCCGTTCGTCTCAAAGCTGGCAAAATTGTCTTGTGCGTTCTCTTGGAAGCTGGTCGATTTGACTTCAGGCAGTTCGCTGTAGTTAGATGCGTTAAAGCGAAATGTTGTACTTTTAATGGATTGCTTTCGAGGAATAAGCTCAACTGAAAAAAGACCCCCATTCGGCTATTGACCTCCTACCAATGTCAAAACATTGGCAAGGTGTGCAAATATCAAAATCCACGCAACTGCTAATGAAAATGCCATAATGCTTTTTCCGAACTTTGGTACAAATGTGGTGAGTTTGTTAAATATCCTAATTCTACTTTTGATTGCAGTGACTGGTTGTTGAAATGTTTCTGCTGATTTTTCCCTAATCTAGGATCGTAAATAAAATTGATTGCAAACCATCTTGATTTTAAGAGCAAAATTTTTTACTTCCACTAAGTTTTCAAATGAAGCATAGCAAGAAGAGTTACCGTCAGCTGCAATATTGTGACTTTGGCATTTTAAGCACTGGATGAGAATGTGATTGTACCTCGTTCAGCCCAGGATCTCTTATCTCTTGCGCTGAAAAAAACTAGGAAAACCTTTAGCCAATGCTATTGGTTGGAACGTCTTTACCAGATTAGTTCAAAACATGTTCACAGTTCTTGAAGGGATTAGATTTTGTTGTGAAAAAGGGGAAAAAAGAGATTAGTCACCAACAGAAAAGACTGGTATTTCACTTTTTATACCACCTTTTATACTCTTTTAGTCTCTAGCAAGCCCTGCACTAGAGATAGACCGATATATCGACCTGGCCGATGTTTGGGTTTTACCGATACAGTATATCGTTATCGGCCAAAACGACCGATTTTATCGGCCTCAGTAGGTGTTGACAAAACGCTGTTATATTCCTCACGAATCCAGACAACTTGTGCAAGAAAGCACAAAGTCAAGACAGTTATTTGCAAAAAACGTTACTCGTGTTTGAAAAAATTTTCTTTTTGGCAATTGTTAATTGAATGCAGTATTGTACTAAATTTAACCTCCCTAACTTGATGCTTTGTTTTGTACTTCTTCCTTTTCATTGTTCACCATGTTTTAACTTTCAAACTCTGTATTTGCTTTTTTGTTGTAAGCGATATAAGCAGTTTTCTTTCGTTCAGTGTTCTTTTCTTAGTGCTTTATTATTTTGACATTCTATTTTTATTAATGGCACTGTGTATATTCATTGGAGACAGTGTATACTATGCTAGCAAGTTGATCAGATTAATTAAAAATCGTATCAAACTATTGAAATCGCTGCATTTTGAAAATTTTTTGCTCATAAATCATGATTTTTTAAGTTTTTGAAAAAAAGATAAGGCATAGTATACATTATATACTCGGTAATGAAGCAGAAAACAAGATTTAAAAATTTTGGAAATATCGGTTATCGGTCCATGAATGACCGATATACCGGTATCGGCCCCGAAAAAGACATATCGGTCGATCTCTACTCTTCACAACCTGTTTTCAACCTCTCATATGATATAAGACCTTTGTTGGCATTTTAGGTAGCGTGCAAGACGGTGTGTTCAGTGTGATCGTGTTACTTCTTATTCTTATACTTTCTACAAACCGGTTTAATGCGGAAGTAACTTCTCACTAAAAAAGGAATGGGAACCACTTTCAAAAATCTTGACGTACTGTTGGTCTGTCGATTTCATCAATAGTAATGTTTTACTTGCACGTGATGTTGAGTCGTAATTGATTGTAGGATAGGTACTTATACCTTACAGTTTTCAAGTTAAATCCCTTTGTGTCTGGAACTTTGAATTCTCCACCCGAGATTTGACCAAAGTTGAATCCGTTTTGTTTTACTTTTTTTACTCCAGGTTTATCTCAGCACCAGGTCAGGAACATGGGTGTTGAACAGAGTTGCTGATAACGGAATGCCACTAGACATTGTGAGAAGTAACAGGTATTGCTCGGTTTTAGTTTTTACCTTAAGCTTGAACCATGATTGATGATTTCAATTGTGTACTTGTTGCATACCGGTATAAATCTCGACATAGTGGAAACTGATCCGGGGTCGTGCTTGGAGAAAATTCATTAGAAGACCCATGAAAATAAAATTGCTGCACTTGTCTACAAGCGGGTGTGGTAAAAAAACAGCATCAATATAATTGCTGAAGACATTCTGTTTTGCACTAATGGAGTTTCATTGAATACAAACCATGAGTAGTATTAATCCGTGTAATTCTGCATTTTCGTTCTAGCTAATCATTCCTAGAATTTTTGACAGGTTTGTGTACGGTGTTAAATGTAGACGTAAGCAAGATATTCCAGACATCATAGCGAATTTTTGTGAGCTATGAATTACATATAAATTCTTAAGACTGGTTCACTCAAAAATTACAAAACGCAATGCTTAGTGCTTGTCAGTTAGGTTTTTCCACATTAGTTCGTTAGCAACCTTAAAATGCCTTCGCAGGGTAAACGTTATATGCAAAAAGTGTAAAAATCAGACACCATCTTATCATATCATTCTCGTAGGAACTTTTAGACGTGTGTGTTAAAAGAGCGCAGACATGGCATTCAAGTGCATCGTTTCTTAATCTTTGTGCGTTGCCGTTTAAGCAGCGTGCGACGTGACATGTTGCATATTATTAGCTGTGCGGTATGTGCGATAAAACTCCATCAAAGTGATGTTTCTGACTGAGAGTTTTTTTCGTTGGGGCGTGATATTCAAGGATATATCTTGTGTTGAACATTAATGTATGTGTAAATATATTTTTGGTGACGGTTCTTCCGCTATAGAGCAAGTGATGTTTATGTTTAAATCCAGTCACAAGAACTGCGCTGACAATGGTCGCAATAAACCCAGATGTTGGGCCGTAGGAAATTGTGACCTCTATTGGGTATGTTGCTGTTTGTTTTTGGGTGAGGGTGTTGAATTGACAATTTTTAGCAAAATGCTTGAGTTGTATTAGTTATCTTTTGCCAACTTCATTCAACGTTTGGTAAAGTATTGTTAAAAACTGATAACAGCGTGTGCCACTATATTAATTGCAATGTGCTTTTTTGATGGCACGGATTGTGATCCCTTATGAGAGACGCTGATGAAAACAAAAAACACAAAGTCGCCCAATTAAACAACAGGAAAAAGCAAAATCAAGTGCATTTGGTGCTCAAAGATGAAGAATGCGTGGTTAATGCCCAGGGTTCCAAAAATTGGCGTGTGTAAAACAGCATCGTCTTTCTTAGTCTTATAACGCTACAGCATGTATACCCAATACCTAGGGGTTATTATACATTAAAAAAAGAACTTGTAGTAATACATGACGTGCCAGGGTGACGAATTTTTGTAGGAGAGACTTGCTCCGCAAAACCAATCAATATTGCTCATAAATTCTAATAAAAACGTGAAGACAACGCAAGTGCCATCTTGGACCCTGCTATTGCAAATAAGCCTTTCAGCGCCTGTATTTTGCAAATGCTCAAACGCACTCCAGATTTCGCAACCTGCTTTAAACATAAGCCACGTAGTGATTTTCAAAAATAAACAACACGAACTAGAAAAAACAGGTGAAATAGTGTAATTTAAAAAGGTTTAGTTATTTACTGAAGCCGCCACAGTCGTTCCTTTAGTTCAACTTATATACACAGGCTTGTCATTGGGAAACGTCCCATGGGATTGGATGGGACGGGACAGCACACATTTGTATTTCCCATGAGACTCAGAAATAGAATGAGAGTGTCAGAATGTTACTGAATTGTCATACATAGACTATACTTCTGAATTTTAAAGTCAATAAATTTTGTCGTTTTGCATGTCTCTTTGTACATGTAGTCCTATTTAGTAGATCCTAAACCTTGATAAATTTAATAATTTTAATTGTATTGTATTACATATTAATATTATATTAATGTAATGGGAATCCCATGGGATGGGACAGGCATAAATTGCTATGGAATGGGGTGGGAATGGGACAGATAAATATGGCCCATGGACAACCCTGTATATAGAAATAGCCTGTTCTTTGTAGTGTTCAAATCAGGGCGTCGGAGTCGCTATTTTAAATTTTACGCGGCAGTCGGGGTTTTAAAAAGATCTTGATTCCGACTCGGGCAGTGCAGTTCAAGCACTCAAATATAAAACGGACTATGCGGCGATATGTAGTTGTGTCACTTCGAGGTAGTTGGTGGCTACTTAGGATAGGAGGTTTGGCTTGAGCAAAGGCAACTGTTGCGCGTCATGTATTGTGAATATTTCGCAGTCATCTGAATGTTTCAGACAGACCAAGATGTTTCCAGCCCTTCCTATATTCATTGCCTAGCTTACTGTGTCATTCTTTTCTGTAAGTACAATGAAAAGCTTTGGGCTTACTGCAAGCTTCCGAAAACTCAGCCAACTGGTCTCCGTTTTCATAAATTTGCGATGTTTTGGACTATCGACATTTCTATATCCAAATAAATTGTCTCGGCAGAGTAGACATATTCGAATCAGTCAGGAAATGTTTAATAGAAAATCAATTTCACGTGAGTGTACGCATCCTTAGTCCTGAAATCTTAAGACTTGCTAAGTAAAAGAACAGGCTCTGTCTTAAAGCAGACGGTTTGAGAGACGTCTTGTTTTTTGTGTTGAGATCACGTTTCATATACATGGCAACGTGCACTGGTATAATGCTCGTCTTGTAGTTTTCTTCGATCGGGTTATGTGAAACGCTTGTTTGTGACTCACCTCTTCTTACGAGCTTATGACTACGAGGAGCTAAAAGAGAGAATTTCTAATGCGCTGTAGGCTGTTGTCGAAGATCTGCTGCAGCGTATCTGGCAGAAGCTCAAGTACTGTGTGCAATGTCGTACGTGGTGCGCATATTGAAAACTTGTGAAATCGTTTAGAAAACTTACATGCGAAAGAATTGCCCAATTAAGTTTTATGAATAGATCCATTTTACAAAACTTTTTGGGGCTGTATAATTTTGTACCCTTGTAGTTCAGATGTATACATCTCAAATAAAACAAAGTTTGGAGCACACTGTATTATGTTGCAAATATGCTTCAGCTTGGTATTTGCTAGCAGGACAACCTTATTACGCAGTGTTGCTAGTGATGTTATAACGGGAATCGTGACTTTTTGAAAAGAAAAACCTGAATAGCGCTGGTCAAAATTTTGTCTGTTTCTCGCACATCAGATAAGAAGAATAAGCAATTGTGAAAGCAAACAACAGTGCAGCTCACGTATATTATTTTCAGGATACTTTGAGCGCTGCTGCGTGTTGACGCAACCACGTCTAACGTGTTAAAAATTACTATTGGTGAAAAGTTAAGTTCGAAAGAATAATATGACGTGGACAAAACTATTTCCCCGACCAATCGTTCATAGTAGTTCACTGACCGTTATGGGTCCTGTTCGTTGTCTAAACACAAGGGTAAAGTGCTTTCAGATTTGAACTATTACAAGCAGCGACCAATTACACCTTTTCCCGTGTGTTGTATTGTGAGCTGTTGATTTTTTGGTAGCTTTCATTCGATATTTTAAACAAATCTTGTTGAAATTTTGCAGGTTGTTCAGTTTAATTATGTCAAGGTTTCCTCCAGCTTTGGTTAACCGTTTCGCTGAAAATGAACTGAACAAGCGATTCGATCATGAGCACTATCGGTTAAAACCCAGACATGGAGTTTTCAGCCAAGTGAGTGTAAAACGGTTCTTCTGTAGATGCTTGGAAGGGAGCAGTTTGTGACGTTTAATTTTAGTAAGCAGCTGACCTTTCGCTAGTGATCGTTTTTGCCGAAATACTGTTGTTGTATTTTGATCATTTGCTTTCGTTCAGTAATTGTAGTCTGGTCTGTCAACCCGTCAAGCATCTTCCAGAGCAGACTCTTGTGAGATTTTTGTTACACGTTTTAAACGCGAATCGTGCAGAATGTTTTAGCTGGTCCATACAAACAGGAAGCCTTGCAGATAGAAAAGCTGCGTATTTTGGCTTGCAGGGACAAAAGTTTGAACATCTTCCCAATCTCCTCATTAGTGATAACAGTTTTTGGAATCTGACATTTTTTACACAAATACAATTTAAATGCCAATTCGTGCTGTCTAAGTATCTTACAGTCAAAGCACAACAGTACTCTGTTGAAAATCCGCGTTACTGATAAAAATTAGGGCTTTCAAAGAAAACCACGCGATGCTGTAACGTAACCTGGGATTTTGTGAAAGCAGTAACGTGAAAGCACGACTCAAAGCAGTTCGAGAAAAGTAAGCGTTGACGTCACCACGAAGCCTCGTAGCCCGAGATCGGCATGCGTTGTGGCGACGAACCCGAGGTCGTCGACGAGTGGCTGATGACATATTTGCAAAGTAACAGCGATGCTTTTTTGTTGTCGGATGTTATTACCACCAGCGCAGCTAACCGGTTTTAGTTAACCTGCGTCAGGATACTTTCAAAACTTGTTGTGTACTAACCCTTGGCAAACGATCATTGCACCTGTGTTGATTTCAGTGCAGGCGTGGTTCGTGTTTTGAAGCCGAGGGGGCTGTGGGAACAAGTACGGTGACGATAACTTTGGGATTGCCATAACAAGACACTTTTACTGAACCTGTTTTAGACACATGTCTCTCAAAGCAACTTCCAGCGATTTTGCTGCAGCATCTGAAGACCAAAATGTAAAGCCCACATTTCAAAACTGTGAAAAGAAAGCAATGTCTTAAGACAAACATGCATTGGCATGAGCATATTTTCATGGCCACAAGAGCAGTGTAGAGGTAATTTATATTCGTAGCCCAGCTGCGGACTTCTTGATGGCTAACGCGTGCGGTTGTACAACAACAGTAACAGGTGCAGCCTATCTGAAGAAACCTGTTGAGTTTCTTGCGTGACATGCTCATTGTCCCGACAACCTTTTGCTGTTTTAAGCACCCGATGGTGAACGACGACATCGCAAATCGCATTCTCAGCGGAACACTGATCGTCAAATCGAATGTGGCCAGATTCACGGAAACAGGAGTGGTTTTCGAAAACGGCGATCGCGTGGACGTTGATGTTGTCATATTTGCCACCGGTTACAATTTCAGTTTTCCGTTCATTGACGAAAAATTAGTAAAGGTTTGTTTCAGATGTCTGTGGCCTCGAACTGTCGGCAAGATTTAATAAGTGCTGTCATGCTAGATCTGTTTGTTTGATGTAGTGTTGAATGTCTCCCGTGACACTGAAAGCAACTCAAAACTGACGCTCGTTTCATTTTTCAACAATTTGTGTTTTGCTCGATTGTACCATTGGTGGCATTTATATGCAGAACGGCAGTGATTGAACTCCATGGAAAATATTAACATTTCAAAACCAAACGGTTATTTAACTAAAAAGGAGGAATCGCGAATTGTCAGTCGGTGTCGATTAACTTGGCAGTCAAAGTAGGCCTGGGCCGGTGAAACTTTATGTGAAAATGTATCCATTCATTAGGGTTAGGTTGCAGTTTTAGAAATTGTGGAAGGGTTGCGAACTGAAAAAGTCTTACTAATTTCCAATAAATCTAAAAGCGCTGAAAACAAAATCTGGTCCATCGCACGTACTCCTGGTCAAAGTGAGTAGTTGGTAAATGTTTCAGAAAGACTGCTACATCGGTGGGTCATGAAAGTGAAAGACTTGCGCCTTTCACAATCCGGCCGTGCGCTCTTAGAAAAAACAACATATGGACATCATGTGAGCATAGTTAATAAAAACTAAGAAATACAGGATTTTTTAATTTGTTGCAGGCTTGCGCTGTCTGCGCATGACCCCGTAGAAGGCCACAGTTTCCCCACACCTGATCTGCGCCGCCAAAACGCACAATTGTTTCGAAAATTTTTGTTCGTACTTTTAATCCTTTTGATATAAAGAAACAACTGAAACAGCTTTTGTGTTTCCTTAACTGAAATTATAATTGTAGCTCAATTCGTTCGATCTCGTTGTAGGCTAAAAATTAAAAAGATAGAAAACGTATACAAATAATGTGTGGTGCAGCGGTTACTGTTATGTTGTTACAGATACTCTTTTAAAGATCAACAGTGCCAAGACCTATAGTTTATTTGCCTGGGTTTGTCAGAAACTCCCTCCGAAAACGCCAACTACAAAAATGTATATCGTGTATGCTTAAACCGCTGAAGTTTTGAAGTGTTGCGATTATCGAATTAATCCTGTGTTGCTGTAGCTGTAGAAGTTGATGCGTGAGCGAGTTATTTTTTGATGAAACGTTTTGATTAAGTGGCGGATTTATGAAAAATTCAAGCCAAGTAACCGTGGTTGTTTAGGTTGAAAAAAACAGATGCCGATTGTACAAGTTCGTTTGGCCTCCCGGGGTTAAAAACCTTGCTGTGATCGGAAATATTCAGCCTTTAGGTGCTGTCAACCCTATATCGGAAATGCAGTGTAGATGGATCACTCGCGTTTTCAAAGGTATGCTGGTTATGGAGCAGTGCGTGTTTTTTGTTGCAAAGCACTCAAGTAAATACGTGTTTGTATCACAATGCCACCTTGTGATGGGAGGTTTGAGGCAGCATCAGTGTGAGTTGCGCCTCGTATGCCCCTGAGTATATTCTTTTGTTGCAGTACATGTACAGTAAGTTGCATTTTGCCCATGCTCTCAATTAAACTCGACTTCGACTACTTCAACAATGAAAGCCTGGGAAACTTCAGTAATCAGAATATTTTATATTTTTGTCGTTATTATTTTTTCAGGCAGTCGCCATCGATAAAGAAAAGTGTGGCGAAATTTGCGAAGGGCAATTTTGTGACAGTATCTATCGTAAGAAATCCTTCCACATTAGTGAATCAAACACTACGATTAGCGAGTGTATGTTTTACCTACAGAGTAGACATCAGGTTTTATTCAGATAGAAAATATTATTTTATTTATTCAATAAAACACTACTTTGTAAAATGATTGCTTATAGCATCGTTGGTAAATGTAGCGGCAATTGTGAGACTAGTTCGTGAGTTTTACGTATTTTTGTCTGAATAATTCATTGCAAAACTCATCCAATGTTTGGTTGCATAACTCTCATCTGATGTTTTTTATACCTAAGGAAAAATATTGCTTTATAAACGATGGACAAATTTGTATGAAAAGATAGAAAATTGTTGCAAAAACTTACATTTGAACGGAATTTAAGGGCGAATTTGGAGGTTGCTTCAGCTGGAATGCATTTTGGGATTCAATTCGAAGCTGAAATTGCCTCATTTCTCAAGCCAGTGTGCTCTTGTCCGGATAGGTTTGGATCTACAGAGTTCTTTTCTTGGATGACTGTACTTGTACTGAAAATTGCGCATTCATATGAGCAAGTGCATATTAAGGCAATTTTGTACAAATGGTGTAATGATCAACTGAGTTCTGATATATTTATTTTAATTTAGGAGAAACATGTTTATTGCAGGTACCTGCCTCAATGTATGCATTTATCAGTCTCTTTCTATGTGGAATCTGTTCTGAGAAAAATTGTGATGTCTGCCTTTTGCATACCTGCTTTATTTTTTTTCAAGTGAAAGTATTAAAGTTTTTTCATTTGTATTGAAAACGTGTGGAAAACGGATTTTGAAAATGTGTGGGAACCCTGATCTTTGTATTTGACCTGTGATTGTTGCCAAATCATCAGAGTAAAAGGCATTTCCTCTGCACAGCACGCCATTTGTTCTGATGTAGAAAATTTGTTTCTTTGACCTAACTTCACCAGTTACTAAGTACATTGTAGCATGTGCTTGTGCTAAACGGTCTACTGTGATGATGTGATTATTTACCGTTGTGCTTCATTGAGATTTCTCCATCAGGTCTCGCACAGCTTCCTTCGAAGTCGGAGATGGCAGCTGACATCGATCTCAAGATGCGGGAAATGGAAAAACGCTACTATTCCTCACAACGTCATACAATACAGGTTTGTCGCTTGTGACGATGTAATGCATGTGTTACTGGTTAAAGCCCTATTTTTGTAAGGTGCTAGGGTGCGACCTGAATTGAGGCAAAAGTGTATATGTGTATGTCAAAACCGACTGTGTGCATTATAATCTACTTTATGGTGAATTTGAATGTGCAGCACTGTTTCTAAGGTTTACACATTCGGAATGGTACGAATATTATCATAACTGACCCCACAAACGGTGACGTGCTAACACGCTGAACTCGTTTGCGTAGTCGGTCGTTTGCTTCCGGTTTATCAACTTTACGTTGAACGCTGTTTCGAGATCATTCTATGCGATTATCTTCTGTGTACTGTCCTTGCTGTTGGGCACACATTCTTATCTTATCAGGAGTTTACTGTATATACGAATATACTAAAGGGAAGTAGTTCAAAAACAATACTTCTTGTGCTGAGAGCAATTCAACGGTCTTATACTTCGACCCGGCCAAAGCAGATCACTAGGTCGCTTAGTTGAGAAGGCAAGACAGGTGCTCCTACAACGATGCGACTGATCTCGTAAGTTAATACTGGTTTAGGGTAACTGGCTGCATACAATACAAGAAGAAAATGCTACGAAAGCAAACAAAACCGGCAACTGATTTGGGCACTGTTTATTACATGCGACTCTGACGAATACTAATTAAAATTTTCCAAGTGGTCAAATGTATGGGTGAATCCGCTGCACGTGCAACAAAAACTAACTGATGACAATGTCAGGGTCAAGGCGTTGTGTTGTTTGTGGTTTCGTCAAAAGATAACTTCATGAATGGAGCACCAAAGAATACAATTTTCAAAGCAGTTGAGATAAATCACGGTCTGTAAAGGTATTTAGGTGTAAGTGAAAAAGGCGCTTTCCAAACCGGTTGAAAATTGCTTGCGATGTGTAAATAATAATCCACAAGGTAGAAATGTTCCGTCACAAATGATATTCTTTTCCTCAGCAGCTATATGGTTATGCGCGGTTGTGCAGCTAGATTTGTCCACTGCTCGAACGCATCAGAAGTTGGAACTTATTACCGCGTTTGCGTTATGTTTGCAGGTGGATTACATTCCTTATATGGATGAACTTGCTGATCAAATCGGTGTTAAGCCCAACTTTCTGCGTTTGATTCTGACCGATCCAGCTCTTGCCAGCAAGGTAAGTGCTTTGCTGGTGTGGTTAACGGTCATCGTTTTTAGGAAACTACCCTGTGCTGAAAAGTGACGGGTGCGTCCATACTCCAGTAACTCGATTGCGAATGGAAAATGAAGAATAACCGCTTCACTGTTAGATAGAGTCATGTTGAAGTGATGTTTTACGAAAAAAGACGTACGTACATAAGGCACTCAATATTTCCAAAATTTTTTCACTAACAGAGAAGGTTAAACTGTTGCAGTACGCAGGTTGGAATGCGGTCTACTGCATCACTTCGCAGTTGCCTATTCTGTTTGCTCTCTGTCATTTCAACAAACTTTACCGCAGAGGTGCTCGCTTGACATCAGATGCCGTTACCAGTTCATCATGATTGTGCTGTTTTGTGAGGTCATAACCCGATCTACCTGTCCAAATGTCAGATTATTACTCAAATACCCCGTGTCAAGGAAATTTTTGACCTCTGCAAAAGTTCTGACCTGCTCATGTGGACAGTTATTTTGCTTCGCAGAGTAAAGGAATAAAGTTTGGCGATTAATTTTTTAATGTCTGTTGCGAAAAAAAACTTTGGTTAGACGTCAAATAGTCCACGATAAGCGACAGTTGGGGAACAACTACCCACTGAAAAATATTTCATTTTCGTCTTATGGCGGGAAGCCAACGATTTCGCAAATCAGAAATTTCGCTTGACACCAATTCACGCATTGGCTCATATTTCTTTTGACGCTGGCCATCGTGCTTTTCGTTAACCTTCCTTTGCATGCATCTTATGCGCTCTACAGCCATCCGCCTGGCATGTCCATTGCACCTGGACTTTGTCACCTGATTCTATTGACTGAGCACCTTGCGTTGGTTCCCCGACTAATTATTCCATTCTGCGTGGACACAATGGATGGGACCCACGCCAAGCGGTCCATACCTGTTGTCAACTGGACGGCATGTTTTCCTGAAAATAAATTGCTCGTCTTTCTGACTCTGAACTTGTTACTGGATGAACTTGAAGCAAGAAGCAAAAAGGTATCAACTAAAACTGGCAACTGGGGTTGTGGGCAGCTAACATCGACCAGCACACAGCCGTTAGCACACATACCAGGGTTTGGCCACTTCCCTACATGTTGGTTTCTAGACTGTTTTTTCTGCCTTATAAATCTCAAACTGGATTCGTTCAGCAGCAATCTCAACGTGGATCGTTCCACGGCTTGCCCACTTTGCTACACTTCCATGCCTGTCGATTACTGCAGGTCTATATCAGCTGCTGTTGTGAATACCAGTACGACTAGTCAGGAATGAAGAAAACTGCCTGGTTTGAAAACAGTTGCGTCGCTACACCTGCTAGCACTGCACTACTGCCCAGCGTTGGTGGCTCGTAAACTGTCTCGGTATGATATTGCCATCGCTGCACTTAGCGGGACAAGGCTAGCGGAGGAAAAGTCTCTGAATGAGTTGGGCGCTGGACACACTTTCTAGAAAGATCTATTATCTGGTCAACATGTGATTGGAAGGCTCGGAACTGGTAGGGCCAATGGTAACGTTTACAGTCTCCTAAATCTTTGCTCTTAATAAGATTTGTTGATCACCAATACAAATTTGCAGTTGAAAAATCGTTTAAAAACACATCGATGCATCCAAGATCTTGCCCAGGGGTCACCAACCTTTTTGAAACGGAGAGCTACTTCTTGTTGCAGATTTAGGCGAAGGGCTACCAGTTTGATACACACACTTCTGAAATAAAAATTTGCTCAATTAGTCGTCAATCAAGTTATCATTAATGAAAATTAAAGATATTCATGTGGAGACACTGATCATGTTCGCGCTATTGTCGGAACAAATCCGCGGTCGACCCACGCGGTCCGTGCGGGCGACCTGGCGCCCGCGGGCACCATGTTGGTGACCCCTGATCTAGACATTGGCATATGCGAGACTACGTCGTCGTGTGTTGCCGTGATCTCGGAGATGTTCTTATCACCCATGTAATGCAGGGAGCCGACTGCTGGACACACCACCGGCTAAACTCTACCTCCGCACCCGTCAGTAAACAAAAGACCAGTGACGACTCAATACAAAAGTTGCAAAGCACCCTGCAACCGCTCGCGCCCAAAGCGAACCAATCAAAAACAAGTTAGCCAGCTGTACATTTCCGCTTTTGGAGTATTTCAGGAAACACCGAATCTGCGTAGCAAGAGTGCGATACCATCGGCCAAGCTGTTGTAGAAGCGTGGACAGAAGTCCTTGACTACAGCTCCTGCAGACACCAGGACTGGTTTGATGAGAACGACATCGAAATAGCAGAGCTTCTCAAAGCTAAAAACATTGCTACCGATGCCGAACTTATATAACCCTGTGTCCACTGAGCGCTGTTGTAACTGGTTTCAGCTTCGCTCTCAAGAGCAAAGACGCTTTCGTGGAAACACCCGGAGGTCACGTAAAGCAGAAGAAATCCATCGACTTGTCGACAACAACGAGAGATACACTACATGTTCTATGACGCAATCTAACATGTTTGTGACTTAATGCAACACGCTATACACCCTAAGATGATGGAGACACGCTCATCAATGATAAGCAGAGAATCCTCTCCGAATGGGCGCAATACTTGGAGAATTTGCTTGACCAGGAACACCCCACTGACTCCACAGCTGCCGACTGTCCCGGCACTTGACGTCACCTCCAGCCTTCTGGAAGTCAGTGATGTTGTAAACAGGTTGAAAAACAACAAGGCTTCTGGACCCGACTTAATTCCAGCAGAAGTCCTCAAGCACTGCGACTGACTATCCAATGTAGCGCCATCTCCAGTCTTTTCATTACAAAGGTATGGATTTCTGGCCTCTTTTCTCAACAATGGAAAACGCTGCGAATATTGTGCTCATCTCCTGTCAGTAGCAGGGAAGGTTCTTGCAACATTATACTGAACCACCTTCTTGCTCACGTTGCCGACATCGTTATGCCCAAATCTCAGTCCAGCTTGTGCAGAGAGGGAAGCACAATTGATATGGTATTTGCTGCCAGGTTTTTGCAGAAGTGCAGAAGCAGCATCCATCTCGCGTTTGTGGATCTTACGAAAGCGTTCAACACAGTAAATCGCTCTTTCGTTATGGAAAATGGTAAATATAGTTTTTGCACCCCAACACTTTGTTTCAATCTGCCGCCAATTCCATGTTGGAAAGAACGTCCGTGTCACTCACGGTGGTGAGATCTCAAAAGGGTTCCAAGTGCGTATTAGAGTCAAGCAACGTTTCCATTCGTCTGTCATCTTCACGCTTTTTTTCATCGCAATATTTTTGGTGCATCGTATGGCAGCATCTCTCTGGGTGATGGCGTGTCTATCAGGTACCGTGTTTATGGCAATTTGCCTAACCTGTTTTGCTTAAGGTGATGACCAAAGTATCTACCACCATCATCTCTGACTTACAGTATGCACACGACGCAGTGTTTGTTAGTCATAACTCAGACGGATTGCAGCATGAACTTGAAGCTACCTCTGCAACCTACACCCGTGCAGGTTTAATAATTAACATTAAGAAAACATAAATTGTCACCCGATATCCCAATGTAAATCATAGCAGCCATTTCTGTATCAGCTGTGAACCTTTACAACGCGTTGATGATACAAAGCGTTGATCAATTTATCTACGTCTGTAGCATCTGCAGCATGCACACCTCCTCTTGTGGCCTGTCAAACTAGATCCTTCGGTGTATCATAAGAAGATATTGTTTAAAGTCTTCACTCTCACACGCAACGCAGTAAACTCGAGTATGCATGGCAGTAACAAGGAACACACAGTTGCATGAAAGAACACATATAAATGTGTGACGGTAAGAGAAAACCATACGTGTGATGACTGTAACATGATTGCTTCGATGAAACACAAGCACGGACCGGGAAGTAATCTCTTTCGCTCATCTAACATCACGTGTCTTTGGTAATCGAGGCTTGGAACTCCCACCAAAGTCGCAGTTAACATCGCAGTCTGTGCATCAACTTTTCTTTATGCCTGCCATAGATGGGCAGCATACCGACGACACATTCAGTCTCTCGAGGCCTTTCACATCCGATGCCTTCAGAACAAGGGCATCGGAAGGATTTTTTCCAAAGGTAGCCGAAAAGATATTTCCAGGAGAGGCTAAAAGTGGTGAAATTTCATTTTTTCCTCTCGAAACTAAGAAAATAAACTTTTTTTTTGCTAAAAATGTTATAGGAAAATGTCAAATTTCAAAATCCAGGGCGCCCCCCCCTTCCTACCCCCACCTTTCTGACCATCCACGGTATTCACTGGTGAAGCAAAGCCACACACACCGACTTTGCTCCACCAGGTCGTTTACAACCGTTTTCTTATTATTTGGGACCGTTTGCAGCATGTATTCATGGCTGTGGCTACTTTCTTGTAAAATGTGGATGCTTTTGTCAAACTTTTCGTTAACGATAAGAAGCGCGCAAGCTTCCTCGTTTATCAAGACTGACAGGTTTGATCAACGTTAGTTATCGGTGATTTGACATGCTCTTGACGTAAAGCGCTTTAGTTGCTCGGTTTTCCGAATAGGAATAGGGAATATTTTGCTACGTTCAAGCCGAAAGTCATGCCCGTGTAGTCTGTTTTGTTATTAACGCATATCGTGGTGCTTGGTTCTGCACCGAATTTGCTACGTAAGAAAAACAAGATGATGATCGGGCAGACACAAGCATTTGCTCCTTTAATTCCATATTCCAACCCATTTTAATGTAGAAAGTAGGGCTTTCCTCATTAAACGCAATCCCACAGCAAATCAGTCGCGGGGACCTGTCATAGTCGGTTCGCGGTTCGACTCCTCTGAGCAGAAAGTACGGTTCGTTTCGACTCCCTTGAGCAAGAATTCGAACCGTAACCTACAAAACCGAAAACCATTGGCTTTTGGCGAACCGCAATAGAAACGCTGTACATCAGCGGTTACCGGTTATTTGTACAGTAGAATTTGCCTAATTCGTCACCTCAAGGGGATTAGAAAAAAATGACGAATTGGGCGAAGTGACGAATTATGCAAACAGGTGAAAACTCTGCCATAGACGCTCGTATACTTTATTCATAGTAACTCGTATACATACATAGTGCTCTTATTTGCAGTAAAATACAAGTTTATGACGTTATGGCTGAATACAACAATTAATTCCTCTGCTCTATCTGGACTCCTCCATTTAATCAAGCACCCTTCAAATCTTTAATAAACTTTTCCACGTTCTTTCAATGGAGAGTCTGGTCGCGTTGCGAACCTCGTGGATAAATTCGATAAACAAATTTCAAGGCGCAGCAATTCTCAGTAAAGAACCTTAATTTGTTTGAATTCCCACACGTAGCAGCTGCTTGGACATCCAAAGCGAAACCGCAAATGACGAATTACACGAACAAAACGCTTCTCAGGGATAGAAAGAGGTGACGAATTAGAGTTAGACGATGGCGAATTAGGCGAACAGAAATGTACACAAAAGATTCTGTTGGGGCCGACGAAAAAGTGACGAATTAAGCGAATTGACGAATTAGACAAGTTCTACTGTACTATACGCCCGTAACCAGATTGCGAACCTTTTCAACGTGTGCACCAGTTCATGTGAAGTGGGTAATGTTTCAACAATATCAGTGAATACCGCAACAAAACAAAGCTATGACAGTTATGTGCAAGACTGCATAAACGCATTTTACCAAACATAGTATCTACTCTAATGTGTCAGCTTTGAGACAAACGTGGCGTAGTTATGTAAGAACTGCTTGTGACGTAAAAATGAGTTCCTCATTCTGGTCAGATATCCCACTCAGGTACTTTGTGACTGGTTGCGTTTGCTGCTGTAACTTGTGATGAGGACAAGTGGCCCAAAGTTGTGACCTAAGAAGAGTTGGTGCTGCCGCTGCGCTAAAATTGACCATTATGTTACACTATTACCCAATGTCAAATCAACCAGTCGTAAAGCATTTTGCCAGCATAACGCTATTTAACCAAAATCAAGGCAGTGACTAAAATACCAGTTGGTATTAATACTACCACTGGGCAGTCGGTCAGCTTGAGACAAATAGACTGAGGTTCAACGCTAAAACTACCGGTATATCAAAAAAATTTTCTCGTATTTTCATTGGTCGGAATTCGCGAAGATGTGTTGCAAATACGACTGGCAATAAGCGCCTTTTCAACAACACTTGGGGAAAAACTGCGGCGTGTCCAGCCTAGTCAATAAAACTTCGTGACGTTTGATCCTTCTGGGTAACTAAGGTTCACATAAAGGTTATTCAGTGTCAGTGTAGGTTTTTAGCTCTTGACTCGGCGTACTAGGAAATTTCCCTGACCCTTGCTGCCTCAGCGTATTTTAAGCGTGGTTAGTATTCCAACTGGGTGTAGGAGCATTTTTGGGGGTGCGAAGGATTTTTGCCCGAATTCTCCCAAACTTGCCAGAAAAAAATCCATAAAAAAGTGACATCCAAAAAAACTCTTCATGTTATTTTGGGCGCCGTTTTTGCTCACATTTTCAGGGGTTTTGTGAAGGTTTTCAAAGATTTTGCACGGATCTTGCCCAAATTTTAAGGGATTTTGCCCGGATTTTTACCAAATCAAAACTTTTGGAGGCACGCTTGCACACCCGCCTCCTACACCAGTGCAATCCACTACAAAGTGCTAAGGGCGCTCAAGGCTTATAAATGGATTGCCGTACTTTGTTGTGATTCCTCTATCACTTCCAACATGTCGACGATGAGTGCAAGCGAAACATGCAAAAAGTGAATATATATAGCTGGGAAAGCACAACCGTCAAATCTTGCTTTAAATTCATCAGTGAAAACAAATGGCTGTCAGCCTCATGCTAAATGTATCGCAAAACATTTGAAACCTTGATAAAAACAATGTACATGCCTTTGTGTGTCACTGAGCACCACAACCCGATTTATTTTTTCTTTTAGCCGTTTACCTCAAAATCTGATAATCGATTGTCTTCATTTCTCTCCCACTGCTGGATCACTGTATGACGATGGGGGAATGAAGTTATAGTTGGGTTGTTAAAGTGTTTTGCTCCTCTGAGTGTTGATTGTGTACTAACACCAACTCTGTAATGCGCTATGACTAACCATTTTGGTGCTCTTGTATTATTCGATTACCCTCGTGATATGGACCATGAGTCTACGGCAAGTACGTAAAATAAAATTTAAAAAATGGCTTGCATATAAGCAGATGCTAACACTGCTCACAGTAAAGTGTGTAAAAACGTGTTGATCTCTGAAGTTCAAGTCGAAGATTACGACGAGTATTGTTGCAGGTGATACTTGGGGCCTGCTCGCCGTATCAGTACCGGCTGCATGGACCCGGTGCTTGGCCCGAAGCTCGAGAAATGATTATGACGCAAATGGACCGGGTTTTACATCCATTGCATTCGCGAGCAGGAGTGGACGATCCGAAGCCGGGACAGATGTTTTATGTCGGTGTTTTCGTCATTGTTGTCGCAGTGTTATTCTATTTGTTGTTGTAACTTCTTCAACTACGTTTAATTTTTGTGTGTTTCTTAATTTTCTGATTGTTCTCGACAGCGCATGCGATTTCGATAGTGCACATTTTCCGTGTGCTCCGTCTCATGGCCAGTGCGATCAGTGTTAATCATATTTGTGTGGTTTATATTTTCAGTCTTGCAAATTCCAAGCGTTTTGCACTTGATGTGCAGTTTTCCCGGTGCCAGCGTTGTTCGCGCAAAATAATGCATTTCGATCACTGCTATCCATTGAGCGCCACCGATTTGATCGCCTTGTGCGGTAAATATAATTTCGGCTTTTGTGTGTGTACGCAGCGTAGAGTTGGAAATATCTGCATTATCAGTGACTTTTTACTTAGTTTATCTGATCACGTTGAAAGATCGTTCGTGTCCAACCGTTGATACCACAGGTACAGCAAAATCGATAAACGCAAAAATTGTTGAAAAACGTCGATCGAGAGTTTCGGTTGTGTGTTTCTTTTAAAGTGCGTGGTGCTGCCAGGATGGAAAAGAAAGCGCTTGGCTCCCCGTACTTGAGTTTGTGTTGACACTTTTTGTTAGTAAACTGAACAGAAGCATCTTAAAGTAAAAAAAAACAACTTTAGCGCTGATTGTGTTCTTAAGCCAAGAGGGGATTTACCGAGTAAATCGAATAGATGTCTGCAAAACCACGCACAGTACAAATTTTGCTTTTCATTTACAAATCTTTAACAGGCTTTCCACCAAACTCCAACCATCAATTTTTCATTTAACAGCACCCCAACATGTAAGAAAGAACTGCTTTATGCGTTTAATGAAAGTACCGGGATTTCCTTTTGTCAAGGATTTAATGTGCAATGATGTGGTTGTTTGTTAGGGTTTTGGAATGTAGTTTGCCCAACAAAATGTTTGCTACTGTCAGACTCGCAGCAATCAGGCATTCCGCATCAGCAGTGGCGCAGCCAGGAATTTTTTTCGGGAGGGGCCAGTCACTGACCTCGTCAGAGTTTAATCTTTAGCCATTTTGCACAAGGATCATTTCGATATCACAGATCAATTTCTGGTCTATTACAACAGGATGTGATGTAAAGTATCTTTTACTAGTCAGCATCAGCAAATTTTGACAAGCAAATGTTTGCATTAGTAGCGATCATTATCAACCAGATGTTCACTAAACAGTTTTCAATGAACGCTATAAGGGTGATTGTAATGATTAGGGCAGTTTTTTAAGGCATTTTAGGGACTCGATTCGGGCCCCTGGAATTGAAAAACGGGTCTCTAGAATTAGACAAATCGGGTCCCTACAAGTCCATACGTGGTACCTAATATTTTCCTTTAAAAAACCCTTAGGGCAACCAATTTTTTGACGTAAGAGCTTAAAATTATGACTTTCTAAGTTGCGACTTTGGACTTTATTTTGACCTATCAATTTCGTGCGTTTGCAATCGAAACGCGGAATACAAAGCATATTTCATAAATCACACCGATAGGTTTAAAAAGATTTTTTCTGTTGAAATGAAACAAAAAGCAAGAGTGAAAGAAAGACCCAACAAAACTATAGAGGTGTATAACACCGTAGACAAACGTTATTTTACACAAGTTCAATATATCTTCAGTGTGCATCACAACAAAAGTGATATGTGAACCTTGGAGCTCCTGCGTGCCATTAAAAATTGCTTGGCGTGCTGTAGGTTGTTGTCGACCTTTGTTCTACATTGTTATCAGTCCCGTCGCCACGGCGGGGCTTTGACATGCTAAGCCCCTCAAACAAAATTTCTATCCCCCCAAATTGAAATAATAAAATCCCTATAAATCAGGAGTTTTTGTCAAGTTTTAGGATGTCAAGGTATCCTATTGAAGATTTTCTGACGACTGTTCTGATGTTATACTTCAACGGAGTGGATCCAGGGGGGTGATTGGCCCCCCTAAAACCTACGAAAGTAGCTTTATTCACTATAATTTTGTACAATTCGGAAAGCAACATTCGTGATATAAGACTATTTCATCGTCTATTGTTTTGTTGCAACACTGTTGTGAAGCATACTTCATCTCTTTTACAGTAGCGAAGCTGTTATGAGACTTGACTACCAAATATTACTGAAATTGCCCCCTTAAACTTATTGGCTGGATCCACCCCAGATACTTCAATATCAAGAACTACCACGCCTAGCGTAATTTCAATCGTCCAGTAGTGGGCAGTGAGTAGCAAAAATCCAGTTTTTGTCAGAGTTTCAACTAAACTTGCCAAAGTACGTCAATATCTGTTGTAGTAGCTGTAATAAAATATCGATAAAGATATAAAAACTGTGCTGCAAGAAGTTTTAACCCTACTATAAATATTGACCTAATATTAAATTTTGACTTTTTTTGACCTAATAACTTAGTAGTCGCTCATGGTATCAGTGTGAACTTTGGTTTGTGGACGTTTCATAAACCTTGAAAAATTTTGACTTTTGATTGCCCTAGTAATGATCAAGTGATACCACTTTCACACAAAATCACCGCAGCTGATTGAAGAGGAGCAAGTGTTTGCCTGCTAATGGTTTTTTAAATTTGCGCTCTGAAGTTATAAGAAGTCTGATATCACAAAGTGCCTGTGCTGCGCTGACAGTGGCTTGCCGTGCATTTCGAACTTGAAACACCTAGTATATCACCAGTGGCGTAACTGACAAGGGGCAAGGGGGCGATCCGCCCCCCTAGGAAGCTAAACGTAAAAACGGGCCCCCTTTAGTTGACATTTTGAGATTTAGTATTCTTAAGGCTGTTTTTTGCTTTTTTCGGGGTGTATTCGTTTTTTTTGCTTGTATAGACATCCACGAAATCCAGATTCAGTCTCATTTCTTAACTTTTATCTGAGTGACGGCTAGTGGCCCCACTACCGTGACCAGTGGGCCCCTTCAGCCAGGCTTTGACCCCCTAGCTCAAACATCTAGTTACGCCACTGTATATCACTTCCTGGCATCGCGTATCCACTAGCCACAATGCCAACCGTGCTGAGACAAACATTGCGTTGTTGCATAACACTCCATTGAGTGGTGCGCTTGGGATTGATCATGTCTTGACCAATCAGTGTTCTATTGGTTGGGCAATGCGTCATGAAAATAATCCTCTCAAAATGTCTCATCTGAAATTCAACTCCTTTGCACGAAAGGTGAGTCCTTGCACTTCATCCAGGTTGCACCTCTGGTCGTGTTGTTTACAATATATTGAAACTTAGCTAATATAGGTGCATGGTTTGGTTGCATATTTTTTGTATCTAATTGCAAAAGGTCATGTTAAACGCTGGCCAATGAGAGGACACAACAGATTTACTAACTGCTACTCGCCAGCGAAAAATCTTAGCAAGTTGGTCTCGGGGGGGCCATGGCCTCCTCGACCTCATTCTGGCGACGCTACTGCAGCGACCCCAATTTTATTGTGCTCAGAAGCATGACGTCACAGTTGTTTTATACATAATAAAAGCCGTGACCCCTTAAAAATGTATTTTTCCCCCCAAACCCTCAAAACTGTTTACAGTAGCTTATCGAGCTAAGGTTTTCTAAATTTTGTGGTTGACTGACTGTCATGGAAACAAAGTGGTTCTGTTAAATTATCTGAAAGTTGCCTTATGGAAGGAGTTGATCAGATCTACGTTTGTTCATTATACTCTAACTAAGGATGCCGTTTGTGATTGTGTGTTGGGGAATTTGCATAGCCAGCTCTTATCAAATTATCTTTGAAAATGTCAAAAAATACGAAAATGCTTTTTGGCAATGTTTTTCCTCATGCTTCCTTCATATTCACACATGCAGCAATCCAAGCACCGAAGTAAAGACGAACACTCGCTTTGGTTCTGACGAGGGTTAGTCCGGATATCAATAGTTAATACCACCTAAATAACGGATATATCCGTATATTTGTATTTTAGCTAAGCGGATACTAACAGTTCATAGTATCGCGGGGGACAGAACTATATAGCGAGTAGTTTTTTGGGGGACTTCAATACTGGAGTCACAAATACATTTGGAGCTTTGTTAGAAGACTTGTATGGAAAACGATTTCATCATTTCCGATTATGCACTACTACCAGTGGTGAAAGTAGAATAATTTTCTTACCGGAACGATCCAGTATTTGTCAATACCCTTGCAAAATTTAAGCCATAAATGTAAAAAAGCAATCGAGAGCACGTCTACTTTTGACCCACCCTGTATTGTACATTTTTAAAATTTAAAAAACCTGCGGTGCATTCTGAAAACCACCATTTCAAAATCAACCAAAAAGCGTCAGGCTACAGGTTACGTACGACAACTTGCACTATCGCCGAAAGTGGTTCAGGCAATACAACTTGAGTTGTATAAATTTAACACCTCATACTACTTGCTAATACTGTATTTGCAATTTACATACCTTAAAATAGCAAACCTGATACAAATACTTTACATCGTTTGCAGGGCCCTGGGCTGTTTTAAAGGGGGCTCTTGTGAAAAGTTTGATGTTTGATGTCATACAAATTAGTACTACACGCAGGACCGGATTTAACTGATGTGAGGCCCTAGGCTAATCCACTTGTGAGGACCCCTCAACCATTGTTGCGAGGA
>Ga0210059_1001532_pt1 | contig 35023 bp, 14 predicted proteins | sample Ectturendosymbi2_FD_188042 | JGI IMG/M metagenome (GOLD analysis project Ga0210059, IMG submission 188042) | Ecteinascidia turbinata endosymbiont from Florida, USA - Sample 2 (SPAdes) (version 2) | ecosystem: Host-associated > Tunicates > Ascidians > Unclassified | place: Key West, Florida... | reverse complement strand
CCCCCCCCCTTAACTTTACTGGCTGGATCCGCCCTTGCTCAGAAGCACTTTTGATTAGTTCTTTAATCGCAGTAAAAAAATGAGATTATATTTGAATAAGAGCTGATGATGCCTACTTCGTAGGCACAATATATACTCTGTAAGATCTTTAGTGTCTGATTCTTTGCTAGGAAAGGGTTTCTTTCGATAGACAGTGTTGCAGTAAAAATCTCTTAATTTCGTGCCTGCTGTGCCAATGCATGTTTTTTAATTGTGGAACATGTAGGCACGGTGCGGCATTATATAATTGGGAAGGTAGGTCAGTTTATATGCAGGGCCGGCCTTAAGCCGATGCAACCGATGCAGCTGCATTGGGCCCCTCGCCTCTGGGAGCCCCACGTCTCTGGGGGCCCGGCGGCATGGTGTTTGGGCAGGTTGTTTATTTTTGCCAGATACTACTTGCTCTCGAGAATTCAGTAAATTCTCCTTATAAATCTCATTGTCACGTCCGTCCAAATCAAAGAAACCGTTGTGTTATCATGTACATACATGTCAACTCAAGTATTTTACCGTTTTTTTGATATTAAAAAAGGACATAAAATCTTCAACAAAAAGGTCATGGCACGGTTGACTGAGCGCGACGACGTCACAACACCACTCCTCAGAGGGGCCCCGCGCCTAGGTCTTGCATTGGGCCCCGCACTTGCTAGGACTGGCCATGTCTATATGGCATAGAGTATAACGTCTGCCAAATACTGCATCACCCGAAAATGAAAGCGTTCGCCAACGCCACACACACACACACACAAGGCCTATGCAGTCGCAACGCGACGATGGGAACGGCGGAAACATAAGATGTGCGGAACGTTCTTACACAACACAAGAATTGTCCTTCGAGTGCCTTCGACGATCGCCTGGGCAGAGATTTGTTTAGGGTGTTGAAGAGATCGTCCGTTTCTCAACCGCACGCACTTGGTCTTCGACGAAGTTATTCCGATGGGAAGGCAAGAGGCAACACGACCGGACTCCGACGAAGATTGCATCCGCGTTGGAGAATTTCCCTGCTACAGTCATTATGCCGAGCGCTTGGTCAGACTGAAGCAAGTTCCAATTTTTAAGGTCTTGGTACGACCCGGCCGAGATTCAAACCACGCCGAACTGCGACTGCGTCCGCGCCAGATTGTTTATTAAGACGATGGTGCCTAGATCCGAAGTAATGGTATGCATTTTGTTCAGCCCTGTGTATTTTTGTCTAACCTCTGAATCAGCCCACTTTACATATCCTGTGCTTTTCAGAGTCTTCATTTCATCTCCACTGCTGTATGTGACGTTTCTGTGTGACGATGGGAGATCGAAATAGTCATCGGCGTGTGTTTTAGTGGTTGTTCCTTTTATATTATTGCCTGAGTGTATGACCTAACACCCCCTTCGCATTGTGTAATGATGAAGTGTTTTATGTATGCTCTATATAGGTTCGTCAATGGCAAGGGAGCGATTGTAGGCTTGTGTTAAATGTGATTTTCCTATTTGGCGAAAATCACAAAAAGTCGCGTTTCTGTCGAAGTAATTTAGATCAGCAAGTTTATTCGCACGTGGCTAACTGCTGCCAGTAACTATCAACAAAGCAACAAAGTAGCTTCCTGCAGCCTTGCTGTCTGATGTGACATTTTGTTTGACGACAAAGAAGTTCGTTTACAACGCACGTAACTATTTGAACATGATATGACACGAGATTAAATTATATGAAAAAATTTGGCACGCATCCCTTTTCGAGTTGAACACTCCTGGGTTAGTCCTTTATTTAATTTCAAATAAACCCTGCCACAGTGGCGTGTTGCATGCAGCTTAATGCTCTGGTTAGGGATAGATAAGTCTTTTAAGTAAGTGTTCCTGTATTGCAGCCATGTCCAATCCATATGGCTTACTGGGCAAAACATTATGTCGCTATCTTAACCAGGGCGCACATTGAGTGATATATTAATGAGGGCCGCACAATGAATGGCTTACTTTGATCTTATCAAACTAAATTTAGCTTCAGCTAATCTACTGCAAGCGTTCGAATCCTGACTGCCATGGTAACAGACGTGATAAAATGGCACTGAAGACCACCTGCATCAAAAATGTCAAATTCAAGATTATCAAAATAAGGACAGGTTGTCAGTACATAGGATACTTTTACTACAGCAAAACCTAAAATGGGCCGCAAAAAAACGTCGACTGAGCAACATGCGGCCGCGGGTTGGACATAGCTGCTGTAATACTACGCCGATGGATCGGAACCCTTGCACACATGACAACAGCATACGCACTTTTTCTTTTCCGAGTTTTACGCACCTTCCGACAAAAACAAACGCTGATTGATATCAAAACTGTGCATCGAAGCAAAAGAACAGTAATTTGAGAAAATTTTTGGTGTTTTGCCCAAGAACATTTTTGGGATTTTACGCAAGCAGAGGAAAGGCACTTGTATCCCACGCGGTGGTGTTCGCAAAGCAATAAAAAACTGTAAAGAACAGAAACAATGAAACGCAAAAGTAATGAGAAAAAAACAAACAAAAAAACAAAAACAAAACAGGCATCAATCGCAGATTAAACGATGGGGAAAAACAAAAAAGAACATGATACAGAGAGTCTTGGTCTGCATGGTAACCGACCGCTGTACTTGTTACATCGCACCTTCCGCAACAGCGTCTTGACGAGCCAAGAACTATTTTGAAAACGTTTGGCTGCAATTCTTTTTTTTTATGGAAAGACTAAGTAGGGGCGCAACGAGGGGGGAATGAGGGGCACAATTCCCCGGGCGCAGAGTCACTATGGGAGGCCGAAAAGTCCCAAGCATGTCACAAATACTTTCTTCAACGCAGTACATTTGCTTCCGAAAGACCTCAGGTTCGAACATGGGAGCGCCAAACTTACTTCTTGCTCCAGACGCCATCTAACCTCGTTGCGCTCCTGAGACTAAGTTTTCTTTATTCCAAATTATACTCTTGTTTTGCGAAGTGTTTGAAAAGTCCACGCATTAAGGCCTTTGAAAACACTTCAACGATACTTCATTCACTCATGTCAACTTAAATTTCAAGGTACTCCATGAACGTGTTAGATAAAGAATTTAGTAGCTCCAGCGTCTAGTTCGTATTACATTCACGACCAGCTTTGTCGATTAACCATATCCATCAACAGCATTAAAAACCAGCACGTGGGATTTATCACTTCCGGCGACTATAATTTGCAAGAAAACTTTAACCAAAAATATTTTAAAAATATCTTGTATTCCGATCGAAACTTTGGGTTGACTATGGCGTAAATGAAAGGGTTGATGCAGCTGTTCAGCCACGTTATGTTTGACGCCGCCATATGTATCCTGACATCCAAAGTCCTCCTGCAAAAAAGCGTTAAAAACGTGACTTTCTGAAGGCACACGCAAAGAACAAGATTCTACCTATTACGTGATAACAAATTACTGTAACAACAACGAGTTTGTTTTTCCTGTAACCTTATTTTGCAGGAAAATAACGAGCACAGCTTGATATTCTCAACACATGTTTAAAGTGGAGAGAACGTCTACTGCGGTTGTAGCAAGAATTGGTTGTGCCAGTACAGGTCAACATCGAGAGTCTATCCGCGCAATAACACTAAAAGTCTAGCGACAGGTTACGTGGAGGTTTGATTTCCAAAGGTGGATGGTATGAAAACGTATTAAATTAAAATTACACAAAGAAAATATATTGCCGATCATAACCAAGTATACAAGGCGCCACTAAATTATCAAATGTCTTCTTGATTGGAAAATAATTGACCTAATGATATGGCTCGGGTATGACTCAGCAAGCTACCAACGCAAAATCAATGTGCGGTTATTTTTATACAATTAGAGACAAAACGTTTTTGACTTCAAATCATCATCAGCATCTCTTACTTGCTCCAATGTAAGTGTAGTACATGCCTCATGATAACGAGATATAGGAGTGTGTTTCAGTAATTTCCAATATTAACAACTTCAATTTATTTCCACAAAACAGTTTCCAACAAACTTCGCGCGAAAATCCGAAACATGTGTCTCACCTTTCTGGCAACAAATTGACCACCAGACTGGGAGTGAATAATAGGATGAAAGCACCGCAAATAACTGCACTAACACGGAGTAATCGCTTCTCTTTGGTCAGCTTCTGTGTGTTAATTAGATTTTTAGCAATTCGAGCTTCTTCCGTGCTGAGGTTGACCGCGCTTCCTGCATTTCTCGTATTCTGTGAAAAAAGAATTTGTTGAAAGGCAACAAAATTTTTATTCAATCACAGTTGCAAACAAATCCTGCTGGCCACACCTACGGGAAAGCAACCCAGGTGTCGTCCATGGACTAGGTGGAGTGAATTCATCTTCGACCTTGCTTGGTCCCGTCTTGATGTGGAGCCAGAAGGACTATCTGAAATTGCTGTTGACTGTGAGTCATTTCGAGCCCTCCTAGGACTGCTGCCCCGCGACCCTCCCTAGAGAAAAAGCGGCCATGAAAATTAATTAACCAATTATAAACTGGATGTGTTGGAAAAATTACGCTGTGAAACACAATATCCAGAGTTTACGCCGCTTGGATTCAAACCAACACGCTCTTCCTTCTCTGACACGCAGTGCATGGAATTGCACGCAATGATGTCGTTCGTGTCTGCAAGTCATGCTCTGAAAATGACTGCAAGTCATGCTCTGCTTTTTCTGTATCTTCTGCAATTGCGTGTCTCATTGCGGTGCAAAACGTAATAGGTTCAAATAGCTTGGACCTGAATTGCGCCGCACGAACGAACTTGCTGACATCGGGCGGTGGTCTGTCTACTGCGCTGCAGAGGTTCTTAAACTTTTTCAGTCACGCCCCCTTTGGCGTTAGTCATTGATACTCGCGCCACACCTATAGCCTCACAATGAAACACAAAAAACAGAACAACAATTTATTTGCCATTATCCTTCTTTTCAACAATATGGCGCTGCCATAATCCCGCCCCCTTTGCGAACCTTTCACGCCCACAAGGGGGGAGCGTCCCCAGTTTAAGCATCCTAGGGTCTACTGCGATTGAATTGCAAAATGAGGAGTTCTTTTTCCGGTTACCGTACGCAACTTACTGAAAAACTGGGCAATCAACGACAAACGTTCTAGAAAGCTACAACTGTTTTGACGCTTTTCAATCACAACTTTATAACATTTTTGAAAATCTTTGGTCAGATTTGTTATGATTGCCTTCATCTTTTTTGTGGTAATTTCCATTCGAAATCAAATCACTTTTGATCTGATGATGAGCAACAAAGCACGTACCTTAACAAATCGAAGCATTTTGCTTTAGCGATAAATCAAAGATGGTGGGAATGAAACTCCTGCGGAGGGTGGCAGGAAGTCAACTGTTCACTTTAATTTACAAAACGGAAACAACAGAACAGAGGAAACAAAATTTTACATCTTGTTTATGAGGAATCGTCATAACAAAATATTTGCGTCAACCTCCAAAACTCCCGTCTGCAGTCGGAGTATCCGCTTCTACACTGCGTTTCATCCTATATGCCATATTTCTTTTGTTTGATAAAGCAAAAACATGTCTGAAGTTTTCACCACCGTATGTTTCAATTTATGTTTTTCTGATTTGCTTTTCACAGCAGAGCAATTTGAATATCTTTGGCGGCGAGTATTTTTCAGGAAACACTTCCATAGGGTTTGCTTTTTTGCGCGGTTATCGCAAAATCTACCTTCACAGGATGTGACATCGGGAAATCGATGTATGCACATACCAGAGACGATAGAGACGATCGGACTGTCGCGTTTCACGATCTAGATCCAATTCCTAATTTTTCTAAAATTCAATCCAAGTGTAAACACAGTTCAAAAACATTTTTAAATGAAAAGTCCAAATGGATCCACTCAGGCCCGTAACTAGCTTGAGACACCAGAGGGGGCAAAGAGTTTTCTGGGAGGGTCCCAAACTTTTCAAACTATGTCCAATAGTTTTAAATTATGCCCAACACATTTTTCCAGTGGGGCGAAAAGTTTTAGGGGAGCTTCGCCACCCCTGCGCTCCTAGTTACCGTCCTGGATCCACAATGTTAAAAAGCCACAGCTTTTCACGCCTCGATTCATTTCCAAAAACCTATCCAGTCTTGATCTTAAACTTTTAAAGTATTTTACAGTACGCATCCAAGTCCAAAAAACTCGCTGTAGTTCGGGTCCGTTTCAATCCCAACCCACTCCAGTGATCGTCTTTGGCACATACAGGTTCACGCAACGCAGCAACCCCATCACCATTGCTCACTGTCGATGACTCAACACTGACAAGAGTCGTTTTTGGTCAATAACTTGTCCCAACCTGAAGTTCGCCACATCATTCAAATTCGACGTGGCCGAATTGAAGCTGCTGGGCCTAGATTCGACTGATAGACCTGCTGCTCGTGTCCGCCGCTGCCATAGCACAAAGGGCGCCAACATGTAGTGATCGGTGCAGACAATACATTGAATGTGGCATTCCTGCTGTGCAGTAGAAAGGTTGGAAGCGGATTTTGGCATTTAAATGTGAATTACAGTATGGGCCGTTGATGAAACGATTGTTGAACACAATCAGTGCAGCATTTTTAAACTTTGTAAAGGACTTGCTTCGCTTAATATGTCATAATTCAATAAGATGTCATAATTCATCAACCTATTTGATAACAAGTGTGATTTTGGCTGGACACAAGAAAGTGATTTGTTCGCTTTGAAACTTTTCAAACAATTCGACAAAATATTTCGAAGCTCTATCACTAACCAGGAATCATAGAATCAATATTTTATGACACGCCCGTTACCAGCCTCCACTCTCCCATGTGACAAAATGTAAAATATATATGACATACACTGCTGATAATTACATGCTGAGTTTTTGTAACAATCTGTCTTTTGACTGGTCGTTATTGCTAAACTATAGCTACTGGGAACAGAAAAATAGTTGTCTCCAGGTTACTGTGCGTTTCACCACCTTGTTTTAATTTCTCACAATCAAACTGCGGCAGTATCTGATTTGCTTGAGGAAAATTGATGTTGCTGAAGCTTCGAGATATCGTTTTTCAGACTTCATATTAAATGAAAAGCTTTCCTCCGCGTAGCATTTGAAAAAGTGAAACTAACCACTGTAACACTCTCAAGCCTGTATACATCGTCTTGATTTCACAAGAGATTGTTTTTACCAAGTGGAAAAGCATGAACCAGGCGCATAAGACCTCCGTGTGGATCACCCGCTGTTAACGAAAGTCAAATTTCTCTTGATGCCTTTTCAAGCATTGTTGGCAAATTTTCAAGGCATCACGCCAATTCCATACGGAAATTGCGTTGTTGGCTTCGTGCGAACGGTTTAGATGATTTTATCGAAAACATAAAGCATTGCTACACAATCACAGCACACAGCACACATCACAGAACACTGCGCGAAACGGACAAGAAAACGTCGCGGAATGATTAAGAATTTTTTGTATTTTGCCAAAAGTACGAGAACAAAGTTGACTTTACGTTTTTGTTCAGTACACTTGGATTTCATTAAATTTTCAGTTTAGCTGTAGAAATTCCTGCCTTTATTTAGGCTGTTACTGCGAAAACGCGCACTAATTCTCTGGCTTGTAATTCTTGCAGTCCACACATGTAACTGTAGCAGGATGTAAAGTTCGATACTTAGTGGATGCGGCACTAGCCTAAGGCGCATTCAATGAAATCAAAGATTAAAAATTACCTTTAACATCAGCGAGGCGCCTGCATTTGCCGCTTTGTCACGCTCCCACGGCAGTGTTTCCTTAGCTACCGTGGATGACGTTGATCTTTTCAATTTGCAAAACATGATGACGTAAGCGGCAACCATCAGCGCTATGGGTAAGAACTGAAAAATGATCCTGATTACCTGAAAAAATATAACTGCAACTGAAACTAAGGTCGAGCAACAAGTAAAAAGTATCCTTGAAAAACAGCCAGATTTAACTTTTCTTCCAGAAGTTCTGAGTTACGCGGGAAACAACAAGATCAGATCCTGGAGACTTTTTAGAAATTCCGCTGAGACTAAGAGTTCGAGTCTTTGTCCTTCAGGGTTCGCGAGTAACAAGGTCCCATTGTTCATGAAGCCGAAACTGGGAGTAGAGGCCATCATGGGACGTACACAGCCCGTGGGCCGGACTTTTTTAGAATTACAGACCGAAGGCCGGGTCGAAATTGCTTTGGGTCATTCAGAGGCAGGCAGTGAAAACGTCGGCCCAATGACCTCACCGGCGCTATTTTGAATGACATATAAGCGGATGCTTCGTTTTCTTCCACATGGACAACATTTTCACTGAAGCCCCTGCGAGACCAGCTTTGTTGTACGGCCCACACTGAGATAGCTCGTGCTACTTTGTTGTATGGGCCAGGATGGATCGGACATAAAGGTTAAACACTGATGGGACTTGGTTCGGGATGGGCCTGTATCATGACTGGTCGAGCCTGGCCAGGTCATAAAAATGTCGGTCTCTCGAGGTTTCTAACTGGGAGATTGCGTATACGGTATATGATGCGAATAAGGTGATTCAGTGAATAGATAGGCATTGGATTCACATTTCACAGTCTGTTTTGATGTCAAAGTGGGACTCAAACCTCCTCAACCCTACACAGCTCAACAACCCTGGTAGCTTTAACTTGCGCCTTGCGCTCAAGTTGCCCAAACGCCAGGCGAAAATGACAACAGTGAGGTTTTTAGTTAATGCGCTGCAATTCAGATTAAACACACACCTGCACTTGACACGGCCAAGAAAAAGGAGCTTAAGTAGCTTAATCTTTACGAGCACGGCGTCGTTTAAAGCAACGAACGGTTTCCCCGTCGGTTACGACTTTAACATTCATCGATGTCAATATGGAATGCGCCCGTTCAGCCTACTTCCCACAGAACAGGGGATTGCATAAATTAATTTTATGGGTGTTTTTGACGCTGTACAACAGTCGAGTTTTGTAGCGCCAGCCCGTATTTGCATGACTGACATGCGCAATTGAAGAAAACAGAGAAAAACAGCCCAAAGCAACGGATACAACGCATAACAACACAGGAACAGAATGTTCCCAGAGTACGTCTGTACCCAGTGCGCCACTCGAGAAGGCTAGGACCAATTTCCCAGGTCTTGGCAAGTAAACAGTGAGATATTGATCTACATTATAGTCTACGGGTATTACGCGAAGTAATTAACGTACTTTTTCGTATGGAATGATTGGAACGCACGATAAACGCATACCAGTGAATGCCTAGTTGGTGTGTGTATGCCTTGCGTGTTTTTGGCCATTCTATACAAATACTAGTTACGTGATACAACAAATTGGTGGATTTCCCTGAACGTTTTAATGTTTATCATCACTTATGATGAAAACAACATGAAAACTTCGACAGGACTTTGATGAAATCATTGCACCACTAAGGCTAGCGCCTGTTGCAAGATTGTCGTTAAATAAATAAATAAATCATTGCGAAACTTGTTTGTGCAGCTTGCGACGCCAAACTGAAAATCTGGACTATTTTGCGAAATACCCAAATGCTTCGTCGGTTGGCGATTATCGAACTTTCGTTGACAACTAATTTTAAGAGAACGCGCAGCTTGGCGAGCTGTGGAGTTGCTGCCGGTTTTTGCTGAAAGAGACTGTGACGCAAGACTAAGTGGACGAAGCTCCGTTTCCTCCTTTCTCAATCGTTTTCAATTCACGGCAAAATGATGCTATTACGAAATTGTTGCGTCCGTACGCGCACTGGATTGTTGTGTTCAAATGTGCTACTAGGTTCAGTTCTTCTATGGCCTTTCCCGTCGTGTTTAACGATAAGTTCGGCGAAGATTACAGTCTCTGATGTACGATTGGATCGAATACGTTCGCCCGTCTTGTAGAAGGAAACGCCAGGAAGTACGCTTCAGTGTCAGTTAGGTTTGGTGGTATGTCTTTAAATGACCTTCTTTTACAGGGTCCTGATTTAACCAACAACGTGGTTGGCGATTTGTTGAGGTTTCGACAAGAACCTACTTGGTTCTTGCCGCAGATGTTAGGACAATGTGTTCACCGCGTCGATGCTGCCCAGCCCTCAAGAAAGGCCTTCGGCACCGTAGGTTTTTCCTACATTTATAATCCTTGTATTCTCCTCGACGGAGTCGCCGCAAATGACTCCGTTCATTGTCTCTCGACACCAACAACATCTCATGATGGATGAAGTCACGCGTGTCACGCGACTTGGTAAAAATAAACTCGCGTGTGCGTCATGCTGCTTGGCTACGTCGAGGTTGCGCGAATGAGTTAAGATGTATTGTGAATAAGCGATGCCAAGCAAGTTTACTGACAGTTTCAAACAACTAAATACAGAACAGGACATGCGTAAGGGATTGTTGACATGCATACAAGATTGCTGACAGGAGTTAGGGGGTTGTTTACAAGCGTTAAGGGGTTGTTGTTGATCAGCATTTTCGCGAGCATAGACACCGTACGCGGAGAGGGAGGGGTTTGAAGTCCTGTTACTCCATTTCAAATTTCAAAACTGGCAATTTTCGAGCCGATACTATCCGCAAAATAATCGATAGGCACATTGAAAAAAGACCACTGAAAATCCAAAACATGATTGCAGCCAGCTTTTTGTAGTTGCAAGTTGTCAATACTGCTATTGTCTGAAGACTGAACAATTGCCCGCATAGAATAAGAATGTTTCAAAGTAGCTTTGTCTCAACCTCACTGACGTTTATCAAACATGCCATCTGAGTTGCAAGAAAACCACAAAAATATTGTCGCGTAGATGAATACATATTAAGTTAAGCCACGGTGACAATAAGCAGTATCTAGGGACCAGGGGTGAGCAAAATGACGTTGTTCCAACTTAAGCGAAATAGAAACATCTTACTCCTATATTGAATATCTAAGCTTTTGTCCACCCTGTTCGCCTATTTTGACTATAGACTGTGACAGCTGAAGTAAATGTATACGACCTTTTAACAAACAGTTTGTAGACATGGCAGTACAAGCTGTGCGAAAAGTAGAAATACCTGAGGGTTGCATATATACAGTTTGTTTACAGCGTCAATCAGAGATGTACCAATCGATTCCACTTTTTCAACCATTTCAGTAAACTCATTTGCCATTTCCATGCCCATATTTCGACAGTGCATTGCTAGTTTAACCATAAAATTTTGAAACAACTTTTCCTGTTTTTTGCAATGGTGAAATTTTCAGGTATAGAGAACTTTTCATTAATTTAATTTAAGGCTTTTATTTATGACTGACCGAAGGTGTCTTCAGTGAAGCTTCTACGTAATGTGAATACAGCACCATGAAATGTCTGCAGGAACTGAATAAAGAGCATTTTAACAGCACAGGTAGTACTCGTTTCCTCACGAGACATGTCCAAAGATTTCCGGGAAATTCACACAACACACCGCACACACGAGTAGGCCTATTCTAAAAGGGTTAACAGCTTCAGCAAATTGCCAAATGATTCAAAATTGCTGCAAGGTTTGATGGTTTTGCTACGAATTCAAGAAGAAGATTTCCAGAGAAAACTTAGTCGTGATAAAAATTTTCTATGTTTTAGAGTCTGCGTCACGTCACAAGCTCGTCCTGAAGTTCCATCCTTGGCAGCAGACGCACGCGTTGAACTTCAGCTTCCTTATAAGCTTTTCAGTGGTACAGCAGAAGAGCTCATTGCCAAGCTTTGATAAACGTAAAAGTCATGTTAAAGTCGCGTGCTTGCTTCTGCCAAGTGAAAACCAGATTTCAAACATTTAAGAACCGACATAACGCGTACTTCACCAAACATTAGCTTGGTGCAAACACAGAGTGCAGATAAATAGTAATGATTCCTCTGGCATTTGGCTTTCGCGTGCGCAAGAAAATGCGTTTGTGCAGTTCTTTCCAGCAACCAAACGAATTGTACGCGTTCGTTACCGCGGTGCTCGGTAGCCGCCTGTCGCTGTGGCAAGTAATTTCTCCAAGGCTCGCTGTTTTAACGGCGAATTTGATAAAGCCCGTTATGACTTCTTCACTCCTTCAACGATTTCCGGAACTTATTCAATCGCTATTCATATTCGTTCGCTCAGACAAAAACCCGAAACGTACAAGTGACTGCGAAAGAAGCAATTTCACAACCTGCCCAATATTTTTTTTACGCTTGGTTCTTGCAACTGATCTTCTTATCGGACATTGTGTTAATGCGTGTTTTTTGTTTATGTAGTGCGCATATAATATCACGCTTTTGCATAGAGCAAAGTCGTCACATGTGTTTTACCAACTTTTCATACATGGCCTACATATAGAGCGTAGTAGGCGGGGATGCGGGGGCATGTCACCCCTAACTAATTTGCTTTTGCGCAAAAATTATTTCAAACATGGAAAAAGATTTCGCGTCGATATTGTAATGCTTTTATTTTCTTTTGTCGGGCAATTTACAACGAAAAAGGAAAGCCTGTTCTCTTTGTATATAGGCAATTTTTAAATAGCTTTTTTCATTAATAGCTATGTTTGAAGACGCTACACAATGCAATTTCTTTTTATAGATATATATTTTTTATATATAGACAGAATTTTCAAGACTATTTATAAAAAGCTGTTAACATTCTGCAAATTTTAGATAACGTCCGTGTGAAAGTGAGATCACTATTAGCATTGCACGGACATCCCCTAATTATCACGTTTTCATAAAGGGTTGAAGTAATAAAAAGCTAAAGCAAAATTCAGTAATAGACGTGATGATGCACATTGTCAGCTGCCAGCGATCAAACAAATTATTTTTATTAATTCATAACCAGTTTTCGTGAACAAGGTCACATGTCAGAAATTACCGGAGCGCCTCTCCACTCACTGGAGCTGTTCGTTCATAAACAATGTCTTTGTGGCATAAACAATGGCTTTGTGACAGATATCCTTACAATGTCTTTGTGACAGAAATCCTTACAACTTGTCGTCCAATGAACGAACGCAGCTCTGTCGATGCCGGATATTATTCAGCAAAAAAACTATGACTTCACAAAACCGGCACCGCAGGTGTGAACTTTTCCTTTCTGAAAGTTTTTTTTCCTAGTGGCCAGCACCATGGCTAAAACCTCATGCATTCATGCACTTTACAATAAACTGACTTTTGCTCAAGAGTCTTTTCAGTGATAGCAAAGTACACTGTGAAATTTGGCGCGGCACATCTTCATCTCCACATTATTCCCCTTGATGAAACAATTTTGCTCCAAAAACGCAAAAACGATTTAGAAATCAGTTTACAAAAGTGTTTTCCAAATATGATTACGTGTACTTGCATACTTAAGCATTAGTGCGATCAGAATATTTAGAAAATTTTTCGCACGTTAATATTTTGCGTTGGTACAAATTTCTAGCCAGTAAGCCGTGGTTTCGCGCTGCTAACTTGTTCAAACAGTATAACAAAAACAGCAGATTATTGACTGGTTTTTGGCGCAAGAGAAGAACAAAAGCAGTAAAAATCCGTTTTGATTCCCACCCTGATATGACTGCCCGAAGCATGAAAACAGGGTCTTGTGAAATAAGAGAAATTAACATACGTTTGGCGTGCGTATGCCACCCATGCGTGCAGAACTTGTTAAAGTGTGTGTGTCACCCTCACATCTCTTAAAAACATGCGTTCCACCAACTATTTGTAAGGGGGTAACAAAAAAGCTTTCGTTTGTGTCTTTACTTGACTTTTACCAGTGGTGGCAGCAGAAGCTTCAGTGTGTGTGATTAGCATTCCGGTGAAATTGCTGTTCACAAACCGCGTTTCTTAATTGATCAACGTATATGTTGATGGAGTTTTGAAAACCCTGTGCATGTTAGTTTTAAAACCTTAGATATAAAAAAGCCTCTGCACATGTTGGAGGAGTTTTTGAAGCCCTGTATGAATTATTACAAAATAAATTGCTGAGAAAATTACTAGGCCTATCCTTGATTTAATGTCACTTACTAACAGATAACAATACGCCACAACACAGCGTTTTCAACAGCGGGTTTCGGATGGCCAGAGAAGTTAGCCCGTACTTCACTTTATATCGCTTCGAAGCAGCAAAAGTTTTTCAGTAAAGAGCCAGCAGGAGTTTTACTGTAACATGGCTAACGTTGACCCCGTCAAGACTTGCCAACTGCTTCTGAGCAGTAGTCAGACAATCGTGTTATAAACCAGATAAACTTAATGAATGAGTTTTTGCTGTGTGATGGCCCTTAACAGGAACTCAGCACTGACATAAGCTTGGTATCCTAGTTGAAGGCACAGCTTGGTAACTTGTCATGTAGAAATATATAAAATAAAAAGTATTAAAAATGGAAATAGATCAAAGTATACACCAGGAATATATGAACTGCTCAAAGCCTTCCAAGTTTTAGCTTAATTCCGAAGAAATTTTCTATTTTTACAGAATCATTAAGGGGTCTTACGAGAGTTGTTTGCAAATGTATTCTAGAGTTAGTTTTCAGTACCTTGGCCAGCTCTTCTAAAAACGAATTTAGCGGCAAATTCCTGATGTGAATACATTTGTGCCTTTATAAACTGCTTGCAAGCAATTTTGTAGGTAAAAATAGCTCTTTTTTATCGTTTTTCACTTTCACCGTAACCCCTTGCAAGCGGAATTTAGAAGGAAAGTTTATAGTGTAACCTGCATATAAGCCAGCCAGGCTCCCTTAAGCCAAACAAATGTGCAGAGGAGCTGTTCTCTTTTCCAGCCAATGATACGCCGGTCGGGAGAAATGGATCCGAGTAGGAATGGAAGAAGGAAGATTGGTGCGATGAGCCATGAAAGAACGACGGCCAACTTGACTCTTCTTGAGGAGAAAAGGACCCTGCAATGACGCAACAGCAAATCAGACTTGCCATTCGTCTTACGCACGGACGAATAAATCGATCAACAAGTTCCTGTTGCAGTATATCAAGGTTACCCTTTGTTGCGCAAACAGCTTGACACAGTAACATGAATTATGACGACTGAATGCAGATTGATCGAGCACTGAAGGTTACCAAAATAAAAATTCCTTCCTCGTTAGCACTGTAACTCGTTGAAAGGTTGACTGCCTCCGGCAAGCTGTATCTACCGCGGTAGAGCACGGCGCATGACAGTGAGACTACCTTACGTTGACATGGCCAAGTAACTATAATACTGTACCAATAAGAATTGCATAAATGTAGATGCCACGACATCAAAAAGCTTTCTTTTTTGGCGACAATGAACTCGACCAAGAATCTAACGGCTAAAGAGATTAAGCTGTGTGAAGTTTACGGCAACCTTATTTTTGTCAAAAATTTTGACATTGACAAGACATTTATCGCAGCCTGTTTATTTAACAGCAACAATTTAGCGATTTTTATTCTTTAGCATATTAAACCATTACTTCTACATATATCAAGCTCGGTGTGACTCACCACGACAAAAATTAATGAAGAGGTAGTGTGTGAATGACGTCAGTAAATTAACACCTGACGTCACAAATCCAATGTTTTACGTCATAAATCCATTGTGAAATTTTTAGGAATTCTTGGTCTCCGGAACTTCATGAGACCTGACGATTAACTTCAGCTCCACCAAAACTGCCGTTTTTATGAAGTAAGAACTGACAAACCATGACGTTTTATCTAAGGCTGATGATTGTGAATCAAATTTTCAAACCTGAAAAGTCTTCATCTTAAGAGCACGTAAATGTGGTTTGAAAACTTCTGGGGGAAAATACTTCTTTTACCATTCAAGCTCCACTGCAATGTCTTCGCATTGTGGATGCACGCCTAATCAAAGCTCAAATAACGTTTGCTGCACTTTCAGTGGCGTTTTAATGAAACAAACATGCTCTGGAGTAAAAGCAACAACTTTAAGCTGTCTTGGCCAGACTGCAGCCAGAGGGCAAACCAGGCAATTACCTCCACTCACCCCGAAATTTTAAAAAACATTTTGAAAGCGCCAAAATATGTTTAGTTGTTAGATAAAAAAAGTTGCAACCATATTGCCCCTTTCCGTCCGAAAATGTCAGCTGATTGCGGCCCTGTTTGTGGCCATACCGGGTAGGCACTGGATGTCTTTGATGAAGACACTTAAGAATTGTTTTTGAAAGGTACAAGCGCAAGATCCTATTTTGAGCCATTCGATAAATCGAAACCATAAGACTGCTCGTACAGTTGCTTCCAAGTGTTTGCGAGGTTGAATTTTTCGCGAGCGAAGATGTCGCTTCAACAGCTGACGTAAGGAATTATCAACTGATCAGACTGTTCGTGACAGAAATGACTGATGAATGCGTTTTTTATATTGCGCCAGAAACAAGGACAGCGGCTTCTGAAACAACAGACGCTCTACCCAGTTGGTGTTGTCGGGCAGTAGCGTACCCAGCCCAAAATTTGGGGGGACAAAAAATTTGGTAGGACAAAGTGTTGATTTCAGGCGAGCAACAGCATTTTGTTTGGGATATCGCCCCTTAAGGCAAAAAATCACTAGATATGCCCCGTGACCCCCCCCCGTGACCCCCCCTGTCTGTGCTGTCGGGTGAGGCAGGTGGCGCCAGCACCTTAAGTTAGAGCTTATACTCAGACTCGAGAATGTGCTCCTGTGAGACGTACCAGCATGCCGGGTAGCAGAAACCGCTATGACACGCAGTCGGCTAGAATGTGAGAGGCAAAGCCATGTCGCTGCAAATCAGCCACGCGTCCGTGCGGCCGTTACTTGGTGGTTACCAGTTACCACTGCATCGGGTTAATGTCGGTTCAAATTTATGGATGTGAAACTTCGCTTGCTGACGTATTTCCTTGCGTTTTTTTACTCATTGCATTGTGCTTCTTTTCGCTTGGTTTCAGCAAAGCAAGAATAATTAGCTGTCGGTGACGACAGTACAGATTTTTCGTTTAACTTATTTCTAGAGTGAGCATTGCTCAAAAAATTACATTTAGCCATTCTCTTGTTAGTTATGTATTTCAAAACACAACCACATGGCTTCTGGAACAATTACTGTAACGAGTTGTTGATCAAAGGCTGGATACCCCAACTTTGTGTATTTTGCTTTCAAAAACCTTCGTCGCCAGTTTTTTCGTTTGTCGCAAATCGCTAACACGAGGCGCAAACACCGCATTGTAAAAAATGGCGCGAGCGGTGACCTGACATTTCTGTTTTGAATTTTTCATTTGCTGTTTAAGCGTGGCTGGTTTGACAGCTAGCATTGGCCGCTTCGTTTGAAAGTGCATTCGCAATGTAATGGAAAGAAACAACACCGAACGTCGTTAAACCTATCCACCTTAAAATCGTCTCATCGTGAAACTCTTTGTTTTGAACGAGTAAGAGAGAGAAGTAAGTGAGACTCCAATTTTACTGCAACAGTAGCGAAAAAAATCAAATTCATTCCCAAAATTTAAGTTTCCACCCAATAGCTGCAATTAACCATGGCTTTCCTTTCGTCTTCATAAGGTGTTTGTGCAAAAGTCAAGTTGTGCTGTTTTTGCAAAGGTTCGAGCGGCTTGACGTTCTGCGATGACATGATTTCCACCAATGCAAGCTTTCTATGTTAGTAAAGTTCACTGTGACTTTTTTACGGAAAACTTTCCGTTTTAGATTTAAGCAGTCAACACTGCAACGAGTTTTGGTCCATTTGATAAAGGTGCTTCCTGTCATTTCTTTTTCTTAAGTTTTTACTCAGGTTTATTGTTTCTAAACTAAAAAGGGAAAGATCTCTGCTCCTCGAAAGGCCATTCAGGTTTCTCTCTACAGCTAACAGTCGCAAATGAACAAGCTTCTTCCATCGAATTGACTAATCTGGATTAGATGTCAGTGTGTTGTTGTCGTAAGTATTTACGAAACTTTTTCACCTTCATAACTGTTGCAACAAATGGAGATGCCATGAGCAAATGTTTCGTCACAAAAATGCTGCCACAAAGCAGTGAGGCGTGGTCAACCACTGGGCCATCTGTTCGAGCGGCCTTCACTTCTCGTTTTAGTATTAAGTCACTGACGCTGAGCAAGGGCTTAGCTGAGGGAATGTGCAGTATGGCCTCTTGAGCCTTGGGAAATAAAGCGTTTACGTTTGTCATCATCACTAAAACTCGATGCAAAGAAAAATAATTCCATGCTTTCCCCACGAAGCTGTGACAAACGCAACAGTCCGGCTTGCGCCTTAATAGGAATTCGTGATGAAATCTTTGCCGCTGAACTTGACCAGGGTTTCTCAACGGGACCCTGTGGCCCCCCAAGCCATGGGGCGAATTTTGGGAAGCCATGAGCAGGCCGCTGACCATGGCCTTATTTCTTTCAGAAGACATATGTAGTTTTTTTGTTTGTAGAGCAGTGGCCATGGGTGACGAGTGTCTCTGAAAGGGGGCCACGAACCATGAAAGGTTGAGAAACCCTGAACTAGACTGTAGACTTTGGTTGCAGCAGCTGACGTTTCAGTTTCCGACATTTAAACTTAATTTTGGATCATATCAGTTCAATGTTTTAAGTGAGAAAATGGAAGTCTTCGAAACATTTGTGGTTTCTGGGATGGAACGGACAAATCTTTCAGTCGCATGAATTACAGTAGCAGCGAAAACCCTCATCATAATTCTTTTGGGTTTGTGAGTTGATGGTTTTCAAGGTACAAAAATGCAACAAACGGCCAACTGTCTTGACAGGCATAGACTTTTTTCCGGCAAATCCTGGGACACTTCCAAATACTTGCAAGTATGCACTAACTGCCCCTGGCCTATGCTATTGTGACCATGAAAGGTGGTGATGGAGAACGTTAATGCTTTAGCTGTGCCGCACGTTTTCTGAAGATAGTTAAAGATTTTGCTGCACTCATTTTCGAAACTTTTAAAGTTTTAACAGACGACTTTGCACTTGGCATGAACAACCGCGAAGCTGGAAAAGCAATGATTCTTTGCTGCAGTCAAAGCACGGCGTATTCATGGTGCTTGACAGGCCTCTCTTTCTTAAGGGAAGGCTGTATCTACAAGCTGTTATGACGACTTCCGGAGTGCGGATGTTTTGCTTACAGTTTAGAAAAGCACAATTCAACTCAGTACACGAAACAAAACTCAATAATTTCTTTTTACCATTCACTCTCAAGCTAAATTGGTGAATGATCGCTTTCTGTAAGAAGTCCATCGGACGATAGTTCTGCATCTGTCGGGAACTAAAAATTCACTGTGATCATTTCTTGAAAGTGACATGTTGGTGCTCACAAGTTTTCCTGATGCAAAACGTGTGACTACTAACATGTCACTTTCAAATTTCTAAATTTGGCAAGCTAAGCAAATTTGAAATACTTTGCAGGAAGCAGTTTTTGCCTCAATGTCACGAATGGTGGATTGCAGGAATATGTGTTATGTTGCAGGCTAGGCCTTCAACGACATTAAAAGCCAAATTTGCCACAAACGACCAAGTTAAAAACAAATTAGCAATGCAGAAATTAAATAACGTTAACATTTTGTTGGGAGTGACATTATAAACACTCAAAAAATAAATATTTAGTTTTTCTTCTTGCACTGGTTCAGACAGATGTTCCTCAAAAATTTAGTGTTCATAATTTAACCACCACCTGCAGACATATAGTATCGCAATACAAAAGGAACGTTATCGTTGTGAAAGCGTGGTCTGTACAATCAAGCAGCATCTTTTCAATTTGCTTTTGGTCACTGAGGTCAAACATTTGTGCGAGACACTGCGATTTGGCAGTTCAACTATATCTGCTTCACGAAAGTTTTTCTCTGCGATTGCCGATGTGAGTTTCTACCACTTTCTGATGTACTCCGAAAATTTGCAACTTACTCGTATTTTGATGGCCACTGAAGGCTGACGAATCGATTGACCGTGATCGTCATGAGACAAACAATGGAGGAGTAGCCGCAGCAGAAGTAAGAAAAAGCTTGAAGGGAGGATGTGAAATTGTTGGCCCCTCCGATCGGCCTGTGAAAAGCAACATTAACTGTAAAAGTAACTACCCTCCACACATGTGGGACAAGCAAGTAATCTATCGCAAATTTTTTGAGAGGAAATCGATTTCACGTAACATTTGTGGAAAACGTCATGGCATTTCCTGTTTTGATTTCGCGTAGCAACTGTAAACAAATTAATATTTAAAGCATGATCCTCCCACGCGTAAGATAACGTATTTCAGTTCTGCAGACCGTTGTTGTGTTTCAATATTCGAGGCCAGTGTGCAGGCGCTTTCGCTCACGTCAGTGAAAGCATTCCACCGTGTCCGCAGACTTGGTTGCCATAGCGACCAAAACGCACGTTGACTGATTCATAACGCTTATTGTTTCAAGCTATTTCGGACTAGAAGTTACTTTCATCTGAAAATGACTTTTTCTTTGGTGTTAATAATCGTTAGCTGGCGTTGGGATTTAGTAGGTTCTTGTTATTTGTGCAGTAAATTTTGAGGCTTCAGCGTTTGCATGTAGCTGAGCAAGACATATTGTTTTATTTGTCGCGGTTGGGTCTGTGCGGTTTTCGTTGCAGTCTTGAGGTTGTTTACTTTCTCTGACCTTGTTTTGGCTTTCCACGATTCACACCTGTTAGCACTGCTTGCAGATGATGCAGGACGGACGATGCGTAGCCTTACGTGAAATCGATTTCCTATTTAAAATTTGCGATTGATTCCTTGCTTCTTTCACCTCTGGAGTGAAGTTACTTGAATGCAAATATGCGCAAGTCTGAATCATCGCAAAAAGATGAAAGGAGAGCACAGTCGGCTGATTCCTCGAAAGCCTATAGAAAACCTAGAGCTTTTATTTGTCAACGGAAGCTATTTTTGGTGTTCTTTACTCATGTGACGTGGCATCAATGTATAACAACAATTTTCCTGTAGCAATGACGTATGACACGGGATGGACGGATCGCCTCTGGTTAATTTGCCATGATGCAGTGGAGAAATGCATTTCTCCTAAGATGATAAGTTTTATTATTGTTTTTCAAATATCTTCTATACCATCCAACGTGACGTCATAGTTGACTATCTCGTTTCAACTGATGCACCGTTTGGAATTTCGAACGTTTTCCGTTTGTGACAAAACGTGGTTTTGCGTGAAAAAAATGCGGTTTCCAGCAAGCACCTAGCTGCACCTTTCCACTTCTGCAACTTTATCACAACTGGCGCATCTCAACAGCATTTGAAAGGTTGTGCCCGACCTTTATATGCAGTCGGCTCTTTAGCTTTTCAACCAAGACATAGTATGATAGTACAACAGAGTGTAGGACTAACCAGTTCATCTGCACGTATCCAGCCACCTGAAGCGGCATCATTAAAGTGGAAGTGATAAGATCAATCACTGCCAAATTCAAAATGAAGATGTTGAATGAAACCCGAAGACTCGAACTTCTCGAGAACACTATGATTGTCAAAAGATTACCCAATGATCCCAACAAAATGTCAGTCAGTCCAACAGCGATTCCAACATATCTGTCACAACACAAAGATATCTTTGCTAGAGCTTCAAGTAGCATTAACCAAATATGCACAGCATAAAAGTCACAAGGCAGTTCTACCAAAATTAAAAGTTTTTGATTAGATTTACCCGAACCATCGCCCTGGAGTTAAGACAATGCGAAGACTAGCAGGTTGAGAAGGTGATGATAGTTTCACTCTCAACTTTCTAGGATGATCAGGTCAATTTAGTACAACCACTCTCCACGAAGACTGACGCTGGGCGCATAATGCATATGGGACCCACAGGCTATGTCTAGTAAGCCAATCTGTATAGAAAACCGAAAAACTAACATCATAAAGTACTTCATTGTTTACAGGCACCGCACACTGTAGCAAGCTTTTCAACTTGCTGTGTTTACCCTTATGTCCAATGAAAGTTATGCATATATACTTGCTTTGTACAATCAGCGGTTCCACTAACGTCTCTCCGATTTAAACCCAAAAAAGTTTAAAGTTTTTTTTTGGTCGTGATTCCTTTGAATTAGAGACCAGTTTCTTATTTCTTGACTGTGGACTATTTTGTAGAGGTACGTCCGATAACCACTGCTGAAATCCAACAATCCAACATACCTCAGCCAGACAGCCACGCAGGGGCCGTAGCAAGTGGACAAGGCTCTTCAGAAGAGGAAAGCAAACAGGATTTAAGATCGTATGTCTTTTTCAAGTGCTTTTAATTTGAGCTTATTCGTAGGCGGTGCCTGACTGTTCGGGGCAAAATTTGTTTTCCGTTAGTTTTTGATAAGTATGCCAGTTATGAACAGACAAGAACAAATGCGACAGGGAAAGATATTCCTAAAACTCTGTGAATATTGGCAAAGCCGACGAAAAGTATCACTGCAGGCTTTCCGTTTTTTATTCGCCAAATATGTTAGAGTTGCTAAAAATCATAAATTCAATGCCAAGGCTACAAATGCATTGCCAACATTTGTGACGGAAAATGCAGTGTATTGAAGAATCCTCAAATTGATGTGATTTTTTTAATAGGTAGTTGAAATTTAAATTCGACCCTACTGTCAACAGCTATTCACAATTAATGTCTACTTTGAGAAACATCTAAACTTGAGAATGTGATAGCGGGCCTGACTTCAGGTTAAATGAACAGAAATGAAGCTAAAACGCGCTAATGGTGGCGGATAGTATACGGCAGTATTCTTTTTATAATAACAAACGTATTTCCAGTGTTTTCGAAATAAGCGGTTATTTTCCTTTGTCTTGAAATGATTCGTTTTCTTTGAGGTTTTTACGCTTGATGGTGTTGCACAATTGTCGCGAACTTTTCAAACAACTTCCTTATAATCCCATATGTTCTTTGCCCACTCGTTTTAAAGTTCGAGTGGTGCAGCAACAACATGTCCAGCCACTTCCTACCTCACACCCACTCAAACCTATTGAAAATAAGCCTGGAATCAACTCTTTCGCAAGCAGAAAGATGCATTTTGCTAGTGGACTTGCCAGCTGGCTGCGTGAGGAAGCATGCTAATTGCTTAGTAATTGTTTGCTCCAGGTCAAATAGAAACTGTAGAAAAGTTAAGTGGAGGTAAAGCTTAAAGTGAAACCAGCTTCTCATTAGCGCTTTGACGGGATTTTCTAGGCACGCATTAACCACTAGTGGCTATAACGCGGAAACAAATCATTGGAGTAAAATACCAGACATTTCAAAAATCACATGTTTCAGCCGTTAACAAATATTTGCTGAGTGAACCGTAAAAGCAATGCACCAATCGGGCGGCGTAGCTGCGCACGAGAAGCGATCAAAATCAACAATCAATCACTCCAGTAAGCAGAGAATTAGCAGGAGAATTAAATGTGTCTGAGTCAAACATTACATCTGACAAGGGACCCGAGTACCTCCGATCGTTGCCAATGGTTAGCCAAGGTTTCTGCTTCCTCAAAATTGCCCATGTTTTCAGGGTTCTTCTTGGTGGCTCGTGTACTACTGAGTCTTTGGGAATTTTGTGTTTTATAAACCTGGTGATGAGGTTGCGTTTTGTCTGATCAGTATATCCTACAAGCCTGCATTCATTTGTGCACGTTTTAAAGTATTTTGTCGCTTTTGTAGTGGAAAGTCGAATTTGAGCTTGAACCTTCACACACATATCAGAACAAAAATTATTGCGTTAAAAACTGCCGAGAATCTGTTTACTTCATATACTGTAGAAGATGCGGTGGTTGAAGTTGTCTGTTTCTGAGCACATATCTCATTTTTGGTTTTGTGCTGGGATTGCTTCTTTCAGCGAAATTTCCGATCACAAGCCTATAAAAGCGAAATGATCGATTGCTAAGTTTTCTCCCTTTTTGTCTCTTGAGTTGCCGTCGCCTCTCTGGTGTGATTCTTCTGAGCTTCATTCAGTGAACCTTTGTTTACAGTAGTTTTTCGAGAAGTCCAATATTATTTCATTTAAAACATCGTTTTTTTGGGTCTTGCTTCTTATACTACTTTGCAAGACTTCCAAGTGTGACTCTGTTACAGAGCGCGTCGCCCACAACTGTGGTTAACTTCACCACCAGCTGTAATAATTCCACTACTTGCCTAGTTAAAAGTGACTATAGCGGGTGGATTGAGCTGTGAACGGCATGTTTACCCAAAAACACAGTGTGTTTAGTTTAATCCTACCATGCAAATTCAGTCTTATAAGGTTCATTTGAAAAAGTAGTTGTCTTAGGGTTAGCGACTGAACGAGCCATTGCAATATGTTCTGCTGAATCTTACAGTGTGCAGTTAACTTAATTAAGTTGCAAATCATCTTAGTGCTTCACACCTACAAGCGTGGTAAAGCATTTTTTTCTTTTAGAATGCCACTTAGCTAAGCTGAACTCTTACTGTGCTTTATTCCACGTTTTATACACGAGAAGTAGAATTCTCAAATCTTTCGTATTTTTTGTTTTTACTCATGACAGGCTACGACAAGACGAAACACAGGATCACAAGCTTGCCTGAAGTTCTTGACTTCATCTGAAATATTCCACGTGGTGTTGTTCATGTTCCAGCAGTTCAAAAACAGATATTCTAGTCTGCGCCAACCGGCGGTCGAACCTGAGGTCAACAGCTCTAACACAAGCGACGCTCTGCATGACTGCCTCACGCCTCGTCTTGTTTTGACGCTCGCGCTTTTTTCTCCCTCAGCTTGCCATCGCAGGTGACAACATTATTCATCCGTTTTTTACGCTGCTTGCTCTGCACGGCCACAATCGATGTCGACAGTTCTCGCGGCACCGGATGTATCAAAAAAATTGCTTCGCCGCTTCGCGAAGTCGTGTGCTCGCGTTAGCGCAATAACGTAGTTACATGCGACCGGTGGCTCTTTTTCGTCGAAAGTTGCTTATGGTTCTAGCGTTTGAAAACGTTGTTTCGAAGGCTGGCCAAGTAACTTTCGAAAGTCCACACTCCATGAGAAGGCACCAAATAAGAGGCTGACAAGTTTCGGTATTCATCTGTGACTGTAATTATAGCATTTTTCACTTCGTTATAAATCTAAATTTGTGCGTTGCCACCAACTCATCATCATGTTCACACACGAGACTAGCGTCAGCACATCACGCTGGGTGGGAGATTTATTTGTTGTTAAAGTTGTCTGTTCGCTTTTCGTTTTTTGCAGAAAAAGACTTATTAGAGGTTATGTTAGCAATGGCGGTCCTTTTGCGCTGCTCTCCTTGTAATTTCTAATATCACAGAATTTTCAGAAGGGTTCACTCAGAATTTGACCGACGGGGTAATGTGCAGTGGGGCACCGGTAATTGCTATGCATTTTAAAGGAAGATTTGTGTACTGGTGGATTCCTGTACGAGGTACAAATTCGTATCGGATTGACTTCTTTAACACACCTGGACAACCCGAGTTAACCGTCGCATCAAGGAATGTATATTACCAAATGCAATCAGCTGCGAATGGAAAGCACTTATGTTTTGGTTCACTTCACTCAAGAACGTTGGTTTGGCTTACCTGATCGCATGCTTGCATGCAGGAAGTCTTTGTGGTGTTTCCTGACTAACCGTTTGAATTGTACAACCATACCTCTGAGTTAAAAGTTGCAGCACCATTGTGAATCACAAATGTTTACAAGCAGATAGCGTTTTGGGTTACTGCAACAAATCTGAAACGGCCGAGGTTAATCTTTACCATAAGCGTGCATATAGAAGAGAGGTGGCTTTGGCTAAATGAGCAGGCTTCATTTCAATGAATAAGGCAAGAGTGACTGTATGCGAACTTAAATGCAAGTAATCTAACCGGGCTTGGCTGCCGGCTGGATGTAATTAATGCAAAGTCGTGCTCAACCGTGTATGGCAGGTTTTTTGTCAAATTATAACAATTAAATTCTTCAGTGCTTTTTCGAAAACGACGATAGTCGGCTTTACTTTTCTTTATGAGCTATGAAGGTATTTCAATTTTTTATCTGAAAATCATCACAGAACAAGCTGTTTTGCATTGTTTAGTCCGGCTTTGTGAAAGTTAAACGACTTCTTCAAAAAATGCACGATAATGCAATTGCTTTGGGCCTTCCACAAATGACGTCAGGCAATTTTCATAAAATTTTTACTCGTTCCTCTTTTGCCACAGCACGTCACACTTGGCCGAACACTGAATTGAATACGTCACAATTTCCTCACAAAGTGTTCCCCGTGGAAGTTTCGAAGTGCCCTGTCTAGCTTTATTTCCAAAAATAGTCTTGTGTTTGAGTTATTCCCTTGTGAAACTAGTGCGCATATTGACTGGAAATAGACTACTGCTGTCCTTTCATTTGTGCGTATGCAGGTTCAGACAAACACACGATTTTAGCAGTTTGTTGCCTGAACCATATGAATTTTGTGTTCACATTGCTTACGGTGAACGATTAAAAAACGTTTTTACTTTTCCTTTGTTACAATACTGTTGAAAAATCAAACTTTTTTGTGCGTATTTTTCAATTTGTTCTTTACAACTACAGTACCTTTTTTGCTAAAACGATTTGATGATTTAAGCAACTAAAGGATTTGCGGAGCAGCTAAATAATTTGCTGTAATGCAGTCACACAGGTCCATTGAAAACACAATGAGCACAACTGAAACACAACTATGAAGATAAAAGAAAATCTCAAAGATTGTTACAGACGTAGAAAGTAACTACACCTCACAAAGGAAAACACAAAAATATAAGCAAAAACAAGCCACACATCGGCAAACTATTCACGTCAAAAACATCCCCGCAGTACACATAAGCACCACCCCCACCACACAGTCAATCCGGCTTAAACGATAGCATATGTAGCAGCTCTCAAAAAGATAACATGACAGCTCACAGCCCAGTTACAGGCTGTAAATCTTTGATTATATGGAAAATAATGATGTACTAACCACACTTTTCACGTGTAATATTTCGGAAACACTTTTACTTCTACAAAAGGCTGCGCTATTTATATTTGAAAACACTTTTTTCTTATTCATTTACTCGGGCATCCCACTGACAGCATCCGGCCCACCCAAAATCAGTAACCCACAGCAAATAAACTAAAAAAATAAAAAACACACAGAAAAATTAATGCAAAACCAGATACTTGTCTAACAAACGTCAACAGACTAAGAATCAACCCAGAGTTATATCCATACTACCTACCGACTGTAGCAAAATAGCGATGAAAAATAACGTAAATAGCGATGAAAACGCAGTGGATGAAAAAAGATCGGATTTGTTCCCTAATATTCACCATTCATGCTACAGTAGTGTACAGTATATATATATATCAGCTGTTCCCAAACTGTGGTACGCGAAGGCCGTCAATGTGGTACGCGAATAGGCCTACTACTTTCTGTTTTCTTCACAAAAATATATTCATAGCTATGTTTTTTACTTATCGGTTTCTGTTAATTAATTCCTGAATTCTTGTGTACTTCCCTTGTTGTTTTTTAAAAATGGCCATTATAATTTCTCACAGCCATTATCTTCATGTCACATTTGTGTCAATTCAGGTTTTCCAAACTTTTAATCGAATGATATTTGGTAGATTGAGTTTTCCTGGAGCAAGGTGTTACGTGGTGACAGTATCCCACAAATGGTACGTGATGGGAAAACGTTTGGGAACCACTGATATATATAGATGTATACATGGGCGCAATTTGGTGGGGGACACGGGGGACGTGTCCCCCCACTTTTTTAGACGGGGGGGACAAAATATGGCATGTCCCCCCACTTTTTCTCGTAGAGTTTGTATTTGGAGAGGTTTCAAAACTAAATGTTACATTTGTCATGTTTTGTGTGAAGAGTTTTTCGTGTTAGATGTTACACATAGTAATGTTGATGTTGAAACAGAGTTTGGTGTGGTATCACTGATTCTGATATTTTTATAAATTTTTATTTCAAAAAATGATTTTTAGCATTTTGCAAGTTTCTAGAGACCGGAAAAGATTGTTAACTGCCTCTGTCACACATTTATCCAGTGTGGTTTACTGTAAGAAATATCACTGTCTTGAAACAGTGAAGTTTAACGGCTGCACATAAGAGACCACAGTACAGCCGTGATTTCTTTCGTGCAAAAACGTTGGCTAACTGGCTTCACTGTAACGTTGGTTGTCACGTATTCAGAAACAGACAGCGCAAAATTTGAAGATGCAAGTGTATAATGTTAGAAAATTACATTTTCAGGCAAACCTCAGCGAAATTTTGCCGAAAACAAACAGCAGCACTACTGTGAAGACTTAGTTTTAGGATGGACAGTTTTGCAAAAGACTGTCTTCAACCATTAGTAAACAGGATTTCCATCAAAACTTTAGAGAAGTATTGACCTAGTTATATATTGTCCTATACCTCAAAACTTAATGACCTGACTAGGAATTAAAGATATCTTATACATTTAGCCTTTTTTCTTGTATGTTACGACAAGGGTGACCAACAAATTCAAAAGATATTTGTACCCACAATGCAACAATGCTTCCATCCAAGTGCGAAACATTTGGTTTACACGTACCCTACGTATGGGTAGCGGAACTATTTACAAAGTGGGGGGACAAGTGCACGTCAAAAAAATTAGAACATTTAATATGACGTCATTAACTTTTGTCAGCATGTTTAAGCAATTTTATTCAAAATTTGATAAGCCCTCAACGACCCCTATCTTCACAACACCCTATCTATCATGCAGTACATTGTCTTGAGCACATAAATGTAACTACTTGTTCTTAGTCTTACACAAAAACAATTTACTTTAACAATGGACCCAATACGAATTGTGCTAATTAAATGTATTCAGGCAAAATTCGAAATTTAAAAGTGGGAGGGCCAGTCCCTCCCAGAAAAAAGTGGGGGAGCCTAGCAGACCCATGCGGCCCTCCAGGTTCCGGCACCTATGAGGTTACGTAACACTTAGTTTTGCTGAACATTCTTTTCGTGTTATTTCAGGTGAAACGTGGTACTATTTTCCAGTTCACGGTTGTTCATTTTGATTTCAGTTTAATCCCAAATATGTTTTCGTGTCGTTATGCATGTATAACTCTAGAATAAAACTTTTGACATTAATTTCGCCCAGGGAAACTCTTTTTCTAGATATCTTAGAAAAAAGTTTTCTAGAAAACCTTTCTAGATATCCCTGATTTCGCCTATTAAATTTTGATGTTAAACCTGAAAAATTTGATTGTAAAAAGACTGAAATGAGTGGCATAACTGACAGAAGTCACAGGGCAACAGTCACCAGCAGACCCGTAACCAGCTTGGGATACCAGGGGGACAAATAATTTTCTGAAAGAGGCCCAAATTTTACATTGATAGTATGTAACAAAGCGTTACATAGCATGTAACAACGAAAACAATGGTTATGCATACAGTATGTCCAAGACATTTTTCAGGGGGGAGAAAGTTTTTCCAAAGGGGCGAAGCCCTCCCCTTAGTTACGGGCCTGGTCACCAGATGATTAGGCATGCAGAAATCATATTGTAGGCTAGATTGGCACATGGGCATCAGGGATGTGGAAGCGGAAACGGTGGAAGCGGTCCTTTTTTTGTGGAAGCGGAAGCGGAAATTTCTACCGATTCCGCATAGGGTTTTTGACTTGAAGAGTAACTTGGCAAAAAATTTTGTCCAGTTCCCAATGTGGACAAACCACCTCAGGTTTGGCTGAGAGTGGTGCTGCATGCATGACGCCCAGTAGCTAAAAATTTGTAGCAGCTTTGAAGAGCAAAAATGTGCAAGAAAAATGTTCAGCTACCATAGCTTGCAATATATATATCTTACCTTGCAATTTATCGTCTTTTTAAGGTTGAGCAACTTAAACATGACATCAGATCGCGTTGTAACCCACACTTTTTGTAAAATGCATGAAAATAGATGTGTTCTACTAAAGAGTGATATGCACGTGCGACCAATGCGATTCACCGTTTTGTGCACTCCAACTGACAGCTCTGATAAAACCCAATTGATGTGTTCTACTATATTGCTGTGCTTGTTTGTATCATAATCTGATAGTAGTGTAATCAAGCTGAAATGCAGTACCATGTCCAACAACAAAATTAAGTTTATTAATTTCTAAATCATTTGTAGGGATAAAGCAAAGTGTGATTAGTGTTGCTTTGAAAACACCTCTAAAAACAAGATTGGGAATCTGTATATACATAATTTCACTTCCGCGTAGGCCCGACGACTATATTGGTTTTACATCAAGCTGTCCTCCACACATTTTATAACAAAATTGCGCCCATGGATGTATATATATATATTTTTATACACACAAAATTTTCCCTTCTGCTGTCCACCATTAACCAACGTTCCCCACCTCCTGAATTCCTATCAGCTTGTTGCCACCTGGAGCGTTCACATTTTGTGACGTTCGTGTCTGAGTCTCTTAGCATTTCGTGTTCACCCTGACGAAGATAGTTGCACCTAACTGTCGAAACGTCTGCCAGTTTTTAACCTGTTTTTATGTTTTACCGCCAGTAGAGCCTGATTGTTTATTGAAGTCTTGGCGTCTTCGAAACAGAAAGAAGACTAGCAAAATATTAACGAAACAAGAAAAGACACCAGATCAGGGCCAATAACATGGTGCCCATGGGTCCATTCTAAAACAGCATTTACGTGGTCAATGTCTTCACATAGGTGAACATCATTAATTATTATTAACAACAACATAATTAAAGGTGAATTGAGCAAATTTTTTATTTCAGAAATATGCATCACACTGGTAGCTCATAGCATTAATCGGTACGTAAGAGGTATGTTCTCAGTTTCAAAACTGTTGGTGACCCCTACACCAGACAGTACTCCCATCCAACAAATACAAATAATGTCTGTTTTTTTCTAGTTTCTTCTTCCTCTATGCAAACATCGGTACTTGGTTGAGAACAATACCAAATACAATATAATTTTCTAACAGATAATCATAATAAAGCTTTTAAAATAAGAAAAATGATTTATTTTAAAGGTTAGTGGTATGTAGTTCCTCATTTAGGCCCTGGGTACATAAAATTGTTTTGATCTTGCCTTCGATATCACAGTTTAATCGAGTAATTATTTCTTGTTGAATTCCTTGTGTCATGGCTATGTATTTCACGAACAAGTTTGTACGTTTCAAAACGTAAAAGAGTCTCTCATTGCCGTGTAATTTAAAAATATGCTTTCCAAGCGCAAATCGTTGCAGTTCATTAAGTTTTAATATTGGCTGTTTTAATGAATAGTGTTTAAATTTGTGTATCTATCAGCATAAGTTATGCAATGAGTTGCTTGGCTATTTAACATCATACGTTCATACAAAGAAGGTTAATTAGCTGAAACCCCAAGAATTATTGCGTAAGACAATTTTGACTCAATAAAAGGATTGTATAGTATTTTAAATATATATTTGGAAAGGTAGCCTAGTGTTTAATTTTAAAGATTTTCTCGATATATGTTTATCGTCGATCGCATTATATCAACACAGCAAGAATGTTGTGGAGAAATTCAGGTTACAGCCCATGATTGTGCAACTTCAAGTGACAACACATTTGCGACACGACAAGGCAAATTGGTAACCACAATAGTAAGGTTTGCTTTTTTGCTGCGGTAAGAACCGGGCGAACTAGACAAGGCTTGTTGTGGATCAAGAACAAAAAGCCAAGTGAACTCGCCAAATGGCCGTCGATAAATGACGTCACATTTTAAGGGAGAAATTGGTTTCAGTTTTTGTGGCACTTTGTGACAAGAGGAAGAGGAGGAATATCGTGTTGTCACATTGTTCAAGTTTTTCATCTACAATTCGATGATGTCTGCCTTCAAGTGCAAACGCTTTTAAAATGTGAATTTGGAAACATATTGGACCGCACTGTCATTACCAGATTAGATAGTTCAGTGTGGTCCAGCTACAGGCCCGCGGGCCACATTTCTCCCGCGGACAGAATTTATAAGGCCCGGGAGCTTTCTCAGTATTGTTTGTTGTGTGTATGTTGCAGTAGGTAATTTTTGTTAGAACAAGTATAACATCTTTTCATAAAAATGTACAACATTAACGGTGTTAGACTAGAATGTAGGGAGATTCTGGAAACTAGTCAGCAAAGATAGGCTTCCCAAACTGAAAGATTTCGCATCGATGTTTGGAACACAGTTTTTGCCATGAAGTAGGTCAAATCTAGAAACATAAATCAAATAGGACCCAAAACACTGGGCAATAGTCTCAGACTTGCTACTACCAACATATTGCGTTTAATATAAGAACGATAGTGTCAGAGACGTCTCGACCATAGGCGTAGAGATTTGCAATAAATTGTTATTGTGTAATATTTTCAATGAACCGATCTCTCATCCTCCCTTTTCAATTTTAAATCTTGTGAATCTGCTGTATTACTCATCATTTTGTTAGAAGTGACCCGCACGTCAAACCTAGTTGGACCACCCTGCGATAGTTAGTTGCGTGGAAAGCACACCGAGCAAGAACTGAAGTTACTGTGGAGTAAAAACGAATAAAGAAGGTCCTCCAAGCGACCAACAACGTTGGGAGGGGCAAAAGCAATAACGACAATACGAAATTTGATGCGAAAAACGCCAAAAGCGGCAAAACAAAGAAGATAACCGCAATACACCATAAGCACAAGTACGACATCTTACACGAGGCAAAATTGTTCTCTATTTGTTAACACTATTCCATTTTGTTTAACAACTTATCTTCACATATGTCAATAAGGTATTGGTAACTAAGTTGTTCAACAAAATTAACAAAAAAACAATCCCTGATTTTTGTTTTGTTTTCAATCCCATGTTCAAGCACCACATGCTGTAATAATAAAGCCACCTGCTCCTGTTCAGCAAATAAATCAAACGTGTTCCACAAATTGAGGTATGAACGCCAAGGTTTCGAGAATTCGTTAACATTCTGTCAAACATACTATTCCCTGCGTAACGTGCAAGTAGCTAGTAGCTACAAAAATTCCGTAATTTGCGCACGTCAGCACTTGCTGATCTTTTGACTGCAGGGTAGTCAATCCAGGAACCATGTTTTTGTTGTGTTTGCCAAAACTACAACACAAAAGCGCAGTGTCCGCATGGCTAGCTTATCCTCCCTTTGCTTCGTCGTTTGAGGCAGTTCTTTCAATCCACTGCTAGGCAGCACTGGATCTCGGGGGCCGGGGCAGGTGTTGAGCAGCCATTCGATTGTCTCATCATCCAGAACCGTCAGGCTGTGCAGTCCATGAGGATGTCGGGGTGTTGGACATTGGAGGGCAACATGGTCGACAGTTAGGTCTTCTACGCCACACTCACAGGCCGCAGAGGAGACCATAGCCTCCTCGCTTCACTCCGTTTTATTGTCATTTTTACGGGAAGTGTTACTATTCATGACCCTATTTTTTGTACAAAAATCATTAGGACTAGTGTTTAAGAACAATCAGCAATTTTTCATGTTATTACATGCTTGAATCCACACCTCACCAATATTATAATTGCAGTTTTAGTGTTCATTTCCACAGTTGAGTATAAACCGTATTGTACATTTAACATGTGGTACTTGTGGACAGTAGTAGCCGTATGCTCTGCATAACTTTTATTTCACATGTTTGTATCTTATATGTAGCAGTGGCTTAAAGCGTTTCGTAAGCAAACAAACGTGAAATCAGCTGCATGTCGACTGCATGACCAAATCTTACGGCTTGTCATGAAACAGGAAACTTGTAGGTTCACGAGAGGAGCGATTTGATATATGATAGTTGTTTTCAAAGCTTGGATTTCAATCCATTTCATATCGTACTGGAGATGCAGAACTAAAATTCAGCAATCAATCAATCAATCAGTCAAGTGTATTTGGAAAAATCATGCGCTGTGCACAGCGCAGCGTAATAAGAAAAAGCACGATTTTGCATGAATAAGAGCTAAAGACACCAGTTCAGCAGGCAAACAATATACGGTACTGCGTGAATATAACATATTGCCAAATTATTGGCTGTGAAAGAGCTTTCTTCTATAGATATTGTGAAGAAAACGCAATGTGTAAACAAATCGACACAGCTTCATCTACTGTAAACAAAAGAATCATTTTCTATGATACCTTAAATAGCTTTTGAGTTTACATCTCAAATGGTGTTCTTTTTCAGAAAGTGCTTTGTTTGAATCAGAAGTAATTGAATCTCAAATTGTTAGAACTTTTAATCGTACAACACTGCATTAGTTGTTATTTCCTTTAGTTGTTTCTTTCTTCAAATGTCTCAATCTTCATTTGAGATTCTCTTTTGCTTCCACAGCAGTGTCTCAGTCGTATTTGTTGTGTTTTTTATGTCTCCGTGTATGTACAACAGTAAGTCCTTTGGTTACTTTGTAGGGGCATTGACTGAATGGCAGCTGCCCTGCTTCCTGATCGCATATTCGGTGTATAGGATGCTAAATAAACTGAACTGTAAAATTCGATCGGACGTTTGAAGGGCATATCTGTCTCGGTTGTAATTATGATTATGAGTGGTAAAATCAATAGCTACGTTAATATAGTAAATGAATAACTGCGCTGTGTTTTAATAGACGTGGTTTTGTCTTCAGCGTGTCGAAAACACGGAAGTGGATTAAAGAGCATACATTTTGTACAACATCAAGCATGTTACTGCGAATGATGTTACACCGTGTCCTCGCATGTGCGCTGTACGTAACCATATTCTTCAACGGGCATTTGAAGCCATGACAGCTTGATGAACATTCCTGGAATAGACACGCTAGTGGCAGGATGTACGTAAAGACGCGTTGACATTACTTTACGTCAGAAGAGCCAGACATGACAGTGCCAGCACTTTTCCCCTATACATAAGGATTTTTGCCACCACAGAAACTTCTGCCTCTAAGCATTTATCAAGTTGCACGCCAGGTTGCCATTGGGCTATCCATACTACACACCAGGGGTCGGGAACCTTTTTGACTAAGGGATCCATGAAACCTACATATTTTTAATTGTATTTCCGTGAGAGCCATATAATATTTATAACACCTAATGCAATTAACTTACTAACTAACGTGTGCATTTTTAAGCAAAATCAACAATTTTAAACAATGGTAAATGTCTGATTTTTCTCGTTAATAACATGCTTCTTACTGTTAATGCGAAGTCTGGCGCTGCATGGTGTTGCTGATGGCTTTGTAGCCTGGTAGATAGAAAATTACAGAGAAAGTTTAATTCGTAACAATCGCGTTAAGAAAATATCAAGCGAGCCAGATGCCGTCATCAAAAGAGCCACATCTGGCTCGCGAGCCATAGG
>Ga0210059_1001531_pt1 | contig 35024 bp, 43 predicted proteins | sample Ectturendosymbi2_FD_188042 | JGI IMG/M metagenome (GOLD analysis project Ga0210059, IMG submission 188042) | Ecteinascidia turbinata endosymbiont from Florida, USA - Sample 2 (SPAdes) (version 2) | ecosystem: Host-associated > Tunicates > Ascidians > Unclassified | place: Key West, Florida... | reverse complement strand
AACGATCATCCATAGATTCACCTATCACGTCCTGCAACAGAAAAGACATTCGTTAAAAAATGGGTTTTTTATCGAACAAAATATGGGTACGCATCTTTTTGGGTCACCTTGTATATCTACTTTTTTGTAGTTTTGTGGTCTCTAGGCCAACTCGTGCATTTGCGGAATTAGGCCTGTTCGAAATAAAAATCTTAAAATTATTTCGCTTATAAATTGGGATTCTGTTTTTTGTTATTCCAGGTACGAGTATCATGTTTCTTGTGTTTGGCGACACAAATCTCGTTTAAACTTTCGTATGGTTGGTGTCTCACCAAAGGTCTGATGATCTCACTTTTTTCAAACAACACCAGAAAGCTGCGGAGAATTTCCGGCAAATTTAGACTAACTTGACCCGAATCCAATTCGCAAATTGGGCCCACACAGCCTCACTGGCAAACACAGCACACGTTTGGTGCAAGCAACAGATAACAGCGCAACACCAAAAAAACTCACGACTTTGAGTGAAGCCACCCACATAATGACCGGAAGCCAGAAAGAATGACGTAAGGAACTTCACAATTTAGCCTCAGGTGTAGTCTTCGTAGGCTGTCATATATGTACTTGACTGGGCCCTTCGCCCTATTAGGGCAGCAATTGATTTTCGTTTATAGCTTATGGCTTGAGATCATGGGCTCGATCCTACTGAAACACTTTAGCTTTTCGCAAGTCTATATATTTTTTCTGCTGACCATGTAAAGTACTGTACTATCAAGCTAAGATCAGCAGATGTCGTGGTGTGGTGAATTTCAACGTATACTCTCCAGGTATTGTCTGTGGTGGCGCAACAGATCGCCACAATCCAAAACGCACAGGCCGCCCGTCTCGAGCGGTTCATGTTTGAGGGGGTTGAGATCCCTTTGAAAACGGCTTGCGCTGTCTTCATTACAATGAATCCGGGCTACGCCGGCAGAACGGAATTACCCGACAATTTGAAGGTAACGCTTTCGCTGTTTTTAATGTTTGCTTTTCTACTATTGTTGCATCGATAACACGACAGTTTTGATATGAATTTCTTTAAAATATATTTTGATAAAAATTGCTGGATTACTGTGTATCGGAGAAGTGTAATATCTTTTCATGAAAATGTAGTTTTGTCTTTAATTGATCTTTAGCCAGTGGCAAACCTGCGACACTTTTGTTTAAATAACATTTGACATTTCATCGAACTCTTCGAGTTTAATTTTTATTTGCACAGATTAGGAAATTTTTATTACGACCTACAAACGTCAGACACGGGTAACCGAGAAAATGTGTAGGTCGTGCAGCTGAGTGCTGATAAACAGTTAGTTTTCACTTGCATCGGACTCTCTCAATTCAGTGGATTCCGAACGTTTGTGGAGGTTGCAAATAAGCAGGCTTGCCCTGCCCACTGAAGTTTTGTGGATGATCCGCTCAATTGCTACATTTTTGCTGCAGGCTTTGTTCCGTCCGGTTGCGATGATGGTTCCGGATTATGCCATGATTGCTGAGATATCGCTCTACAGCTTCGGATTTAACAACGCCAAGGTGTGTATATGATGTTATGATGTGCTACGTGGCACGGAATATTACAATTCTTGATCTGCATAAGTTGCCGTGGTGAGCGTCGTTTCATTTGCTCCTAAATTCCAAAAAAAAGTGCCGTAAACCGAACTGATACTCTGTGACCGTCGCCCATTGCATGTTTCGACCCACACGCGTAACGCCCGGCGCTGTCGTGTAGCATTTGGCAAAGAAAATCGTGACCACCTTCAAGTTGTCATCGGAACAGCTGAGTTCGCAGGATCACTACGATTTCGGCATGAGGGCCGTGAAGACGGTTATATCCGCAGCTGGTAAGTGAATAAAGACGTGTGTTCTCAAGAGAAGTTGAGATGAAAGCGTACGAGAATTCAGTGTTCGTTGTTGTCAGGCAACCTAAAGAGAGAGCATCCGGACATGGACGAGGAAGTGATCTGTTTGCGTGCAATCCGCGATGTAAACGTACCCAAGTTCCTCCTCGACGACTTGAAACTCTTTCGCGGCATCGTATCCGATCTTTTCCCGAATATCAAGGAAGAGGCGATCGATTATGGAAGCCTTATGGATTCTATTAAAGATTCGTGTCCAAAATTGGGAGTACAGGACGTCGAAGGTAGTTTCAGCTTTTAAACTGAAATTTTAAGATTCATGAATTCCCGAAGACGTCATTGAAGAAAATCGAGTTCCTTTTTCCCCATCCGTAATGACAGTGAACAAAGCGATGATTTCAAACTGAGCCAGCTTGTCTACCTTTTTTTGATATTTCACCACCGAGATCTAAATTTTGTTCTGTTTCTTTCGTGTGAATCAAGATATCCTGATTGCTGCTTTTAATAAGACAAGGGCCGCCAAGAGAGGCGGGGTCTCGGCACCGTGAACATGCCGCTGGGCACTTTGTTCAAGGACCAAACAGATGAGTCCATAACGCGCTCGTCCAACTCGCAATCATTTGGATGTAAATATCAACACTTGTAGGCCCGTCTACTTGAATTAGATAAACGGTTCATCAGCATTGCGTGGTATGGTGCTTCAAATCCCAAGAGTGTGAAGTCTGGCATCTTACCCGAGCAACCAGCGCATTGCCTCATGATTTAGATTCAAACTTGTTCGGTTTTGCAGGATTCGTCACCAAGTGTATTCAGCTGTACGAAACGACCGTCGTCCGACACGGTCTCATGCTTGTTGGACCCACCTGCTCCGGAAAGACTAAATGTTACAACGTGCTTGGGAAGGCGCTTACCCAGCTGCGCGGTCAACCTTCCATAAGCGGTGGAACGTACGAAGCAGTGCATGTAAGGACAGGCTTAACGCGGAGTGGCGGTTTTAAGGTTTCGGACATGAAAACTTTATATAATCCCCTCAGGTTGAAGTCCTGAATCCCAAGTCCATCACAATGGGGCAGTTGTACGGGGAATTCGATGCCATGACCCACGAATGGACAGACGGCATCTTATCTACCCTTATTCGACAGGGTGTAGCTGCAACAGATGCTGATAAAAGATGGTGAGAAATGTGTCTTTCAAGAGTGTTTTGCAGCGCGCGTAGTGGAACCGTAAAAAACAGTTGTGCAATTAAATTTTCCGTTGCTCAAAGACACTCGTGTGTTGCACAAAGGTTTCACCACTTGGCACCAAAGCATGAGCTACAATGAACAATAGCCATGTGGCGCATGTGTTGATTGAAAAGCTCGTTGGCTTGTACTAGGAATAGTTAGTGCAAGTTTCAAAGCACAGTATGTAAACACCATTAATTGTTACGCAGCAAAATGCGTTGTTCCTGTACGACTTGATTTTGCATGGAATGTGAAGTTTGTCAACCGTTCGTACGTCGATTCGTAAGAGATGAGTCTTGCTGTGTGCTTGATATTAAGAATCAATATTCAACCCCAGGTATATGTTCGACGGTCCAGTCGACGCCGTCTGGATCGAGAACATGAACACAGTGCTTGACGACAACAAGAAACTGTGTTTGAGCAGCGGAGAAATCATCAAGCTCACGCCACACATGACCATGATGTTTGAGGTACCTGGGTGCATCTTCCATCTGCGTGTTGTGCATGATGCTCTTTATTTGAATAGTCCGGTGTGCTTGCTCGAAAACCGTGTGCACTTAGCACGAACAATATTCCCGACATGGATTCACATCGAAATGACTTTGGTTGGTTGTTACGGCACAGGCGTCTTCTTCGGCTATTTTCAAAATTAGCAAAAACGTGTTAGAAATCTCGGTATGTCCGGAAGGGTTGACGTGGGACCGACACTTGAGATGGAATTGCTACTGTTGCAACCTCTCCACTGGCGTTGCGCTGAATGCGCGGTTCGCCACGAATGGGATGTGCGCGAAGAACAACACCATACATATATGTGGCGCGAACACGCAATAAAAGAGCGATCGTGGCGTGCCAGCTCTGCCGATACTAACATGTGAACGATTGAACGTAATGACTAGCGTACGCGAAGAGTGATCATAGCATGTGAACTCTATTGCTGCTTGCTGCCGCAGTGCAAAGCTTTGCGCGCATGCCGCTCGGGCTTTCCGATCGCAGCACTTCCTAAGATGGGGCGAAACTTCTAGATTCGCCCAAAAAACCTGGAATTTTTCTAACTTTTCAAACACCCCAAAAGTATGTTTTCCCACACTGATTCAAGCGTTGACTTTCCTTTGAGCGAGCTGTTTAGTCTGGACGTAGAGTTTCGAGCTCCTTTCTTCATCCTAAAAGTCAGCACATGGTTTCAGAGCGACGCCGATTCATCCCTCTGCGCAAGACCTAGTTTTCTATATCTTGTCCAGGTTGCCGACCTCGCCGTCGCTTCTCCTGCGACCGTTTCGAGATGCGGCATGGTCTACTTGGAACCGGGGTACATCGGGCTGGATCCATTTGTTTACTGCTGGTTGAAGCGCGTGCCTGATGTCATCGTTCCATACACAGATCAGCTGAACAGCCTGTTTTCTCGATTCTTGCAGGTGTGCGCACGAGTTCTTGTTGGCTGTGTAATTACCAAAAGGAATTTAGTGTGAAGTTTCTTTATTGATATTTACCACCGGAAGCCTACGGATCCATCAGTGCAGCGCACTCTTTGACCACACCACATTTGCTTGGAAGTTACATGGCCGTTTGAGGTTGGGGAACAGGAAAGGCAATTGCCCTGCCGCAGCTTAAAAAAGTGAAAAATTTGTCAAAATCCGTCGATATTCGAGAAAAACAAGGAAACGAGTTAGAAAGTTTTGTCCATCCTTTGTGAAATGTTTGAAATGACACTGAAAATTTTGAAAATCGGGACAAAATTGCTCAAAAGTTGGGAGGAATTTTGAAAATCTTTGTCGTTCGCAGTCGTGCACGAAAAAAGTAGAAATACTGGAAAAGTTGAGCAAATCTGTTTTGATAATTAAGAATGAGGAAGTAGGGCAAAAAAACAGAGTCAGACAGAACATTATTGTCTTCACAATAATGGGGACCAGTGTTGTAAATGGTCCTCATTTTGAAGCCCAAACCCGGCTCGAGCCCGACATTTATTTTTGAAGCCCGAAAGCCAAATTTACCGAGTGAGTCAAGATATGCGAAACTGCGGGTATCAAAATACGTAGTATGCGAGTGTAGCTGCAGGTACATGGTTTTATCACACCCAAAATAACAATCACTTTGACCAAAACATTAACTTAAACAAGCACAAACTCAGCTTGTTAGTCAATGCTAATAATGCGGAATGTAATCTTTCTCAACATAAAAACAAACTATCACGAAACTATCCACGATGGCGCTATAGGCATAAAGGAACTATTTAGGATAGCGCTACAGGCATGAAAAGCCGGATTGTAGGCCATCGTTTCTTAATACAAGCGAAGAATCGCGTAAGTGATTGATCTTTTCGACGCAATGCCATCGCGTGCTAATTTCCTCACTGCTGTCGCCTTCTGAAAAAGAGTGTGACACTAATCCGAGCAGAGAAGAAAGAACGCTGTGTTTGCAAATAGAATAGCTGAAGAAAATTCACAATCACTTCATTCACATAAGTCACCACAGTGAGCAGAACAAATTTACTTCAAGAAAGAAAATATGGTTTCTTCAAATGGTATAAAAACTTGTGTATGCAGGCCCGAAATCGGCCCGAAACATTTTGACAAACTTAAGCCCGAACCCGGTCCGACCCAAAAAGCCCGGCCAGACTTACAACTCTGATGGGGACCCCAACGGTTACGAATAATACTGCTACCCATTGTTAAAGCACGTATATGCATTGCACGAATAGTCTGACAACGTTTTCACTATCTTTCCATTAAACAAATTTTGTATCTAACCACGCCGTCCAGTTTTTATCATTGTTTTCCGTTAAATCCAGTCATCAGTTCACTTCCTGCGCCGCAACATGAAGGAAATCGTCGCATCAGTCGATGCCAACCTCACTTTTAGTTTCCTCAACTTCCTCGATTGTTTCTTTCAACCACTGATACCGCAGGAGGTGAGCATCGTGCGTAAAATGATTTCTCCAGCAGACTGTTCACTTTTTGATACCTAGATTCTACCGCAACTTGTTTGTTAATTTTCATTTTAAACATTTTTTTGTCTATTTCGTTATATTTTTCCAGACGTTTTTGGCTTTACTTGTTCGCATTTGTGCTTGCGTAACTGCTCGTTGCTTTCTACTGGTAAAAATTACCTGAAGTATGACAGTATGTAATGTACTATCCGAGCTAGTCGAAGCGGCAAATTTCCAGAAGTTCTGTCTGCATCTCAACATTAAATCATCGCTTGTAGAACTTTACTGCCGTTTTATTGTCATTCGTGTCTGCCATTCTTATGTCTTATGCAACCTTTGAAAGAGCGCGGCTCGTGTCAAGGCGAAGAAGGACCAGCGGTTTGCTAAATACCTTGTCGATGTGAGTTGCATGGCACATGCAGAAGCAAAAAGTACAAATGCATGTTTCACTTGCACGATTACTCGCGCGTGCCTGATAGCGTCTGTGTCATGTTGACATATCCGTCGCGAAGGAGAATGAATGGCGTTTACTGTGTTCCTAGCATAGACTTTAGCTTTTTAGCAAGGAAGACTCTGCTAATAAGCAAGGACAGCGTTAAACTAATTTTATTTGAAAGTTGCTTATGCCTTGCTACGCTTCCCGTTTAAATTGCTTCGAGTTTGAAGGCTCAGCCCAAGCACGCATGTTCCAAAACTTCAGTCTTGCTCCTGTGGGAAAGATGGAGTGATCAGTACTGTTTCTCTCCGGTCGAGCAATACCAGGTGCCGAAGGAGGCCATTGCTTCATGCCCGTGAAAACCTTGAAAGAACAAAAACAACTCATCGCGTTAACGTGCCCCACACTGGATGTTTTAAGAAACTGCACGCACTTTAACGGCAATGAAAGAGGAAGAAACGCTTTTCTGTGTAAAATTAATATGCTTGTTCGCAAGATTTGTAAAGCATGAAGATGTTCACCGACTTAGTTCATGTAATTGTGGTAACGGGTGAATGAAGAGTATTTACTGTTACATTTTTTATCGATTCAGTTTTTCTGAAGTTGTTGATCCTGTAGATGAAGATTTACAGGTCTATTTTTTCACGAGTAACGCTGCTCCAGAGTTTCGATAAACAAATTTGCTTTCGACGAAAACAAACTGCAATCCGTTATTGTTAAACTCGTTATGCTCCAGACATGAAGCGATTGTGTCACTAATTTGCGACCGTACTTCTTCTCAACGTTTTCCTTTCGGTTTTCAATCACTCCACTAAAAGCGCTATTCGAGAAGCCAGGAAAAGGTTGCACTCTACTATATTGATAAATAGGATGTAGAAGCGTTCAACTTCAAGTACCTCGGCGTGGTATTCACGAGTGACGGAAAACAGAACAAAAAGCTTGACACTGGCAAACAAACGCCCTTCTACGTGAGCTTTATCACTCCGTGGTAACGAAACGGGAGCTTTCAAACACCGCAAAGCTGTCAGTTTTTCAAATCGGTCTTTGTTCCGATCATCACCTATGGTCATGAATCTTGGTAATGACTGAAAGATTGCTATTTCGAGTGCAAGCAGTAGAGATGTGATTTTTGCGAAGAGTTCACGGCGTGACACTTCGCGACTAAGTATGTAGCTGTGGAATTTCTAAAACCCTGAATGTCGATCCACTTCACCGAATAGAGATTTTAGCTCGGTGGTTTATCCACGTGACCAGGATGTCCCAGGAAAGATTGGCGAGGCGTGACCTGCTGGCTACACCCACGGGAAAGCGTCCCAGATGTCATCCTAGCACCTGGTGGAGTGACTCCATCTTCGACCTTGCCTGGTCCAGTCTTGGTGTGGAGCCAGCAGTGCTATCTGAGATTGTTGTTGACAGTGGGTACTTCGAGTCTTCCTAGGGCTCCTGCCCCGCGACCCTGTCTAGATGCAAAGCGGGTGTGAAAATAAACGAATGAGTATAGAAGCGGAAATATCCATTCCTTAGATGTTCTTTGTTTGGTCCTTTCGTGTGCACAGCAAGTATAGATATGTTTTGTTATTACTCACGCTTGGCTCGACAGCAGTTACTTTCAAACATACCAAACTTTTAGTATCTTTCCAGAACTCATGGTTGTTGGTTGCCGTAAAGTGAGACCACGAGCTGCGCAGTCATTTGATGGCTCGAAACCTTATTGCCTGCAAACTTAAAATATTTTTGTGAAAACTCGATTCAAAATGTTTCCTGCCTTACCTACTTACATTATCTGCACAACTGCACCCTAATTCGAAACAGCTGTATGCTTTCAATTTATGTTTTATATGACTGTGCAGCATGCATAGTGCTGTGAGTAGAATGTATCGAACGCTGAACGTGCGAGACAGCGTTGTTGACCTTGTTTCTCAGCGTGTTTTTTATTTCTTAGCAACAGGAGTCTTTTCACTGTTTCGACGCAGGTGCTCGTCCAATGCAAGCAGCTGCATGTTTAAACGCAAAGTATTGTTCGCGAATGACCGTTGACGCGCATACTGTCGAAGAGCACGATAGACATTGGTGTTTTGCACGCCTACATGCATGGAGCTCGTGACGGTGGTGTACTTCACCACACCCAACCTTACTGTAGTCGTTTGCAAGGCATGCTGTTTGTGTTGATAACTTATTGCCCGGGTTAACTGCATCACACAAACTCTGCTATTTTCTTCTCATCGCTCTTATTTTAAAAATTAAGGTTAAAGTTGACACATTGGTTTAGTGTTGTTAGTTCCGGGATATTATATTCTCAAGTCTTTTGTGTACGACGTTGACATGTGGACCTTGAACTGCCCATAAAAGTTCGCCTTTTACGCTCGCAGTTTGAAGAAAGTTTCACGAAACGTTGTCGTTTGAACGAGTGGTTTGGTGTCAGTTCTAGAGCCTCACCTTTAAAGTTAGGTTGTGGAGTTTAATGTTGAACATTTTTTCAATAACTGTTCTGCTTATATTAAGGGGGAGCCGGAGTTGACAGATGCGCAAAAAGCGAAAATCGGTGATTTGATCGAACCCTGGTTTTTCTTTGCGTTGATCTGGAGTGTGGGAGGGACGACTGACAATGAAGGACGGTACAAGTTTTCGGAGTATTTGAGAGATCGAATGAAGGAAGAAAACGTAAGTTTAAAGCTTCCTAAAAATCTATTAAAAAAACTCACCTCTTCGTAAATTCTGATTTTTTCTTTAACGGTCTCGTTTTATGTAAATATGTTGCCATGCAAATCATTCTTAATTTTTAACAATTTTTTGGTCTTCGGAACAGCAAAAGCAGCCTCTTTTCAAATTTTGTCGCAAGTAATAATTGCCCTGTGGAACCTTTTAATGAGCAGAACTGGACAAGTGATAGTTTCCGCGTGTTGCTTTATAATATTTCCTTTACAGATAAAGCTACAATTTCCGGAAAAAGGTTTGGTTTACGATTACCAGCTTGACGATGCAGGCATCACTCGCAAACGCAGGCCTGGCGATATTGACGACGAAGAAGACGCAAAAACAACCTCAAATGAGGTGCGAACGCTGTGTGCTGTCGTATCTAACGTGCGCAAAATAATTTTATCTACCGCCTGCAACGTTTTCACCTTTAAAATAATTGTTTCGATTATACTTTTTCACCAGTGTGAACACCAGTGATTATGAAGTCTTCAGAGTTTTGTCCTGGATAGAGCCCCGCATGTCAGTTGCTGTGTTGACCACTGTCATTTTGAATAAAAAAATTAATATTAGTAAAGAATTCCTTGAGTAACTGCTTTTACTGGCACAAGGCCAAAAGAAGTTGACAGAAGCTAACATTTTGGCAACCATGTTGCTCTTGTCTAGGACTACGATGTAGTGACACCATTCTTTGATTTTTTCAGCATGCACTTTGTCGCTTTAGCTTTAACTTGTATTTTATAATTTTATTGCAGCTGGCAAAATAATTTTTGCTTCCGCTAGCTTGAAACTCTGTTTAACCACGCTCTTGTGAGTAACGTATGTCATTTGATCTTAATGATTTGTTTTGTAGCAACCAGTCGCAAGGCGTCGTTTACTTTTGTGCATGATTGCTCATAAATTTTACTTAGAAGTTATATTTTCTTCAGCATGCACGATCGTTAATGTTTGCAAATAGCGTGTGGTTTTTCACCCTTCTTACACTTATCTTCAATTTCATGCGATATGCGACACGTACCCCAGTAGTCTCGCACGTTCCGTTTTCAATTCAGCGTATTACTGCAAAAGGTGTTTTATATCATGTTTATTGTCCTTTTCGTCGTTCTGAGCTTACATCAGGTACTAATCACTGTTAGGTCAAAACGTTGTTCTTGGCCTGAATTTTGCCTTTTAAGGGTTGCTAAGAGAGAAAAAGCCAAGCACACTGTGTGATTAGTTTTGTGATGCAGGTTAAATACGTGCGCATTTTTAACTCGTGCCCACGCTCTGATTGGCAGATTTGCTGGAAGAGCTGGATGGAAAGCGCGCCTGTTTTTGAAATAAGTCCAACAACTCCATACGCTGACATTATTGTGCCCACGCTTGACACAGTGCGCACGTCTCTCCTGGTGGAAATGCTGGTGATGCACAAGAAGCAGGTAATCGTCTTAGAAATTCCCGCCACACGAAGTGATATCGTAATCACGCTGCTCTCATCATGAGTGGTGACAGCAATGTTCATATTAAATATTTAATGGTGGGTAGAATGCTTTGATCAGGGTTTTTTTTAAGGAAAATGTTCGGTACCCGGTATTGACCTGTAGGGACCCGATTTTCTCTAATTCTAGGGATCTGATGATAATTTTCACTGATCCTAGGGACCCGATTTTCAATTCTAGTTACCCGAAACGGGTCTCTAAAACACCTTAAAAACCCTGGCTTTGATCATCCTATCACACGACACTTCGTGAGCTTCCTTGTGTGATACTTCACCTTCGTGCGCCTCACGGAGTCATTGTAGCCGTGTCAGCTTTGATTCCCTTGTGTTATGAAACATAGACGTCGTAGGAGAACGGAATAGACTGCATTATGATGTTTTCCCGTATGTTGGCGCTTCTTTGCAGCTTCCTAACAGGGAGAGATTTTCCACAGGTACTCGCCGTTGGTCCTACTGGCACTGGCAAGACGGTCGTGCTGGCTGAGAAACTGCTCAAGGGCATGCCACCCGAGTACATTCCAAACTTCCTCATGTTTTCTGCAAAAACTTCCGCCAACCAAACGCAGGTTCATTGCGCATGATGTGGTTGTTTGCTTTTGAAAACTTTGCAATTTTTTCTGTGTCGATGCTTTCGTTCGTTAAAACGTAAATTTCGCACTCGCTGTGACGTTCATTTCTCTGAGAGTCAATGTTGTTTCAAGGATTTGATTGACGGAAAGTTGGACAAGCGTCGCAAGGGCGTCTTTGCTCCTCCCCTAGGGAAGTACGCTGTTTTCTTCATCGACGATCTAAACATGCCTGCTCTCGAAAAATACGGCGCGCAGCCTCCCATCGAATTGCTCAGACAGTGGATGGACCACCAGGGATGGTACGATCGCAAAGCGATTGGTAAGTTTGACAGGATGGAAGTGATTTGACGACAGAAATCAGAGTCTATTTTCTGTCGCATACACAGATGTGATCCCGTGATTTTGATGCATTTATCGCCTATCTGCTGATTTAACGCCGGCAATCGAAAATCCCAAACACGGTGTTATTGTCATCGCTGAATTGTAAAGTAAGAAGAATTTGAAGAAATTTAAATTGTCAGAATTCATATCTTATTATGCATCGGTTGGGAGCAGTGGCGGCTCGTGGTGAAAATGGCCGGGAGGGATGTGAAATTTCATCTCTGGTTGAACATATAGGATTGTCGCCCTGGCTGTTTTTGTAATTAGTGGCGTTTCCAGTCACTCCAGCAGTCCTAATCTTATCAAACTCGTAATTTTCAGTTGTCCTTATTGATACAAAGAAAACGTTCACTTCAGTTTAATGAAACCAAACCCGAATCCTAAAGCGTAAACACGAACACAAAAGAATTAAACCGGTCCTATCAAAATTATGACGCGTAACCACTGCCACCAAAGCTGCAAAGGCGAGAGTCGAACCCAGCACCACTCGTATGCTAAACTTTGAACATTCCGCTCGACTACTAAGACGTTATTGTTAACAAGACAAAACTTAGCATTTTATTCAAACCGTGTCATGGCGGCAGATCAAGGCTAGAACCGCTTTCTTTGAGCTGGAAGGCTACTTTGATCATGTTCTATCAAATGAAGTTTAAATTTTCCAAAAAGTTTCAAACATTTTATGATTTTACACAAAGTTTCTGTTGTTTTTAACTGGATTGTTATGCTTTTCCAGTAAAAGTTTGTATCCTGAATCAAATTCAATTACAGCTGCAATGTTCACCTTACCAAAAAATAAAAGGTCTACTTGAATGCTTATTTATAGGCTTGACAGATTTCTCATGCTTAAAAATTTTCACATTTCAATGTTTTAAATCAGTCACACTTTTTGTTGTCCAAGAATGATATCTACCAACTACTGCCGTACATCTTCAAACGCCAACCCTAGACAGCTCATCACCTTAGCCTACTTATGCAAGCTGCACTGGTGCATATAAACGAAGGGCTGTATTTTCGCAGCCCGAGATTGGCGACCAGATTTGAATCCAATGCCGCCAATATTGCCAAAGTACCAGTAAAAGCATTGTTAAACTTAATTATAAAATTCAATGTCCAAGAAAATCAGGTAGTAAAAAACACTCAAGATCATATTTCCTCCATTTTTTCTTTAAAAATTCATCATCTAAATAACAAAAACGCTTTGCGATGGGCGGATATACCACCATGTTTCTTGTAGCCAATTGTTTGGTTTCTTTCCTTTAGGGCTGTGCCGAAGACAGCCCCCGAAATCGCCAAATTCATCGGCAAGTGTGCTGAAAACGTCATCGCATAAGCGGCGTCGTTGGAAAAGAGCGAAACATTGGTTTTGTTCGAATCCTAGGAAACATTGAGCCAAAATAGTGTTGGGAGCACCGAAAATGATTGTGTTGTGAAATTTCGTAACTAAATCCAAACTTAAGACGAGTTTGGCCGTTTGGCGGAATCCTTTGCCTTACATTTTCAGGGAGGGCTGCAGCCCGGCAGCCCGTCTAGGCGAGCCGCCCCTTGTTGGGAGACTAGATGAACACCGTTTTAAACGGTGTATTTTCAGAAATATTTAAATTGCTTTATGCATCTATTTTGAGTTGTTTTTTTTTTGTTTTTTTTTGTACTGGAAAACAATTATTTCCGATTTGCCTGTTCATTCTAGCCCCAGACACTTAAACAAAATCTTTCGCCGAGGTTGCGCGAACAAAAGGAGGCTGAGGGTTTCCTAGGCTTGAATTGTCTTGGCCCAATTTTCGCGTGATGCAGTGATTCGTTTTTAGGCTCATTTCGAACCCTCGTCGACATTTCGTTCGTGTGCGCCATGGGCCCACCAGGCGGCGGTCGGAACCCGATTTCCGCGCGACTGACGCGCCACTTCAACTACGTCGCTTGCACCGAGATGGAGAGGGAAAGCAAATCAAGGATTTTCGGAACAATCGTGTCAAGCTGGCTTAGTAAGTTTGCGACTGCTTTGCAAGAAAGCATTCGATTTGTCAAAAGAAACGCCAGTCGCTTGGAAGCCTAATAAAAATTTTCTGAAGTTCTTGCGTTTTCGGAGGAAATAATTTGCCTCATTGAATTGCGATGCCAATGTCGTGAGGCAGTTTTCTGTCTCCTGGTACAGTGAAGTAACCAAACTTACCAGCAACCTGAATTAATCGAAATCGATTGTAATTTTCGCAAAGGCATGGTCCACTTTAACGGACCTAAAAGTGGATTTTAATATTGCCAAGTTTGAAATGCCTTGAAACAGTGAAAGACCACCCACACTGGAGCGATTGTCATTGCTATTCATCAGTAGATTTGGATTTTTAATGATTTTTGGAAGACTTAGTTTATTTGTTGAATACACCACAGCCATATGGACTTTTGGTACCAAATCGTTAAGGTGATCACTATTTTTTTAAAGATTTTAAAAAATAGCTTTTTAAAATATGGGCCTAATGTTAATCCCCTATCTATCATCTTGATATTTCCTCAAAATCGAAGGCAGAGTGGATCAATCCTATCCAAGCTAGACCTAGTTAACGCCTCGTAATTTCCATAACTTTTTCTTATCACAAACCAATTGTGTATTGCAATTATTTGCCCAGTTGAAACCTGTACGCATAGATGTCAGTCACAGAAAACTAAACTGTGATACTGTTGGCCTTTTTGAATTCTTCAGACTTGAATTGATTTCGTTATACCCCTGTTTTACCTCGACCATGTTTTTTGGAACTTGGTTAAGCTGTTTAAAATATTTTGTGGTAAGCGTTGAACGCTTTGACGTTTCAGTTTCCTCGAAATGCCTGCGATTTAAATGAACCACAGCAATGTAAAAACTTTTTTTAGTTTTTATAGTTATGTAGCTTTGCTTTCATTTCTTTTACGATTAGGTGCTTTCCTCGCTTGTATACCGCGTTTCTTTTTTGATTTTTCACTAACCTAAAATTTATTTCTGAATAGTGAATTCAGTGGTTTATATATTTGCCAGCGCAACAAATCGTGATAGAAAATGCTATTCTGCTACCTTCCACAGTAATTATATAGACGTTTCTACGCTTTGTCTGTTTTACTTTAATTTTTTTAAGATCAAACTTTGATTTTCTTTGCTGAAAGACCAGAGACGCTAAAGTTTCAAGCTATTTTATTTGCGCTTGTTTCTCAGGTTATACAGAAATACTCCCGCTGGGCGGTTTTGCTCTGACTAATGCTAATTTACAAGATGCTTTGAATAATTTGACAAACAACAGCCTTCGATGTTTTCTCAGCGGAAACGTTCTGGTCCTTGCGGCCACCCATGATTTTTTCGATGGCATAAACCGGAAGCTTTTCCATATTTTTCACAGCTTAACAGTTTTGTGACGTGCTTTCTTTTCCTACAGATGGAGCCTCGAGCGAGCTGAGTCCATACAGTGAGTAGTAGTGACGCGCAGCTAGTCGCCATTGCATGCCTGTCAGCTCGAACTGCGTTGATCTTCAAACGAGCTCTGGCCAGAACGTGTATCGCGGGGAAGCCAGAAATTTTCGCAGTAGCTCTATGGATGCCAAGCATGCTTGGGTTGCCACTGCATTACTACTCTGACATCGGAGTGACTTCGCACTCACTAGATACACCGAAAAAGTTTGTTAATCTTCGCGAAGACAAATAACGGAGTCTGATTCGTAAATTTCACGAGTCGGACATCTGAAAAACTGCCTCCAAATCCGTCGTCGCAACTATGCTCAGGCAGTGGCACGATGAAGCATGTACCCCGTTAGTGGCCAGAGCACGTTCGAAGTTATGCGCGGGTCTCGTTTCACGAATCGCACATTTAGTGTTCACAATGCTCACGTGATTAGCATGCAGCATGCTCAATAATCGTTTTCAAACAGTGGAAGGATCAGGTCGAAGATGCGGTTCAGAAGTCAGGTTTCTTTTAGTCTCAATCGTGTGTTGCGAAGACCGAGCAGTGAGTAAAAGCTTCCTTTTTTAGTATTCATCGGTCAGCAGTAGCAGAGGGTGTAGTTCGAAAAGTGTTCATATTTAGACTGTTTCATCAGACAGTCGCTTCCTGTCATCTGTGCTACAACGCAGCTTACCATGTGTCAAAGCCCGGTTTCGGACGTGCGAAGCAGCGCTCAGCTGGTCAGATTTCTTTGCCCTTTTTTTTCTTACTTGCTGACGTTGCGTTTTGCATCAACAGCTCCTGGCGTTGAAAGCATCCGCGGTCTCACGCAAGACCTGGTGGATTCCACCGTTGAAGTGTACGACATGATCACATCCCAATTGTTGCCCACGCCTGCTAAATCTCACTATACGTTCAACCTTCGCGACTTGTCCAAGGTTTTTCAGGGAATGCTCATGATGGAAATTACCAAAGTCGAGGTGACTTAATCTGCATGCTTTGCCCAACCGAATCAAGTTTGTTTTTAATGTCTTTACAAACAGAGTTACCTACCAAGGATCTGCTTCAACGCCGGTAGCCAGGCGGGCGGTGACTGCAAGTTTGCTGTTGCGGTCTGTTTCGCTGCTTCTTCGTTCTTCTCCGCTCACCCACCGCCTGTTACGCAGTCCTTCACCTCATTTGCTTTTTCTCGCAGTCGAAAGAGATGTTGTTGAGACTTTGGTATCACGAAAGCTGCAGAGTGTTCCAGGATCGTTTGGTCAACGCCGAAGACCGGAACTGGTTTTCAGAGCAGCTCGAAATAAAGATCAAAGAGAAATTTGAGGTACAGATTGTTTTTCACACTAGTCAACTTTCATTTAAGTGGTTGCTCTTTTCCATTTATTTCAATGAACTCCTGAAAATTTCATGAGTTAGTTTTCGTTCAGCATCCAAAGGTTCTCGGTGGGTGCTGTTGCTTTTTGGAGTGTGGGGTTTGTTGGTATACGAGCCGGTTCTTGTTAAGGTGGAAAGCGAATCACAACTCAAGCGTGTTCGTTGAAACTAAAAGCAGCATTTTTAATCCTCAACATTTCACGTTTTTCTACCATACAACTCTGCCTTAAAAACTACGTGACTCCTGCCCTTAACATTTATCTTACGAAGGCTCATCGCTCTGTCTGATTAGTTTTCAGTGAAAAATGCTTTCGTCATTTTTTTTTGTTTTTCTTCAGTCAGCAGTTTTTCTTATCTATTGTCATGATCTTTGGCACAACATTAATTGTCACCGCTGTACAATTTAAGATGCCTTGCTCTGTCCTGTTTCAGCTGAAAGTTGAGGACGTCCTTCCAGTGAAACCTGTCTTGTTCGGGGATTTTTTGAATCCCAACTCTGACACAAAACTCTACAATTACGTGGAAGACTACAGCAAGGTGAGGGCTTGGCTTCGCGCGAATGTTGATATTTCCACTGCAGACTGACCAAGCCATCTCCACGTTCGACATTTATCTCAGGTTGCAGTCTCAATTTGGCGGTCTTCGTAACTGTCTCGACCCTTTGCATGCAATTTCGTTATCGTTTTTCCGTGTCCAGTGCTGCTCAGGCGCGACTGTTGTTGATCCTCCTTACGCGTTTCCATTTGCAGATGGTGTCGATCATGGAGGATTACTTGGAGGATTACAACCAGGTCAACACCGCCCAGATGAAGTTGGTGTTGTTCGTGGACGCGGTACAGCATGTGTGCAGAATATCACGAATCATCAGACAGCCGCTTGGCAACGCCTTGTTGCTTGGTGTTGGTGGCAGCGGAAGGCAGTCGCTATCCAAGCTCGCCTCACACATGTAAGTAGGCACAACCACTGCCCATAGACTAGGGGTTCTTAAAGTTTGCCCCAATACTCCCGTGGGTATTGAGATTAGATTTGGAGCTGTTGAGTATTTCATTTCAGAATAAAAAATGTTTTGTACAGTGAAACCTGATTATAACGCGATCGTCAGGGTTCTAAATCTGCCATCGCGAAACAAAAATAATTTCGTACGGTGAAATCATAAATGAGATAAAAATGACCAAATTGGGCCAACCGTTTTCAGCTGTTTCGTGTATTCTCAAAAGTTTTTGTTCGACCTGATTGGGGATATTGAGGTTTAAAAACGTTAAGGACCACTTCCCTAGGCGTTCACTATGTGGTAGTGGAACTTGGATAACGTTTCGCTTTTTTGTGCTGACCAGCGCACTTCGTTGCTCAGGGCTGATTATGAGCTTTTCCAAATCGAGCTGTCGAAAAATTACGGCATGAATGAATGGAGAGAAGATATAAAGAAGTGCATGCTGAAAGCAGGCCTGCAGAACCAACCCATCAGCTTCCTGTTCAGTGACACACAAATCAAGAGCGAGACATTCTTGGAGGTAACATGTTTTTATGACCTAATTCATGATTTTCAGTTTGGATTTTAATCCAGTGAAGAATTTTAAGCTGTTGAATGAGTTGATTTAAGTACGAAGAGCACGCAAAGGTGTCTGTCATGAGCAATGTCTTTTTTAAAGGACTTGAATAACATTCTCAATTCCGGCGATGTCCCCAACATATATGCGTTGGACGATCAAGACAACATCTTCAGCGCAATGAAACCAATCGTGATGGACCAGGGTCTCCCACCGACTAAATCAAACCTCTTCAACGCTTTTACGAAGCGCGTGCGGGCGAACCTGCACACGATTGTGTGCATGAGGTGCCTTTTTCTTTTGATATTTGTTTGAAAGAGTACATACGTGTTTTGTAGTTTATCACACGTGAATATTGCGGTTTTGTAGTTTTTGACTGTTTAGTCCGTTTTCTCATTTTTCATACTTGTTTAAGTCACCAGCTTCATATTTGTGTACTTTTCTGCAACTACCTTTGTTCATTTGAACGATGCCGTGAATGGAATACTTGCGTCTACGATGTTTGGAACAAACAACTTGCCCGCTTTTTACCTCAACTTCGACGTGAAATTGTCTAAATGCGTGACATTTTTAGCGGACGACTGAAAACCGAATATGATGTTACATCGTTACATCTCGCATTTACTCTCCTCGCCGTCTGCGCCATACCTTGATCCAGTTCGATGGAAATTTTGTTGTTATTTTCAGTCCTATCGGCGAGATCTTCCGGGCTCGACTGCGCATGTTCCCATCACTGATCACCTGCTGCACCATCGACTGGTTCAGCGAGTGGCCAGACGAGGCGCTGCAGAGCGTCGCCAACATGTTCCTATCTGAGATAACTGACATCGACACGTCCGACCAGGACTTAATGAATGGTAATTGCGACTGGAGCTGCGTCTGATTGCTCAATGAACTGATCGCTCCACACAAGACAAAACAAAACTGTTATCGGGCAAAAATAATCTTCTGGAACAGGTTTTCCTTTCTTTTGTCTTCAGATGGCATGCTACCAATTATTGGCCATTCCTTTATCCATCCAAATAGGTATCATACGATTGTTAGAGTTGGCGTTCGAATTGAAGGCTTAATTATGAAACAGAAGACGTATGTGTGAGACTGCTAGACCTGGAAACTTCAGTTGATATTAAGCGCAAAGTGACCGGTTTGAAACAAAATTGACGATTTTCTACTTAATTCGGATATTCACAACCTTGCTCAATCAACCTCAGTCGTACGATCTGCCGCCGTTTGTGGCAAAACACAGCGTCATCGAGGCGCGAGTTTTAGCACAATGCGAGCGTAACTGCAGCTTAACAAGTAACTTTTTTTGTCAAATGGCGTGTTCAATGCTTAAAGTTAGGTTCAGACTCGAACTTGGATCTCTCTATTGTTAATCGGATGCATCCATCACATAGAGGGCATTTTGTTTCGATATAGGAATTTTTGGAAAATTTTCTCAGGGCCAGAAGAAGTGTTTAAACAACAGGGCTAAGTTCTCAACCTCCATCCTTACCGGGCAAACATATGTCAAAATTTTGCGCTTGCGTTTAGCTCTCGTACAAGTTCATAGTCTTTTCTAGAAGTCTCTTGTTTCAGTCAGCTTTCCTTCTATAGCGAGGTGGAGTTTTGTAATTGGAAAGGTTTGCATGCTCATCACAACACCACCAAGTCGTGGCAGCAGTGCAGTATTAACTGGTTGAAATTTTTAAGTCCTTGTTGCATTGCGCAGGAATGGTGGAGATGTGCGTGAAAATGCACCAGTCCGTTGCGGAAACGTCAAAGCGCTTCCTCGCCGAACTGTCACGTCACAACTACGTTACGCCGACGTCATACCTCGAGTTGCTTGGCATCTTCGGAAAGTTGATCGGCATGCGTGTGAAAGACCTGACCACCAACAAAAACCGAATGAAAATTGGTCTGAACAAGGTACATAGATATCCAGCCAAGTGCGTTGCACCAGCAACGTGACTGGACTGATTAGACTTGTTTACGCCAACCTTTTCTCTCAGCTTCTGAGCACGGCCGATGATGTGGCGAAATTGCAAGAAGAGTTGGAAACGATGCGGCCTCTGCTCGAGGAAGCTAAAGTTGAAACGGATGCCACCATGGAACAGATCGCTCAAGACACGGTATGTTTAAAAAATTGTTCTTCCTTTTTCAAACTAAAACCTCACAAGTGCTTGATAACGTCTTTACGTTTAGGCGGCACCAGTAACAACCTTTGTTTTTTTTGATAAACTGACGATATGAAAAACTTTCATGCGCTAGGTAAAGTTTGAGAAGCGCTATTTTTGTCCAGTCCGACATGCTGTTCTAAAGACTGCTTACCTACAAAACACGCTTAATTGGCATAACTTGCAATAACGTTGCGACGAAAAGTAATTTGACGAATGTACCCGTTCTGGAGCAGAACGGATCCTATCATTTGTTCTGTTATTAGGTTGTTGCGAAAGAAACGGAGAAAGTGGTGACCAAGCAAGAAGCCGAAGCGTCGGCTCAAGCTGAGAAGGCAGGAGCAATCGCTGCAGACGCGCAAAGGGACTTGGACGAGGCCTTACCTGCCTTGGAAGCGGCTTTGACCAGTTTGAAATCTTTAAACAAGGGCGACGTCATAGAGGTGCGTAATCAAATAACTCGCTGTGGAAAGCGAAGATTGCGTGGCAATTTCGTAGAACATCGTTTTGTTGATATTTTTGTGTACTGGACATTCATGCAAAGAACTGCATCTTGTATTCTTCGTTTTTCGTACAAGGCTGATATCCGGTCGCTGGTTGCAAGTGACTGCGTGGTGGAAATTTGAACGGTTGTTCACAGTGTGATTTTGTGCAGTATTAATTCAAAACTTTGTATCCAGTCTTTGTTTTGACTATAGTAGACTGGTACCTGACTTGAATCGTGAGGCAACTGAAGCTTCTTCTGTTTGAATTTTGTTGCGCAATCGTGTTCGCTGACGATCCGCATGCCGGGTTACAATTAGAACTGAGTACACGCGCGCACGTTTTTTTCACCCTCCAGTCGCTTGTCGCTTCGAAGCGAACAAGTTTTCAAATATTTGGATGTGATTACTGCTTTTCGTCTCCACGCGATCTCAGCTTCTGATCTTTTCCGTATCCTCATCAGGTGAGAGCGATGATGCGGCCGCCTGCCGGGGTACGTCTGGTCATTGAATCTGTTTGCATCATGCAAGGCGTTAAACCGAAGAAGGTCGCCGGTGAAAAGATTGGAACAAAGGTCGACGACTACTGGGAACCTGGCAAAGCGCTGCTGCAAGATCCTGGCAAAGTAAATATGCGATGTCATTTTGACATTACTGTACATGTTTTCGTCACTGTTTAGGGCTGATTTCCACAACTGCACGAGCACAAAAATAGTTTTCACTTGCGCACGCCGTACAAAGTTCTGCACCACACGCAATCTTCATGATACAGTACTATGTTCAGGAATATTGGGCAATTTTTTTTTATAAGCAACGCCTTCCTTTCTTGTAAAAATAGTATGATAATTATGTTGGTTCACCTTCAGCAATCCTAATATTTTTTATATGCATCGCATAGACATGGGCTTATTTGAGATAATGCAGTCGTACATGCACCCTTAGGGGTACATTTGGCAATCTGAAGGGGTACATTTAAGGTTAGAAATAGCAGGGAAAACATATATTTATATATTGTTTATTTCCCAATATTCTAAAATATAAACTTCTGACAAAAATTCGGTGGAGTTTTGTTATTTACTCAGCCTTTTTGTCATAAGAGATTTTAGGGGTACATGCTCATCTGTCGAAACGCTGAAGGGGTACATGGTCTGGGAAAAGTCGGGAAACCACACTCTATTCTATAGTGACTGTGTTATATGGCTGATTTTAACAGCTTGTTATTTTTCAGTGAAATGTGTAACCAAATTTACCTTTTTGTGCTCACAACCCAAAACACCTGTTCAAAAATCAGTTTGAAACATATCGATTATTTGAAAAATGTATGCCAATTTTAGTTGCCTTCCACAAGGCAACTAACTGTATGCTTAAGGACGTGTCTAAACTTGCCTACATCTACATTATCAAATTTCATATAATGCTTGATGAACAGCTCGTTTCAATTGTTTTTGATAGTCTGTTAAAACATTACAAATGACGAATGTACCTTCAATGAAAAGTAAATATTTTTTGTAGCTGAGAACTATGCCGGTTGCGGTAAAGCGCCTTGATCATCAGCGAATTTAGAACATTCTTAAATATTAAGAGACTTTGTTGGTAACGATGTGTAGGAATAGTAACGTCACAGCCTACAAATTTTAACTTAAACCAGGTTTTTTTTAAGGAAATGGTTAGGTACCCGGTAGGGACCTGTAGGGACCCGATTTCTCTGATTCTAGGGACCCGATGATAATTTTCTCTGATTCTAGGGACCCGATTTGAAATTCTAAGGACTGGAATCGGGTCCCTAAAACACCTTAAAAAAAACCTGCTTAAACATTATCATAAGCTAAGAAACAAATCCACTTAAGGTGAATTTTGATATGTGTGATCAACAATTTTTCTTAACTGGCATGTGTAAGGTTTTAATCACTGTTTGAAACTAGCTTTGTTACACCCATGAAAATGAGGTATTTTCTTTTGTGGCAGTTAAAACGCAATCAGACGCAATGCTTGCATTGATATTTGGTTTCAAACAACAGCGTGTTGTCATCTCCCGTAGAAACACAAGCTGAACATTAACATTGTGATTTTAAGAGTTAGCCTGTTGGATTGCTTGTATTTTCTAGTACCTAGCGTTTGTTCTGTAAAAGGATAAATGATTGTTTATTGTAGTGAGCGACAACATACATCCAAAACGCAAAATATTTGTAAGTATGCTGTGGAAGAATACGTATATCAGGTGGTCAACAACAATACATCGTGCAGTACAGCTTTTGATGAGCTTACCGTGGGGTTCATTAACATGAGGCACTGGCTCACCATGAAAAATATTTTGATTTTAAAATAAATACTGTCATTGTCTTACAGAATTTTCAAGTTCATGACGTGCCTCCACCTGCTGCTTAAAAATGATTTTGTAAAGTACTGCTGATTCGATTCGTTTTTCCCATTGTTTCATATGGAAAAATTGAAACCAAGTTGACCTAGTCTTGTGAAAAGAAGATTATAAGATTGTGTTTCCAAGTGCAGAGCTACATCTTACATGGTAGTTGCGAATATTTTAAGCGACAACATTTAAGAGTTGCAGTGCGAATCAAAGCCAGCAAAAGGTCTTTAACTTCAATGGCATGCTGATTCACCAGTTAACCTGAGCTGTTTTAATTAACAGTAGGTTCTTATTGAAGCTTGCAACATTTTTTTGCTTATAAAAGCTTTGCAAGAACAGTTTAAAAATATAAAACATACAGAGTTTTCTCTGTTATTTAAAGGTTGTAATATCGACCCTGACGCAAAAGTGTTAATAGAGCTTTGTTCTTGGTTAAACTTGACTTATGTAACTGTATTTTGAGTAGTAGCTGAATAACATTCCAATAGCATGGCCGATTTGGAGTGACTTGTGGAATCTGTTTATGTTTTTCTTGCACCAGAGTATTGAAGAGTTCAAAGTTTGATGAGAAGTTGATTGATGACTTTACAAGATTTTTCTGACTATCGGCGAAAAATTTCAAAGTCACGCGTTGTATTTTTCTAGTTTTTGGAATCGCTTTTCAAATATGACCGCGACAACATCCCCGACTCTGTCATTACCAAGATCCAACCCTACATAGATAACGACGACTTCATGCCGGCTGCAATCGCCAAGGTGTCTAAAGCTTGTACGTCCATATGCCAGTGGGCGAGAGCCATGCACAAGTAAGTTGACACTGGTGTAATTGCTACGACTTTCACGCGGAGCATTGATTTGTATCGCTTGTCATGGTGCAAATGAACTTAATAAATATCAAATCTCAGTTAACCTGTTTAGGTGTGCGTAAAAAGTGGTTAAAATTAGCAGCAATATTCTGTCAATTGCGACTACAAGTTTTGAGGCAGAATCAAGCCATATCAGGAATCGTATCTGTAAGGTATTTTTAAATGTAGGTATCATTTCGTTTCAAAAGCGGTGGCGCCGAAGCGTGCTGCTCTTGCTCAAGCTCAAGCGGAGCTCGCATCTACTCAGAAAGTTTTGGATGAAGCGAAAGCGAAATTGGACGAGGTGCAGCAGGGCATAGCCACCCTTCAAGAGAAGTACACGCTCTGTGAGTGAATTTTATATGTTCGATGCGCAATACTTTTTCATATTATACGTGAGATATCAGTTTCTTACTGCTGAAAGTTCCCCGTTTTTGTCGCAAAATAGTTCCCAAACCCGACGCATTCTTAGATTTTGTTGTACAAATCTGATTGTGATTTGTAGGATTCGTTCTCCTGCAAGTGCCTGGTTCACTTAACCACTTGCGGTGTAGCAAGCAGAGCGCTTCAAAAGGACAGTTTGTGTTTGATTGCGTTGTTGAGAAAACTAAAGCTCGATTGCGTTTAGTGGGTAAACGCAAACATGATTGCGTAAGTTTGTTAAATTTAAACTTGGTTTTGTTGCTCCGTAATCTGAAAAACACGCAGCGTGACCCACACTGCGTAAGCTGCCTTTCTCTTTCCCGATAAACTACACCTGCGTAGGGATCACATTCCTGATAGCGCAAGCGTGACTTCAGCTCCACCAAAACTGTTATGCTACAACTGTAATCGGACAGTCTTTTGTAGTTCGTGACATATTCTTATCATGTTGGAAATCAAGGTTCACCGGCAAACGAGACATGTCTTTAACTTCCAGGTTTTTTTTTTAATTAACAAGGCTTCATCATTCGTCATTTTATTATGTAGGTGTCAACAAAAAGGAAGAACTTGAAACGAAGTGTCGTTTGTGCGAGGAACGACTGGTCAGAGCCGACAAGCTCATCAACGGCCTTGCCGACGAGAAAATCCGATGGAGCGACACCGTTACGTCACTTGATCACATGATCGCCAACATCGTCGGTGACGTCATGGCGTCAGCTGGTTTCGTGGCATACTTGGGCGCGTTTACGGTAAAACATAAAAGCAAAGAGCATTTCCGTTTTTCGTTCGAAAAGACATTTGTTGCAAAATCTTTTTGCGAAGCAAGAGGCACTGCTCATCACAAAGAGCGATGCTTAGCTGAGCGACGGGGACTCCCCCTATGTGCTGGGTTGGCTCGAAGGTGCATTGTTTTACGAGCAATGCGGTCATTCGAGCACTGGAGAATAGTGGCTGTTGGTGGAAAAACAATTTGTTTAGTTCAATTTTGAACGAATATTACAAATGACCGTTTTGCTTTGATGTTCACTGCGTGAAATGCTCCCCGTCCCCATGTGAATTTCTAGAATATATATAATGAATATGAACTTACTATAGGCTACGACAGCTGCTTTCGACGAACAACGTGTGCAAAATATTTAGGGGATAAGTAACTTTGGTCATCTCACGTGCAATCCATAAAATCAAAACTAGCCGGGGCATATTGTCTATTCTATAAAATTCGAAATCTGGTATCAATTGATGAATAAAAACGTTATTTTTTAGTCTTGTACATTGTCATCTAAAATACTGCATTGTGTCATGGGGTACACAGGCCCGTAACCAGCTTGGGACACCAGCGGTGGCGAAGAGTTTTCTGAGGGGAGCCCAAAGTCTTAAACTATGTCCAACACATTTTTCCAGGGAGGGCGAAAATCTTTACAGGGAGGATTTTCCCCTTATGCCCCCGTATTATGGGCCTGGTGGCATAGCTAGAAATTCGGTTTTGCAACCATTAGAAGCAGTGTACAATAACAAACTACGAACTATTACATATAAAATTTTTAGATGTCATAAAACAGCTCTGTATGAATCTCGCAATTTCTAAAACTTCGCGATGTTTATAGATTTAATTATACACTAATGCATAAATTTCCCCATGGAATGTTGCCAACATCATTTAAAAACTTGCTTCAGAAAACAGCTGATGTTCATTGTATCATAATACAACACATGCAACAAATCACAACCTATTTTATAAAAGTTTCAACAAATGATGTAAAAGACCATTTCCCATATAAGAGCTGTGGAACAACACTTCAAAGATAAAACCGATAACGTCTTCAACAAACAATACCGAACATTTTTGTTATTACAAAATGAATGAATGGCCAAAAAATTTACTACCTCATACATCCTGTTCAATTTTCAGAAAAAATATATTCAATCCATCTGTCTTATTGTTCGGGAAATACGGTATGCGTTTCTGATTGCTTCTGTGGTTTGTAGTGTGGCGCTTGACGTATAAAGGCAACTGAACCACTGATCTGGTCCTTACCTCAGGTCCGGTTCACTGTTCTATTTGTTTTTGTTTGAATTCTCATATTACGTAACTATTGATGAAATGTGTCATTATGCGAGGGAAGTTCGATTCGATAATCACTAGGTTTTTCAGTGCTCTGGCTGCAAGGCTTACTTTGTTTTTTTTGTCTTTTCGAAATAAATAAAGAAAACTCCAGTTCATGAAATTTTTCATTAGAAAGTTGCTCCCATGTACGTCCGCCTGTGGTGTCGCCTCGAGTGTGCTGAAGCTTCGTATGTGGTTTTATTTTGTCTTCTTCGCGCGATAGTCCATTTCTTGTGGGCCTTGCGGCTGAAGTAAATAAAAGAAATATATTAATACGTTTTTTAGTTAGTAACTTCAAAGAACATAACATTTTTGCAACGCACAACAAAATCAGCTTTTACGGATCGTAACAATTTTGTGTTTATTTTCCAGGGCGAATACAGAAATACCTTGTTGCACGAATGGAAAGATCACCTGGACCAGTGCAAGGTTCCTAGGACCGAGTCTCCCACCCTGGTCAGCACTCTCGGCGATCCGGTGAAGATCCGCAACTGGCAGATCTTCGGTTTGCCACGTGACAACCTGAGCGTTGAGAACGGTGTGATCGTCCAATACTCTCAGCGGTGGCCGCTTTTCATCGATCCTCAGGGACAGGTTAGTTTCAGGCTGCTGTGTTTGTTTTTATCATTTATTTCGTGATGCTCAGCATCTTCGGCTGACTGTTACTGAGTTGCGATCGCCTTAGGTTTGCTTTTTAACAAGTGGTTGGTGCCGTTATTGATCCTTATAGAACGTTGAAAAACCGAGCGCTGAAATGGTCATTGGTTTTAATCCCTTCATGTGAAGTTAGACTCACGTAACTTGGAAATTAGTGACGAACAAGGCGGTTTATGTGCGTACCGCAAACATCACGAATTTTCTGATTGAACTTTTTTTCGCCACACATATTGTCAGGCTAACAAATGGATCAAAAGTATGGAAAAGGATAGTGGTCTAGACACGATCAAGCTGACGGACAAGGACTTCCTAAGGAGCCTCGAAAACGCTGTGCGGTTTGGCAAACCGATGCTCCTGGAGAACGTGCTGGAAGAACTTGACCCTGCTCTTGAACCCATTTTGCTCAAACAGGTCAGGCGTCGCATTGATGTCGTCGCGAGGTGTTCTTTTTTCATTTGAAGTTCTAGCTGGATTGCAGACTGGATCTGACTGGATTGCGCAGTGAGTTAAACGTTGACTTTGCGAAACAATATCACCACGCTTCTCGATTTGCAAGAGTACTCATTGATTTGATCGCTGTAATCAGATGTATAGCGAGATCTTAACACGATTCGTTCAACTGCCTTGGCTGCTTCACAGTTTCTGTTTACGCTATAAGATAAAGAGTTGCTGGAATCTGCAACGCGGATTGGTCAATGTCCGTCGCCGTGCCGATGTCCAGTACGCAATTGTCAAAAGCAGCCGGTACTTTGATGTTGGCGTGTACCGAAAACTCACGCTGCTCTGCGGCGTACCAGCAAGTTAACATGGAGCAGGTTTTACGTAACGCACGACTCAAGCCGAAATGATATACTGGCTAACCTGGCAATAATTAATTCATGACAACTGTTGTTGTGATCAAAGTAATGAAAGCTGCTGTGCTTCGGTGAGCGCTTTCAACGCAATTTTGTCACAGCGAAATACACTTGTCACACGTAAAGATGCGGTGCACTTGATACAGAAAAGCTACCGGCCTCCGTCTGTCTTCCGTGTGTACTCGTCTAATTAGACCGTTGTAGATGAAAACAATGAAAATGCAATGGAAAGTAACCATTTAAATGCAACTGTGATCTGTGTTTTCTTCTTCCAAAGCCTCTTCCCGTAAATCTTTTGAACAAAACGCGTGTACAAACACCAGCCATGTTTTGGTTTGCTTTGCAAGTGTTGCACACCGTATTTTCAATAAGTTGATCCTTGTTTGTCACAGACTTTCAAGCAACAAGGAGGAACAGTGATTAAGCTTGGTGACGCGGTCATACCTTACCACGACGACTTCAAGCTTTACATCACAACAAAACTGCCCAACCCTCACTACACTCCCGAGGTGTCGGTGAAAGTCACAATCGTTAACTTCACGCTGGAACCGAGGTAAGGCCACTGCATCGTTATAGTGTCACACCCTTTCGCTGTTTCGACTTTGTTAAACTTACAGCATACGAAGAACACCACCACAAGAAACAGTGGTTAAGCCTGTCTGGTTGCTTGCTTGTAAATCGCAGTTAAGCACCTAAGTTGAATCGACGAGCCAAGCGACACTGCTTTAGTTTGTTAGATCTTGTTTCCGCCTCGCGCATTGGCGAATCGCAGTAACTCTATTGACGTAATCTAAAGTAATAGTGATGTTTAAAAGTTATATAAATTACCGTATGTGGCCTGCTGCAAATCGTGCTTCAAAAGACGACTGGAAAGCTTGTTAAGTTGTTACGCATGTTGTTTGCATGTTACGTCATGCGGCCGAAGTTCTTAGCAAGGGCCTCGCATCACCAGAGCAGAAGGCAGTGCGAGTATAAAGGTGATACTTGAGGGAGTAACTTGATCATCAATTGATTGCAAGGGCTGCCTACAACTAAATGTTTTCGCCCCGTGAACCGCTTGGATGAGAAAAATAAGGTTTTGTAGATCTACAGTAATGCAGCATGTGAGACCGCCCGTGCGCAACTTACATCTTGCGGTACCCCCACTTGTTTTCGAAAACCGCACATGGTTTACATTGTTAACAGCAAAAAATCAGGTTGCACGAAAATATCACATTAATGTTTCGCTTTTCAGTATTTTTGTGCAAATCGCGAATTCTTTACATCTGATGCCGGAGCTGATGCTGCTTTCCCCCATTGAATGCTTCTTTGTTTTGCTCACAGTGGATTGGAAGATCAGCTTCTGGGCCGCGTGGTGGCGGAAGAGCGACCTGATTTGGAAGAAGCAAAGAATCAATTAATTGTGACCAACGCGAAAATGAAGGGAGAGTTGAAAGAGATCGAAGACCAAATTTTGTACCGTTTGAGCGCTACCGAAGGCAACCCTGTTGACAATGTCGAACTGATCGAAGTGTTGGAGCAATCCAAAGTCAAGGCTGGAGAAATTAAGGTGACAATCTGTTGTAAATTCATGCTTGTTGAAGTTCTAAGCCTTACGCTTCGTACTGTTCAAACTTTAAGTCTAAAAGTTTAAGGTGACACAAATTTCAGTGAGAAAATCTTGTATGTTTAGTCAGAAATCACCAGCCCAGTTATGAAGTGGGTTGAACACGCGCCATCAAAGTTGGTAGGCTGGGTTCGATTCCAGGTCAGGTCATATCAAAGAATTGAAAAACGGTACTTGCGGCCTGTCGAGCCTCGTGCTCGGTATTAATGAGTGGGTGCAAAGTAAAAGTTCACACGCGGTGCAGCAATGCTGCATTCACTACGAAAGTAGCCGCGTGGCCCCCGGCGCAGGGAAAGATAGGCACCGCAGGCCACTCATGACACTCTAAAGGGAATACAAAGCGAGAACAATTAAACTTTACTGAACTTGTCAGAAATCAATTTTTTATGTTATCAGATCAAGCCCGTAGCGACGGGGGGCATTCGGGACCAATGCCACCATTTTTTTGCCCCACTAAATTTTGCTCTGCCTAGAAAATTTTTTATTGAAACATATATTAAAAACAAAATCTTGCCCCCTAAATATGTTTTTGTCCCCCCAAACCTTAAAACCTAGCTACGGGCCTGTAAGAGACTGCGTCAGCTCTGACCCTTTTGCGTGAAGGTTGCTTCTGTATCTTGTCTTTTTGCTTTCTATGACTCCTGTATTTGATTTTGATTATGATGCACTGAAGCGTGCGCGTGGCACAGAACCTGTCGGTGAAATTTGTGGAGAGTTAAATCATTGTTTGATGACGATTGTGCTTTCTCAAATTTATTTGGCAGCGCTAGCAACTACGTGCGTTAATAAAGATATGTTCGGAATTTTCAACACAGGCGAAAGTGGTGGTTGCCGAGCAAACCGAAAAAGACATCGACGTCACACGGTCTCAATATATTCCAGTCGCCGTTCGAACTCAGATCCTTTTCTTCTGCGTGTCAGATCTCGCGAACATTGACCCGATGTACCAATATTCTCTCGAGTGGTTTGTTGGCATCTTCCTCAACAGTATTGCGAACGCTGAAAGAGCAGGTGAGTCTTCTTTCAGAAAAACAAGCAAGCAAGATATGCAAACATAGCACCACATACACAAAAGAGAACTCTTGAAAATGACGTTAGGATGTATCAGTAAGCAAATATTCCTTGCTTTTCCGTATTCATAAAGAAATGCTTGTTTAGGGCATATTGCAAACTCTTCTTTTCGCTGATAATTTTTCTTTTTCTTGATATCCTTTTCTCGATATCGGTAATTCATCAAATCTGCGATCTTTAACATCGCCGGCAAATATCCTATTTTGACAACGTTTAGAGAAAATTCCAAACTGGCCGTTCCGTTTTTTCTATGAATTCGATATTAGATTTGCCAGATTTACTCACACGCTTAACCACAACGCGAATGGCCATTGTCCGTTCGCCAATTTTTTGCAATCATTCCACGTTTTTAAAAAGTAATGATCCACTCTATTGATTTTTCTCTCAAACGTTCTGCTGCAACGGATTTTATCGCGGATAGCGTTGAGTTTTCCTCTGCATTGACCTACTTTTTTCCGTTGCTTTTGAGTAAAAGTCCCATTTTGAGGCCTACTTATCTTTGATAGGTTAGGCTAGCTCTGCTGTTTAAAACCTCTGTTAGACAATCCTCATGCACCAATCAACGTGATATCCCAAATTCGTTAAAAAAGTCTGGCACAAACATTTTTAAACCTTATACTTAAGGCGTACTTCATAATCTGTTCCTTTTTTACAGAAACGATCGAGAATAGGATAGAAAACATCAACGAATACAACACATTCAGTTTGTACTCAAACGTGTGTCGATCCCTGTTCGAAAGACACAAGCTCATGTTTGCCTTCCTGCTTTGCGTAAGCCTTAATTTTCTGCGTTGCTGGTGTTTTGGCAAGTATTCATTTGAGTTTGAATATTCACAAAAAAGGTGACAAGCTTTTTTGTCGAAATTGTGTACATTTTCTATCTTTAGCTTTTTTGTCAGTTGTATCGTTTGCTTTGGCCGTGATATTTATTATATTTAGCTTTTTTGTTTTTTTTATTTCTGTAAACGTATTGTCTGGCGCAATTATAACAGTGCCGACCCCAAAAATAGAGAATCGCGTATAATCATCATTATAAAACAAGCAGGATAACTTTAGATCATTCATTAAAGGTATTTTTCATTTTTTGTGCGACGCAGATTCGAATTCAAATGAACGAAAGCAAAATTAACCCGGATGAGTGGAGGTGGTTGCTGGCTGGAGGTACCACCATTCCTGAGAAGCTCGCTAACCCTGCGCCCGACTGGATCTCTGACCGTTCGTGGGGAGACATTCTTATGCTGGCTGCGCTGGTAAGGCTCACGTCTTCGTTCTCTTGACACATAATGTGACATCCTGACATGAGCATAAACCATATATATGTACTGTTCAGATAAATCCGCAACTAGTCTATATTGGTAAATCCTTGGTTTATGTTGTTTTGAACGTGTCCATATTCTGGGTCCCACGAATATGAAAAAAATCCAAAAAAGTTTAATGTTTTGCTTGAGTTGCGGTACAGCTTTAAAATCGATTGTCGTCTCTTTTGTCTTTATGCTGCAAAACTTGTTTTCCTCTCAGCCCAAGTTCTCAAAGTTTGCCAGCGACTTCCAGAACCACATAACGGGTTTCAAACGAATATTCGATTCCGCCGAACCCCACCGCGAATCTCTTCCCGGATCGTGGAACGACGACCTGGACGACTTCCAGAAGATTCTTGTCCTTCGCTGCATGCGCGCTGACATGGTCAGCTACGACATCTTCCTTATTTTGGCGTAGTGTGCCTTTAGTTAGAACGTATCTAAAAGTGCATTCGTTGATTCGCTTGCACAATTAATATTGCATCCACAAGTCGGTCGACGTTTAGGGTTAAATAGGTCGAAGGCTTTTGCTCTATTTGACGTATGCACTAACTGTGTGTGTTGTACAAACTGAGCGAATGCGAACGTGGCAAGTAGACGTGTTCCACTCATTGACAGCAGATCCCCGAAGCACTGCAGTGCATTGCTCGTTGCACGCTGCTATTTTTTGCGAAGGTGACGAACGCCATGCAGGACTACGTGGCTCAGTATATGGGTCAGCGCTTCATCGAACCCCAGACGAGCAACCTGTCGGTCGTGTTCAAGGAGTCCTCCCCTGTCACTCCGTTAATATTCGTCTTGTCGGCCGGCACCGACCCGGCCGCTGACCTTTACAAGTTCGCCGAAGAAATGAGATTTTCCAAAAAGATGTCCGCCATCTCCCTCGGACAAGGCCAGGTCGGCAGCTGTGATTTACGAGCCTTGCTTGGTGCGTTAAACCAGTGCGGCAGCCACGCTTCTGATGATGAATTCTAAGACTCGCAAAAGCTGTGCGTTGCTTAATCCTTAACCTTTTGTTTCAGGGGCCACGCGCTGAGGCAATGATTCGAAGCGCTATGGATCGGGGTAAGTGGGTTTTCTTCCAGAACTGTCACTTGGCTCCGAGCTGGATGCCGAACCTGGAAAGACTGATCGAAGCCATCGATCCTGACAAGGTGCAGAATTGGTTTGCTTGTTTTTGTGTAAAATTTTGAGCCGTGCAATCGGTGAGTGATCTTATAAAATATCCTGAAGCGTTTTCAGCAATTAAAGAATAAAATGTTCGTCAAGAAGTTTCCTAAACAAAAATTTCATTTTGATATTTTAACCTCTCTCTGTGGTCGATGATTTGAAATAATCATCCATTTCAAACATAACAGCAACTGTTCGGTTATTTTGCAAATAGGTTCATCGTGACTTCCGTCTCTGGCTGACGTCGATGCCTAGCAACCAGTTTCCTGTGTCAATCCTCCAAAACGGCAGCAAATTAACCATCGAACCTCCTCGTGGTATAAAAGCCAATCTTCTGCGAGCCTACACCGCGCAGAACGACGATTTTCTCAACTCTTGTTCAAAGGTATCTGAAAAGTGTTCTTATCCAAGTTTTCCGTCAACTTTTGAAGATGCTACAACACGTGGCATTTGCATAAAGCTCGATACACATCATCCACTTCGTTCATCGGCAACTTCGTGACCAGAAAACGCGACTTCTCGTTCTACGAAAATCATTCCTCACATCACAGTGTAGCTTTCAAAGCTTGTCACTTAATTGTTCGTCAAAATACTTATCAAGATTACCGCTGAAAGTAATTATTCAACGTAACGCTTATTGCAATTGCAGATGTTAGACACAGCCAGTAAGGCTAATCGTTTCGAAGCTTCCTAGTTCTGTAGTTCTGACCTGACTGCGTCTCTAACTTTTAGTGTGTTTCTCTTCAGGCGACTGAATTCAAGTCCCTGCTGTTTTCCTTGTGTCTCTTCCACGGCGTCGCTCTTGAAAGGCGCAAGTTCGGACCACTCGGCTTCAACATACCTTACGAGTTCACGACGGGAGATTTGCGAATCTGCACTTCCCAGCTGAGAATGTTTTTAGATGAGTACGAAGAAATTCCTTTCAAGGTCAGTCGATACTTATTGCAAAGTTTTTGGCTTCATTTCAAATAAGGCAGACAAGTGGGGAGAAAAATGCAGGCTAAAGTGACAACATACTTTTGAAAACTGGTGATAATGTGTGTTTGCTGATGTCTGAAAACCTAGACTTACGGCAATAAATGCACTTTTTTTACTTTTCAACTTATAAAAACAGAACTTATGCTTTGGGCAAATTACATCCTAAGCTGAACTGAAATGGGTTAAAAATAAAACCAATTTTGTGTCGCAAAACGAACCTATAAGGGGTTATTGGGTATTGCCAGACTGCGATGAAACATAACGTCAAGGCAATGCGTTCGATTTAAAGCGACAAGCGAAGGCTTGGTTGTCTGGCAACAATTTTTCACAAGTTGAGATTAAAAACGGTTGGTTGCATCAACCGTGTTTCGCTTCCCCAGCAATGCTTTAAGTGTTTAATTAAAGGTATTTTTTCCATGTACAGTATATTCAAATGAAAACTTCGATATCTGTTTTAGACCGGCTAAGTAGTACAGTTGGTTGAGCACGCGCAACTGAAGCTGGTAGGTTTGGTTCGATTCCAGGCCGAGTCATACCAAAGACTTGGAAAAGCGAGTGTGACGAAACTGATCCATAAAAAATCTGTTTTAGAAATTCACGAATTGTTTCCTTTGCTTCCAGTGCCTCACTTACACGGCCGGTCACATCAACTACGGTGGCCGCGTCACCGACGATTGGGATAGACGCTGCCTCATGAACATCCTGTCGGACTTTTACGACTTCAGTGTGCTCAAGCCCAACCACCAGTACTCCGAGAGTGGAGTTTACAAACAGATTGACACCGACTGCGACAACAACGTAAGATTTTTTCTTATATTGCGATCAGCGTTTGTGATGCCTGGTTTGACACTGGGTTTTTGATTTTTACGAGTACAGTTGGTTGCACAGGAAAACAAAAAATAAGTAGTTTAGATTTGCAAATCTCACTAAACACTGATTTTTGATGAAAAAAGCGTTGGGCTTGATTAGTAGCCTGTTTTAGTCCGTGCAAAGAGCGCGTCGTTACATTTGGTATTTTCTTGGTTGAAATCGCATTGGTTCATTTCCGTTTGCCAATGCTGATCGCTCATCTTCGCCAGATTTATTAGCAAGCTCCATTTTCTTGCAGGGATACATTCAATACATTCG
>Ga0210059_1001530_pt1 | contig 35035 bp, 26 predicted proteins | sample Ectturendosymbi2_FD_188042 | JGI IMG/M metagenome (GOLD analysis project Ga0210059, IMG submission 188042) | Ecteinascidia turbinata endosymbiont from Florida, USA - Sample 2 (SPAdes) (version 2) | ecosystem: Host-associated > Tunicates > Ascidians > Unclassified | place: Key West, Florida... | reverse complement strand
TAAAAAAGTAAAAGTATTGCAACTGAGGCGGGGCCCCTAGACATGGCTGGGGCCCCCCCCGGCCGGGGGGTGCGGGGGGCGGTTCCCACGGCCCTGCTGAACACATCACTTCAAAAAACACAGATATCACGCGATTTTCATAATAACCTAGACACACAGGTCGACTAAAAAAACAGATCTAGGTGGAGAAAACCCTCAGCGGGGGCCCTGGTCCCATGCGGGAAAACGCCTACTCCCATAACTTGAAGTGAATAGTTGAAGATTTATTGCCGTGTTACTGTTTACGCAATAAAGGCCAAGAGTACAACAATCCGCTAACGAGTTTCGCAACCTGCCTCTGCTGGCAAAGGAGCGAACTGCGCACTTGCGCTAAGCGTGTCGGGGGCAGTGGTGCCACTCCTAGTGTTTTTCCACTAGATCTAGCGTTTTTTCATTTCGTCTAGTGTTCTAGTGTATTTTTTATGGCTATCCAGTGTTTTTTTATGAGTGATCTGAATTTAATTAAATGCACAATTTTTGTAATTGTAAGAGTAATTGAGACCTTTTGATTTAGTGCAATTGTAATTTTTTAAAAATTCTACTTAATTAAATCTTAAATTACACAAGACAATATAATATGTTTTGAGCTGCGACCGCTGCGAAGTCACTTGGTCATCTCTTCAACGTTTCAGTGACCTGTACAAACAAGCACAAGCGTTGCTGCTATCTCCCATTTTCTTTGTCTCTGGTTTACAAACAAATGAGTTGCACAATGTCTATGGTTGGCATTGCAACGCATTTTCTGGGCATTTTCTCTGTGTGTAAGTTTGATTTTGTAATCTAGTGTTTTTTATGAATCTAGTGTTGCTTTATCATGAAATCTAGTACTATTCCGTAACAACAGAGTGGCAACACTGGTCGGTAAACTCGCGGTCACGACTTTGCCCTGATGGGCCTCGCGTTCATTTATCCGGCCCAGCCTATGTGCCTAGTTGTATACGTCCAGAAGTCAGATTTCCACTTGATCAACGCATTTTGTGTAGTGATTGTTGTAAAAATATGTAGGCTACAATGTCTAACCCAGGTAGTCTTCTCTTATTATGTACTGCATAGCAGCAAGATACCTTTGGTGCTTACGACCAAAGTTACACATTTGCACAGCCTGGCGTTCAGACAGCCAGAGGGAGTTAATTGTGTAGTTGGAAGAGTCTATTTTGGGGGGTGTCCCAAAACAGAGTAGTGCAGTTCGTGGATTATGGATGTTAACCATTGCGTCCACGTAGGCCTTTAGTCTATATTTGTTAACATTTATAGGCGATTTGAGATACAAAATATTATTAATCTAAACATGTGACATGCACCAGGAGATTAACAGTCCAGACATCAGCAAGGTTTATGCATGCGTATTTCGGCCAGTAAAAACGCCAATAAGCACGCTTTATAAACATATTTCACTCAAGCTCATGGTAAAGTTTATCAATTCGCGCTAATGAAAGAAAACGTTCATCCCGGGGCACATGCTTTGATTGACCTCATGTTTGCTCTTTCGGTAATAATGTTTTCATAGCTGAACGATAGGATTGATTCTGCTTTCCTGCAAATTTATTTACATTTGCATTTCATTACGACATCTCCAAATAATCTCCGTCAATTAAATGACAATGATTTACGACCCAATTCCTTTTGTTAAGCTGGTTCAAAAATTTTTAGTTCGATACTACGAGCCTATTATGCGTATTTGCTGCAAAACATTTATAATTAATTTGCACAATCTGCAAATGCTGTTCATGTTGTGAATCAAAAATGAATTTTCAGAATGTCTAACTCCCCTACACAAATATGAAGGCCCCCAATGGAAGACTTTCTGGCGACGGTTCTGTCCAGGCCCGCAGACACGGTGGGGCATTCGGGGGCAGTTACACCCAAATCTTTTTTGTGGCCCCCAAATTTTTTTGTGCTCAGAAAAATTTGTTTCAAATATATGATAAAAATTAAAATCTTTCCCCCATAAAAATGTATTTTGCCCCCCCAAACCTTCAAACCTGGCTACGGGCCTGGTTCTGCCAACTTGTGTCTGCAATTAGAATATTTTGTTTTGAAGGCCATTCGACCTCGAGATGTAGCATAACGTCGAAAGCTTATTTTTATAAATCACCATTAGGGGGGCCCTTGTAAGCATTTGGGGGGCAGCGTTGGGCTGATACGGCACTGGTGCAGCTGATCGATTTTATCGGTCAACGGTCGTTTCTCGTTTTTTGTTAGTGGAAGCGATTGGTGTGGAAGCGGACGCGCTTGACGAAATAGCCGCTTCCACATCCCTGGTGATAACACTGTTTGCAGTTTTCAGCCAAGTCATTATCTCCAAACTCAAAAAATCGTTATCTACCTAGCACAAATGTCACATGCCCCCTTATGCTTAACATTGTTTTCAATGGATCCAACATCAGCAATGTGCTACCATGGTTTATAATAAACACGACGAGAAACCGTATCGAAGCTATGAACGACATAATTCAGAAATTTCTTTGAAAACGCAACAGCATTATCAATCAGGTCAATATTCAGTGACGACAAACGTCTTGCACAATTTTCTAAAGAGCATGGGGAATAGCACACTGAAAAGAGAGACAAAATTTTTGTTTTATTTTATAAATATTGTTTCAAACCACGTTCTGGTCGTTTCTTAATCAAGACCTAATTTCTAATTGCTTCCGCTTCTTCTGTTCTCATTTAGTGCCGTTCAAAGAGGCCAAAATTCATAGATATGTCAAACCTGGCAAAAAGAATGGGAACTCGAAAGATTTTAAGCACAAGAAAATTTCACATCTATTTTGTTTTGTTCAGTTTCTACAACAGCCACCTGTTTTCACAAACTTGTTTCATAAAATGTTCCACAAAAGTATCAGAGATTGTGAGAATGACAAGATAAGAAAACAACAGAGGAGAATTTCACAATTGCAAAAGAATTTTCTGAAACATTTTCGAACATAACTTTGTATGAGGGTCCGTGGGGGAGTGAAGCGCTGGTGAACGATTTCAGTGGAGCATGAAGTCGTGAAAGCTGAACATGGGGTTTTTGTCTACTCAAATTCAGCGTGAGTTACGCACAAAAGGCTTCCTTGATGAAAGGCGCTCGCACCTAAATCTTCCAGACGTGCTCGTATTAGCAAAAGTTTTGAAAACTACTTTATACCCCACAGTACATCAAATATTGAACAACACAGTATACTCTCTAAGCACCACTATATGGTTTCAGAAGTAAGTCATCAACATATCTAGCTATATATGACATGCATGGAAACTGTCTGAAAAAAGAGAGGAAGAACTTACCACTTGTGCTATATTCTATAATTTATCTAAGGTCTTTGTTACCCTTAATCATGAAATACCTATGCGGACGCTGGATCATTTTTATGGGATTAGAGTTTTATCCTACCAGCTATTTGCAAGAAAGACAGCAATATATTTTTGTTAGAGATGTAGGTCAAATACCCGGGATGCAACTCTGGGTTCTTCAGGGGTCATCGCTGGGATCTCTACTCTTAGCTTCGTATGCGAATGATCTTGATGCAGTGGTTCTCAAATTTTTTGAGCCCACGTCGCGCTGCGCGACCAAATCTGAGTTGAGTTTGGTGAACATCTCGTGACCCAAGCTTCAAACAGTGTATGTTAACATAAAAAAAAGATAATATGTATGATTTTTGACAGTAAGTTGCTAAGTTCGTTTTCAATATCAGCAGTCATCAGCAGTGGCGTAAATAGAGGTTTGAGCCAGGGGGGAAACGCAGCTGAAAGGGTCTACTGGCCACTGAACGGCGCCCACTAGCAAGAAATGATGGTGAATCCGGATGTGGATGGCTATAATAAAACCCGAAATACTCTGATAAACGCAAAAAACAACAACCTACTTAAAACCAAAAGAATATTAAAACCGAAATATAACACTATTAAAACCGAAATATAACTAAGTGTGGGCCCGGTTTTTACATTCAGCTTGCCAGGGTGGGGGGGCGATTCGCCCCTGTGCTAGTTAAAGGATGTGCTTTTGGCAACATCATCTACCAGTGCCTAATCTCCCAAATTGCCTGCCACACTTGTAGGCCAACGTATATGATTAGTTTTGTTGCAGAGAGCAAGAGCGACTTTCTTCTGGCGCTTTCAATTGAAATCATTCGTGTGTCTCAAATCCAGATTAGAGATACAAGGCTACTCCCGCAAATTACGTTTCTCGACACTCAGAGGTTCATCAGCAACTGAACCAGGTCATCATATTCATGAGTAATCATGCGGAACGAGCCGTTACTTTACCGAGGACGATCCGAGAGTTGCCACGATTGTCGCAGCGAAATTTCTCTCTACACTTGCTTGGCGTGACGCGCCGGGATTTACAGCGCGTATCACGTGACAGTTTACGTCAGGGGTGGGGAACCTGCGGCCCGCCTAAAAATTTAATACGGCCCGTATCAGAATTTTCATTACCCAAGTTAGAATACAATATCGCGTCAAAACGAAACTACATGACAAGCCGACACGTAGTCAGCCAGTCAAGAGAAGTTTCTCTCGCTCCTTGACATAATCTTTTCTCCTTGTTTTCCTTTGGATGATAAAGGTAGAATCATATAATGAAATTAATTAATTTTTGCGGCCCGCCAGTGATATTCCACAATTCATGCGGCCTGCGATAATGAATAGGTTCCCCATCCCTGGTTTACGTATAGTTCGCTCCAGTTTCAAAGGTGCGCGCCACCATTTCCTGCTCAGTTCAACATCAACTTCAGTTCAGCATAGCATGGCTCCTAGAAGAAATGCCCTGTTGTTAACGCTAGCTTTGCACCAACATCTAAAGATCGAAGCAAAAAACGGTGCATTGCGAAAAGTCGGTATTGGATTAACCCAATTTTGCAGAAACGGCAACTAAACATACAAGGTATGGTGCCATAAAACTATTTTTAAATAGTCGTGTAGGAAGTGTGTGGCGGAATGTGCGTCATGGTCAATGTAGTACATGCATGGGATTAAGGGTAAATCCTTGTTTATTTGGCCACGCAACAAACTATGATGTCTACAAAGGTTAACAAACTTTAATAAAGTATTTGTGTCAACCACGATCAGTCTGCATTTCACGTCAGTCGTAGGTTGCTCAAAGCGCCCTGTGTTTGCGACTGTCGGGCGCATGATTACGACATGCGAGTCCACATAACGAAATATTTTTTCACTGCCTTTCGCATGACGCCAGACGTCTTCGACAAGTTGAAGGACGAAGTAGCATCTAAGATTGCAAAACACCCAATACGTCTGAGACTTCCAATATCTGTAGGTAGGGACGCCGGAGTAGCGCTAGGGCAGACGGCAGTAAAACGTTTAGGGCAATGGAAACTTATAAAAAACAAAAAATCGCTACCATTGGGCTGTGCTTGTTTCTGTTCTGCATTAATGTTGATCTCAAAAATAATAACAGGAATTATAAAAATCCATTCTAAATTTTCTTGGCGCAAGAAGAGCTGCAATAAAGTTGTTTCAATTCGAACTCGACAAACCATGAAATTACGTATGATAATTGATAATGTTATGAAAAAGCACTTCTGCCCCCGTTGCCCTCGCTCTCCGGAGTCCCTGCCTGTAGGTGAACGGCTGGTTGTAACTTTGAGGTGAGTTCTAAACCGCTAGTTGTTACATCAATGAACTACACAAGTCAAACAAGCAAACGAACTTGGTTTATTATTATGTTCATCAGGTTTTTGGCAACTGGTGATTATTACTTCACCACATCTTCATCTCGGATGAGCCGTTCTATTGTATGGTTTAAATTGTTCCAGAAACTTGTGTTGCTTTTAGGGATGTGCTGAAACTTGATGCTTAAACCCGCCAAATGTATGCGGAAGCGCATATAGCCGAATATTTTTAATACTTCTGGCAATTTCCGTACTGTGTTGGTGCAGTAGGGACGGTAAACACGTTGCTTTTCAGGCAGCGCCGGACGGTGGATCTCTTTATTTTACTTATAAAAAAGCTTTCAGCGTTGTTCTGTTAGCAGTTGCTGATGCCCAGTGCAACTTTGTTGTTGCGAACGTACGCGCCTATGGCAAACAAAGCGAAAGGAATGTCTTTCCTCATTCCGCCTTTGGTCGCTTGCTGAACCACGTGTTACCCTTCCCGAAGAAAAATTCCATTAGAAGAACAACGGCTCAAATCTTCCCCGCGCTTATCATGATGAAGCATTTCCGTGCAACGTGTCATGTGCCTATCAAGGAAATCACCTCACAATGGACAAAACGATCTTTATCAAAGGCCCGTCGTGTGGTGGAAAATGCGTTGGGCATTATGGCTTCACAATTTCTAGTGTTTTACCGCCTTGCGAAACTGGGCAAAACACGATGGACACCGGCGGTTGCGACCCAGCACTCCTGCGCAACTGTTTTGATTATCCAGCAGACCACAACCCCTTCAAATAGTATGACCCTTTTAGATTTCGCAATAATTCAGCCATTAACTTTATACCATGATAAAAATTTATGAAAGTGTCGAGGGGTGCCCGACGAGACAACCTGTTGACAGGTTTTTTTCGGTGTCCCAGCGCTTCAACTTCAATTTGCATGCAATTGTCTAATGTTTGCGCCAATGAACTCATCATCATCATTTATGGTCAGTCCTGAAAACGTTGATTCCATTGTCAGGCCTGCGTTGGTGTTGCACAACTTTTGGAGAAAGGAAGTTGGTGTCCAATACACTAGCAGACAAACCGCTGAATACGAGGATACTACTGGAAAGTTGCATCCGGGTGAATGGAGAAATGACAATGGGGGGACATCGATCGCTGTCTGTGCGCCGCTCAGGGAGGCGCAGGGCTGTAGTGGGATGGGAAAGCGTTCCCACACCTTTTTGCACTAGATTACATTAAAACATGGCTGCGATCTCACACGTGTGCTAGCGACACGCAGATTCGCACTGCTAGTCAAAAGTCTACAGTGAAACAGGAAGAACAAGAGTGGAAATTTTTGAAGGTGAATGTTCACTTTATTCGAACTATTTGGTGCAATCTTCCTTTTTATTTCGTGCGGCGTTCCCACACTTCCTTTTATCACTACACCCCCTGCGGAGGCGTAATTCTTTGAGAGCCCCTGAAATAAGGGATCAGTTTAAGGACTATTTTTCACGTTATCTCGGCTCTGTTTCATGGCAGAATGAAGTGGTTAAGCGCACGGAAATGAAAATGCAGCTTTTTGTGTACTGTATTTCGTTTTTTTATCGCCTGGGACGTTCTTGTTGATAAACAAACGCCAAATAGTAAAAACAACGTGGAAAATATAATATCGGTTTATTTTTCCTCCTCTGCGCAATACTGAAATGTCAGTTCCATTATTTTAAGTTGTAATTCCTGGCGTTTTCGAATAGGAAGCTTTCTCGCCTCTTCAGCCATGCTTTGATAAAACATTGCGACAGCATCAGATTGCGCTGTAAACAGAATGCATCGGTGTTGCAGGTTAACACAAGAAGGACATATCATTACCACAAAGATATATGTTAAGTTTTGTACCTTTGTTCATAGCGACCACTAGAGCAGGAGTACAGGATTCCTCATTTTCATTAGCATCAATTTCACACGAATTTCTCTTTCGTTTTCTCGGCAAAGCTGCGAATGTAAAAAATACACTTTTCAGTAAAAGCTTTAACTTTGCAGAAGCCCAATGCTTACAGTGTTCACATGTAATGAGACACGCATTTTCTGCGCATAGCAAACTTTCTAATCCACACCTTGTGTAGTGCATAATCGACCAAGAGAAGGGCTGTTTTCACCATTAAGACGCGAAAAAGATGTTGGAAAAGATGTTGAAACAGAAGGAGAGGATGTGGGATTTTCTTCAATTTTCGCGACTTTTTCGTTGCCTTGATCGCACGATATAAAGCTATTATCCTGCGACATAGCTGGACTGCATTCAATGTCATCATCATTTCTGTCGTTGTATTCGACGGCTGACATGGTGGATTGGGCCATTTCCAAACTGGTACTTGTTCTGTAAAATGATGGTTCGTGGGGAAAACAAAGTAACTGATGCAAAGTAAACATATATCACACGATAGGCAAAAAAAACTGTAACAGAAGCCGAACTCACAATCTTGGCTGGCAGAATGGCTCAACGAAGGTCATTGCCTGATATAAACACCATGGTTTGACTTGCGAAGGTGCAGCACCAGGCCGACAGTTGCTCAACTTTTCTCTTTCCCTTCTGAACTTTTCCTTCAGTCGCTTCCACGCAACTTTGCATAACTCCTCTTCATAGAATATTTACAAACAAGCAGTGGCGTAATAAGATCAGTGTGGGCCAAGTGGCAGACCTTACTTGGCAACAAAACCTGATTCATACACATTTGTTATTTTTTACATATTTTAATGTCGCCCACTATCATAGTCATCACTGGTAAAGCGATGTTAATCATAACAAGTGTCTACCTCTTAGCATTTTTACAAGTTAAAATATGTCACGTAGCATGTGCAAATATTCTTGTCTGGGTTTCATTTAGTCCAAAGCTTACCTTTGTTAGGACATCCACAGTTGATAGCCACTTGTGCCCATGCTTTGATTCGTGCTTGCTTTATGTGGTAAGTTCCCCTTGATGGGTCATACAAACATGGAAACTTGATTACTTCCAAAATCAATTTTTCCTTGCTCTCATCAGAGATGAATGGTAAGTTAACATCAACCATTTCCTTTTAACATTAAAACTATATTGAAAATATGCCGATTCAGAACAAACCTAAACAATAAACAACAATGTCGTTTAGATCCTAATTTTGCCATGTACTCGACCATTCTTAGTTTAACCATTTACCAAGTTGCCTAAACTTTGCCAAAATGTTGTGCAGCACAATTAAGTTTTTTAGTAAAATTTAGCTTAAAATCTTGGGTAGTTTTGAAAATATGATGCTTTAAATTTCTAGGTATTTCTCACCTGATTTGTTCTCATTGATTTTGCAACATTCTCAAGAATGCATATGCATCAATTTTTTCGAAAAGTGGTAAAAAGCTGGTTTTTGTTTTAACCTTAATGTTTGATCTGTTACATAAATTCATTGTCAAATAAAACTTTTCCTTGTGGTGGATTAATGAAGACCCATACATATGAATGCCCGCACAAATTTTTCAGGGGGTCAGCATCGACATTTTGCTTGTCTTTTTCAGGTTTCAATGCAAATGAACATTCACAAAACGCTTTAAAAGTTCGTAGTCCCAATCTCCAGAGGGCAAATGGCCGTTTTGCCCCCTGCGGACGCTTATGCCCATACAGTGTGTTGCTTTGAAAATCGTGCAAAGCCACTAAAACTAAGTATCAAAAGGCCGAATAAATTTTAAGAGCATTGTATTTTCAAAGTTTCGACCTGAAATTTTTTGTGCGCGACTTTTCATAAAAGTATTTATCTGCCTTGTGGTTTAAAGATGCCTTTGACTTGAAAAAGTCATTTTGGATGCTCTGCATTTATGAGCACCAGCGATGATTGCATTTAAGAATGATTCTGAAATGTTATCCATTCAATCAGTAGTGAATAAAAAGCGTCATAACGAAAGATTTCGTAAATCCCTGATAGAAACTGTTGTTGCATCATCGCAGCACATTCTAAGTGCCGTGATACTGTACAGTACACCAGCGGTTCCCAAAGTATGGGTCGCGAAGGGTCGAAAAATGGGTCGCGCTAAGCTAAGGTAATTCCAATCTGTCAAAACGAACTTCTTCCTTTTCATGTTTCAAGTTCTTTCAATTCCGTCATAGATTAATTATTGCATCATACGCATTTCATTTTGCTTCGTCTTAACTGGATTATTGCATCATAAGTAGCTTTCCGAGAGTTTTAATGGTAGCGCAGGTATTTAGCCATAACTAGCCAACTATAGCTGCTAAGTTAAGATTCGTTGATTACGGAAGTATTTTGGAGCTGAATACTTCAGTAAATAGGTCAGTGGAATATCAGGGTTGATAGTATGAAAGTTTAGCTACGTTGTAGTAGATAGAGTAATTTGAAACATTTTCGCTTCCTAAGCACGTAAAATACATTTTTGTCGATGTTTTAGGCTTGGGTCGTGAGGTGTTCATTAAATTCAGATTTTGGTCGCGCTTAAAAAAGTTTGGGAACCACTGCTGTACACAGTACACACACGAAAAAGTACAGTATGTGTACTGGATCACACTGATCACTAATTTTGCCATTACGTTTTCATTTGTGCTAATGTTCACTGAAAATAGGTTTCCTTTTTGCATGACGGCTCTTTGTATTGTTTCTGTCAGCAGAGTCACATGAAACAATGAATTAATCAATCAATCAAATTTATCGCTACGCGACAACTGAGTTGGCAATTTTCTCCCTAAGGAATTACTTAGAAACTATTCTTTTGATTTTTGTCAACTGTCATAAGCTTAGCTTAGGTAATTATTTATTAGGTGTGGAAGAACAAAAATTAGCCTAACTAACTTTGCCATACTGAAAACCTTCGCATATCACACACCTAAACCACATTTCACAAGGGTTACTGGGATGAGCTGTAGCAATTTACAGCCGCGGTTAGAAACGTTGCATACAAGCAACGATTTAGCAGTTATCGCATTATAACAGCCATTTTTCCTGATTTACAGAGGCGTGTTGTTAGACAAATAGCCTACTTGTGTCAGCTGGTGCCACGCTTGAATTTGAAAGCTATACGATACGTCACGAAACTCGAAGTACTCTACTAAAAACAGTATATTCTTGAAGTTCAAAACGTTTTTTGCACTACTAACCTAATAAAATCACTATGCAATGGCATTAAACTAAGTTTATGAACTCTGTCAACGCTCAAAATTACATTACAGTCGACCTCGCGCACAGGGCAGGACGCAGCAGGCGTACATGCCGTGCGAAACGCTACGAGACGTAGCTATTTTCAGTCGCTGACAAAAGCTGCCGCGCCGAGCCATTCAGCCGCACGATCACGTGACACAATAAAACAAAGAAAGGATTGCGGTCGACAACTCCTTCCTCGTCACCAGCGCAGTGAGTGCAGCCGGACCTTCAGCGCGTTACAGCGACGCTGACTCAGTGGCTCAGAGACGGGCTGACGGCTTGTGGGCCTGTGGCGACATGTTCGTGCGTGATGTGCGTCATGAAAAGCGCGAAGTCAATCGTAAGTTTGGAAGGACTTTTTTCCGAAATGAAAGTACAACAGCAGTAATTTTCATCTGAATACCGGCACCGGGCTTCCCAACTCATTTTCGTCCGTGGACCACCATGCCTTTTCAGATAACTTTGTGGACCCCAGTAGATAACCAAAAAATTAATCAGACACAAAAATCAATTTACACATTGCATTTAAGTTGATGCAAATGGCAAAACTCGTCTGATTGCATAAATCATGTGGACCCCTTCAATAGGTCACCATGGGCCCTAAGGGGTCCATGGACCCCCAGTTGAGAAGCTCTGATCTGAATAAACGTAAAAAAGCCCGTCTAGGTTTGTTACGAATGTGCACAGACAATGGAAAAAAACTTTGTGAGCTTCACTTTTACTCAAGCAACGCACAGAGCAGTTACGAGCATTGCACAGATCACAGTATATTCTCCACAACGTCCAAATGTTTTGAACATAAGAAGTGAGATTTTAAGCATAAGATCAGCTTTACTGTTTCATTTAGTGCTGAGTTTTTTAGTGAGTCTTTTATATTTTATTTACATGTTTGTCTCAGACGCAGGGTCCATATCAGTGGGATATCACATTTACTAAAAGAACACCAGTGTTCAGAAATGCTTATACACAACGCTTCGCAGGCAAAGAGTTAGTTGGTACATGCATGGACGTAATTTTGTTGTAAAATGTGGAGGGTAACTTTGGGTGAAACCAACATAGTCACCGGGTCGATTCAGAAGTGAAACTTTGCAAATACAGGTGCCCAATCTTGTTTTTTATTGGTGTTTTGAAAGCAACACTAATCACGCTTTGCTTTATCCTTACAGACGAGCTACAAATTAATATACTTAAATTCAGTGGCGTACAAGGCGGGGGGGGGGGCGGCCGCCCCCCCGGGCTTGAAAAATTCAGGTCAAACTTTGCTCAAAGATCCTGAGGGATAAAAAATATTTCAATACAGTGAAACATTTCAGGGCAAGCGCAGGTTGTTCAAAATTCTGAATGATAAAACCTACATATTCAATACAGTGAATTCAGGGCACACTGTGTTTTTCAGGGCAAGCACAAGTTGCTGAAAAATCCTGAATATAAAAACTATATTCAATGCAGTGAAAATTTTCAGCGAAAACTCTGTTTTCAGGGCAAGCGCAAGTTCCTCAAAAACCCTGAAAGATAAAAAATATTTCAATGCAGTGAAAATTTTCAGGGCAAACTCTGTTTTTCAGGACAAGCGCAAGTTGTTCAAAATTATGAATGATTAAAAATATATATACAATACAGTGAATTCAGGGCACACTCTGTTTTTCAGGGCAAGCACAAGTTTCTCAAAAGTCCTGAAAGATACAAAATATTTCAACACAGCGAAAAGTTTCAGGGCAACTCTGTTTTTCAGGGCGAGAAAGTTGTTCAAAAGTCTAAATTATACAAAAATCAGTGACGGGCCGTCAGGGGAGGCTAGGAAGGGAGTTCCTCCCCTTCCATAATCATGACATGTGCAAAACGAATTAGGGATCCATAATAACAAATTGAATAAACATTTGTCCTTTCATGTTGAAAAGGTACAATTATTGCATGATTTTATTCATTTTCATAGTCAATACATCTGAATTTGCGTATTTCATCTTCAAGTCAGGGGAAAGTCACGAAGGGAGGCAGCGTCTGCTTGTGCCTCCTCTCACCGGGTGGCTTTCGCATTGAGCAGTTTGTCACAAACTATGGTGGTGAGCGCTTGCCGTGCAATTACCTTTTTGTCAGCTCTGTAACCTTCATGCCAGTAACAGTGTAATGTTTGTATACACTTTTAATGTATGTACTCCTTCTACTATATGCTCTCGCATTCCATAGACTGGCACTTACTTGACGTTGTGCATACTATACTGAATATGCAGCGTTATGCCACATCAGTAGCTGGTCAGACATGCAGCTTCAGTGGTAAGGCGGTGAAGGGAGGCAGCCAATATCTCTGCCTCAATGAAAACGTTTCATTGTTACGACATAGTTAGGCAATTCTATCCTACTGATATGGCATCACTGGCGTGACCGACAAGTCGCGTTGGGAAAACTTGCTATGAAAATGTGTGGACTACAACAGGTTTTTGTGACATGAAAAATCTACCAAGAAGCCTCAGCAGACATACCAGGTCAAAAGATAACATTTAAAACCAAAATTGCTTTAAAAACGTTTGGAAGCGCAATAATATACTTTGACTTTGAACGAACAGCGGAGACTAATATCAGCGTTCGCAATGCTAAGGTAAGGGTAAACCGAGAGATTTTGTAAGACCTCATTAATGTAAATTGCTTCCCAGCCAAACAGCAATTAGTATTTTCTAGTAACGATGAGAGTTCGATTTCCTCTAATCGTGGCAACTATGTAGAACTTTTACATACTCTTGCTGCGAAAGATGAAAGATTAGCTAGAAATTTAGAGACAACTACTGCGTTTTTTGGCTTCTCAAACATAATTCAGAACGATTTAATTGCAGCAATAGGTGATGTGGTTAGATATGATATGAAAGAGATAAGTGCAGGCCCATTTGTTGCTGCAGAAGTAGACGAGTCAACGGATGTCACAAACAAAGCTCAGATCTCTGTCATTATGTGGCTAAAAGCGCGGTGGATTGTGAAGTGAAGGAAGCGTTTTTGGGATTTGATGATGTGAGTAATGACAGACGAGCCGCTGCTATATTTTTTTAGTTGTCCTTCCTGTTTCCATTTATTCATGTTTGCTTATTTTACATGGCGAACAGCCAGTACAGTACTATTTAGTCAGTTTGTGAAGTAAATTGATTCGTGTTGTTTCGCACCAGTGCGCGGCGTTAACCTGCCGCGCTGTGTGCAGACGTGTTGACATAGTTGCTTCATTCAAGCTTCCAAGTGTGGATGTGCGTTTGGGGGGCGAATGAAGCACCCGGGGATGCTGTCCTTGTGAGGATGTCATCGTTTAGTAACAAAAGGGTGAACCCTTAAGATATGCCTACGGATGAACATAGTCGTACAAATGTGCTCCGTGTTGCTTCTGATTGCTTGTTGTGGCCGCATCGTAACCTTGTAGTGAGTCGGGCGCTTTTTGTGCTTCGCATCGAACGCGTTTTGTTCTCCCTTCGCCAGTGCGTTGAACCTCCGGTTCGATTTAATTTTAGGTGGGGGAGGATGAAGTGAATTGGTGCGTGTTGTTGCGCACTAGTGATCTGCAGCACTGCGCGCAGTCGTTCTTTTACTTTGCATATTTCATTGAAGTTCTCTCCAGCTGCCGATCATACTGATGGTCTGCATTCTCGATTGGATCACTGTATGCATTCTGAACGTACGCATAAGTTGTAAGACTCTTTCAACTTTTCAGTAAAGCCGTTAAACAAGCAGGTGCCAAGCCGCTTCAGTTTGGTCCTCCTATATGTTATTTTTTTCAAATCTAGAATCGCCATTGTACCTATATGTGTGTAACAAATTATGATATGGGGTAGAAACAGTCCCGTCGCCACGGGGGGGCTTTTGGGGGCTAAGCCCCCCCAAACAAACTCCAAGCCCCCCAAATTGAAACATGAAACACTATAAATCAGGTGAGTTTTTGTCAATTTTTAGAATATCAATCCCCCCCGCATAAAGCCAAAGCCTCCCCACAGAAACGCAAAGCCCCCCTATTGAAAACTTTCTGGCGACGATTCTGGGTAGAAAGCATAAGCAATAGCCATGCTGCAAGCAGCCAGTTGAGTGGTGAATTTATGCTACTCCATTCTATTCATATACTCGCAAATTTGGCTTTGAAAGAGAGAGTGCCTCACCAGTCACGAACCTCGCCGCACGTCACTGTAAAAAGTATATATTCAATACAGCGAATTCAGGGGACTCTCTGTTTTTCAGGGCAAGCGCAAGTTGCTTAAAAATCCTGAATGCAAAAAGTATATTGAATACAGTGAAAAATTTCAGGGCAAACTCTGTTTTTCAGGGTAAGCGCAGAGTTGCTCAAAAATCTTGAATGGTAAGAAATACATTCAATACAGTGAAAAGTTTGAGGGAAAACTCTGTTTTTCAAGGCAAGCGCAAGTTGCTCAAAAATCCTGAACAGTGAAAGTATTTTCAATACAGTATATTCAGTGTATATTCACTTGGGGTGATCCGTGTAATTTGGGCTAGTGTAGTGTCTAATCCGGACTAAAGTCGTGACGGTTTACAATGACTTTGATCAGAACCAAGTCCTCGTTTTTTTTAATGCCAGGTTTTTCGTGCTTTTTTTAGAACTCTTCTGTGATCTGTTGCAGCATTGATCTTAACATGAAATTTTAGCTGACTGGCTGAGGCAGGGAAATTTTGAAGTTAGTTTCGTGAATGCAGTGTGTAATTTGGACCAACCCTGGTGGTGGTTTGTGTAATATGGACCGGTGTTACAAATGACAATACTTGTATAAAGTGCTTGGAAAGTGTTTTATAGGCTACATTTATAGGAATATCGTACAGTACTGTACATGGTACAATCACAGTATACGAATATGATACAATATGTATGGGCACACTGGCATATGCATTTTGACCGCGTGTTTCATTTCCCGAGGTGCAATCTTTAGTAGCAGCGGGACGCACGGACGTGGAGACTGCTTGGCCCCTTTTAGTGCGCCGTGCGCGTCTTTAAGTGCCTTGCTCAAGCGCACAGCAACGATAACACAGGCATGTGCAGGGAGTCAGACCCTTCGATCCGGAACCGTCGCTTTTAACCTTAGCGTTGCGCCATTGATGTCGCGTATATATTTGCATTAGTAAAGGCGATTACCGTAAAGTTTCTTGTCTGGGAGAACACAACATGCAAGGAACATCACCCCAGTGAGTTAACAAGCAAGGTAACTACATAATTTGCCTGTAAGAGCACCTCTAGGGGATTGCATAAAGAACTTTATTGCCGAAATGACGTTACAAACGAATTGAAATGCGTGTAAAAGATGCCATCGGGACCGAACAAAATGTAACGTTATCGGCGAATTGACGTTACAGACGAAGCCGTTATAAACGGATTCAACTGCATAGAACAAATTTACAAGAGGTTTCGGGCCCCATTCCAAATAAACTAAAAAAGTTATTTTCAGGGCAAATTTTTTCCGCCCCCCCAGTAAAATGCCTTCCCGTAAATTCGTTACTGGGCACGGTACTATAGTTCAGCACAATGGTCAGTATTCCAAACTTGACAAACATACAGTGTGACCTCATATAACGGCATCTGCTGTTACAAGTAAAAATCACGAACTTGGCAATAAGTAATGTCAGCATTCAAGATCAGCCAACAATTTAATACTGATAGGCTATTAATTGACACTTCTGTTAATCAAAAGAATAGCTTGTTTGCACACGTATCAAATAATAATTCTGCTAGGCTTCACGAACAGCAAAACTGCCCATTCTAAAACTAAGTCTCCACAATAGTGCTGCTTTTTGTCTTCGGCAAAAACTTCGCAGAGATTTGCCTGAAAATGTAACTTTGTAACATTATAAACTTGCGTCTTCAAATTTTACGCTGTTTGTTTTTCGAATACGTGACAGCCAACGTTACAGCAAAGCCAATTACATTTCTGTACGAAACATCATGGCTGTATTGTGGTCTCTCACACGTGCAGCTGTTCAACTCCCATTGTTTCAAGACAATGGTATTTCTTACTGTATACCACAAAAGGTAAAATGTCGGACAGATGCATTTAACAATCTTTTGCGGTCTCTAAAAATCATTTTATCGAAGCTAAAACATGTAAAAATATCAGAATCAGTGATACCACAATAAACTCTGTTTCAACATCAACTTGGCTATGTGTAACATCTACCATAAAATACAGTAGTGTAACTGACGAGGGGGCAGGGCCAGGGGGCGAGCCTCCTCCACTGGCAAGCGAAATTAAAAACTGGGCCTCTTTTAGCTGACATTTTGATATATGTTATTCTTTTGGTTTTCAGTAGGTTGTTATTTTTTGCGTTTTTCGGATGTTATCGTTTTTTTTTAGCCAGTACAGACATCCACGACTTTCGGATTCACTGTCATATCCTAACTTTCTTTCTGAGTGTTGGCGAGCCCTCTCTACGGTAACCAGTGGACCCCCTTCAGCTAAGTTTTGCACTCCTGGCTCAATCCTCTACTTACACCACTGATGAAGAACTCTTCACAAAATCACTTTTATTTTTGCAACCTCTCCAAATACAAAGCATAAAGAAAAAAATATTGAGGGACATGGCATACAATATCCCCACTCTATAAAAAAGGTGAGGAGACACGTTTTCCGTGTCCTCCACCTACACCCAATTGCGCCCATGGATACATGTACAGTAGTCGATATTGAAGAGGGTTGAACACTGAAACAAAAAATGTCGAAACTTCTGTGCCCAAATGTTTTGAGATTTTGCCCAAATTTTCGATATATCAAAACTTCTGTGAGCTCTCTTGCACCCCCTGCACCCCCAGCTCCTACACCACTGGAAGGGATGCTTGGAAGGAAAGACGATACGAGGCATGCTAACGATGATGCGGTGGGAATTAAAAATTATGTCTTGATGTATCTGTTTAAAAGTACAAGTTGCAGGCTACCTAGTAATGATATCGAAACTCCGAGGTACCCAGGTCAATCAGCCACAATGTTAGACCCTTTTAACTATTCTGACGACTTCAGCACATTGTAAGGTCTGAATCAAGTTAGGGCAAAAGACACATCAGCAATTGCGGTTCTAAAAATCAAAATTAGGAAACCCATCTGTTTTCATTGCTGAAGTAATAAAGCAGGCAATGCCGGCCAAGGGAACACAATGAACCAACCGATATTTTTCAAATTATGATCGACGCTGCAGGAGCTATAATGCCAATGGGATTCTCAATTGATGCAGACGATCTGAAAACACTTGTCATTTAATGGTAGACTTCAACTTTGGCAAAATGGTTGTAGGTCGACTTGCAGAACACGCCCTGTGTTTAAACAGCTCTTACTAATTTTTGAGTTACTGAATGTAAGTAGTAGGAGCAGGGGTGTAGTGGGTGGGAACGCGTGGGAAACGGCATTCTCACACCTTTTTGCACTGGGTAACGTTACTTGAATATGTGGATCCAAACGATTACACAAAAACATGACTGCGATCTCACAGATGTGCTAGGGACACGCAGATTCGCACCGCTAGTCAAACGTCTACAGTGAAACAGGAAGATCCAGTGTGGAAATTCTTGTAGGCGAATGCTCTTTTTATTCGAACTATTTGGTGCTGTCTTCCTTTTTTTGGTGTGGGAACGGCGTTCCCACACCTCTTTTTTATCACTACAACCCTGAGTAGGAGGGAAACACTTCTCAGAAGAAAATGTCAAACAGCTACTCCAAATTACAATGCGGGCCAAAGAGAGCAAGAAGCCAATTGATATTTTTCAAATTACTGCCCTATTGACGCTGCATAATGCCATAGAAGGTTTCCGATTGATGTAGAGACGATCGAAAATTTCGTTTTTTTAGTGGCAGTTACAAATCTGCAATGGATGTACTGGTCGGTTTATGGAAAACCTGATCAAATATATGAGCAGGGGCGTGCAGGGCTCTGGTGATAACCTATGCCAACTGCTTGATTTTATGCCCCTTCCAAATTTTAGTTTGTATTGAGGAATGTGAGAAATGCGGGCATTTGAAAAAAGTAAAAACTAGTTTTGACAAAAAACAAGTTTCGAAAATTTAAAGTATACGTATTTCAAAAGTATTTTTGTTTTCAATGTGCTAGTCTTATTTAATCATTTGTTTTATTCTGTGCATTGAGAAACTAGATATTACATTTGCATTTATGCATGCAAATAAGGATCAGATGAGTCCACAAAAAAAGCATTTGTGGGGCAAGATAGGAGATAGAGTTGTCTATTTTTTCTAAATCGTGCAGTTTGATGCATTGCTGCCCTTTATGTTTTTCTGAACCAAAGATAGCATTCAGTAAAAACAGATGAAGTAACTCGTTATTCAACTAGAACATACGAACAATATTAGTTCTCTTTCTGAAATGAGTTTTCCTATCAAAAAATACTTGCATCACCTCATTCTTTACAGCGACTGACATTAATGCTCTTGCAATCCTGAATAACAATTGAAAGCGAAGAATCTATCGCCAAATCATCACGCATGATATTACCCTGTAACGATTCACACTGCCACTAAAAATGAATCTAACATACAAGACACCATCGTAGCATGAAGCGTTCTTTACTGATCAGTGATCAACCCAACTTTGAGCAAAACAAGCAAGTTTCAGAGGTCTCGGTTTTTGTTCACATTACTGTCCGCTGTTTTGATTGTGACGTTTGTAGTGAAATGATAATAAATTTACGAATGATGAAAACAATGCAATTAATACTTTTCAACGATATGACGCTGCCATACTCACGCATCCCAGTTTATCAACGCAGGTGCTCTAGCTAGTGTGAATCTAAAGATATTTCGAAGTCTACAAGATGCAGTTTAACAATAGGCCAGCAGGAATCTGCCAGTGCTTCACAGGCCCGAAACCAGCTTGGGACATTAAGGGGGGTGAAATTTTCTGAGAGGGGCGCAAATTTTTTAAACTATGTCCAATTGTTTCAAAGTATGCCCAACACATTTCCAGTTGGGGCGCAAAATTTTTCAAGGGGGACTCGCCCCCTTAATCACCTGCCTGGTGCTTCACCTCTTTCGCGTCCCTTAACATACATCTGCATGCCCCTCTCAAGTTTCCATCAGATCCATGCAGCATGTGTTGGAAGCCTTACAATACGAAGAAGCATCAAGTTACAGCATTTGAACAATATTTTTTTCACCCTTTGTATCAGGCTCGTAGCCAGGTATTAAGGTTTGCTGGGCACTGCCCCCGAATGCTCCCCATGGATCCGGGCCTACTTTGGATGACCCTGGCCGTCGCCTCGTTCACCCCCCCTGAACTGTATGTGAGGCTCATTTTCTGAAACCGAATTCCTCAAAAAAAACTAACAAAGTGATCAGAAATATAAACGTGTTTTAACTACATGGAACGGCCATATCAAAAATTTGAACTCGTGGGGTCTATTGTCCAACTTGCAGCGTCTGTAGCAACCTCTCAAACAGCTTGGCTCTGAACCAACCCCAAGCCTTACCTGGCATATGTGCCGATGGCATCAATACCGAAGAGCAGGAATTCTATGATTTCGTCGACTAGCTTCTACACGTGCAAACAACTAAAGACATCAATCGCTTGTTCATAAAACCAACAGGTTTATTGCTTCTACAATGAGCATATAAAAGGCAGACAGAGGCAGGTAACACCACAGAAAACGCGGTAGTTGCGACAGCGCGACCAGTAAGCAGCTACCGGGTTTTCAAAATACAAAACGAGCAAACAGCATTGGCTGCCGCGAACACGTGCTTCGCTCACGATGAGAACATCACATCAAATGTACGATCTTTCCGGGGTTGTACAGCGCTCCTGTGTACAGCTCAAGCTTAATCGCTTGTGCGGAGACGTTCAAACTGAGAGGCGCGGCGTTTGAACACGAGACCCGCACGTTTTCTTGCATCACTAAAGAAAACGAGTTACCTAGCAACACGTACAGAAAATGAAGCAATAACCAAAATAATAGCGTCCGCTTGCGTCATCTGCCGTTGCGCACGAAGACGTGCGAGGAAGTGGTGCTAGTCACCAGGATATTTTACGACTGGCCAAAAAAGCATAGTTCCGCTACAGACACGCATGTCCTTCACCAGGGACGCCAGAGCAGCGGTAGGGGAGGGAAAGAGTTCAGGGCAATGGAAATTTATAAGAAACAAAAAAATCCCACTTATGTTTGTTTCTGTTTATCAACAAGGTTGACCTCAAAAACAATAACAGAAATTATTCTGAATTTTCGGGGTGCACGAATAGCTAATAAATTTGTTTCAAGTCGATCTTCATAAAACATAAACCATGAAATGGTTTATCAAGACCTACGATATTGTTATGAAAAGGCATCTTCACCCCCGTTGTCCCCCTTTTCAAAGGTCAGGGGGACAATGCGCTTGTCATGCCCCCGTTCTCTGGCGTCCCTGGTCTCCAATGGAGTACGGTCTGTAGAAAACCACAGCGCATCAGCAAAAAAACGCGTCGCTTTTAATTTCAGCCGAGCAGCCTGTCATCGCTGGGGAGGAGACGAGAACTGATCGCAGACACTTGTGCGGCGAAGCGTTAAAGGATATCGAAGAAAACGACCGGTGGGAAGCGCGCGAACATGAGTTTGCACGGTGACAGATACACGTTGCGATCCCATGCGTGAAAGTTCATTGAGCAACAAGCGGTTGCCACGGTGACGATCGTCGTCTTTGATTGGTGCGCGTCAGTGCAACAACAATATAGATAAGAGAACAGAAAAATCCATTTTTTTGTCGCATGACGAACAGAGTTGAAGTCATTGCATCAACAAATGCGAAGGTTTGTTTTGGGGCATCTAACGTTTGAGCAGTTTTATTATAGATGACACTCTGGCGCCCCCTGAACGCTGCGCTCGCCGTCTGCGTTCCACATGACCGCTACTTGTTACGTCACTAGCTGCTGAAAAAACGGCTTCGGTTTGCGAAAAGATCACAGATTAAAAGAAAAATGAGAGAATCAGCAAAAAATCGGAGATTAGCAGAGTTTTTGACGCAACGTGGAAGCTCATCTTTTCAGTGACGTGAAATAAACTCAGAGCAGACCTAGTGGCGGTGCAGCTGAAACAACAGTAACGAGTTGACAACAAGACGAGATGTTAAACTACGTTCAAAGCTCGGTATCTGACCTTGATCCAGGATTCCTACGCAATTTTGAATATAAATTTCCAGACTTTTCCAGACATTTTCCGAACTTTCTGAATGATAACGTTTCCGAACGACCTACCCAGGTCAAATACAGGCACTATAATATCTAACACTATATAAGTGAAATTATATCAATCTTGAAGAAAATATTATGAAAATGTATGTCTGAAGATCAAATCTAAAAAACTATTTTCTTTTTCCATACTAACAGACCAAAAATTTATTTTCCCGGCTGCGCAGGGACCCTGACTTGATCAACCTCAGCACAATACACGAAAGAAGCAGCCACTTAAGGAAAGTTCATTTCAGTAACGAAATACACGCAACTGACAGAAACAGTTTGAATGATGCTTTCGTACGTTTTTCTAATATCAAGCGTAGTCTTAGAAACTTCGGTAATACGAGTAAACCTCCACCAAGCGGACATGTTCTTAAGACATGTGAGCTAAAAGATTTTATTACAAATAGTTCTCTTTTACCCTTAAATACAAACAGCCAAATTCTCGTAAGATTAAAAAACAACTTTTAACTTTTAGAACCATTCATTCTGTTTACCACCAGTTACAAGCTGTTTGAGATTCCTTTCCGCATTTCTTCACCAACATGATTGCATGGAAAATATTAAAGCAGCTTTGAATTAAAAAATCGGCCAATCCGATTCACGCATTTAAAAAAATGCGTCGCCTGCCAGGAATTATGCATGACCCGTGCGAAGATTTTGTATAACAAGGATTAGCGAGTCGGTGGATCACTCAACTCACACGTTATTTAAACACACGATGCAGCACAGATGACTTACGCCAGCAGCACAACTGCACATACAAGCTGCGTAAACGACACTACAGCAGCTTACCAGTTATAGACGAGCAGCAGAGCTTTTAGTACTGCAGTATACAACCCATCAACCAGTACGCAAGCAACTCGCGAAAGAAACACTTGTCTCCCTTTTGGGATTTTTCGTTGCTAGTTCGACGTTCACGACAGCATTATTTAATAACGAGGCCAATCGTCCAAAAGAATCACTTGACGACGCTTAGAAATGTTCACTTGACACTCATATGATTCAATTCAAGTACACAGCGCACGTTCGACAGGATGTAGGTAGAGGATCGGTGCCAAGACGGCCTGATCATCTCGCTGCGGTTGAATGCGCACGAAGAGCTTTGAGCCAATCAACGCTGATTGTGGTTGAATGGCATGAAGAGCTTTGAGCCAATCAACGCTGTGCTTGTTTTGGAAAGAAAAGTGCAACGGCGTCTAGATGTCGCAGTTGAGCTGCTTTAAAGAAAATGGCGACCGGCTTTTCGGCAGAGACGTGGAAAGCTTCAAAGATTCGCGCAGTGAGCGTTGAGAAATTTCGATACCGAGAAAACACACGATAACGACAATGTTTAGTTCTAGAAAGTTCGAGATAATTGCGTTTTCTTTGTTCACTGAAAACAACTGGGGTTCGAACGATGCAGAATGAAAACCAGCTTTCAAGCAAAAAGTTAAAAACGAACGACCCGCTTCCAGTCAGGCAAGGCTGCCAGGATCATGCCGGAAACTCAACTGTCAGCGTCATTGTCAATTGTGATTTTCGGATTTTTTTTACAATTCAGAAAATAAAACGCGGATGTTAAGGTCAATGAAGCGCGTCCTTAAATTTAAAGGTCAATGAAGCGTGTCCTTAAACGAGTCGAAGAGGAAAATCCAAATTGCAGCATAAGCGCAGGAATAAGTGGCTCGTCCGATCTGCATAAAACACCGCGGCCTGCATTCCAAGCCGGACAGATGTAAGTACGTGTGTGCGAAAAAGTCAGCCGCGCGATTGTTACGCAACTTCCGTCAGCAAACAATCGACATGTTCTGCTTCCACTGTCTATCCTATGCATTTTCAACCAAACAAAAACAGAGAAAGAGATGTGAAAGGAGTAAGCTTCAGTACATGGCGCACATCACACGAGACTGGTGTGCGTCGTCCATTATTTCTCCTGGTCCGGAGGCAAGACAGTTATGTTGAGAGCGAAACCATACCCGAAGTCATAAGGGTGTATCAGATCCGCCCATTTTGTCCCTTAATTGAGCCGTGGCGCAGGCTTTGGCGCCAGCGTTTTACGAATAGATGGTAATGACCTCGCGACCCCCTCCTCGCACCATCAGCACTCGGTCCAAACCTTCTGTCAATACCTCCAAGAATTCAATGTCTGATGAAGGAGCGAGTAAAGGAAGTTTTCAAAACAGTGCTTCATTGCGCAAAATTCGCAGCGAAGCCAACTGTTACACAAATCGTGGCTGAGCGCAGTTAAACTCGCGTTGAATGGGGCGAGACTCGAGTCGAGGGTTAACTCAGGCTTAAACAAACGCACACGAACAATCCTCCCCATCGCCTCACAAGTGAGTAACAGGAATCTCAAATGTAAGCAAAAGACAAGAAACACTATATATTTTCTTCTAATCAACCCAATATCACTATGAGTGCGTTTACACTTTTACAAACCCACACTGTTCCCCGACTTCATGCGAACACTTTCCTCATGTGATGGGCTGGTGTCATGAAGAAAAAGCTAAAAATATGTTTTTTGCTTGCCGCTAACTTCATGATAGATTAACACAATTGTAATGGGGGCAAGACAGACAGCTGGGAAATGGAAAGGCAGAGTTGTGGTATAAACTCGGGTCAGAATCACAAAATTGATGTACCTTCCTGCTATCGAGATGACATAAATGAATTTAAAACCTTTTTTGTGATCATACATGCAGTGCGACAGATTTATTTTACAATTCGCGGCAGGCCGCAGCCTGACTACTGCTTTTTGTTGGAGCAATTGAGGTGAACACTCTTGCCCAAGGAGCGTTGTGGCGAATCACTCAGTGGCCGTGGATCGAACACCCAACCTTCCAATTGAGAGACGGACACCCTGCCACTGAACTATCGCCGCCCAAAATGGACACCCTGCCACTGAACTATCGCCGCCCAAAATCGCCGACACTGGAAAACTGAACTTCTCAACCTTCTGATTATATATAGTAATACAGATATTTTTAAAGGCTGCTAAAAATATGTATGTACACTTTTTTTGGGTTGATCTAAGAAAACTTAGGAATAGAATTACCATACGCGTATCAAACTCTGAGTGGGCAACAGAACTACTTTTACCACAGCGCAATAAAAGCAACTCTTTGCAAAACGGTCGAAAGGATACAATTCGCTTCCCGAGCAGCGTTTTTCCCCTTTGGCAGTCCCGGCAGGTTAAGTATGACCAGCTTGGCGGCGTGCGACTTGTTGACGATGACCTCGTTCAGTTTGACGGCTGTGTGCATTCGTCGCACGTTGGTCGATTCGCTGTAGCGAAGAAATGTTAGTCTTGCAGCAGCAGCGACAATCCAGACAGAGCGCACAATAAAGCATTTTTACACGAACAAATGGAATCAATTCGGATTTTGAAAGCTTTATAACGCAGACTAAACAAAAATCCTTTCTAGAGTGACATGAAATGTACGACAATGGCGCGGGCAAAATATCACCACCGCAGAAACAGGCTTGTTTTCAAATCGCGGGACCTTTTCTTGAATATAGCGAAGATTAAGCATCTGCGTTTTGAAGATCAACTCCATGAGACGCATGGTGTAAGAGTCAAGGCTGAATACCAAAGTTAGCGAATTCAAGCAAGAACAATTGCCAGTTTATTGACAGAAAAGGACCGAGAACGATTGCAGAATATTGACAGCATTCTTGTGTCGAATGCTTTGGTGGAGGGGGGGTTGTGGGACGACATCGACGAATAACCGCGTTACTTGCTTGTCTGGAAAATTTTTACGAAACTGCTCCAATCTCAGCCACAAAACCCGACATCAAAGTTATTCACTCACGGGATGATGTTGAGGAGGTTCCCGAACCCGGCTTTCTTCTTGGAGCCTGGGACGCTTTCATCGCTGCCCTGCGCCCCGTGCGCTTGAAGGTACTTCCCCGGGGTCCATGTCATTTGCACGGCGTCCGAATCGGCCCCATACGTGCCGACGCCCCCACCAAGACGACTTGTGGGGCTTTCGGGTTGGTTGAGACGCAGCCGACCCATGACGCTGGAAAACTGAAAACGCGATCTTGTTCTAAATTAATGTTGAGAAAATATCTTGCGGCAGAATTTGATTTGGTTTTTCATTGAAAACAACGAAAAAAAAAATTTGCTTATCACGCGTTGCACACGAAAAACGCAATGCACGCGTTGTCACGTTTCCACCAAGATCTCGAATATTCGAACAAGCTACTGTTACAAAACAAAGATTTTCAAGTGTTTATGAGTCGCAAAACACATCACAATGATATTGAAACAATTTTTATCCAGACAAAGGAAATCACTAAGTAACCAAAAACAAATTTAAGGAAAGAACCTAAAACAAATTTAAATTTGTAGTTTAACCTTAAACAAATTGAAGAAAAAAATTTGTCGAAAAAAACTATGCATTTTCGAAAAAAAAAAGTAAAAAAACAGAAGCTCGAGCACAAAACGCGTTTGGCTGCAGGCAGGAAAAGAAATGAATATATCAAAATTGATTAATCCTGCTAAAGCTCGTGCCATTAAGTCACGAATATCAACGAGAATAAGAATATTTTATCCTTCTCATTTGCGCATTACTGAAGTGACTCCAAAGAACCACTCAGATTAGTTAGTGCTGGAAAATCGTTATTTTTTACAGTAATTAACAAACTGAATGAAGATCAGACACAGAATCACGAAATAATGAAGGAAACAAAAGAGCCATGCAGTTTTCAGGCCAGCAAATAATCAAAAATAATGCTACACGTAGAACTGCATGCAAACAAACATTGGGCATGGTGAACGTAAGAAGTTCCAGGGCATCAGCCTGTCATGAAATCCCATCTGCGTGCGTGGCATAAAACTAAAGGCTGCCGCATTAAAATTTTTTGGCGATGTTTACAACGAATATAACGTTTACGCAATATTTGTTTAAAGCACAAGGTTTCGAGGAACATCCGGGTCACTTACGCGGCTCAAAATTTACATTTACCGACGTTCTTTTCGCAACATGCAGAACACACAACAACAATGAAGTTGTACAGAAAACAAAAAATGAAAGTGAACGGCAGGGCAAAAGAAATTCCGATGAGTGGATCATGCACGACAGAAGCCGGGTCACGTGACCAGCACTCGATCACGTGACGTCTCGGTACCTCGCTGTCTTCTCGGTTTTCTTCGGCGGGAGCGGGTTTGGAACGACTGGGCGACTGGAACCGCACGCTGCGCGACCGCTCGATTACGTTACCCACCTTGCATTGTTACGTCATAGTTCAGCGACGGTTGAAACAAGCAGAACGCTCACCACAAGCAACAAAACCACAAACGAAATTTTGCAGAAACTTTTTTTCTTAAAATTGCATTGGGTAGCGCAACCTTTCTTGACACGCACTTGAAACTTATCAGCTTGAGCAAAGCTGACGTCACACCAATAAGTGGAGACTGAAGATTCAGACATTTTACTTGGTTGGTTAACAGCGTTTTATACAGTATGACCACAGAGTAAACTTACCTACCCTACTGAACTGTGGGCATAGATCGAAACACACAACATCACAGTTACTTCCGGGTAAGTGACCCCCCAAATGTCAACCGCAAGGGGGTCAATGCGCTGGAGTCCCAAACAAACGCAAGCAGCTGGTTTTGTAACCATACTCTTGACAGCCTAAAATTTTCGTCGAACAATGGATAGAAAGGGCACTCTTACTGCCTCTTGGAATGCGGGTGCGTTTTTTGGCAAAGTGCGTACGACCAGATTGCACACAATCTTTCAATTGTTCCTCAGTTTCTACGTCACAGCGTATGCAGTGACAAAACCATCGAAACTTGGGCTATTGATTCCCGCTACCCACCCTGTGTTAGCAAGCCACAGAAGGAAGTTTTATACGATATGGATACCAACCTCTCTTTCAGATTCTTTCTTCGACAGATTCAAGTGCTGTAATATTTGGGTACGCTGTTCCATCATCAGTGTCCGCTCGTAAGTGTAGGCGGATATATCAGAATTTTGCTGCAACATGAAGTACGCACTAGTAAGGTTCCTCGAATCGTTTGCAATAACAGTGACAAGCGGCCAGAGAAGTCACAAGTTGTCAAAAAGGGCTTTCACAGGAAACTAATGGCGGTACAGACGAGACCAAAAGCAACTATTCTGGTTCAAGGAAAGTGCGATTTGACGACAACGCTTCATTAAAAACAACGATTTTCTACCATTGCAGGTATGTGTGAAAGTCTCAACACCCTCCTCCTACATAAATTGGTTGCCTAGACACCGCTGGAAGCAAACAACAGGGGCTGGATTAATGCGCTTGCTTCGTTTCGTTCAAAAGTAAAGCACAGCAGGATCCCAACCAGTCAGCGAGCACCTGTCCTGCTCTTTCATTGGGCCGCGCTGAAGCATGAACATCAGCAAAAACAGCGTCGACACATGCCACTCACTGACAACCACTGCTGGCTGCTGACGTTCACAGATAACTCACCATTTCAATGACCTCTATCTCCGCATCTATGCGAAGGTGATAAAGGAAGGTGGCCAAGTCCTTCTTCATCTGAATGCTGTTGTCCTCGAGTTGAGCGACTGTGAAAATTCGAGTCTTGCAGTTTTTCCAGACCTGAACAAGAGATGTTACTTACTGATCGTGGCTTGCAGCTTGCTGACTGTTGAACGCATATAGGCGCGACACATCGTTGCAGTACAAGACAATCTGCTCCAAACCCACAATTTTTGTTGGGAGGGCCAACACTGAGACCTTTAGGTGAGCCTGTCCCATGACTTACGAGGCCCCAGGGCTTATAATCGAAAATAAATGAGTGCCCTGCCGTGCATGAAGTCATTGTTATGCATGATGCATGTATTCAGAGTAAAAGCCATGTAAAAAATCCTTGTTTATTGTGAATTGCTGTGGTGATGGTTAAAGCGGAGTGCTGTTTTGACGTCTTGGGCGTTATAGCCCAAGTTCATGGAGACTTCAAAACATAGTTGAAGTTGCAGAGTCGATTACCCACGTTAACCTTGTGCCAACGCCTCCTGCAATAGAATGTCGGAAAGCGAGAGTGCACTTGTTTACCTGCTGTGACATTAAAATAGTGTTTTGTTTGCTTTAAGCGTTTAAGCCTGCCGCTGTCGGACGATGCATTGAATAACGAAATGCAAGAAACTGTGTTGACGATTATCACGACATAACCGTATCACTAGCTCTTTGTTCTTTTGTTATACATGTATGTGTTCAAATTTTATTCGATAAAGAACTGAAAATCTGTGACGCTGTAACTTTTCCCGAGGATGTTTTCTTTTTTCCAAACAAACACATGAAAGGATTTAAGCCGACGTGGTGGTTCACCCGGCGAAGGCAGTGCGCGAGATTCGAACCCACAACCGACCGACCTTGTGCTGTCGCAGGAGGAAGGGTAGCAGCATGAGCATCCCGCCGTCGTGCACCACCCACCAGACGTCGATCGTTCCCTGCTCGATCTTGTCAGAGCGCGTGGGGAAGTTCATGATGTTCTTCGGCACGAGGATCGCGTTGTGGCAAGCGGATGCCGCCCGGATCGCGTCTGCAAAGCACGGAAATTGAGGTTTGTTGGCGAAAGCTCGACACAAAAGACGTCTGTGTCGAGGCGTAAGCTTCAGTCGATGTAGTAAACACGGCGTTGCTAAAAAAAAATTGGTTACATAAACAGAGATACTATGCAGAAAGGGAAGTGGTTTGGTCGACACGGTTGAGCAAAGAGAAGTGGTTCGGTCGACACGGTTGAGCATTGGAAGCTTGAAGCACCTTTGTGGAGTGAATTGGACGCTGGGAAGCTATTTGAAGCTTACCACACAACGTTCAGGTACAAATGCCATGAAATCTACTAAAATGTTTTCAATATTCAGTCTACCACATACAGTTCTACCTTCTTACGGAACTATCGTGAAATGTAAACTAAAACAAGGTAAAAAAGAGCAAATAAAGTTCACACACTTGTCCAAGTTCATTAATCGAACTATCAAATGTTTTCGTTTTCGTTGATCTGATTGGCCGTCAATACGCGCCAACGAATTGTCTTAGTTGCGATTTAAGCATTAAAGAAAGGTCAATTAAAAACACGCGAATATTAAAAAAGAAAACTGCTTGTTCATATTTACCCAAAAAGACTTGATACGATGATGGGTCGGGGTTCTGACGCCAACCGTACGGCCAACCAAGCATGACACTGTTGTGACGTAAGCCGCCCAATCCAGCAGTCTGGATGAGCGATCGAATACCTTGCGAGACGTCCTCGGCCACGAGGACCTGCTGGAAGCCTTTTACTTTGTGAGATTCCATGGCCTTTTTCAGCTCCTGCATAAAACAACAGGTTCGCACAAAAAACGATGAAGAAACTCTCGCGGCTGACGAACAGTCCGCATTGGAGGTTCTTCTCAGAGTCTTCGTGAAAGAAAAAACGAAACAGGAATCGTTCGCACAAAAAATGAAATATTTCAGGGAGAAAAGTAGGTAAGTGCATAACGTAGTGCAGCGATCTCTCCAAACGTTTTTTTTTCTGAGGGTCACATATATTGTTACACAACAGTTCGAGGGCCGGACATGTTAGGTCATATGCTTTTTTCGGGATATGTTACATTCTACCAAATCAACCAACTTTTTGTAAATTTATGATTTTTTCATTATTTACAAAATATCTTTGCAGCCGGATGAAATGGCTTCGCGGGCCGCAGTTTGGAGACTTCGTGCGAATTATCTGGATATCACGTGTTTCTCGGTCTTAGCAGTGGTTGCATTTTTTGTTGCGACTCAAAAAGTAACAACTGACCAAAGCGCTGCATCGCAAGAGCCCGGTGACGACAAGCACACCCCGGTTACAGGTCGGCAACAGCACATCCGGGCAACGCACCTGTTCAGCGGCTGACGCTTCGGGATATTTTTCCAAATAGTTTCCTTTCAACACGGAGCTGACGATGGTGAGACCTTTTCCGGCTTTCAGCTGCTGGGCGAAAGCGAGGACTTGTGGGTAGGTCGGCTGAAGGTTTTCGTTCAACTTCATCAGAACCAACAACTGAGGTCTTGAAATCAAGAAAGCGAAACACGAGTTACTTCTTCAACTCATGCTTATTAACAAGATACGTTGGTCTCCACCAACCAATACCCGGCTCAAACTGGATTTGTTTTGTTTCCGCACATGAGCTTTCACAAATTGAATAAACTTTTGATGGGGTTGATTTCCTGAAACACAGCTCGTTGTTGACAGATAGTGGGTACGTAGCTTCAGGAAAGAGGTATTTTTATCCAAAATTGTGTCATATGAGCGAAGTTCAGAAATGTCCGTAAACTTCAGTATATCGAAATGGTCGCCCAGCTTTAAGAAAACATTCCTAGCCTTTTTCAAACTGACTTTAGGCCTGAAGTCAGTTTGAGAAAGTTTTAGAATTTTTAGAAAAGTTTTGTCAGAGATAAAAACTGAGAGAAGTCTAAAAAAAATGAAGTGCATGATGATTTCAATACTTCGGCTTAATGTCGAAATCTACAGAAAAACTCGCATCGCTTGAGCTGAGAACTGAATGATGAAAGATAAGTGTTGATGGAATAAAAAGAATGGCAGTCTGTGGGTGGAGCTGGCAGATACGAATAGTTCTTACCATGGAAACAAATACGCAAAACGGAAAATCCAACAAACATTTTGATGGCAACTATATCCCCATAAAGGAACCCGTCCATTAACAAAACAACTTGCCATGTCTCCCCCTCGAGCCTAAATCGCAGCATTCCCTGCACCACTCCGACAGGTGCGCGGTCATTGTGTGGGGTCCTACGGCTACGCTCAAATTATCCGAAATATTTCGTGGGGGTGTCACGTCTTATACCTCTTACATCAGGTACGTGGCTGTTCGCACCTAAAACGATCATGAAAATTTTATGCCCAGTAAAATTGTTGCGTCTGAGACATTTTCTTTGAACCCAAGATGAAAAATTCGGGTTCAGAGAAAAAAAATTCTTATTTACACCGAATCGCGGGCTGGTCATTTTTGAAGCTATGCCATGTCACGTTGGGTACGTGTGCGCTCTGCTATGAACAGAAGAGATCTTGTGAAGAAAGTGATTTTGGTAAAACAGCGAAGTCTCCGGCGAATTTAGCTGAAGAGCTGCAAAAAGCCAGAACTCCGCCTCGCGCGGGAAAAGATACGCAGATCTGTTCTTGGCAGTTTTTCCAAAAACTGAGATAAGTTTCATAAAAAATACGCGAATTGAAAGTATTCATGGAAGCAAACAAAGCAGTAATTAATCTGAGCATCAAACACACCGGGGGCTTTGTTTCTTTCTTGAAGATTTCTGCATAGTAATAATTCAAACATTCGAATTAAACCTTTGTTTACAGACAATGAAGGCATAGGTGGAAGTAACTTTGATGTTTGTGAACATATTGAAATGTAGATAACTGTTCTCAAGTTCTGAATGAATCGTTATGCGATGCTGACAAACTTCCCGGTGTGTTCCACCGGAAATTGCACGCTTGGACTATGAACATTGTCGCTGGCGTTGCTTCAACGTCAGCGATGATGTCACAGGTCACTCGCCAACACAGATCGGCGGTACACTGCTTTATTATGTAAAAACGGATCAACATAACGAAGCGGGTTCTTGATGGCTTCTCCATCAACGTCACAGCAAAACTACTCCTAATTTAGAGAAGCTAAAGTTTGTTTACGAATTTTTTCAGCAATTAAAAATTGAGGGAACTGCAGAAAAAACTGCGCTCATTACCATGGTAATTACCATTAATGGTAATTACCATTACCATGGTAATGAGCACAGATTTAGATAAAACGGTACACAAAATAAGAAATAAAACTGCATAACAATTGAAAGATTTTAACCATGTTTTCAAACAACACCTGAACAAATAAATTTTCATTCTTCGCAGCGCGATTCCAAACATTCCGTGAATAGTGATCACAAGCGAAGAAAGATGCAGAAATGACTTATATTCTACAAACCGCGAAGCGCGAAATTTCTCGCCGATGTCCATGATCAACACGAGCAACGAAATAGCGTTCGGTTTAAGGTTTGGGACAGCTTGTGCGTGCCATAATAGCACGTTGTAGCCGCCACGACAGAAAGTGGATTACTCCATACTCCGTGCAAAGTGCGCAATACATCAGTGCAAGTTCCGTGCCGTCCTAAACGCGCCATCACGGTTTCTGGCCACTGTCGTGCAGACACAACATCAAGATCAAGAAAAATCTCACGAAAAGTAACTTTCGTATTTAGCAGCACTGGGATTGAGTATCGCATTAGGGGAATTCTAACCACAACAGTACGAAATTTAAGCATATCAACGGGTAAAATCTGTTACCTCCAGTTCTTCGTGTGCGGAGGCCTGTCTTCAAGTCTAAGCAGGGCGTATCTCGCCGTGGTCAGTTGCAAGCCACGCAAACCATCCCCCCACTCCTTCTCGGCTCTGTTGACGAAATTGAACAAAGTAGTCACCTCATCAGCCTCGAATTCATAACAGAGCTAGGATCAGCTGGGTTCATCGAAGTTCAAAGGCATTTAAATGGCAATCTGGTGCCAGACGCAATATTATAATCGCTCAATCAGAACACACTTTCGTGTCCAATTCATCGCACGTTTGTTATTGTGATATCATAGTGACACGTTATTGCGACATCGTAATAACTCGCAATGTCGTAATCAATCGAGGTTTTGAAAAGATAACCTTGCCAGAGCTTTTCCAAACTTGCTAAACCGAAATAACTATAAAATTCTTTGAAATTGTAGCAAGGAAAATGCAGAGTTCACTTTTTCTGGTTGCTACTTCGTAAGGTTGAATGAATCAAAAGAAAATGAACGAATGCGAGACAAATTGAAACACTTTCCAGGCAATACAGTCGCAAAGCAGTTTAAAGAACATTAAGAGAACTTCAATCGATGGTTTCAACTTCCGTTGACAACACACTACGTTGTAACTAAGTGTACACCAACCAGTCCTCCCGAATACGCTGTACAGTACATAGGGTTCCTGCAAACGGTGCACTACTACCAGCGTCCATGCAGTTACAAATCGCGCTTTATGCGCGGAACTCGACTTACCCGCAATACTCGATGTACTTGTAGATTCCAGCGGCGAGTGCAAGCGCGACAAGAGCGTAGTACCAGCTCGATATGAACATGAGCGTCACGCAGAGGCTCATGCCGAGGAAGGATAGGGTCCTGTATGAACAAGGGCTTATGTTGGAACGATCGGTAAAGAATGCTTTGTGTCAGATCTGCACAACTCAGAAAGCTCGAAGGGCCAAAATGACCAGCACAACTTTGGCGCGGGCCGCAAAGATCTATTTCATTTCGTTGTAGAGAGCTCGTTGTAGTGTGGAATAAAAATCTGGAACGACAATTAATTGTCCGAAGTCGGGCTTTTAAACATTTTCTGTAATTGAGAAAGTTAAGGCCCTCGCGGGCCTTATGTTGTGCAGGCCTGCTTTACGTGATAAGCAATCGTAATTGCCGAGTACGGATATGTTTCAAAGCAAACTTTACTAAAGACGAGCTTGGATTGCGAGTGTTGCAACCTCTCCGGTAGTGTTGCGTTGATTGTGTGATTCACCACGAACGGGATGTGCGTGAAGAACAACACCATACATATATGTGGCGCGAACAAGCAATAATAGAGTGATCATGGCATGTGAACTTGCTGCCACGGTGCGAAGCTTTGCGCATATGCCGCTCGGGATTTCCGATCGCAACAAAATGGTGCTGTGTCCAGGATGTGAAGGTCGTACGGAGTTCAGCCTTCACACAAGAAACGTGCGATCGGTGCGGTTCGTTGTAAAAAGGAGGGGATGTTGTTGTAACCTCTCCGGTAGTGTTGCGTTGATTGTGTGATTCACCACGAACGGGATGTGCGTGAAGAACAACACCATACATATATGTGGCGCGAACAAGCAATAATAGAGTGATCATGGCATGTGAACTCTATTATTGCTTGCTACCACGCTGCGAAGCTTTGCGCACATGCCGCTCGGGATTTCCGATCGCAACAGTAGCGTTGAATTGCTTCAGTTTCGCTGGCTATGATTCACGTGTCACATAACGATGCAAGCGCCATATCAACAGATGTTTCAAATTTGCTAGTATTGAAATGGACCTCCT
>Ga0210059_1001529_pt1 | contig 35042 bp, 19 predicted proteins | sample Ectturendosymbi2_FD_188042 | JGI IMG/M metagenome (GOLD analysis project Ga0210059, IMG submission 188042) | Ecteinascidia turbinata endosymbiont from Florida, USA - Sample 2 (SPAdes) (version 2) | ecosystem: Host-associated > Tunicates > Ascidians > Unclassified | place: Key West, Florida... | reverse complement strand
GAATGTTACATTGAACTTGGTGGCTACTAACACTCGTTCTCCAGGGCAAGTTGTATAAAGCTCTGCAACCAAAATTATATGCCACCCGCAATCTCTGCATGCATGACTTCCTGAAATTACACCATATTGAGACTTGGTTGTTATTGTTTGCCCCCCTCTATCAAAATTTCTGGCTACGTGCTTGAGCTCGCACCGCAGACAAAGTAGATTCAGACGAAATAGTTCCTTTCAGGGAAAACGCAAACGTACAAAAAAGAGAAACGAGAGCACCTTCTCGTTGGTTAAATCAACAACTTTAACAGACTAACTGAGAACTGACTCGAGAGAAGCGAAACAAGGAGCACAAGTTATGAGCAAAACAAGCAACGTGGATCCTGCAGCGAAAAGCGCGCCGCCCTCTGCAAAACTCTTGATCGCGCCACTGCCAAAGGAATGTGCACGTCGCAAACAAAAAATTTGCAGGATATCCGATTCCGATCCTGTCGATGCTCCCCTCTTCCATGTAGTTTATTTCAAGGAAAGAAAGATTGCAACACTGGCTAGTTACACAACACCCAAAAAAACGCAAGTACAGCAACAACAACGCTCAGAACATCTGAGTGTGCAAACTCGCAAGCGGCATTCGGAAAAAATGCATAACAGCGGTGCACATATAATTTGAAATATAAGTTATGGCAGCAGTGCATTAATAAAAACTCAGTGTCGGCTGTGTGAGAATGTAGAGAGACGGCAAAACAGACGCGTGGAAGCAAGCTAGTCTCAATGTGTGTTGACGCATGTGGACTGTCTCCCAGAAATCGAAAAAAATAAAGGAAAAAGTACATTCGCAAAAGTTGGCCAGCTATTAGAAGGCATAGTTGCAGGAGCAAGCACGTGAAAAATCGGGGCTCTTGCAGCAAGTTTGGGTCTTGTCTAGTGAAGTCCAACCATTCCCACTATTCTCACCACGCGCCGCTCACTGCCTCTCAGCGCCTCCAGGCGCACAAAGAGAATGCTCTCACAGAAAAAGCGCGTTGAAAGCGATAGCCGCGAGCAATGTGTTGTGAAGAGAAAAACGCTCTCATGGAATGAGCGCACCGAAATGAAACGCTCGGTTAGGTCGGCAACGAAACTTTTCAGCATCATCACAGCAAACGCAGGCTGCAGTGCGCGCACATTTTTCACGAAAACAACAGTTATGTACTGAAATGCGATAACAAAACCTAATGCATTATCTCTCTTTCGGTATAATGGCTGATCCAGCCCTCGATGTAATATGACGTTCTTCCATTGTGTTCTATTTCGTGCAGTCTCCCATAATTTCCCAGGATTTTTGCACAAACCTTTAAAGTTATGGATGAAAGTAAAACGTTGGGCACCTCTTGCACGTTTTCTGGGATTCTAACACTCAGAGCAAGATCTTCAAGCTCTCCTTTACGTATAACATGGCCTAAAAATTTGAACTGTCTTTGTTCTGTACAGCAGAGCAGTTTACGATCTTGTCCCATTCTTTGAAGGACTGACACATTAGTTTGGTGCGCTGTCCATGGAATGCGGAGAATTCTGCGGTAGAACCACATTTCGGCTGCTTCTAAGTTTTTCCTGGTCCTTGTTGTTACTGTCCAGGTTTTACAGCCGTACATGAGTACTGGCCACACGAAGCATTTCAAAAGTCTTGTTTTTAATTGTATGGAAAGTTGTCGTTCTCTGAAGATGTTTTTGGTGCTGTTGAAACTGCTTTTTGATAGATTTATGCGTCGTCTAATCTCTTTTCCACACCTCCCATCTGTAGTAATCCAAGAACCTAAATAATTAAAGCGTTCAACTTGTCCAATCTTGATATTGTTGACTATTATGGAAATAGATGGTTCATTTGGTGACTGCTTTGACATTACCATGACTTTTGTCTTGTTAATGTTCAATTTGAGACCTGAACAATATTCACTAGCGTTTGTAGACCAGTGTTGCAGTTGACTGCATCGCCTTGAACTACTAAGGCAAGCACGAGAGAAAGATGGCAATTCAGGGCGTTGACTAACAGGAAAGCAACTAGCAGCAATAGAGATCTATCACTGACTTCACTCTAGTAGTAGTAGGTTGCACTACCATTATATAAGGGTAAGTGAACTACGATAATTCGCTTGTGGTGACTGTCACAGTGACTAGTTATTCATGGGCACCATCCAGCGGTAACCATTTATTTTCATGTGGCGCCATCTCCAGTCCGCCACACCAGCCTCTGAGGATGCAAGAAGTACTGTGTCGTCAGCATAACGGATGCTATTTATGCTTTTACCATTTACTTGGATTCCCTCCTCAACTTCCTCTAGTTCTTTCAGAATGAATTCACTGTATAGATTGAAAAAGTCAGGATTCATAATACAGCCTTGTTTTACACCTCGTTTGATGTCAGTCCACTCAGTGGAGTTTTGATGGCTTCCGTGAGTTTGATGGCTACTTTTTGCTCATAATATAGATTACGTATAATTCTGAAGTACTTGCCATCTATACCAATTCGCTTTAATAATATTAGTAGCTAGTAGCTGGGAGTGGCACACTTTGTCAAATGCTTTCTGATAATCAATAAAGCACAGAAAAACATCTTGTTGGTGTTCAATGCATTATAATGTGCAGCCAACAATCGTGCACAGAAATACAAATTATAAGGTGCAGCCAACAATCGTGCACTGAAATGCAAATTATAAGGTGCAGCCAACAATCGTGCATTGAAATGCAAACTCAGATGCCAGAATTAAAACAGCGTAGCTTACAATACGGACACATTTTTCACCATAGGCTACAATATGCACACATTTTTCACCAAACCAGCAATTATGTACTGAAATGCGAAGTTCGCAAGCTATGGTATCTCGTCGTTTTGAAGTTTAGCATACTTATTACAAAAATTTACGAGATGTTAGAGATTCAAAAATACGTACAGCGTATACATGTCATTTGTCTGAACCTTTTCATGTGAGTAATGGGGTTAGACAAGGGGGAGTATTGAATCCATACTTGTTTGCTGTATATCTAGATGACTTATCCACTGAACTAAACAACATCGAAGCAGGGTATTATGTTGGTGAAGTCTTATTAAATATATTTTATCTTTGCTGATGATATTTGTGTGTTTTCCCCAAGTGTAAGAGGGTTGCAAAGTATACTTGATGTGTGTCAGGTTTATGCAGAATCGCATGGAATTATTTTCAATTGCAGCAAAACTGTTTGTGTGACGTTTTAGGCTAAGAGTGGAAAAAGCGCAGTCTCCCCATTACTGACACTGGGTAGTCAAAACGTAAAATCTGTCAACCACTACAAACATCAGGGACTTTTACTGGATACTGAGTTCTCAGATGACAAAGACATTCAGAGACAACTGCGATACCAATATTCTGCAGCAAACAAACTGCGAGCCTCTTTTTCAAGATGTTCAAATGCAGTTAAAAATGTACTTTGCCGTTCCTTCTGTACGTCCATGTATGCATCACAATTATGGTGTAATTTTAAGAAATCATGCATGCAGAGATTGCGTGTAACTGTAGCCTATAATTTTGGGTGCAGGGCTCTAGACCAGTGTTTCTCAAAGTGGGCGGAATCGCCCCCTTGGGGGGCGATTAGAAGGGCGAAACAACACAAAAGGGGGTGAAAATGGGCGATAGAAGGGCGAAACAACACAAAAGGGGGTGAAAATGCTCAACCACTAATCGATCATTATATTAACTTCAGTAGCCTACTATTATGACTTGTTAGTTTCTTGCAAATCTTAATTTACTACAATAATCGTTGAAGGTTGTTGCTAAGCAATTTATCTGTTGAATTTTTGCTCTGGATCGTCTATGTGCCCAGCTACAGTGTGAATTAATTCAGGGCTGCGGAGTCGTCGTAAAAATCACACAGCTCCGGAGCCCCTATTTTCATAAACATGGCTCCAGACCCGGAGCTTTTCGTTTTAATGAGTGTGGCTCCGATTTATGTTTGTTTTCACACATTAATATTTGAATTATCTTGGTGTGCCTCGAGTTGAATGGAAAATGAATCAAATCAAGTGCACAAAACTAAAATAATATACCAAACCTTTTTGAGTAATTTAATCTGGTAATTCTTTTACAAGCAGCACTGTTACCATGAGGAAACTAGCGAAAAAACAACAATCCCAGGTTCAGACAATTCAGATAACAGCTACTAGCAGAAACGTAACTCAAGATAACGGTAATACAAACAATTTCTTGAAAGGCAGTCGCTGGTTTTGCCGTCAATGCCTTAGGATCTTTTGTTATTTCTTACGACCAGAATCAAGAAACTGGCTGTTTGGAAAACTACATTTGTGTCATAGCATTTAAACATGGACCAGTCCCAACTGACCAAGTGTTTTGCACTCGTTGCATGCTTTGCCTTTTGCAGTTGTGGTGATTCCAGCTGACAGCGCTGTCCGGGCAAACCATGTAAAGAGCGCAAACCACAGTCGATCACCACTCTCATGTGTGCTTTCAAACACGCACACATTACCATTAACACAAACGCGAAGATGTTTTCTAAAATCCCTTTGTTCAAAGAAATAGTATGACTTCTAGCAAGAAATTCACATTTGACTTTTTAGAAATAGCTAAAACTTCTGATTTCTTATCTTTTGCACTCGTGATAAACAGTGATGAATCCCAAATAAAGCACAATTTAACCCGCACAGCTTAGGAGAAAATAAAAGACCGATGATTACTGTGCTGAAACCATAGATTTTTCCACAGATGTAAACGTCAAGAAAGTCCACAATTGTTTACATTGATTTTTATACCCTCCTGATGATGTACTGCTATGTAATGCAATGCTAGTTTGCTACCAATTATTTATAACTTTCATGTTATGCTATTGTTTATAAAGGTAATGTTTCCCAGTGAATTTTGCCAGTAATCTGGTAAACCTTGCTAGCAACCCTAATGGTTTCTAATAGAAATCCCTACTTTACAACGGCGTGCCGTGCATTTTGCGCTTAAATCTGCAATGGTGTCATATCTTAAGTCAAAAAACAAAAAGAGGGGCCAAAAACCAGAAGGGGGACGGCATTTTTAAAATACAGTATTGGATGTATGCAGCAACGGGGAGGCCAAACGTGAAATGGGGGTTCTGGGCACCACTGTCCCCCGCTGGCGACGGCCCTGACACTACTACAGACCTGGTTTGATCATTCTGACTAGAAAGTAAGATGTTGTGGAAGTTAACGTTTTTCTTTTACAACAGTGGTTCTCAACCATTTCGCTGAAGGGAGCCAAAACCAAATCTATGATTTTGTTAGAGGGCCGCACTAAAAGTTTTACCACAAGTCAATTGACACGTTTTGTTTTATTGCACTAACGAAGTCTGTTACACAAAATATTAGAGGTGTTACCGGAAGACACTGCCCATCGACAGGAATCCTTTCCCAGCAAAGATACATACACCAAGCTCTTACAGAGCATATATTTCCTCTACGAAATAGACATCATCAGCTCTTATTCAAATAGAATCTGTTACAGAAAGATTCCAGAAGCCGCACAAAGGATGCTTGGGAGCTGCATGCGGCTCTTAGAACAGTGTTTGAAAACCATTGTTCAACCAATAACACTACGCCTGCCAGCCACGATATCACAGCCTTAGTGATTATTAAACCAGAGAAACATCAAAGGCTTGCAGATCTATTGTTGCAGTCTGGTCTCGTTACTCATAACAATTGCGTTTAGTGTGCTTCAAAGGACACACGTAAGTCTTTTTGGCAAAACTAGTTTTTTTTTGAGTCGTTTTACGGACCCCATTCGGGTCCCTAGAATTGAAACTCAGGTCCCTAGAATCAGAGAAATCGGATCCCTACAGGTCCAAACCGGGTACCTAACATTCTCCTTAAATGAAACCTGGCAAAACCGTTAGTATCTAGGAAAGGATCTGGAGACGGAAATACCTCTCAAATGGCCATAGCTCCGGTATTAAATTTTAAACTGAGCTCCGGCTACTGATTTTTATATTGAACTCCGGCTCCGGGCAAAATGCCCAGCTCCGGCTCCGCAGCCCTGGATCATTTTCACAAGAATTCTGAACGAAATATTTGCGTCGTAATACAATTGCTTAGTTTAGCTTTTTAATGGCTTGCTTCAGTTAGTTAATACTTTCTTTTCAAATAAAATTATTCGATTCACTACCTTATGTTTGCTTTATCAAGCTTGGGGGGGGGGAAACGACGTGTCGAGAGTGAAAAGGGGGCGATGGAAGAAAAAAGTTTGAGAAACACTGCTCTAGACAATCTGCCGTGGAGAGCGAGTGTTAGTTGTCATCAGGTGCAATGCAACATTCCTACCTTTGAGGCTTTGAGGCGTTATTGCGAAAATATGTGTAGCCTACCTGTTTCTTGAAGGATGCACAAAGTCTAACAACGTATGGTTGCGCGCTTTGATGCAGTCAGATTGTTTATATTCGTCCTTATTCTTTCAACACTACAATCGCATTTTAATTCGTGACTGAGCTCACGGACGTTACTGTGTGTGTTCGTTTGAGGGCGTGTCATGCCATAACACAACGATGCACAACCTGCGGCCTGCGATAATGAAATTTGCGGCCGTCCACATGTAATTTAAAATATAAGATTTGGCGGCCGTGCTGGCGTATATTGAAGCAAAACAAACGTAAGGCGAGAAAATCAGTCGACACAATGCTTAACAATCTGGATGGTGATGTTTCTTTTGATAAATTCGATAATATATTCGTGACATTTTATTATACATTTAGGCACAAGTAAATTACATATACTGGATAAAACCTATTCTTTTTAAACGTTTTCTTTTTTTTTTTCTTTTTTTTTAACCTATTCTTTTTAAACGTTTCTCTTTTTAAACGTTTTCTTTTCTTCTTTTTAAACCTATTCTTTTTAAAATCTCGTAAGTATAGCTCGAACTCATTGGGGGCCGTACTCCATATAGATAAAAGCAATGCGGCCGGCAATAGCAAAAGGTTGTACACCCCTGCCATAACACATTCGTACTGTACCTGGCCTTAACCAGTTCACGACTTAGCGTCCTACTCTGGAAGTAGTGTTGGACCACGTGTTACGGGTTTGCAAACAATACTGTTAAGAGTGTGTCCGTAACCCTGTGGTTCTGCCTCCAACCGTTGGAGGTCCAACGTCTTCTTGAAGCGTTCTGTTCTGCCTGTTTTTATCAGCCTGCGTTGTCCAGACAATGTGTGCTTGTACTATGGACTTGTGTGTGATTGCAAAATTAAATTTTATTAATAATAATAAAATTTTCACCAAACCAGCCTTCCTGCACTGAAACGCGAAGTTCACAAGCTGTGGAAATTGGTCGTTTTGATATTTAGCAAACTTTCGCAAAAAATGTACGACTGGTTTGGGATTTTCACGTAGGCTACAGTACGTTGACATGTTTAACGAAAACAGCATTCCTGCACGGTAATGCGAAGTTCGCAATCTGCAGTTATGGGCGTCCGCAGGGGGGACAACGGGCATTTGCCCCCCACAGAAATTGGGATTAAGTACCAAAATTTTCTAGAAAACTTGAAGTCAACAGCTTAATTTCGATTAATTGGCTTAATTCTTGCAATGAGTTTATTTGCCGGTGTGACACTCACACTGCAAAAGACCCAGGTTCACTGTTCTGGTGTCATGCGGTGATGAGCTTGCAGTTCATGCTCATGACTGCTCCTTTGCCTGCAGAAGCAGAATGCAAAACTTGCCAGCGGATTATCCCACTGTTGGTATTTATTGCGTAACAATGACATGGCAACGAATCTTCAAATGTCCACTTCACGATACGGTATTTGGCGACAGCAGGCGCCGATTTACCATTAGGCTAAAAGGCTCAAGCCTACCGCCCCCGATTTCGGGGGTCCCCAAAATTTTGGGAGTAAGGACAATTTCCAGCATTTATGTAAGCAATTATATTTGTATTTTTGTTTTGATTCAACCCACTTTATTCACTATGCCGCTAACAAAAGATCTCTATAGAAGAATGAGCGCGAAAGATTGAAGTGAATGACGATGAGCATTCTCTTTTTATGACGTTGAGAATTGGTTATTGTTAGGTATAATGTGTGGAACAAAATTTCTGGCTTCATTTTTCAGATTGCACGAGGCCAGTGAAGTACTAAAGCAGTGTTTCCCAATCTTTTTTTGGCTAGGGCCCCCTTTTCTGACAAACAAATTTCTATCGCCCCCCTATCATACCTATCATACATATCAACACAATTTTTTCGTATTGTATATTTGGGATTTGAAAATGATTAAAACAAGAATGAGCGCAAAGATAAATTTCACTATGAAACTTAATTTGGCAAATTAACTCATTTAGCAGTCGGAAACTGTTAGAGTTAATGATTTGGAAACTGTTAGAGTTCATGAAGGGCTCGATTTCGTTTGAACAGCATTAAATTTGGACAAGAAGGTGAAGATTGCTGATTTGGCTTTAATGAGGTTAACGCCATTCCCCTGCAATTGCAAATTAACTTCATTGAACTTCGTGAAGATATCCGTGAACTGTGACAGCCAAGATGCAGTATCTATGACACCCTTTGATAGTCACCTTCTGTGTCAGCAACAGCCGTACAAACTCTCTTCATCATTATCCGAGTGCACCACATTGCCTGAACCTAGCAGAACACTTCTAAACCCTTTGGTGTCCTTTGATCAATCAATCCATTAATACTCTGCCACATTTTTAGTAAATTTTGAGTTCGGAGCAGTTCAGGATTGAACTTAATCTGCACATTTTAAAAGTTTTTGAACTTAGCCACGACATTTGCAGTCGTCCACTGGCTCTACCATCTCTCTCTCCCTAGATTTCCTTGGCGCTGCTCAAGCTAAAGTGCGTTATGAAACACACTTCTGTTTTCCAGAATCTTTTCCATTCCCTTTGGGTAACATTCTTGTTGGCACCTAACACTATTTGTAAAAAAATATAAATTGCCTTTCTACTTTCGAAATAACCTCGTACAAGGTTATCATTATATTTGTGATCATTGAACCACTCCATCCAAAATTAGCTCACGCTTTTGGTTACAGTCAAGGTGCAAGCGTGCATTTTCAAACCTGACCGGTGATAGTCACTGCAACGAAACCGGCATTGTAAAGAAGCAGTATACCTGTGCCAAGAAGTACAGCTGACGAAAATTCCAAGCATAATCATTTACAGTTGTACTGTGCAGTTTACCTTTAGTGATGGAAACTGCAGTTCATCAATTTATCTCCTAGCATTCACCTCTGTTTTGTTTCCAAAACGCTAAGGTTTTTTTACAAATTATATGCATACATGTTTGTTGATCATACTACTCAAAGTTAGTAAGACAACAGAAATGCAACTATTAACTGGATCTCCCATCGCCCCGCAACCGCCCGTTTCTGCTTCACCGCCCCCCAATCGCCCATTTCTGCTTCACCGCACCCCCAGAGTTCTCACCGCCCCCAGGGGAGCGGTACCGCCCACTTTGGGAACCAATACGTGTATGCAGGCTTGTGGAAATACGTCTTAATCGTTAAGATTTAGACCTTACCTCTAAATGAATACTGCGTGCAAATCTGCATCTGCTGTAGCGAGTTTTCGTAATTCATCTGCTCAATTTTGCGAAGTCTACGTGGTGTCTTGGTTCTAGTAAGTTGTCCGTAGTCTTGTGATCATACATGTCTACTTGTCCAGTTTGTGTATGATGAGCGTTCACCGTGAAAAAATCAGCAAAGACAAGCAAAGTTTTATTGCTCGCTTTGGCTGAACGATTTCTGCAGTGAAGATGGTCAGAGAGCCTATGACAAAAAGATTGTTGCGTAGTGTTTTTTGTGATATAACTTTCTGTTTGAACAAATTAACCACATACGAACAGCCGTACATGGTCACTCCCAATTGTCTTTGAAGTGTAGGCTGCCAAATCGTATCAGTTTTGCCATTTTTGACCGGTGCTTCTGCAAAGTTGAACCGAGGGCATATGAAAGGCTACGCAGTTGCGCTAAGCGTTTAGGGGGCCTCGCGGTAACGATTTTGCCCGGGGCCTCGCGTTCATTTAATCCGGCCCTGGGTGTGACGTCAAAATAAATTTCCAAGGAGATGAAACGCTGCTCATTGAGGTCGAACATACCATCCTACCTTGACGTGTGGATGTGGAAGAGGAAGTTTGGTGACGATGAACGCTTTGACGCGTGCGTGGCAACAATTAGACGCAATCTCCTATACAAGTTGCAGTGACCTGTGGAAAACAAATAAAACAGAAACCCAAATGCTTTCCTCATGACATGTGGGAATTGCTTCTCTGCTTTTGACAATCGTCGTCATGAAAATAGTAAATTTCGACTTTCTTTGAACTGCGGGTAAAAATGCTAGGGAGAAATATCCCTGATAAAGCAATATGATCCAATAGTTCCTCAAAACAGCACAAGTCACAACTCGATTTTGTGGAGTTAGTAAAAGTGCCTCCTACACAGCACTTCAATCCAATAACTGCACAAAACAGCGGAAATCTCTATCAACTGCATGAAAAATTCTGCCTTGGCATCACTAGTGACGATTTTTTCCTACAAGGCAGTGTGTTTCACATTCTGCAAACAACAGGATGAATCTCACCTGGAACCGCGTCGAAATCCATGACTCGCCAATGCCCTTTACATAACACCCACAACCATTGTTGCAACTGGTATTACTGTATATATCAACTTTGAAAAATTTGGTATATTTTCCTTGGCATATAAACTTTTGATTTGGCATACATGAAACGTTTGGTGTATATTTGGTATATTTTTGTCGGAGGTTTTAGTTGAGATCTTAAACCAATTTATTTGGATTATTAAACAGAGGAAACAGAGAAATCACAATGGTTCTAAAGCTATATAAAAAAGTTTAGTGATTTTGCTTAACATGGGAGTAAGCGTGCATTTTGGGTAAGCGGAAACGAGTCTGGAAGAAAGCTAAGAAGTCATGATGAAAGTGAACCTGGCTCTTGGTATACGATGTAAGTCACACAATTCGTCCAAAGGTGGTAAAGCTACATACGAATGTGGCAGAAGATTAAGCAAAGAGCGACTGATAGAGCTTGCATGGTTTGCAAATAAGTATTCTGCTGGTGCTGCGTATCTTTTCTGCTAACAGTGCAAAAAGAAAATTGCAAAACCCAAGGCAGCTATTATAGAGCGTAATAATGCCGAGGACCACAAAAGAAATGAAAAGCAGTTGCAGGTGTTAGAAGTTTGAATTTTTCAGTTGTTAATAAACCTGTTTCTGCTACAGCAAGGGAAGTAAAAATTAAGGTTGCGGCATGTGTATGGTGGCACTGCTCAACAGCAACTGTTCATCATCCAAGTGTAACAATAAAAAGACATTGAAATAAGAGCGTTAGATTGTAAGTTATTCGTTGCATCTATAATTTTCGTTTGCATTTGGTACATCTTTAAACAATATTGGTATATTCGTTGTAAGAAAACTTGGCAACACTGCCCAAAACACAATGTTGTCCAATTATTGCTGGCAATGTTTAAATTCGTATAATTAAGATCCTTCACCACCGCCGAGCGACCAGCGTCGCCTCTGCAAATCAATGCAGTCGAAACTGAAAATGTGACATGCCAGTAGCTTATTTTGTTTTGCTAGTCACACTAAATCTGAACACAATTGTTCAGGAAAAAAAACACCAGATTAATGCACGTTTTATGTAAGATGCATTAAATGCAAGGGGCATCAAAGATTGAAATGTTGAGACTCGGACGTTGTTTGTCCCCTCATTGAAATTTCTGCGTGCGCACCTACACGCCCTGGGTTAAATATATATACGTACTGCAGCCGTCTTTTTTTAATTTCCAACCCGCAGAATTTTTGTGTGACAAGTTTGTTAAACTTCAAACACGACGAGTTTCCACAGCTTGCGAACTTCGCATTTCAATACAGGAATACCGGTTTGGCGAAATATATACACTGTAGGCAACGAATGCTGCAGCCTACTTTATTTTAATTACCAACCTCTTGTAAGATTTTTGTGATAAATTTGGTAAGCTTGAAATCGACGAGATACGCAGATTGCGAACTTCGCATTTCAGTACAGGAATGCTGGTTTGGTAAAATATACATATATGTACATACTGCAGTGCAAGCTTACGTTATTTAACATAACCAACCTCTCATACAATTTTTGTGATAAATTTGCTAAATTTCAAAACGGCGAAATACCACAGATTACGAACTTCGCATTTCAGCAAAAGAATTCTGGTTTGGTGCAATATGTGTAAGTACTCCAGCCTACGTTGTTTCAAATCCCCAACCCGTGGTATACATTTTGTGATAAGTTTGCTGAAGTTCAAAATAACGATCCCATTTCAGAGCAGGTATGCTGTTAGGTGAAATATATGTACACACTGCACCCTATGTTATTTAAAACTCGTATCTGAGCTTTGCATTTCAGTGAAAGAATTTTGGTAAGGTCCAATACATGTACCTACGGCATATTATTATATGTGCATAAGTAAGCAGCCTTCAAAACGACGAGAAACCACACATGGCGAAATTTGCGTTTCAGTGCAGGAATGCTGGTTTGGTGAAATTTGTGTATTGTACATGCTGCAGCTTACATTGCTAAAAATCCCCAATCCGTGGTACAAACTTTGCTTAAAGTTTGCTAAACGTCAAAACGACGAGATATACCACAGCTTGCGAACTTCGCATTTCAGAGCACGAATGCTGGTTTGGTGAAATAAACATACTGTAGGTACACTGCAGTGAAGCCCACGGTATTTATAACGATATTTTATTGCGGACTCATGGTCCATATCACAGACACAAGAGCACAAAAAGTGGTTAGCTATACATCAGCGCACATTACAGAAACGGTGTTTGCATATGACCAGCATTGGGAGGAGCAAAGCAGTTTATCCTCACCACAGCTGTATCGTCATTCGCAAAAGCACAGAAAATGGATAACCATACAGTAGGACATTACACAACCGGTGTTAGTACGTGTCCAGCCTTGAGATGAGCAAGGCCTATCCCAGCACTTCTTACTTTTTTTATGCTTGGTGTGTACACAGTGTCCACATACTTTACTACACAAAAGCAATACTGGTGAGACGCAAACTCCAAAACAATTCACGGACAACTACTACATTTGTTCTCCATACAGGAGTGTTGAATAATTGAGTAAAAATGAAGATTTGTGAAAAGCATCAGACATTTGAAGCGATCGAATAAAGAAGTTGGATGAAGATGTGCATCGTATAAAAAATCGATACAAGTTGTTTCTTAGCACGGCATCAATGGTCGTGACACAATGGCTAACCTGGTGTGGGCGAACACTCACATTTCTGGGTATGTAATGCGTAATTCGATAGGCATTGTTATATGCAGCACGTAATCACTTTATACTAGTCTGCGTGTATTTGCTCCACAATTGGCAAGCATACATTGGCATGCAATAGGCACGAAATAAAGTGTTTTTTACTGCAGGAGTGCACTGGTCAAAAGTGCCTCTGAGTTTGTTTGCTGCACAGTATAGTGATTTCACTTGCCTCTGAATGTCATCATCACCTTCAATGATGCATTTATCCACACACCAAGATATTTCACTTGGTTTAAAAATTGTACACATACACCATTTAGAAAAAGATTTGTTGGGGCAGGTTGTTTATACTTTTTTGGGCAAAAAAGAACACCAATTGTTTTGTTACAATTAAAAATGATTTCGTGTTCAGCAGCATAATCACCACAAATATTCAGAAGACATTGCAGCCCACTAGTATTTGAAATTACCAACCTCTAGTACGATTTTTGTGATAATATTGCTAAACTTCAAAACGACGAGATATACCACAGCTTACAAACTTCGCATTTCAGTGCAGGAATGCAGGTTTGGTGAAATATGCGGATGTACTGTAGCCTACGTTGTTTTACAATCCCCAACCCGTCGTATAAATTTTGTGTCAAGTTTGCTGAAGTTCAAAACGACGTTCGCATTTCAGAGCAGGAATGCTGGTTTGGGGAAATACATGTAGACTACCTACTGAATCCTACGTTGCTTTAAAGCTCGTATCTGAGCTTTGCACTTCAGTGAACGAATGCTGGTTAGGTTAAATTAACTTGTCATATGCACACTGGTATGCAGTCTTCAAAACGACGAGAAACCACAGATTGCGACCTTCGCATTTCAGTACAGGGATGCTGGTATGGTGATATGTGTGTTCTGTACGTGCTGCAGCTTACATTCTTCTAAAGAAATCCCCAACCCGTCGCACTAGTCTACAGTCAAAAGTCTGCAGTGAAACAGGAAGATCACATTAAAACATGGCTGTGATCTCACAGATGTGTTAGCGACACGCAGATTCGCATTGCTAGTCAAAAGTCTACAGTGAAACAGGATGATCCAGTGTGGAAATTCTTTTAAGCGAATTCCCACTTCATTCGAAATATTTGGAGCAGTCTTCACTTTATTTGGTGTGCGCATCTGAGCTTCGCATTTCTGTGATGATGCTGCAAAAGCTGTGTTGCCGACCTAACCGAGCGTTTTCTTTCGATGCCCACTTTCTATGAGAGCGTTTTTCTCTTGAGTCTTCACAACACATTGCTCGTCTCCCGGCGCGGCTATTGCTTTCAACGCGCTCTTTCTGTGAGAGCATTCTCTTTGTGCGCCTGGAGGCGCTGAGAGGCAGTGAGCGGCGCGTGGTGAGAATAGTGGGAATGGTCGGACTTATACGGGACGAGCGAGACCCGCAAGTTTGACAGGCGCAATTCAAATAAAAAAAAAAAATTTTAGTAATGTCGTTGCAACTAGCCACAGTTCGTGTTTTTTTCTTTACTTGTTTTCAAGTGCCAACATTTGACCTGTAAGATTTGTCTTACATTTACAGAACTGATGATGCGTTGGAAAATGCGAAACTAGTTTCCCCGTCAATAAACTGTGACTGGTAAATAGATACGCTTGCAAGTTTTAATCGTCGCAGACGAATGAAAGCAGAAAGCAGGCAGATTCCTCAAAAGCTTGCCGCAAGGCTAAAGTTTGTTTACTGTCAAATAGAAGGGTCAGTTTGTCATTCAAACTGCGTGGATCGCATATTGTAACGGTTATGCGTATGGCTACTACTATGCTAACTAATGGAATCTCACTTTGCTGACTTCCATTTTGTTTTTTTCTTTACTTTTTTCAGGCTTAGGTGTTACGTTTAGGGGTTTGTGTCAGGGATAGGATAGCTTTTGGTTAGGTTAGGGTTAGTGTTAAGTTAGGGTTAGGTTAGCTTAGCTTAGGGTTAGGTGGGTTAGCATCAGGTTAGGGCTACGGTTAAGGTTAGGTTTAGGGTTTATCTTTTACATTTAGTTCGTTTCTACCAAGCCTACTGCACTCTCGTCGTGGCTAACTGTTACGTCACAGGTGGCCTGTAAGTTTTCAAATTTCAAGATCCACACCACAGGCGTACAGCCAATGCCATTTTATTTTGGCAGTATCTATTTTGCTGCCAAGATGCCAGCAGCAACAGGCTAGGCAGAAATGAAGTAAACACTAAAGCTAACCCTAACCCCTAACATTAACCCCTTACCCTAATGCTCACCCCTAGCCCTGAACCTAATGCTAACCCCTAAACCTAACGCTAATCCTTAACCATAACCCCTAATGCTAACCCCTAAGCCTAACGCTAACCCATATCAAGCGGTAGCCATAACGCAAAGGCTAGCCGAAGCCTAAACCTAACACCTAAGGAAAAAGTTTGGAAAGTTAATGAATAAGTAAAAAAATAAAATGGAAGTCATCAAGGTGAGAGTCGAACCAAAAAGCAAGAGCATACCAGACTTGAAGCATAGCCACTGTGCTGCGAGCAGCAAGAGCATGCCGATTGCATGACAAACTGACCTTATTATTTGAATTGCGTCATGCCATGAGACCGAATGTTCGACTGGAAGCACAATAGCTCCAGTCGATCTGTTGCTGCCAGAATATTGGTGGTAAAATAGACACTACCTTTTATTTTTTGGGTCAAAGTTGGTGCAAGAAAACCATGTAAAAATCAGTAGGATTTCGTTGAATATGATTGAAATTTAGCAGAAGCATTCAAGAAAGACCAAGGAATACAAAACAATCATTATTTTAAAAAGTCTCTTTTTAAATTTGTCCATAAAAAGTGTTTATCGAAATTTCTACATGGGCCTACTAGGCTGATCTGCAAACTCGTGGTCTGACCCTAGACTAATGAATACCAATCTGACAAGTTTTAATACAACTGCGAGACAAATGTTGCAATGACCAAAATGTTTCAGTTGTCTCAGCAAAATTGACTGAAATCTCTCGGTGAAAAAAAGCAGGTGTAGGGTAATAATACATATAGGCTTGCACTACTACAGGCCTACTACTGTAGACTTAGGTAAAGTATCTTATTACTCTGCTGAACAAGATAAATACTACTATAGCAGATTGTCAAAAACTAAATCTTGTTAAAGTAGTCCTACTGATGTTAACAATCCTTATTTTGCCATAATTTCCATTCATTGGGTCTGTGTCACAGCTAACCATTAGTATAGTAGTCGTCGTCCTGTCAGATTAGGTCTTTGCTTAGCGACAACAGGCAGGGAATGGCCAAGTTGAACGATGTTATGACTATGTTAGCTTCTAAGCCAAAGCTGCGCAACCTTTTCACCATTTCCAGCCGCATTACGTTTATTTTTATGAATTAAGGTAGCTAGTGTGTTCAAGATACTTTAATTTTTGCTAGTGTCCATTTTACCGCCAATATTCTGGTGGCAACAGATCGGCTGGAGCTATTGTGCCACCACTCGAACATTTGGTCTCGTGGCAGTGATGCAATTCGAATAAAAAGGCCAGTTTGTCATGCAATTGGAGTGCTGCTCGTAGCATAGTGGTTATGCTTCAAGTCTGGTATACCATTGGTTTTCTGTTCGACTCTCACCTTGGCAACTTCTCTTTTTTTTACTTTTTTAATAACTTTCCAAACTTTTCCCTTAGTTGATAGGTTTAGGCTTCAGTTAGCATTTGTGTTGCAGTTACCATTCGGTTAGGGTTAGGGGTTAGCATTAGACTTAAGGGTTAGCATTAGCGTTAAGGGTTAGTGTTAAGTTTAAAGATTAGGGGTTAGTGTTGGGGATTACTGTCAGGGTTAAGGTAGGGTTTGAGGTTAGGGGTTAGGGTAAGATTTAGGGTTTACTTTTGGTGTTTACTTCGTTTCTACCAAGCCTGTTGCAGCTGGTATCTTGGCGGCAAAATAGACACTACCTTAATTTTTTTGAAAGAATTGCTTTATACTTTTTTTATTTATTGTATTATAATTTGCCTTTTATGTCTCATTTCTGTAAATATTTTTTGTCACCTTATTTTTTGACTATAGACTTTTTTTCATTTAAAAACAAATTTTTTTCATTAGTGGAACTGAAGTAGAAGAGAAGTGATTCAATATTTGTGTTAAGCAGCACTAAGCCAAGCTGTAACTCATGACAACCAATCTGCTAGATGTAAATTCCATAAGAACAATTTGCCATGACAACAGCTAACGTGCACAGGTGCAAATTACGCATCCGATGATTGTGTAATAATGTGGAACTACTAGTTCCGATCCAATCATAAATTTTGCACTTTTAGCTTGCATGTTTGCAAACACTGCTTTTGTTGGTCATGTTTAACAAACAGATAACAGCAATTTTGATGCAACAATGAATACTGACTACCATGCTGCTATCAGACTAATTGCCAAGTAGTTGTCAACAACAACTTTTTTTCAAAAAAATATAATATTTTTTATTTGAAAAAAAAATCATGATTTTTATGAACTAGGACTTGTGACATTAAACAATGAGTGTGCGCTAGACTGCCCTACGTTTGGTAGTGCTAATAGCAAACAAACGTAAACCGAAAAAGTAAACTGTAAACTGAAGCTGTAAACTTGAACACTAAACCCAAATACTAAATCGTAAACACAAAAGTCATGGAAACATTTTTTGAAAAGTAAATAAAAGCTGGTCTTTTAAAAAATATAACCACTAACACCATGATAGAGTGAAAATCGCAATGGTGAAAGTCGAATTAAAAACCATTTGCACAGCAGATGTAGACATTTCCCTTTGACTATGATGATGGTGGCGCTTGTGTAACAAACTCTGCGTTTTACTCGAACCTTGTCTCCACTGGAGGACCTATAGCTGCTTCCAAAAAAAGCAGTGATGCATACCACACTGTCCCTACTCAGATCATCTACTGAATGCTACAGTAGTGTTCAGCCAACACTGTTATGCATTCACTAATCTCTAGTGAATGAAATCACTTCTATTGCATGGTAAAAGAGGTCAAGAGGCATTTTCACTCTGAGTGAGGAACAAGTAGAGTACTCTTTACCCTGGTAGGCTACACACATTGTCAACTTGTAAAATATAATAGTGTATCGAGAAAATTCTGAATAGCCACAGGTAAACATCATTAAAAAAAGAAAAACAAATGTATAAATACACAACACAAGGCAAATAATAAACAAACACAAAAAGCAATCAGAGGTAAGGGCACACAAATGCTGAATTTTTTGGTTGATGAAAATGTAGACCAAGCACATATAAGACATAACACAGATGATGGTGGGCAAGCATTGAGTGAGGAGTTGAGGTAGGCCTATGTATGTACTAGAATCCTGCGCGGGTTGCAATTTTGTTTCTGCTCTCACCTTGCACTCGCAAAAGGGTCATTCCATGTCAAATCACCCAAACTTTCAGGCCTTCTACACCTCACCATCACCAATTTTGATGGAACTTAGCATGTATATCGGGCCTATTGAGACAGGTAAAAATCCAAAATTTCAGCTCGATCAGCCAATTGGTTACCGAGTTATGGCATTTTGAAATTTTGGGGTTTTCGCATTCTGTCACAAATAAATAAAATTTCAAAAATTCATATCTCAGTGACCCTTGGTCCGATTGGCATGAACTCGGTGTCATTTTAACCAGAAAAATACCGGGAATCCATTTTTGGACTTTGTTTGTTCTCTGGGGACGAATTCTTCATTTGACCTTTTGACCCATTTCTTGACCTTGACTCCCTGGAAAGGGTCATACTGATCTGACCTTACCACATGATTTAAGGACTATTCATCCCCTCCACCATATATCAAAAAATGAAAGACGTAGTATTTTTAGTTTTCAATATACAGCTGCATCTTTATAGCCCTCCAACGCATTTTTCACTACCATGTGGTTTTAGGGCTACAAAGTAGAAGAGAAAGTTTCTCCTGTAGGAACAACACACTCAATCTATGCACTTTAATAATCATGCAGATGACTTAGTAGAAGAAAAATATAGGTAAGTTATGTTTCTCACAGCAGATAAATGCATTCAACCAGCATATTTTAAATTGAATAGCACCACAATATATCAACACATTCAATAGTCAGTTTCAATGGTACAAAAGCGATGACGGCATTTTATTTCTTCCCTTCTGCCTTTTTGCCGGTTGGCCTTTCTTCATGAATCGCTGGCCACAGTGGACAACACAGATTGATAGTGTTTATTATGTCTTTATCATTCAGGGAATAGGTTCAGGATGATGAAGAGGTAAATCCAGGGACGTTAACCACGCAGTAAATGTTCTCTTGTATCACCCAGACGTGATCGTCCTTATTTGGCCAGGAAAAATTGGAAGCTGGTCCATGGAGTTGCATGAATTTGATCCAGCAATCACCAAATCCAGACGAATCGTTCTCTACAATCCCTATCCATGGATGATTGTCATAGCGACAACAGACAAAATTTCCCACCTTCACTTCTGGCAAAATGGTTTCTGAATTTTCGGAATCGTCATGAAATCCAGTTCGAACTAACATGGGTTACTCTGCTTGTAAACTGTATTTATAGACGTTCATGCTAGAAAGCGAAATAGGCACAAAGCAATGAAACTGTCTTGTACCGGGTATCCCTCTAGCTGCAGCCATTCTATCCTTCAGTTTTCCTTCGGTCAGAGTAATTTTTTCATTGTCTACATATAAAAACTTAATGCCACTGATGTTTGAAGTGTAGTAACTAAACATGGATTGTGGAGTCAGAATTTGGTCATGTGTAGGTCTCTGAAGGCTTGCTTTTGTAACCAGCCTCTTCACTGTTCCTCCCAAACCATCGCATGCGTTCTTTCCATGCGACGTAGCGAAAAAATTCCACTCCGCCAGCAGTCCAAAATCACTTTCATGGTGACAAAGGTTCATGAAGTTGTATCTGTTCTTATACTGGCCGCCGCAGCCGTCAGTGAAATAATGTACTTTTTTACGGTAGGAAACTTGGTTTTTAGCAAATCTAATGCAGCTTCTAGAAATGCATGCACGGACACGGGGTTGTGAACTTTCGAATCACTAATAGTCATCATATTGAGATTTTCTAGAGTACCATCATTGTGCCTGTAGTATGCCACAAATGGATGCAGTGTAGCTTGAGAATTTTCCTAGTGAAATGATTGAATTTCATCTTGGACCACGAAAGAAAAATTATCGGCAAAGTCACCCTGCACCAAAATTTCTGTTTCTGGGATAAGACACTCTTTGAGAACATTCTTGTATGCACTTTTGGTCTTTGCAACGAAGCAGTGTTTTGTCAGATCATCTATTTTCTTAGCGAGTTTTTCAATATAGGAGTCTCTGGTATCCACTAACATCACAAGCTCGGTCCTGTTGACTGACACCCACTGTTGATATCGGACTTCGTCCACTTCACTCAAATCCTAGTGAGATTGTAAGAATTCTACACAACCATCCTTGGATGGACAATCCGAGCAATTTCCCATCATACAGTTCTCATTTTCTATTTGACGTACACATTTCACCATCAACTCATAAATGTTCGATAAGGCTCGCATCAATCATTAATTTAGGCTTCTGATGATAAGTACAAACACATACAGAATGTGTAATAGAAAAACCAGCTAACACGCACCATTTAGGATGGAATGTGGCAAAAGATGAAAAACCTATTTTGATGCCAGGGTTTTCTTTCTTGAACTTACTATATAGTTCCTTCCGATTGCACAAAACAAGTCTTTTCTGGTGATACTCCTTCTCGCCATCTAGATTTCGTACCCCTATTTTCTGTTTCTTTCCTGGACACATTCTGCTGATTTCATTGCGTTTGTAATAGTCAATTATCATGTTTTGTAGAATCTGGGATATAGCCTTGCCCTTGTTCTTGAAATTGATCCATATTAATGAAAGCGAATTTCAATTCATTACAGTCCTTCTATGGTAACTAAGAACTTAGATGTTTCCTGTAGAATAAAGGAGCTTGCTGACAGAACCATAGCATGTTGTCTATATTGAAGCCCACTTTCAAATGAGCAAGAACAAACTTGTTCACAGATCAGCATAGGACTTTTGCTATTTCGAAATAAACAAAATAGATAAGAAGACATGGTTTTGATGATTGGAGTCTAATATATGTATCCCTGATTAGAGTGAACAAAGATGTTATAAAAGATGTTTCACTGACTGTCATCATGCTCATGGCAATGAAGATAATTGAGCTGCTGAGTGCAATAATGGTCTAAGTCAAAAAATACACTTTTGTGTAAAAGGCAATTACAGTTTAAGCCTCTCAGAAGAATCGGTTCAAAATCAAATCAAACGAAATTTTGTATATTGTGTCTAAAAGAACTTGAAAATCTTTACATGCTATAACTTCAGTGTTTTTTTCTAAAGGGGGCTATGCCAGTGAGAGTTAAAGGGGTGTTAGTGGCAGACCCCCATTGAGTTAGAGCTCAATGTTGAATTTTAGGAATCAATTTTTCAGTAAGTTCGTTCATGAAGTATTTAAAAATTATAGGCAATAAAAACAGTAGAATCACCAGAATCTACAACAGAAAGTACCCAACATGCATCATACTTATTACACAAGGTACAAAAAAAATTTAAAGATATTTCAGTTAGTCTATGTATAGTATGTACTACAAATGTTGAAATTATGACTTGTTCAAAGACATTAAGAGCAGGCTTTATCTGTTATGTAGGCCTATAGTAAAATTCCACAAATTTTGACTTAGACCACTGTTGCACTGAGCAGCTCAATTAGCTGTTTCAGGAACAATTCCATTGGCTAATACCACCTGATGAACTAAGAGACGGAAAACAAAACATTGCAAAGATTGATCTTATCATTTTGTCAAAATCTCGAGTACCACATAGCCAACATACCAGTTTGTTTCACCAGTTTAGGAAAAATAGTGAAAAATTCATTGAAGGAGTCGTATAGATGTGGCTCTATCTTGAAAACCAAAAATATTACATCTTTCATTTTTTGATATATGGTAAAGGATGAATAGTCCTTCAATCCTATGGTAAGGTCAGATCCAGATCAGTAAGACCCTCTCCAGGGGGTCAAGGTCGAAAAATGGGTCAAAAGGTCAAATGAAGAAATCGTCTCTGGAGAACAAAACAAAGTCCAAAAATGGATTCCCAGTAATTTTCTGATTAAAATGACACCAAGTTCGTGCCAATCGGACCAGGGGTTACTGTGATATGAATTTTTGAAATTTTATTTATTTGCGACAGAATGCGAAAACCTCAATTTCAAAATGCCATGACTTGGTAACCAATTGGCCGATCGAGCTGACATTTTGAATTTCTACATGTCTCAATAGGCCCGATATACATGCCAAGTTTCATCAAAATCGATGATGGTGAGGTGTAGGCCATTGGGTGATTTGACATGGAATGACCCAAAATTTAAACCCGCCTCGCACTTTTTCGGTCTCACACCCACACCTGTCCGAAAACTACTAAAAACTCATAACTAGGGCAAGTTTTTGTTGCAATAAAATCATGATAAATATGCATTTATTTTTAATAAAAGTTGCAGTAAAAAGTTGCATTTATGCACAAGCATTTTAAACGACAGTGATTTACTCAAGTGATTTATTTACATATAATGCTAAATATTTCCAAACAGTATCTGGTGAGAAATGGCGATCATTTGCCAACAGTTTGCGTAGCATGCTAAAACGGTCCACAGTGCATGAATTTGCTTGGCAATTTAACAATTTGGCCTACAGTTCTGAACTGGTGTTGGTTTGGCCGCGTCATTTCTACAACTGCTTTCAGGTCATTATTCAGTTCGAATCAGTTATCAAAGAGAACAGAACTATACTAAAATAGTTCTCAAGCATGTTTTTTAAATCACACTTTTACATTTTGCGCAGTAGGCCTACTTGATAACAGCTGCATGTGAAAAAGGAAAAAGTTGCAATATAAACTTCCTGCAACCAGCTCATCGTACTACATAAATTCTAAGTATTTCAGAACCTGTAAAATAAGTTGAAAAACTTGCCCTACTCATAACGTCTGAAGACAAGTCTAACAAGCAGCAAAATCAAGCTACTCATTCTTTTTCATTGACAACTAAACCAAAACTTTCCACAGATTTTTTGCAGTCATCAGATTTGAGGTAATAAAAAACATGTTTCCGTTCAGTTATGACTAGCTGTGTGTTAAGTGTTGTTTTCTCCATTTAGAAGTGCTGCTAGACTGAATTATTCCTCACCAAGTACGACGGTAACATTGGACAATGTCCACTTGCCCAGCACATGGCAAGAGTCTGAGCTAATGTTTCACAACAAAGGGTTGTTACATCATAATGTAATAATTGCTGTAGGCCTACTGTATTAAGTGCAACTCTGGCAAACAGCTCTAGTACCATACGTCCACGTGTTTTGTGATTTTTGAGCTGATTAAGTTCACGTGCTTTGGCTCAATACTCAGTTACCTACAGAAAGAATTTCTCAACGTGCGCCCGCACCCATCCCGCAGCAAGTTCAACCCACACGCAAAGGAGTGTGGGTTCCTGTATCTTACCCGCACAGGTTAACCTGTCCTGCACAGGACTCCAGTATATACAAATGAACAGGTGAGGCATGCACATACGTGAGAGAAGTAAGGGACAATGAAGGTTATGAGCCAGTATAGAACAAAGCCATGTACCAGACGCAAAGAAACGAAGTTTAACCACTGAATTTGTTAAGAAGCAATACAATTACCCATTGATCACCACAGTTGCATGTATGTCCCACCAGGCATATGGCATCCCCAAATGAGGTTGAAGAGACAAGGGTGGAAACAGATTACTAAAAGTTTAGCAATAAAAAATAATCCAATGAGTTATGAGTACATGAAAAACAAAACAGGGTTATTAATTGAGCAGAGCATTGCATATGGTTTTAGAAACAATAACATTTCATTCATACTGTTGTGCTATACAACCACCTATCACACATCTCATGTTGGAGTTATGACGTTGACATGATTCTCCATAATTTAGCTTTACAGAATTGTGGGCCTAGGCATTAGACTGAACTCAAAGTCTGTGAGATCCTGACAGATGCATAGGCCTTCTTGCATTTTTCAGCTATTTTTTCAGCCAGTGTGTTGTTGACCTTAGTGCATTCTGGTGCTATCCCACCACTTGTAAAAACAAGGGGGTTGAATGAAGACTGGTATTAAATCCATCTCTGTTACCAATACAGTAACAACACTTCCCAAATTTGTATGCTATTCACTGTAGTGCACGTGTTCACTGGCATTGATGCATTTGATTGATCAGTCAAATGCTAAGCCTAGTTTTAATTAATGTTGACCTAGAATGTGGCCATAGCATCAAGTTACCATACTCTACCTATTTTGTCAGGCATTAAAGGCCTTAATTAAAAACAATTTGTGTGTGTTTTTCCAGTGATGTGCATTTTCATGAAACTTTTTTAATTGCTCCCTTCAAATTTGTGATGTTTTCTACTAGCATACATCGGTCCGCAAACTTCAGTGAGAACCATCTGAAGCTTTCTTGATGGATCTTACACACTGACTAGGACTTTCTTTTCAGGCACCCAAAAGAAAGATTTTTGTCCAGATACGTTCATTTACATAGACTGCTCTACCTAGGGTTACCTGTACTATAGTATATATATATATAATTAACACTTTTAGAGCCGCCTGATTTCGGCGATTTTTGCAAAAAAAAAACATCAGTTTTCGGTTGCCTTACCAACGCCCTAGCTCCTCCACCCATTGCACTAGAGAACTGTTCAGCAGCTCAAACGGATCAGCCAGTCTAGTAGATTGCACTCGAACAAAAATTTTTTGCTTGGGGGTTGCAGTTTCTTTGTGAGAGACATCATAAGTGGAGAACTTTTTTTCCACCTCGGCCCACTTTGCCTGGCCCTGGGCACCAATCGTTAGGTGGTAGTATTTCGCTGAAGTTTTTACTGGAAACTAGGCTACAATCCGAGTCTTTTGATACTTTATATGACCTGCTGGGGTTTTGGGTTCAAAAGTTGTGATGTAAGTTACTAAAAATATTTGACTAATTAGATAATTAATTAATTTGTTTCTTTTCGTTCATAACTTTTGCACCAGAAACGCTAGAAAGTCGATCAAAGCCTCAAAAGACTCGGACTCGAGCCTAGTTTCCAATGAAAACTTCAGCGGACCACCTTGGCCTAGCGGTTGGGCCCTAGGCCAGGTAACATGAGCCAAATTGACCCTAAAACTACTTATGACGTGAGTCACAAAAAATCTGCACCCCCTAACCAAAAATTTTTTTTCGAGTGCAATCTACTAGACTGGCCGATCCGTTTGAGCCCTTGAACAGCTCTCTAGTGCAATCGGCGGAGGAGCTGGGGCGTTGGTAAGGCAACCGAAAACTGCTGTTTTTTAGGCCGAAATCCAAGTACGAATATACCATAGGCCGGCTCTCAACATGTTAAATTGTAGACCAGTATCAAAAGTATGAATGTAGTAGATTGTTTTTCTAGCATAACCGTTTATTATGTTCAGTGAGTTTGACGCCCATCATTTTTCATCTTCAGCTTAATATTTTATATGTGTGTTATTATTATTTGTATTTGTTTTACCAGAATTGCTAGGTTTTGTAGACATAGCTTTGTAGGATTACCAGCTTCTTTCAACATTATTGTTGTGTTTTATAGACAAGATGGTAGGAACTAAATGTAATGTGTGACCATTGAAGAATGTGAAAGCGAGGAACTTGTCACAGGTTAGTATCCTGTTTAGTTCAACCCAGTACAGCTTGTTCACTATGCTTGCAGTGGAATGTAGTAGTTTTGTGAAAGGTTGTCCCATGTTACTTGAGTTGCTCTTTTATTGTCGTTGTCAACATTGCTGCAACCACTGTTTGTGTAATTCTGCTATGCATAAGCATATGTGCTTTTGTACTTTAAATTCAGTTGCTGAAAACAACGAAGAATATCATGCAAAAGGAAATGGATTATTCATTTCCATTGTTGGATGGCAACAATACTGGTGGCACTGGTGAAATGCCTCAAACCCTTAAATACCTTCTAGAAAACCCATCACTTTTGCAACCACCTGATACAGCTGTTAGCAAAGGTTTGTTTTGTCTGGCTTGAAAGGCTCAATTTTATAACATTTAGTTTTAACCTACTGTATACTGAAAATAAAAAGTTCTAGACACAAAGTAAAATTGAAAATTTGCGTGTATAATCATTTGTTATAGGTGTTAGATTTCATACTTTTTGTTTGTTGTTCTTTTTCAAGAATGCAATAAAGTAGTTGTTCAACAATTAGCCATAAATTCACATCCACTGCTTATGTTTTTTTGAAATTTTTGATGCATTATAGAAACTTTTAAAACTATTTTGGAGTGAAACAAATTGCGTGCTTCATAGTCTTGTGTGACTGTGTTCAAGCACACTTCTACATGCGAAACGCATTTTCAGTTGAAGTGAATGCCGTTTCTATACTTGCAAAGATAATTATGTTAAAAATATACAACATAGAATATTTCGTTGCTTCTAGACAAGTTGTTGAAATTGAAACCATTCCAAGGACTGGTCTTGTTAATAAATACGGGACATTCTGTGTCAGTTCCTAGGAAGTGGTCAAGGCACCCTCTCCAATTTTCCTGACATTTTACTCAAATTGTCATTATCCCACATGATGAACATCTGAAAAAATTGAATGAAATCTGTCAAGAAATAGCATGATTATAAAGCTTTTTAGTTGGGGGTGCGTAGCCGGGAGTTGCAAATTGTTCATTATTTGGCCATGTTTAAAGTCTTATTATTGCCAAACTACATTAGTGAACAACCCCAATTTTTCAGGGATGCTAGTAACTTTGCCAAATACTGAAAAAATAACATTATAAGGTCAAGGACCTCCAAAGTGGACTGTTTTTAGCTCTTGCTACAAATTTTCGAAAATTTTCAAACCTTGCCACGGTTTCGTTTCTTGATAGTTTTCTCTCATGTTTGAAGAATTGTTGCTGATAAAATTATCTTTGACCTTAGAAAATTTTATTGCAAAATATCAAAAGGTTTATGAGATATCGTGGGCCAAACTTGGCACAAAATGAAAAAAACTAGAAAAGTGGGGTCCCTTGGTCGCCTTGGCTACCCATGATTCCAGTGAAAATTTGCATTGAAAAATTTTTCACATATTCATTATGAAATGATAAGTTTACCATACAAAATTCATGAATGGTTCTCAGTGTTTTCATAGAGAAAAAAATTGTCGAAGTTGGTTCAAAAACTACAAATTTTGTGTAATACAGAGGTCTTAATATTCACTATTTTTCATTATACCATTGTTATTCCAGCTAGTATTGTTATTTCACAAATTCATTATTAAATTCTAGAATTCTATTGTGTCTTGTGCAAAGTCAATTGCTTGTTTAGGTGGAATGAAACTGCAAAATTTTGTTTCATTTCACTTAACACTTTGACGTTCGGTCTATGAATATATCGTACCTGGATTTCAGCCTAAAACCAGCAATTTTTTATTGCTATACCAACGCCATAGCTCCTCCGCCGATTGCGCTAGAGAGCTGTTCAAGAGCTCAAACGCATCAGCAGTCTTCTAGTCTGCACTCGAAAAAATTTTTTGGTTGGGGGTTGCGGATTTTTTGTGAGTGACGTCATAAGTGAAGTAGTTTTTGGGCCATTTTGCCTTATGTTGCTTGGCCTAAGGCCCAACCGCTAGGCCAAAGTATTTCATCATATGGGGTAATGACAATTTGAGTAAAATTTCAGGAAAATTGGAGAGGGTGCCTTGACCACTTCCTGAGAATTGATACGGAATGGCCCATACATAATAGAAACAGGTCTTTCATACACCCTCCATTTTACTTCATTTGTCCACTTACATCTCACCTTTAAAGTCTTTATTTTTGTGAGTAACTGGAACTGATTCAAAAAAATTTTTTGACAGCTGAACATGATTAGAAAATGTTTGCAAAAGGGTAGTAAGAGTCTGAATGTTTTTTGATTTTTTAGGTTTTAATCGCATATGAGAGTTTTTCTCTTTATCTCATTAACTGTGCAGTGAACCTTAATGCAAAGATTAATTTTGTTTCGTTTTCTGAATGATGGAATTGCAGTTTGTAATTTCTCAAAACAGTTAGGCCTGTCAGCAAAGTGCACGGTCCAGTTAGATTACCACATCTCTGCTGTAGGAATTGTAGATTTTAGTTGTCCACTTCACTTGTTCAAATAGAAACACTGATTTGAACAAGTGCAGTGTACAACTAATATCAAGTTGGTGTTTATTTATTTTCTTGTGCCACTGAACAGAGCAGCTTGCTGAGTCACAAAAACAAAAGTAATATTAACCAATCTCACGGTTTCCTAGTTCTTGCTTGCTCTGCATCATTAACAATGTCTTTGCCAACTGCTAAGCATATAAAACCACCCCTTTGGGGCTAAGTTGTTTTTGATGGTTTGACATATTTTCTCACCAACTAATAAAGCTAATGAATATGCAATTTCCACAAACACATTGGAGAAAGCATTGATTGTTTGTATTGAACACTCAATTTATCAACATTTTGGGTGGGTTCTGGCGCATATTTAAGCACAGTGTTGCTAAAAAGCATTTAATATTTTTTGTGATAGAAGTTCACAAACCTCCTATGTGTGTAATTTACATAGCTACCAGCAGAAAATGTCTACCATTAGCACTGAACAGCCAGGCGTTATGACAACAACATGAATTCAAGTGGCTTGGCACCCTCTTGATAAAAAGTTTCCACTTGAATTTAAGTGACTTGGCCGCAAAGCTGTAATCATTTCAACTTTTTCAGCAGACAAAGGGAAAGATGACAAAACTTGCGATTATATGCAATCTGTTGATCCAGCCTCTGCTTATCTGGGTCCTCAGCTATGGGATGAGATGCTACTATCTGATGATTTGAAGTTGCAGCCAGTGAACTTAGATGAGCTTCTGGGAGCTGCAGTAGATGATGAGGTGACATTTGTTTTCACTTCAAGTAGCATTTGGATTACAAGTGTTTTTTTTATTTGTCTGAAGTGATAGTTGACAGTGGAGTAGATGAGGGTCATGGTTCCAGGAGAATAAGTATACCTTGTTCATCTTGCAAATGTTGGCATTTTTATGACAGTAGAATTTGTCTATTTCGTCATCGGTTAATTCAGCAATTCATTACTTTTTCATCAGTTCCGTCAAAATTCCTACTTTTTGTGTACATTTCTGTTCACCTAATTTGCTATCGTGGAATTTGTCAATTTGCTCAATTCGTCACCTCTTTCTATCCCTTTGAAACATGTTGTTTGGCTAATATGTTATATGCAGTTGGGCTTTTGATGTCTACGCAGCTAGTACATGTAGGAATTCAAACAAATTAACACTTTGAGAATCAGTCTACGATATATTCGTACTTCGATTTCAGCCTAAAAAACAGCAGTTTTCGGTTGCCTTACCAATGCCTTAGCTCCTCTGCCGATTGCGCTAGAGAGCTGTTCAAGGGCTCAAACGGATCGGCCAGTCTAGTAGATTGCACTCAAAAAAAAATTTTTTGGTTGGGGGGTGCGGATTGTTTGTGATTGACGTCATAAGTAAAGTAATTTTAGGGTCATTTCGGCTAATGTTGCCTGGCCTCGGGCCCAACCGCTAGGCCAAAGTGCTTCGCTGAAGTTTTCATTGGAAACTAGGCTCGAGTCCAAGTCTTTTGAGGCTTTGATCGACTTTCTAGCGTTTCTGGTGCAAAAGTTATGAACGAAAAGAAACAAATTAATTAATTATCTAATTAGTCAAATATTTTTAGTAACTTACATCACAACTTTTGAACCCGAAACCCCAGCAGGTCATATAAAGTATCAAAAGACTCGGATTGTAGCCTAGTTTCCAGTAAAAACTTCAGCGAAATACTACCACCTAACAGTTGGTGGCCAGGCAAAGTGGGCCAAGGTGGCAAAAAAGTCCTCCACTTATGATGTCACTCAAAAAAACTGCAACCCCCAAGCACAAAATTTTTTTTCAAGTGCAGACTAGAAGACTTGCCGCGTCTTTTGAGACTTTTACCGGGTCTGTAGAGCATAGCGGCCCGGAGAAATTCCCATGCAAAGCCATGTGCGTTTAGGCGTTTTTTTTCCAAAAATTACTGAAAACAGCCAGACGCCAATGAGTTAACACAATGTGAATAAAGTTCAGCTGTCAATAGTTTTGTAGCAACTAGCAATCAATGGAAATTGTGGTGCACAGCATGAGCCACGAATTCTCTCTTTCAATAAAAGTTTCAAAAGAAGTTGTACCATTTAAGCAGGCATTCCCAAACTTAGGGATGTGATGTATAAAATGAATCGATTGGCCTTTCAGAGTCAGACAAAAAATCTGATTTCGACACCGACTTTTAGTGTTGCTAGGAATCTGACTCCAACTCCACCCATAAGCCCCCAACTCCTTGTGAATCCGACACTGTCTCCATGCTTGTAAAAAGCCCTGCTTGTAATAATTGAGAAAGCACATACGTGTGCAAAGCAAATAGTGTGCACCTGTTCAGTGACCCCCAGTTACTCATCAAGATTTGTCAAAGAATATCAAAACCATGCATCAAATTTAAACATAACCTAAAGGTAAAACATATTTTGGAAACTGAACTGCTAGGGTGTAACATGTTCTTCAGAAATAAGGCTTACTGTTATACAAAGTGTTTAATTCATACAAGTGAATGTCTTTTCATTTTGTAAATTAGTCCTTTGTCCTTTGTTGATCCTTGAACATGGGGTACATTCGAGGGCAATTTTCCATACGAAATTATGCATCATTGGAAGAATTTTGTAAAGCTTCTAGATTTTGTTTGTTTAGTATGCAGTCATTCTGAATTGCTACTTGTGTATGTTATTGTTGGCCAAAAGTTGGTGAGAATAAAGTGTTGTAGTAAATTTAGTGTATGGTTAGCGGGAGTTGGCAACTTGACTCCGACTGTTGTTGAAGCCTAAATCTGTGGTTAGTACATATCACTCCATGAAGCTGTTGTGGGTTATGCCTAGAATAGGCAGAATAGGTTTGCCCTGTCTCAACTCTGTTTGTGTACCAGACTTGAAGTAAACTCATTTTGTTGTGAAAAAAATACAGAGTGCAAGCGCCAGCTTAAAACAAAGTACATGTAATACTAATACAGACTTCTAGGGTAAACTTGAGGAATGAAGAATATGTACGATTTAAGTACACTTGAATGAATGTCAACTGGGTAACAAATTTTCAATGTCAAAAATTACTTTATTTTAGGGTTTTGTTGAGGTTGTGCTTCAACATCAAAGTCAACAATCTACATTGCAACATCAAAGTAACTGAAATACACCCACAATCATAGCACTGCTGTGTGGCTACAGTGTTTACTCTAAAAATAAGTACTATCATGTAAAATGTGCACTTTTCTCAATTCCAACTTCCCGGATAAAGTGTATTTGTCATGCAATATCAGAAAATCTGTTGTATATAGTTTCAGTATTTTTGCAAATGATGCATGAGGGTTTCTATGCTTAAATTAGAAGAAATTGCAAATATTTTGTTTTTTTGTGTATCCTGCAATTACTGAACTTGTTTTAATGTTTCATTGTTTGCTGTATCACAGCTTGGAGATTTCAGCCTTCTGTTGGATACCAACAATCCAATCCAAGCACCTAGTAGCCAACAGTCATCTGCAACAGGTTATTCTTCTTGGTGCTAAGTTAGAATAGTGTTCTTTTTCCAAGCTTCACATTTTAGAAATTTAACTTGGTGCTGCTTTTTGACCACTTTGCTTTTGTTTTTCAAATGGTGTTTGTGCATGGAATTACTTTCTGACACATGTTTGTATGCCTTGCTCAGACTCTGTGGTATTTGTTGTCATGTGTTTTTTTATGTTTGCAGTTTCACCGCATTTTTGATTGGTGGCCTGAAAATGGTTGCTTTATTCATGTGGTTATTAAAGCTGTTTTACACAGAATCTTATTTACGGCATTACTGACTTGCGGCTATATTGAATTGCGTTAAAATTCATGCTGGGTGTAACATTGCGTTTCTAGTTCTTATGGCTAGTGACTAACTCAAAATTGGCTTAATAAAGTAATTTGGCAAGAGGGGATTTTTATGGCAGTCTAGAAAACAGCTAGCAGAGTGGGATAGTTTTTTCGTGCATAGTTCAGATTGAAAACTTTACGATAGTACAATCTAGATTACTCGTGTAGTGGCTGGTACAAGAATTTCAGTGTAGTAAATGACAGTATTTACTGAGCATCTGGCGGCAGCACATCTGAAATCTAATCAAGATAAGAAGTCGAGTTCAGGGTTCTTTTATATTTCCGCCAAAACTTCAGTGTTGTGACAGGTAGTTTGTTTTGTTGCGGATTTTGGCGAATAACGTTCATGAACTTTCGCTTAATGCATACGCCCGAGGCTAGAAGAAAAAACCTGAAATCTTCATCCGGCTGCCGCACGAAGCGCGTGTTTTCGCTGTCTCAACTTAATTTGAAATATAACAGCCTCCTCGTTGGTGATGTCTTTCCCTGTGGTGGCGACACAATTATTGTAATAGCGCATTTGTCAAACAACCACCTTGGTTCTGCGTGTTCACCGTCAAACACCGTGTACCTTCCAAACATCTTGTAAAGAAATCCCATGTTATTTTAAAATATTATAGGAATTACTACTTTACAAAGACTCCATATTAAAAAATTTTTGAAGCTCGTCAGACTTCTTGAAAAGCACAGGCTTACTAACATTTTGGGGAGAGACGTCAAAATAGGAAATCATGTCTGGGGCATTATCCCTCTGACTTTTCACAGAAGGGCAATTGGGCCTTTTTTGTACTGTGGTTAGCATGTTTTGTTTGGTACCATGCTGTAACAAATGCACTGAAACACATACAATCTTGAACTATGTTTTCAACATCTTTGGCTGGTGAAACCTTGCTGTGGCTTGTGATAATAGTTATTGCATGATGTGAGGATCGATCTGGTGAATGTTTCCTCGTATCTTTTCAAATACGCCCAGCAAGAAAAATTTACACATTGGGAACCGAAGTTCTAAAATTGTTGGAGAAGCTGCTTCAGTTGACGCCCTAGTATCTGCTCTATATTTATTTTCGGACTGTTTTTTATTAAATCCAACTGTGGTGCAATTTCAACTTCAAAAGACCGTTATCAAATCAGGTTATGGCTCTGAAAGATTTACTTCATTTTCTTGTGTTGTTGTTTTACGTGTAGTTTTTGTGTGATTAGTTTCGTGTCCAGCCAAGCTATAAGTTTCATTACAGGTTGACGAACTCCATTATTGGGTTTAACTGATTTTGATGCGTATTCTTATTTATTTCGAGGTGAACTGCTATCTCATTTTACCTCCCACTAGAGTTTTTTTCAACATTTAATACGCCAACAACGCGACATCACTTGGCTGTTAATAGACCACAGTGCTTCAACTAACAAACAACTGTTCAGTTTTCTGACATCGAACAGGTGATGGCGTTCGAAAAATTGCTAGTATTTTGATCTAGTCTCATCAAAATAGTCATTGTGTGGAGGAGTTGGAGTACTATGCGTTTAATGACGTTAAAACCTTACTGCATTTTTCAATGCGTTGTTGCATGTGCAGACGCTGGCGATGCTACGAATCCACTTTTGGCTTATGAAGATGTGCCACCTCTTCTGTCAGTGCGCAGCACCAATGTAGTCCACAACTCTCACAGTCAAGACCTCCCCAAATCGACTGATGCTACCTTGTCGGCCATGGCGTACATAAGTCCTTCCACCAACCAACAGATCCAGTCCTCTCCGCTTCAAAACCAGCAGCGTATGTTGCAAGTCCAAGCAGCGAAGGTTCCTGATTATGTCTCACAGCAGCAAAAGGAGTTGCGAGAACAGCAAGCGCTTCTCTTGTCTGATATAATGGCAAACCAACGGAAGCAACAAATTTTCAACAGTCAATCTCAAAGAAAAATTTCCACTGCCCAGGCGGTGACAGTTGCTACCGCTCCTGCTCAAGGTTTTTCTATTTCAGCGACTACGGCGCAGTCATGCCCGCAGCTGGAAACCTTCGAGATGTCAATTGTATCGCACATTGAAACCAAACCCAGCCCCAAGGTTTTCATAACAGAAAATGTGATTGTTCCCTATCCCCAAAAGCCTTCACCGCAGAATACTGCCTTGCAAACAGCACTTCTTACTAAAAGCAAAAGCCCATCTCCTTTGTCGTCTCCCTCAACTCCTGTGGAGATTCGCATTCCATCTCCAGTGAAATTAGACTACGTGCCCGACCAAGCCGATGTACTCATATCGACACCTCGTTCGGTACGTTGCGTTCTGAGCTTGCGTATACCACATACGAAAAAATTTTTGAAAAAAATTTGTATTCATTTGAGTTACCAGCAAAACTTGGTAGTTTCTGTGTACATTTTTAAGCACATATTATTATTATTATTGCCGGTTTTTGTATGTGGCACCGATATTGATCTTGTTGACCTTGAAACAAACTTTTTTTTATTCCATTTGTTGTAGGACAATGGAGACGAAGTGAAATTTGATCCAAGTACTCGCAGTTTCACTGCTGAAGAGCTAAAGCCTCAGCCCATTGTGCGCAAGTCTCGCAAGGTCTTTGTTCCTCCTGACAACAAGGTACTTGACGCTGCCGTAATTAACGCTTCAGTCAGTGCCGTGGCAAGGGTAAGTGAGGCCCCCCCCGATATTTCTCGTGGGGCCCCCCATACGCTATTGGCCTATTATTATGAATTGCAGTAAAAAGTCGTAACCTCTCTGGCAGTCATTTTCTCCTCAACAATATGATTCTTTCGTATCTTTGAAAACAAGAAAAAAACTTCAT
>Ga0210059_1001528_pt1 | contig 35050 bp, 27 predicted proteins | sample Ectturendosymbi2_FD_188042 | JGI IMG/M metagenome (GOLD analysis project Ga0210059, IMG submission 188042) | Ecteinascidia turbinata endosymbiont from Florida, USA - Sample 2 (SPAdes) (version 2) | ecosystem: Host-associated > Tunicates > Ascidians > Unclassified | place: Key West, Florida... | reverse complement strand
CCACAGACCGTAACGTGCAGCGGAAAAAGTCTAGCTTTGCCAAAGTGAAATGGAGTAATTCGATAAAAATTAACACTCCAGTTGCGGTACAATAAACTATGCAGAATTTCCATGCTAAAAAATTTTTTTCAAGCAACAATTCGTAAGTCATTCCCCTTGTCTCTCAAAGTTTTTTAATTGATGTCAAGGTCGTGGTTCTGTAACATCCCCAGTACCCATGAAATGGCCCGCAAGTCGTCCAGACTTCACAAGAATATGCGGTGACTGTTTTTGGATATGCATAAAGGATTTTGTGTTTGAAGAACGTTATCACTCTAATGATGAGTTGAAGGCAGATGCTACCACGGCATTTGGAACAATAAGCCCTGCTTTATTGAGAAAAATATCTCACGGAACAGGATATGGCGTCGTATAATACTCGTGTTATGCAGCGAGAATTAGGGACAGCATGTGCAGACACTGATATACAAAAGATATACGTGTAGACCAGTTTTTTTAAGGAAAATGTTAAGTACCCGGTATGGACATGTAGGGACCCGATTTCTCTGATTCTTTCTCTGAACCGGGTCGCTAAAACTCCTTAAAAAACCCCTGGTGTAGACAGGGACTTATGGCACACCCTGTATGCGTGTGCATCAACTGCTGTTTGCTGATGATTTATGCGAATTCAGTCCTAGCATCAGTGCTCTTCAACGCCTTCTGAATATTTGTTGTGATTGCGCTGCTGCGCATGCATTGTGTTCAGCTGTGACAAGACAAGCAGCGAGATTCTCTTCCGAAAATCTTTAAACAGCCTGCGACACCAAGTGTTAAGTTTGTCGACCAAACCAAGCATCCCAGCGTATTACTTCATGCGTCAGTGAAGGATGACACTGGCATGCAAAGGCAAGCGAAAGAAGTTTATTGTGCAGCTGACGCGCCCAGAAGCACCTTGCTCAATGCTCTACTGCAGATAACATACTGTTTGATGAGCATAGCGCACTCCAATGTATATATGTTTGACAATTGTGGTGCATGTGGTATACGAAGTCTGCTATTATAGGCCTAAATGCCTGCTCGTTGCCTACAACAGTGCCTATGGAATTTTGCATTACATCCCCAGGTACAGCCTGTAGGTGTTCGCCCACATCAAGCTACCTATTTCGTGAGAAAATTTGATGTCTTGATTAGAAACGATTTGTATGCTTTTTTTTAAACAATGTGCATCTTGATCCAACCTTTTTCTTCGCTCACATCAATTGTCTGATGCTTTTCACAAATCTCCATTTTTCTCTCATTATGCTTCTGTGTGAAGATGATCGAATGCAGTAATCACGGTGCCTCACCAATTAGCTCCAACCCTGTGTTAGGGGCTGTGTATAAGCACTTCTATGCACTTGTGTTCTTTTAGCTAATGCGCTATGGACCTTTAGTCTCACAGAAACACGTAAATAAAAAAATGAATCTAACGAAATGGGTTATAGGCCAAATCAAAAACAATACGCAAAATGTGAACAAACAGGGCAAATGTCTTGTCAGCAAAGCTTAAAACTAATGATGATTACATGAACCCAGTATTTTTACTGGAGCGTTTGCTCTTTAATTTCACTAAACGCTGCAAGACGTCTGGCTTAGCATGCTTCACTCTTTGACTCCGAGGTAATCTGGAATGTCTTACAAAGTCATATTAAAAACAAAAATGTGAAAACCAATAACTACCGTGAAATCACATTATTGGACGTTTCGAAACAACTGTTTTTGGTTTTGCTCAGGTTGGAATCAGTTCTTTCCGAAACATCCAACAAGACTTCGTTAAAAGCGTTTTTGCTGCTTCCAGCAATCGTTCTGGGAACGTTACAGCACCGAGAGCAACACAGTACCGAAGCACTCAAGGTTGACTAAAAGATTTAACGGTTTTACTTTGCAGTGTTTTTCAAGAGCTTCTGTTGGATTCTATATTGAAGCACTAAATAAATTGCTACTAGCGATGAAACACACTGCATGAGTTTTTAGTGGTTTTCGGGCACACAGTGACTGGTGCAGGTTTGGGACGGAAACATTGCGGGGCAGGTTAAGATGTTTGCCGAAACTCCCTCTTAAAGTTTTCCAACGGTTTCTCAAAATACAGTAGAATCTCGTTTTAAATACGCCACCGCAATGCACTAATACCCTGTTTTACGACTATCTCAGTAAGCAGATAAAACAGTTGCCTTCTCTCAAAATGTCTTAGCGGCCAGCAACGTCGAAATAGAAAAAACCTGGCTGCTAATGTCGTCAACGACGCGGCGTTACTGGCGAAGCAACATGTGCTTTCCACATCTCCACGTCCTGTGCAAAGGCTAGTCGTCGAATGGGGCGGTATTCGACGATACTTTTTTGCGTAAATTGTTCCTTTTTGTGTGCAAGAAATGTTCACCTGAAGCGTTAATTTTGTGACTTATTCAAAACAACCGCATTAAAGTTTTCGAAATCCCTGAAAAACGTGGATTATGCAGCCAGTCGAACCAAAACAGTCGTCCGAGTCACGGTTAAAACTCGCATGACCTCGTGCCTCGACGTCGCCCGTTGTCGACTATGAAAAACACGAAGTCATTGTCAACAGCATTCCTACTCCGGCCAGTGTAGCGTCTCGCCGCTCACCTCGTTGTTGCGTGGCGCGGTCAGACTGACGATCAACAATCCAGGCGGTCATAATGCCGAGCACGCAGCGCGCTCCACAAACAGAGACGAACGCGGTGCGGAATTCGCCGCCAAGTCAAAGTCAACAGCGATTTTCCAACGACCGTCTTCGTCGCGAACCGGGAGAAGGCACGACTGGCGGGAAAGTGAGTTTTTCTTAAAGCAGTGCAGGTCAACCGGGTGCTTGGGACACTCCTGGGCTTATCGGAGTTTTCTAGGGGATTTCCATCGTGATGGAGTGTACAGGTTTTTCGTATACAAAACCAGATAAATTGTTTTACATGTGATATACTGCATTTCACTCTCGCTTGACTTTGTGTGCAAACGTAACAATCCTGTTTTTTCGGCTCTTCTTTCATAATGCCTAACAAGCTACCTTACTTATCAAGCACAGTTAGTTGCTGGACTATGCTGGGATAGAAGTGATCTTTGAGAATGGTCTGCTTAGAACTTTTGCAAACTCTACTGATGTTTGGCAATTGCTTCTCAAGGTTTCCGAATGAATACCGATATTTCAGTCAAGAAAAAAAAACGATTACCATTCTTGTTCCTATGTCAACGACATGGCTTTACGAGAACGGGTATTCTCCCCTTGTTGAAATTAAATCAAAAAAGAGGAACGCAATCAAGGATGTTGATATTCTTATGAGAGGGACACTTCAAACAAGGTTAATACTACTGTATATATCGTTCTTTTCACTACTTTTCACCAGACGTTGCATCAAATGAGATATGTTTTGTTGATTGTTGTTCATTTCCATTGTGTATCGTGAAAGATATTGAATCGTTGAAACGAACCTAAATTTAGAATCGAAACAAATATGAGACGTATATGTTGATTCGTGCATTAAATTTAATACATGACTGGGATGTAAAGATTTTTCGAAAATCAAATAAAAGGCAAACCACTGCAAGAAAGATTGGAACAATTGAACAAAGCACCTCACAACAGCGCCATCTTACGAGGAGGTGATAGATAATCGAAACGTTTCAGGAATGGGAATTCCTTGGTCGCAGAAATCGTGGATCGATTCCTGGTTTATTTGTTTTTCACAAATGCGCATTTCTCGCTTTCCTTGCTACATGCTACCACCGTTATGTATCAAATCCAGTACCGGTAGTTACTAGTTACTGGCGCCTTGCTTCAGTGTTCGTTCAGTATCGAATACCTGTACCAACTAACTCTTGTACTGTGATGCGTCGTGTCTGAGCTTCCCTATACCCTTGTTCTTTAACTAATGTGACATGGACCTTGCGTATCAGACAAACGCGTAAATGATAATTGTTACAAAATTTGCAATAAAGACGTACTTGGGTACGAGGTCGGCAAAGCTAAACATCAACCGCTAGGATTGACACGAACTATGCTTTGTTGTTGGAAACACGTGACCGGACATGTAACATGATCATCAGTTAGACCGTCCCAGTGCATCAAAGCTTCATTAGCATAATTTAAGATATTCGGTTCTCAAAAAACACGGATACACTGCACGAAAGTGGAACAACTCGTTAGTTCTTCAACACAGCCACCAACACACTGCCAGATACTCCAGCGTTACCTGCTGTTCAAGCGTCAATTTTACAATAGTGCTGATAACTGCTGCACGTTCGCCAAAAAGTGGAAGGTGTTGTCGCAGCGAACATGGGCGAAGAGACGGTAGCAAGAAACAACCAGGTTGGAAAGCTACTGAAAATGTATCGAGACCTCACAAACGTAAATCATAATGCAGAGCACAGCATTCACTTGGCCGGTGTCCTTAGAAAACGTGCTGCAGTTAATTTTTTGCAGACGTTACAACTTACAAGGAATAGTTCCACAACAGCCACAGCAATGCGGAACCACGAATTTCTGCCTCATCCACTGTTTCGCACTTTCCTCGGTAAAGCAACAAGTCGTAAAAGCCAAGTGTCGAAAGTTTAGGAAGTCTGATGCAATCTCACCTTTGCCGGGTTGCGATCCCCAGCGTTGCTAGAACAAGCGAAAGTTACCAGAGAAAGAAAGTGATGGCTCGATTCAAACAGTGTTGCGACACAAGGTTTGGACAAATGTAAACTGTAGAAAGCAGAAAAAATCTCCGTAACTGGTGCAGTTCTGCGTTGTACAACTACGTTTATGATAAAGACAAATTACAGTGGAAGGTTCGAGAATTGCAGCGGAAGTTACTTAAATTACGAAATCTACGAGACCATTTCATGTCTAGCATAAGTTATGAAAGGTAGACGTTCAAGTGTTTTCAATTATTAATAAGGACTGACAATCCATTCCGACCGAGTAATTTCCCACGACGGTTTAACAGGGCACAAAGTCACATCCCGTAGTCGCTTTACGACTTACCTGGTCCAGCGCCACCTCGCGGTGACGCCACCTCACAGTAACAGCAGTTGTACGGCGGTAGGTGGCGCTAAGGCTTGCAGAACTTCGCTTGCAGGCCTTTTTGTTCCAAACAATACAAAGTGTGATCAATACAAGGATAAGTACGAACGAAACAATTGCCACAATGGCCCAGGCCGGAAAGGTAAACGGTGCGACGTCGTTTTCCGGCCATGAAGGTGACTCCAGCGTGGCCGGCGAAAGACCTTCCGTGACTAAAGGAACTGAAAAACACGACGCGTGAGTCAGACAGCATGGTGTGCCAAAATAATTGAGAGTGTCAGGCATTGCTTAGATTTTCCCGAGTGACGAACAAAATGAACAAGATCTCAATCATTTGTGTTGCAAGTTGACGAACCGGTTCAAACCTAAAAAAACTCAAACGTCAGCCACTTTACTGAAGCTTACGAAAATAAACTTCACTACAACTCATCGAAAATCGACTCAAATCCACTTAACCTCGCGCGACAGGACCGGGACACAAACGAGACTTGCGCGATTCTCCGATATCGTTTTTATCTTTTTAATCTTGATAAGATAAAACTCATGAGTGGTCAAAGGGAACTGAGCCACTTACCTTTACTTTTTCGCTGCATACGAAAGGAAATGGCTAAATCAAACAAATCGACATGCTTCGGCCATCTGACATCGACGATTAACTTGTTGAGACTTGAAAAAAGGCAAATTCTGCCGCGCGTTGACCTGCTGGAATAAAAATAAACAAAATTGTCGACGAAAAAAACATAAGAGTGAGATTCACTCTTGAAGATTCGATATTGAGTTTCGCTAAGGCTACTTTTAAACTTACAAAAATTAAATTCATCGTAATCTTGTTATTGACCCCCACTTGCGTTTGATCAATGTATGTTTATCACGTCACAGCCAACGACATCAACAAACGTTTCGAAAATTGCTGTTTGTGACATCAGCAAGAGCCAGTTGCTCATCCCCGTTTCTTTTATTGAATCTTAGGCAGGATAAAAACAGTGATTCACTAATCATCAAACGATTATTCGCTCCAATCATTGTTGGACCTTTGCAAAACGTTCACGTCTTGGTCTTTTCCGCATTGAACACAAACGAAAGCGATGATTACCACCATCATTACTTAAGGTCACGTTGAATTGGGAGACGCGTACTGGTTGCTGCTTTGTATTCAGAAATCTTCAGAGCGACATCGAGCTTGTACAACATTCTTACCGGGCCAACGTTGCGTCTTGGCAAGAAAGCTGTTTCAGTGTTCCCGTACGCGTTGTCGCGAAATCTGTTTTTTTCTGGAAAGCGTTGGGACAGAAATGGAACACGGACGAAGTCCAAACGTGGTTTGTGTCTTCCGTGGCTCTCCTCAGCCGATTGACATTTTTGAGTTTCTTGAGAACTTTCGAATTTGTTGACGACGGTGGAAGTTCAGAGCTTTTCGGCGCCGGCTGATCGAACCCTGCCTCAACGTTGCGCTGCAAAACGCTCAAATGCCGTTTCTGGCGATCGCTTAAGGAGCCATTGTGACGCAATAACGATTTGACGCCGACGCGCGACAAACGTCCAGCGCGTTGCGGCGGTCGCCAAACCACAAGGTCGTAACCAGAACAAAGAGCGGCGAGATCGTCTGCTGCGTCGCTACCACTGGTAGCCTCAGAGCGATTCGACGTATTGTTTAACGCATATGCGGGGGCTGAAAAACTGATAGACACGTCCTGTAAAGGACTGGTACGAATGCAATAGCGGATCGTTGTGGACTCGTTGTTTGGCAATGTCGGCAATACTACGTCACGTGAGAAGCTCGCGCGATCGTTTGCGAGGGACGTGACGTCATTTGATGGCTCTGAGCGCTGCACGTTCAAACGTGGAAGGATGTTGGTTCCGAAATGCCACGTAGAGGATTGCGTCACCACTGCGTCGCAGTCTGTAAAGAATGAACCAATGACATCACTTCAAACCGCGAAAGTGGCGTGTCCCGAAAGGACACGCTACAAACAATGCACAATTACAAACATACTATTGCGAAAGTATTCCGGTCACACATCCGAAATCTATAAGGCAAAATTGCAGCTGAAAAGTGTATCCCTGGAGGTTTCGTACGTTCTAAAATTCTCATCGAGCTTCAAAATGAAAAATCCAAGTGATTTCTTGAAAAAACCGGGAAAAATATCGAAACACGTTGAAAGTGACACACCTAAGTTCAGTCCCTTTCTGTGTTTGAAATAAAAATGTTTCAACACTTGAGTTTAACGGTCAGTACACCGGGTGTTTGCAGCGGTCACGTGTTTTGATACGTCGCACGAGAAATCGCTTCACGCGGTGTCTGGAGTCTAGACGATAAAACGATTACGGGACTGCAGGCGCGGCAGTCGACGAACACGGAGTGCAGACATGTCGCGAAATCATCTAAGCTTATGGCGAGACCAGCTACCGGGTAGGGCTTGCGTACCTAAAACGTATGTCAGAACGAACACAACAGGTATTTACTAATTCTTTGTGTGAAAAGATAGTTTGATTGACATAGGCAACACATTTCAAGACGGAAGCAACAGGGTCGGAAACGAACGCCAATGTCTGTCGTTGAAACGTGTCGTCGCCTTTTGGTAAGATTCTGATTTCAGAAACAGACTACAGTAGATCCCGCAGTGTTCGTCGCTGCGTTTTTAAAAATTCAAAAATAACACGTTTTACGAAATCTCAAAATAACATTGTTGTATCCGAAGACACATCGACCGTTTCCTCAATGTGCTTCAGCCATGACCTCATTGCAGATTAAGGAACCATTTCGCAGCAGGTGTTTTGTTGCGATTACGATTTGTTTGTTTGTTTGCTTTGCTGCTACGATCAAATAATTTTCATAGTGACGTCATTTGCAAGAAACAAATGAACGGTATTGTTAAGAAAATTCAAACGCTTTATGTGAAATACTGTTTCTTCAAATATTTAAAACCGGTTTGGAGCATCATTAAGACCAAAGGTAGGTGGTTTTCAGAACAGTTGTAGCAAGCCATACGCAGCATGCACACAATCACTATCGGCAAAAAAGATTCCGCGAAAACACTGAATCCCCGAAGGTTGGCGATAATTTCCGTCTCCTGAGATTAAAGCCACATTTACAGGCATTTACTTTAGGAATATCGCAGAGATAAACGACAACAAATATTCAAGCAAATGCCGGACAAATATCATAACGAGGATAAGAGAAACGCTACCCGATTGTTATTGGAACTTTTCAAAACAGTAGCTGATGCCGTTCCAGGAGTGTGCCTCGAAAACAGGTTTCAAGCAGCTTCAGAAACATTAGTAAAAACAAACCATTTAAGCTGGTAACGAGTGAGACGTGTAACAACTGGCGATCTGCCCAACCAATATGTGATATAAGCCAGAGTAATATAAAGGACTTTCCAACGAAAGAAAGCGCTCAGATGTGATGAACTAAATTGGCCCGTTATCTTTTTATGCGAAGATTTTCAATCTTGGTTGTCAGTGATAGAAGTGAAATGTATATTCAAAAAAACTTAATAGCGACTGTTCTAGTTTGTCCAAAAGACAACGAAAAAATCGGATTTAATTATTTATTTGACGAAGTCGCGACATTTCAGCCACAAGGCGACTTTTGGCAAAAGCTTACATGGGAAAAACTCGAACAGTTGACTTTGCAGGTACATGCATTCGACAGCATTAGAATAGAGACCAAACATTAGTCAGTACATCTTGGGAGCAGGTCCCACGCGAGGGGTTGCAGCCGATGCGCTGCGCCGGGGTCCATGAACTTCAAAGTTCAAAATTGAAACGGGCAATTATGCAAAATTTTACTGTTGTAGCTTTATTTATACAATCTTGTTCAAATTAAAATTGACTGAAGTTGTTGTACAAGTCGATACACCATGCATCGCCATTTCTTTTGGCGTGCGGTTGGGAATATCTCAACTGCTGTTTCGTTGTTAGCCCGGCGCACCAAGTGCTACGTGACGTGTCCAAACAGTCGAAAAATGTGTTATGACGTCCCATGTGGCTCTTAGAAGCACAGTAGTGTCATCGAATGAAGCCAGTTCTTTCTTTTACATGTAGTTGTGAGTAGGGATGGATAATAGGGGAGGCGAACGAGGAGGTCGCTTCTTGCCCCCTTTTTGCAGAGATGCCGTGGGGCCCCTCTTTGAGAGTTTCGCAGTCAATGCTTTGTTTAACAGCTGATGAACTGCTCCATAGCCACATTTAATAGGCTTTGAAGCAGGTCACTTGTTTTTCAAAGTTATGCAAAAATTATGTGCAAATGTCGCTCAACAAATGAAATGTGCAGACGAAGAACAATGCAAAGTCAAATTACTTCAAGCAATTTACAGTGTGAAATGGACTTTTAAGCAAAATCAAATTCCCAGACAAGATGAAAAATTTAACTTACTTTCAGCAAACAAAGTTTCTGTTAGCATGTGCAAACATACGGCCATTTTTTAATATAACGTGAACAAATACAGGGGCCAGGGACCCCTTTTTAAGACCACCTATTGTACCCATGAAGTATCACAATCATGCGATGTTTTGGGGCCACTTTCTAAGGGTTGGCCTTGGGCTCCTAAATTCTGATATTCACCTCTGGTTGAGAGCTGTACACGTTGGAATTTCTGTGGTTTACGGCAGATATCACACCAAGGGAGCGGAGTCGCATTATTGCGCTCACTCAAACTATTCCCGAACAGCCATTGCAAAAGCTATGCAAAGAAGGTTTTGATTTACAGAAGGATTTAATGCATGCTGGAGTTCACATAAGCTCACGTACAGTGCGACACCGCCTACTGGAGGCTGGCAGGAAGGCTGAGAAACCGCTAAAAACGCAGATTCTTACTGAAAAACGAAGACAAATATTAGAATGGGCGAAAAACGTAAGCACTGAACTGCAGAAGACCGGAAAAAGTGTTGTTTTCAGATGAAAGTCATTTTTTCGTTCAGGGGAAGCACAGGTTGCCAGGATCAGGAAGGACGCTGAGCTGGTATGTCCTGGCCATTTCCAATGAGGTGGTAAAACACTCCAAAATAAGATGTTCTGGAGAAGTTTCAATTTTTCTTGAGTAGGTTAAATTATTATGCCAATTCAAGGTATGATGAATTTAGACAAATACATTGACGCAATTGAAAGAAAAGTCATTCCAGATATGAGAAGGCATTTCCTGGTGGTGGCGGAAAATTCCAACAGGATCTTTCCTCGTGCCTTTCACCTGAAAAGCTGAAGATGAATTTCAGGAAACAAAAATTAAATGTGTTTGATTGGCCTGAAAACCCGATTGAGAGTTTGTGATCAATAACAAAATCTCGGATACAAAAATTGTATGACACCACCATGAACAAGCTAATGGAGGCCATTATTCCAGCGTGGTATCGGGACAGTAAATCAGTTTTTTTAAAGGAAATTGTTAAGTACCCGGTATGGACGTGTAAGGACCCGGTTTCTCTGATTCTAAGGATCCGATTTTCAATTCTAGGCCCCGAAAACGCCTTTAAAAAACCTGATAAATTAAAGAAAACTGTCATCAACTAGTAGAATCCACGCCAAAACAAGTAATTAAATTTTTGTCATTCTATTACTGAATCAGGGTTGCGGAATTATCAAATTTGCTTTGCTAGTGAGGATTGCTATAGGCTGCTATTAATGTTCAATTTGATGTATATTTGTGAAATTCGCGAAGTAACTATGTTATGTAGATTCGTTGAGATCAACCAGAGACCTTTTGAAATTAACTAATAACATTGGTAAATGGTTACAGTGTAAGATAGTAAATAAAGCACATCACTCTCTATCCAAAGTATTAAAAAAATTAACAAAGCTCAACAGTGCTCAGGCAACCCTTGACAATTATGCTTAAGTCAGTTTCAACAAAATTTGTATAAATAGTTAAAACACACTTATTAACCTGGTTACTTCGGCAGCTGATTTTGTCGATGCGTTCTGTCAAGCAGTCTTATCGAAATATGCGTAAGTTTTTTAATATTTGAGTAAGGGGGGTGGTGTGGGTTGCTGCTAAGATGGCAGTGGTGTTATAACAAAACTTGTGCTGTTGTACAACGACTGGTACCCATTGCCATTATGTTGTTGGACGAGCAAGAGCTAGCTTCGTGACTGTGTCCCATGAGGGAATTCGCTGATATGACAAGCTGAGTCCACGCGGGTGGCTCATTTTAACCTCGCTTGCACTTGCAAACAAATTTTGCTACTTTGGCAAGAGCCACCTCGCGTGTCACCCACGAATAATAAGCATTTTTTGAACAAAAATATACGTATTTTAAAATGCCATAGTTCGTTTTTTCGGGTCAGATGAGCTCGAAACTAAGCGCTGAGTTGTTGAAAAATGCGTCGTGTGCTCCTGAAACGTCGTTCATTTTGGTGGCCATCACAAACATAATCAAATTTTAAGAGTTACCTGAGCAGGGTTTTAGTTACGATTTGTAATTTAAAAAGGGGCCCAAAACAGGTCTCGCACCAGCACATTTTTTCCTCTCAAGGGCCCTGCTTGGGAGCGCTGTAGACTGGTTTATAAATTTTCAACTGGTGAGAAAGTGCTCACAAAGATACGTTCGAGGCCTAAGCAGCTAGCAGGGGTGAAAAACTATTGAGTAGACGAGGGGTTTCCAACCTGGGGTACATTTGCCTATCTGAAAGGGTACATTTAAAGTTAGCAATAGAAGGGAAAAATATATTTGTACACATATATCGATGAATATTACTTTCAAAATCATTATATGATTATTGTTAAATGTATCTAAGATTGGTCATGATTAAAGATTTGTAAAAAAATCGGTCAATTTGTAATATAACGTTCTGTTAAAAATTTAGTGAATTTTGTTATTTTACCCAGCCTTTTTGCCACAAGAAATTTTAGGGGCACATGCTCATCTGTCGCAATGCTGAAGGGTAGCCTACATAGTCAGAGAAAGGTTGCGAACCTCCACTGTAGACGAAACTTGCAGAACGCTGTAACCGCATTCTCTGCACACTTGATTTCTTGGAATGATGAAGCACCAACGGAAATCAACCTCGTTTGAAGATTTTCAGAAACAGTGTTTCAGAAACAGTAGCGTGAACCACACGGGACGAACGAAAATAGCATTCATTTCAGTGCTCTTGGAAAGGATAGTGAAACTGGCCACACAGGCTAAAAGTTCGCCATCCCAGTTCAACAAATCATGGAGTGCATCTCTATAAATGACGAGTTCAAAACGAAAGCGCCGCATGGTTTCGGTTACAATTAGCTTTGCTTGCAATGTTAGGTTCATTCGTTACTTCCAGCATCACTTCGAATGGATATCCTGCCCCCCCAGCACTTCTCTAACAGGAGGTGATAAACCGTGAGGGAGATGGATTGCTTTGAAGTACCGAAGACGAACTTCGACGTCAGCATGTCAATGTGACGTTACAAGAAAACCCACGCTTAACATTACAAAGATCGAAGAACAAATGCGACAAATCTGTCAAAAATCAAAGGATAACAATTCACGATCTCGATCTAATACAAATATACAACAAAGAAACAAATGCAAACGGTCTTAACGGGCCAGGACAGAGACCTCGATGGGCCGCATGTTTGACACCCCTGCCTTAGCGAGATGAATCGCAGGTCTTATGAGTCGTGGGAGGGAAGCTGAAATTCACGGGTGTCTCGAATGCGTGCAGTGACTCACACAGCTCTTTCCATCCATCCGACATTATCATTCTTGTGAAAATTGGCTTGATCCCTTGCTTTCTACAGGTCTATTTGAAAACCATGCTGAATCTGTTGTGCATGGTCAATGTCTCGCTCTCAACCAGCAACCATCAAGCACAGCCAAACGCAGTTATGATTACCACTTAACAGAGGCGATCCAAAAATTAAGGCACGAGTAATGCTTGTTCAGTTCTTCCCTTAAGGATTTGCGTAATCCACAAGGCGAGTCAAACATATCGAAGCAGATTTGAAAATTGAGTCGTGTGCTCCTAAAACGTCATTTACCATTAGAAACGTCTAAACATCACGAGGCGTGCCATCAATAATGATCACTTCACGAGTCACGTGTTGCTCATGAATAATGATCTCTTCACGAGTCACGTGTTGCTCATGAATAATTATCACGTCACGAGTCACGTGTTGCCGATCCCTGCTAGACCTTATAATGTGTATAATGTGTTCACTCTCTCTTAATTTAAGGTTTTTGGAGCTAGAAATCTTTTTTCTGTTCTGATGACAAAAGTGGAACAAAGGCCGTTACACATAAGGAAACGCCTCAAAAGAAAATTAAGTTTCAGACAAGAGACTCGACACCATTACATCACGTTGCGATAAGCCTGAGCTCAACAGGCCCGTAGTCACGGGGGGGGGGGGGGCATTCGGGGGCAGTGCCCCTCCAAATTTTCTTGTTCCCAGAAAAATTTGTTTTAAAAATTAAATGAAAACAAAAATCGTGTCCCCCTAAACCTAAAAACCTGGCTACAGGCCTGGATCTCAACAAACGGAAAAACAAGGAGATCTATAGTAAGAAACAAATTATACTGCAATGAACAACCACAATCATTTTACTAAATGTCAAATATGCTGAGATCGCAGGTTTCGCAATAGACAAACCAGTCCAACGTCATGATTCTTACAGCTTCACTATCAGTTTGTGTCAGGGAACCATCAGACAAGAATATCTACAAATCGACGACAAATCCAGTGTCATTGTCTTAGTGCAGTGAATGCAAATAGTTACGTTGTGTGCATGTGCTTTTTAATGAATCTGGGGAAGATTTTGCCTATAATCAGTATTTTTTAAAGGCATTTTAGGGACCCGATTTGGGTCCCTAGAACCAGAGAAAATTATCATCGGGTCCGTAAAATCAGAGAAAATCGAGTCCCTAGAATCAGAGAAATCGGGTCCCTACAGATCCATACCGGGTACCTAACATTTTCCTTAAAAAAACTGCTATAATAGACATTTAGGATCTTTCGATATCAAACAAGCTGTTAACAGCAAAATATACCAGAAATATGTTAATTTTTTAGGATCCAACCGCAGACGCTCAGCTCCTCTCATGCAAAAGAAGTTCACATCCTCCTATTTATCTTCGTCGCTTTTCTTGCTAAAATCACTTGACTGGTGACGAAACCGCGCGCGCCCAGCAGGGGTGGGCGGCAATGGTACCTTAGTCCGCAAACGGGCGCAAGACAGGTCTGGTCGTTTTGATGGTAAGACGTCCCGTGAAATCGCGCAAACGCAAAAGCACACGTCAGAGAAAAGATCGGTTGCTGGACATACACGTTGCTGCAGCCTCAAAAATGACCATAATACAAACAAAAAAACAGTGCCGTATATGCGTAAGGGTACAGTTTGTATTGCTTTGCCTCGTCATCAGGCATTATTGCGGTCGGACCAACGATTCTGTCACTCACGCGAAGGTGCTGCGATTCCTCCAACCACGATTACGTCAAAGTTTTGAAATGTTGACCAGAATATGGCAGCCAGGGAAAGTTCCTGAACTAGACTTTTGTACTGCTGCGCTTACTAGATGTTGCAACGAACTCTAAAACGTCCATTATAGCAACATTCAATTGCACTTCGTCCATGTGGGGAAGACAAAATTAATTATCAGGGCATGTTAAATGGCATTTGTCAAATCATTGTACTCTTATGGCTGTTCCTTAATTAAGTTTGCCAGACAGGAAAATCACTGCCCGCCGCGAATATCGACCTAACAAAGCTCTTGTGACCTAATAAAGCTCTTGTGGTCTTCTGCTTTGTACTTCAGCTTCCCGTCTTACCAGAGCAGGAAAACAAAAATAAGAATGGAGTTCACGGCCGTTCGGCGACGATAAACGGCCCAACAAACAAGGAAATCGATTCGCCGAGCCTTGTATCGATCACGCAAAGAAAAGGTCCTTGTTGCGTCAGGTATGAATCCAACCGCCAAGCGAAAGCGAAAAAACCTGCTTGTGGCGAAGCGTGAAATACCAAAGCCGAGTTCAAAGGAGGACAGGTTCGGGATTTGTGAACACGGCAAACCACAAAAATACAGAGCGCCGTTCTGCATTGCTCGCTCGCATCGAAATACAGCCCTGGATGAACCCGTGCATAGCCTGAAACTCTCGAGAAATGCCCGCCCTGGCGCGTAGGCACCCATCCCGTCCATGCATGAAAAACAAGCGCAATGAAACAGCAAAAATTTCCGCCAAAGGATTGTAATGCTATTTATTCCGGAAACATGAGGACGAGTTGTCATTATCACATCATCATAGACGTTCCCAGCTTCAAATTAACGGTTCATGTACAGGCTTCTGACGTTATGAAAAGATTTTGCGCAAGACGCTCGCTTCTGAGGCAATTCACATTGAAAAGGTTACGAAGTAGTTATTGGAATGTCTGCGTCAAGTCACTTAGTGGAGCTGCTTTGACAGTTTCCTTCGTTTTACTGGTTTTCCAATAAGATATTTAAATTACTGAAGACTCTCAAAGTTTCTGAATCTGATTTGTACCAACTTAATTTGGAAAAGTTTATGCACAAGCATAATACCAATATCCTGCCCTCTTCTTTTGATAACTTTTTTTCAAAACTGTGCAACTTACATGATCATGGCATAAGGCAACAGTTTTCAGAAAATTTTCATCATAAACGTGTTAGAGCTGAATATGGCAAAAACATGTTGCAGTGTGTCGGACGTGTTGCATGGGGCTGTATTTCTAATGTGTTACCATTACCCTACACAAGTTTTCCTGTCGAGTGAAATTGCGACTGCTTGCTGGGTATCGCCTCTTCTGTGAGATATAAACATGTGGTTTGTAAGATGTTTGACAAACGTTTACGTTAAACGTAACACATTTTTATTTCATTGATTTGTTTTTATTTTTGTTTTGTATCTCACTTGTACTATTGAAATTTGACATTCATTAAATATAGGCTGGGCTTGATTAGGTGACTGCTTTGGCCGTCTTTTGCCCAATCTGTGCTGTTTGTTCAAGCTTTGCCAGTTGAAATGTGTTACTTGTTGTGTGCTTGCAGCGCAAACATAACTTGACATTCAGTGCTCACGTACTTTATACAACGGAATTTACAAACAGTGGTAAAATAATAATTTCAACCTAAACTCAACGACAAAATGATGCGAGCATATCAACAAATGGCATTTCCAGTGACACACTAGACATAACATCACGGATTTGTTTGTGGACATTACGTTAAATGTTTCGAAAGCACGGGCTCAAAACGCTGAAGCGTCAAATGCGCAAATATTCATTTCAGGGCACGTTGAGGTATTGTTGCAAACTCTCCTTTGGCGTTGCATTGAATGTGTGATTCACTACAAACGGGATGTGCGCGAAGAACACCACCATATATATGTTGTGCGAACAAGCAGTGAGAGAGATCGTGGCGTGGAAGCTCTGATGATACCAGCACGTGAACGATTGAACGTGCAACGACTGGCGAACGCGAAGAGTGATCGCAGTGCGTGATCTCTATTGTTGCTGGCTGCAAAAGTGCGAAGCTTTGCGCACATGCTGCTCGGGCTTTCCGATCGCAACAATATGAATTGTGGCGAGTTGTTACTTCCGTCATTTTGAGCAACGACGCGAAACAGCTTTAATCTGATATAAAAGTTGTCCTGATGGCTGATGATGCCGAATCTTACCGGATTTTAAAATAAAGCTCAAGGTTTACGCAGTGTCTTCATGTAACCATTCCTAGTTTCGAGTTGCCCGTTATCAGTCTACGTGGCTGAAGCTCAGAGCATCTCTACCTGCAGCATGCTCACTACCGTAACAACTTCGGTGACTCAATGTTACATCAGGGCCAACGACTTAGCTAGTACAAACATTTTCAACGACTATCTAGTAAAAACATTTTCAAACTGAGAAAAATAGTGAAAGTTAATGTTAGCACTTGCAGAGTGAAAGACGGAAATTTTCAGACTCGGCGTTTCTCCGTTTGCAAACGTGTAGGCTGCTTCTGCTGCAAGAATGGGATGTGCAGCAGAAGTCAACAGCTGATACTGGAAGAGATGACAACCACCATAGTTCGTAAAGTACTGTTCCATTTTAACACAACCTTACAGTTTCTGCTCTCGCCGATGGAACGTCGGCACCAACCCGGACTTGGCCTTCGCGAGTGTCGGCCAGGACAGCCGACTGCTGGACAGATGTGTTCTAGGAAAGTTCTCGCGGTCACAACACCGACGTTCTCTCTCTCATAACGCCACCGAAGCTTAAAATTCCTGCCTACAACGATTCGGTGAAGCGTTGAAACTTCCGCAAGGCTGATTGAAAGCGTTTTTGCCTTGTCACAAGTCAATCCGCTGAGAGGTTGTCACCCCAGGCCGGACATAACAAACATCGAGAAGGCATAACATGAATTTTGCGAGAGCCTATTATCTGCAGCTAAACAAAGTATCCCATATGGCCCTCGCCAGAACTATGTGCCATGCTGGGCTAAAGAGTGCGAGACCCTTCATAGCTCCTTCCTTGAGCCCCAGCAAGGACTGACTCCGACAGAGCCGCTTTGTCCCTACTGTACTTTCTGGGATCGAACAGAAGAATCAGGAGTGATGGGAAGAAGCTGTCGACTCCATCGACTTCTCGCACTCCAGCCGCAAGGCGTGGAGCACCTTCAATATATTCACTGGCAGGTCTGGACGCTCCTCTCGTCTGTGCTCCGTCTCAGCAAACTTCATCGCCTCACAACTCGTGAAGAGTGGGGGGCACACAAGACTGGGAGCCGTGAGTCCACTAAGCCCATCAACAAGCAGCTGTCCGACCTATGGAAGGTCCCAACACCTGAGGGAAACAGTATCTCTGGCCCTTTCAGGCCAGAGGAGCTTCCTGTGGCCCTCAGGCGCCTGAGGCCAGAAAGTATGCATATGCTGACGACCCAGCAATCATGCATGCTGATGGAGACTGGTAGGCAGTGGACGGGGCGCTGATCAAGGACATGGGAACCGTAGATGAATACCTCCAGATTTGGAGGCTAAGGATTAGCACTACAAAAACGGTGTCGGCAGTCTTCCGCCTCAACAACGAGGAAGCTAAACGCGAGCTAAAATTCAACCACAGTAAGACTGCATTTTTTCACCCTGGTTTAAACGCAACTTGATGGAACACAACTGAGCTTGTGGCAAATAATGCGCCCACAACATTATTTCAAACAGATCCAGCTCGCACAACTCACAGCAAAACAAACCTGAACTACATTTCCTACCCCATGATATGCCACCGCTCTGTGGTTTATATCAGCTTGCTCTCATACTTGTCGGTTCTTGTTTTGCACCACAAAAACGTAAGACTCTCAAAGTTACCAGTAGTACTCAAGCCGAATTCAGGGTTGACTGTCGCAACCATTCGGTTGATGGTGCTTTGAATGTATGCAAATGGTGCGACTGTTTATCAAGTATGTTATAGTGCAGTTAAGTCTGATTTGGGTAAAGATCAGGGGTGTAGTACGGTGGCAACGGCGTTCCCACACCTTCTTTCGGTGCGGGAAGGCGTGCCCACACCTTTTTGGACGAACAACGGTAAGTGAAGATGTGGAATCCAAACGATTACATTAAAATACGGCTGCGATCTCACAGATGTGCTAGCGACACGCAGATTCGCACTGCTAGTCAAATCTACAGTGGATCAAGAAGATCCAGCGTGGAAATTCTTGCAGGCGGATGCTCACTTCATATCGAATTAATTGGTGCAGCCTTGCTTATTATTTGGTGCGGGAACGCTGTTCCCACACCTCTTTTTTAAGCACTACACCCCTGGTAAAGATGTTAGTTGGGTCGTACCTTAGTAGGTTCGGCTTTGAACTAAGTAGATCAGGTTGGGTAAACCTATAAACTAGTTACGCAAGTTCAACTGTTAACAAGAAACTATATACTCTGAACAAGACTTGTAGCTACACTATTACTTTACTTCCCGTTTCTATCAAGTGAAATTTCGTTCTAAGGGAAGCCTGCTTGCATCCCAAAGCATCTTAGGTGTTTCACAGCGTCACTGCCGTACAAACAACGTCTTCAAAACAACTCTATCACTGTAGGGGAAGATATCACTGTAGGCCAAGATTCACTGCTCTGATGCGTTAGCGCCAATTACGTATATGTTTTATTCTTTTATGACGGGCGTAGGTGAAGCGTTTTCAATTAACCTAAATTGTGCTATACAAACTAACCTACCCAGTAACTAGCAGTCGGTGCGTTGTCGACTGACTAGCCTAAATTGTGTTGATCTTCACCTGAGAAAACCAGTTAACCGCGGAAAACTAAAGATATTGCGACGGTTTTCAAACTCAAGGGAAAATGAAAGAAACAAGATCACAACGCGAAAGGCGAGCGCTTCCAAACAACTCAAATTTTCCGAAATGCTTTGCTGTTGAGAAAAGCAATTTACATCAAATAGCCAAAAGAGCGGATCACAGCAGTGGCGTCCAATCCTTCTAGTGCCACTCCAAACATGTAATTTGTAATGTTGGCAAGACGAGATGGATGGTGTAGTCTTGCAAGGACAATTGCACCACGCGTGCTGCTTCATCTTGTGGTTTTGTGTTAATCCACGCAAGAGGAGAAAATGCCGAGGTCCATCATTTTCAAGATAGTCAAGAACGTGGCGAGACAGCGCAGGTGGTTTATAATATATGTTCTTGCGGCAATCACGGCGAGACAGGTTTAGTCTGCGCCAAGTCATGACTAATTACCTGGGTTTGTAATGAAATTACCAAAAATGGGCGCTCATCATCATATGAAAAAAACAAAAGGCTTATGACCAGATCAAATGAAAATGAATGCTCGTTTAACTTATTAGAGGAGTATAGGAATACAACAGTATAAATTCAAGGATAATGGCTATGCTATGATAGCAACATGGTCGGACTGTGAAACCAAGGAACAGTTGTAATCCACTATGTTCGACTTTGAATCGTGCACGGACTCCTTTTCATTCTTTTCGGCATGCAGCAATGAGACGTTACATCCTGGAAATCCCTTGTGCATGACAATAAAGCTCATGAACAACCGTTTGTTCTTGTCTTTGCCTTCGCTCTGATACCAGACTCTCACGATGCTTGCTGGGGAATAGGTTTGGCATACACAGCAACCTTCTCAGCATCAAATGCTAGTTATTTCGTTCAATCAGCACTGCTGTTGAAAAGCAACACACCGAAGCCTTGAGTAAGTTGTCTCATTTTTTAAAATACCCAAAAAAGGCTTGTTCCGTTTAATCAGTCTCACTTCAATCGTCTCTGCGCACCACGCAAGAACGGTGTCGATCTTAACATGGCAGCAGTGAACACACCCTGTGAAAACCACTTGGTAATTTGCATCGTATGCTCTGCTGATTGTTTTGTAGCGTTGCTGGCGGCGGTGCCGATTAAGTGCTTTGAAATCGCGCGTCGCGTCGCGTAAGTCGGGTGCGAAAATCTGCAGTAGCTTCACATCGTCTGTCCCGCGGTGCAAAATTGAAGGTTAGGACAACACTGTCTGTTTTGGAAATTATTGTTTTTCTCCATCACTTTTCTTACAAATAGTCGTCGCTACATAATAATTTCGCACATATCAGCACAAAATGTCAACTCAGTTGTTGTCCGATCTCTTGTGTGTTTTATAAATTTCAAAAAACTTTGCTTCATGGCAAGAGAAGTTCTTGACGTTCTCCGGCATAAAAAGACAGACCAGCATTTCGGAGGAATTGGATGATTTAAGTCGTGTGTTTCCAACGCAGCAGGCATGGTGCAGGGATGAGGCTGCTGCAACCATTTCTGCACGCCAAGCTAACAACCCAGCCAGGTATAGGTCACACGTTGAGGGTCACAAGGTCTAGACTCCAGACACGGGCGGCAGTTATCAGACTGCCGCAGCTATTCACTCCGCGTGCACAGGACAATAAAAAGGGACAGAGGAAAAAATGTGCTCACGCTAAGGTCAACGTGGCTGGTAGCAGGTGCGGATAGCGCGCATGGAGAAACAAGAAGGTAACTTGCAGTTAAAACCTAATTATTTTTAAAAAGTAACTTGAAGTTTAACCCTAATTATTTTATCGATACAAAGCAAATAAAAACAAAATCTTTTGTATAAAAAAAACGGTAATTCCTACTGAAAAAGCTAACACGGGAACAGTAGCCTGCAATAACCATTCTCGGCCCAACAAGCATTCAACTGCTTATGAATGAACCCAAAGGGTGTGCTGAGTGAACCAACGTTAAGGGTATGTGGTAAACCTTAAAACAATGGTCACGGTGGAACAATTGTCCGTAGCAGTTATTGTAGAAGCAATGGTGGAATCTTAGTGTATTTTCGAGCCAGTCTCATAGCCTACAAGAGTTTTCCTTAGCCAGTATTCTCGCTATTAGACTTGCCTTCAGAACAAATCATTTCCACCCATGCTTTACCCAGTTATGTTAACCTCTTTTTACGGTTAGGAACGAACGACTAATAAGAAGTTCTACTCAGCGATAATTTCTCACTTCACAAATAGAGCGGTATTCAAGTAACAAAAATTTATTGTTTAGGTAATAACTAATTTCTAGCAGATTACTATGTAACTTTAACTAATTCAAGCAAATCAAGAAAATCGACATTTAGACTTTAAAACATACAAGCACATCAAAATCATTGCAATTTTTAAATCACATCGGGGATGGTTCAGACAAAATTCGCACCTGTTGGCCGCGGGACAATTCAATGGAATGAGCTTCTAGCTCCAAATCGTAATCACGATGACCACCAACAATTGTGACTGACAAAGCTCTCTGCACGGGGTTCTCAATGGCGTATTTTACGTGTGATGATGCATGCCATGCATAATGTTATCTTTGTAATAACTGATGTGGCTTTTAAAATCTTAACTTTTCTAAAAGCAAATTACTTGAAATATCAAGTAATAGCAAAATTACTTAATAACGTAACAAGTAAAGGCTTAAGTAACTAGGCTACTTACTTGAACCCAACCCTAGCCACACACTATATCCAGATTTTTATTTAAAGCAGGCGAGATCAACTTTCTCCAAGTTAGCTCTGTCGACGTGTGAAGGGCACCATTTTTATCCTTCGTGAGTCTTTTTTGACAAACCAGGACCACTTCTAGAAAAGTTTCAAGAGTCATTTTTTGGCTTCACGGGCCATGGCGTTGGTCATCATTGTTTTAGAGCAGGGGCTCACCTTTGGGATATGGGGACCAACCGCTAAGGTAAGGAATTGATCTCGGGTTCCGGTTTTTATTTCATTTATTCAATACCTTGTTGAACACGTAAGGTGATGATAAGAATGGTGATTATTTGGAAATTCAAATGAAAAAGCATAGGACTATGGTGGGCCATGTACTGCCGGTCTGGATCCATCAAAGTGTTCCCAACCCCTTTTTGATCGTATCGTTTGGGCCAGTTCTTTTAATCCACTGCTTGGCTGCACAAGATCTCGGGCAGGTTTCGAGAAGCCGTTCGAACCCTGTTTCACAGCTTCAACTGTCAACAGTTACTTTCTGCTCGATTACGGATCTAGATGATATCAATCCAAATTATCTGTCACTGCAGTACCACTGTACTCGACGTCTACACACCCAGTCGACGTTTTAAATATAGAAGTACGAAAAGAAAAAGATGGCAAATGATTCCATGGATTATGCAAACAGAAATACAATAGTTGTGTCTTCAATGTCTTTACGCATTAATTGCTAAATCCCACCCTTCGTCCTGAAATACTACAACCCTTTCTGAACGGCACTTGAATTTTTGAAGTTAGACCCTGTCATAACTTTCATGCGTGGCGCGGTTATAATGTTCCTTCGACGTCCACACTGATCGCACGCATCGACTGAAACAAAAATCAGATCCTTTTCAGGAGCTTCCGTTTCCGCCGTCGTTATTAACAGACGTTAACAATAAATGTCCACTTCTCTGCTGATGACAAGAAAAGATACAAATGTTGCAATTACGGTGCTGCTGCCGCTTTGCAGCATAGAAAGCATCAACACCCCTCAAAACAGGTGAACACGATCAAAGTCGTGTTTCTGAAAAAAGGTGAACACGATCAAAGTTGTATTTCTGCGGCGTTTCCCTCAGCCATTTTTATCCGATGACTTATTCGCTAAATCTTTAATTTCGTATTCTCTATCACGTGGTTCGCATTCTCTATCACGTGGTTATACTTCTTGCGAACTGATCGGTAGTGGTTTTTATTCCTTAATGTTTTCGCGATATGAAAAATATTACTACCAAATACGAACCTTACAAAATGCACACCATACATTTTGGTGGAGATTCAGCAAAAGAGTGTCCAGCTGTTTAAATTCGTGCATCTTTGAAAAAAAAACAAAAAAGCTCAATTGCATTACCCTTGGGTCAAGTACATTTGCGTTACGCAGACGTTTCTTTAGCCTTCTTTCTTAGAAGTAAAAAAAGTACGCAAATAACGTTTTTCGGTCATGCCACCAAGATTTCCATGAAAGCAACGTGGCACCAAGTGATGCGACTCAACGGGTTCAACTGATACGTATTTTTAGTGTTGCGATCGGAAATCCCGAGCGGCATGTGCGCAAAGCTTCGCACCGTGGTAGCAAGCAGCAATAGAGATCACCCGACGAGATCACTCTATTATTGCTTGTTCGCGCCACATACACATATTTTTGTTCTTCGCGCACATCCCGTTCGTGGTGAATCACACATTCAACGCAACGCCACCGGAGAGTTTGCAATAGCATCCCCTCCTTTTTACAACGAACCACGCCGATCGCACGTTCTTTGTGTGAAGGCTGCACATAGCACGACCTCCACATCCTGGTCACAGCACCATTTTGTTGCGATCGGAAATCCCGAGCGGCATGTGCACAAAACTTCGCACCGTGGCAGCAAGCAGCAATAGAGATCACCCGACGAGATCACTCTATTATTGCTTGTTCGTGCCACATACATATATTTTTGTTCTTCGCGCACATCCCGTTCGTGGTGAATCACACAATCAACGCAACACCACCGGAGAGGTTCCAACAACCTTTGTAAAGAACAAGTTCGGTGTTAGATCGGACGCATTTATATCACAGAGCGATAAAGCGGACGATATTACACATGAAGTGTTATTTCGGACATTTATAACGCCACAAGAGCTAAGCCGACAGACATAAATCACGCAGTGTTTTTGTATTTACCAGTCAAGCATAAATAGCGCTGAAAAAGGAAAGCTTAAGAAAAGTAGATTGGTTGGAAAACTAACTGGTCACGCTTCAGTGCTGTATGTGTTAAGCAGTTCCAGCAGATATATCGCACTCAAGCGTGACAAGTTGATCGAAGGACAGTTTCATAACCAATCGGCTTTACCTAAACTTCAGCGCTAATTCTGCTAAATGCGCACGTTTTGCGAGTTACATCTGTGCTCTGTCAGCTAAACGTGCCCGATTTATCAGCTTCGGCGTTAAACATGTCCGATAAATACCCGAAATGCTCAGGACATCTGGGTGGTCCACTACCCAGGGCTTGTTTTTTGTTGATTTCATATACTGTATTTGGAAAAAGGTTAGAATCCTGTGCTTCTACGACTTTTCGTGATTGTCGGAGACAAATGGAATGGTGCCAGAGGTAAATAAATGTCCTTTAAAGCCTATAAATGGCCACTTGGGGCGCTCCACTACCCAGGGTCACCTGATGCATATTTTGCGCATTCTACTACCTTCGCATTTCAACGTGCAAGTGCAAAATGGTTTTGGCTGAATATGACCTCGGAAACCTTATATGCGAAGAGTCTGCCCACGCCATGACTTGATATTAAGAAAAAATGGATCTGAAACGCGCATGAAGTTTTCAATGCACAAATTAAAATCCCCTTTAAAAAAGCAGTTCTTTGGGGGTACAGTGTATGAAATGTGTATGCAATGTATGTTTCGCTGCGCAGATACGATTTTGTTGTGAAAGTGATTATATATGGACATCGGGAAGTCATAAACAGCCGGACTAGAAAAAATTGATGTCATACGTCTCAGGAAAACGTAATCAAATCATGGGTTGCATTACACCCTTCATTTCCTGACTCGTATAGCGTTTGAAGGATTCCTGAGCAGGGTTGTACCCTCTCAGGAATCCTTTTGCAAACGGGTCCCCATACAGTTGTTAGTTTGAGGAGACGAAGCGTGTAAGTAGCGGTGTAAGGTCAAATTCAAATCCGACCCGCGGAGGTGGTTAACCGAAATTATGTATTTTGGTTAGAATCACGTCAGCATGTTAGGTTCGTGGTTCCACACGTTCATCAGGGTCTTGACTATTAAAAGATGTTCCAGATCGTTCCTGTTCAGCATGAACGTGATACTGCGGTCCTGCAGTATTGATATTTCTACGTCACACGAAACGACCAAGTTACATTTTCTCTACATCGAGCGGTCAAATGCCGTTGTCTTGCATGCACAGAAACTTTATGCCTGCCTGCTCAAACAACGTTTCTGCATGTTCAGTGTAAAATGAAGCCTAACACAGGCTTGGGCAACTGGTTCAATTTTACCGTATAGTAGCACAGGCCACCGCTGTGGAAATGCGCATGTATGGCGTACCCTCAGTGGACTAGTGTGATCCGCAGTGGATTAGTGTGAGCATTTTCACTGGATAATTTGCTCGATAAGAGTCCAGCAAGGAAAAGTGCTAACGCACAAAGCAGTCGCAGGAATCATGCGAAAGCAGCAAAGTTGCTTATACTGCCAATCTTTTTTGGTATGCTTATTTTTCCTCCTCGAACGACTGCTTCTCTGGCGCACAGTGTAACCATCAAAGCTACACACGACTTTTGCTCCACATTTTCCCCAATTCAGTGCAAATATGCAAACAAATTAGCGGTTCTTGAAAAACAATCTTGCCGGAACTTTGCATCAATAAATTTCCTGGATTTAAAGCAAAACGTTTCAACACACAAAAAGTGTATGCTAAGAAAGTTGTTTTTGGCTACTAACATTTCCCGCACGCATCGTGAGGAGCACGGTATATTTTGCGACAAACTCCGTCGTTTTATTGCCTGCAGCAATGAAATGAAAGTGCGAAGTCACAGCCAAGAGGAGCGGAGAAGTCACAGCCAAGAGGAGCGGAGAAGTCACAGCCAAGAGGAGCGGAGAAGTCACAGCCAAGAGGAGCGGAGAAAACGATTCCGAACTTGCGAAAGAAATTAATTTTAGGATTCCGGGCGTCTGTAAATCTATCCACTGAAGAGTGGCATGTACGTAATTTAGCATGCTTTCTGAATTGCTTTGCATGTCTGTGGAGAGTTCGTTTTATGTGTTTGACTAACCCGGTCAAACAGGCGATTGGCACAGTCGAAGCGGTCGTTTTCCATGAATGCCTGAAGGAAAGCTGTTCGTGTACGCGCCCGTATTTAAATAAAGTACACTCCATTAGAAGGTGAAAGCTCTCACGACCAGGGTCAAAACGCCTCAGAGTGTCTTGTGACCACCGTCCGCTTCCAAAAGCACAAAACTTGTATCTAGAGAAATATTTACAAAAGAAAGAAAAACCAAACGTTTTACAATCGCAGCGCTAGTTTTGAAAAGGTATTTTGTACTCGATATTTGATCCACTGAACTTTCCTTTGCGCCACAGCGGCTGCCATGAAACAAAATCGACGATTTTTTGACAGTTACGCAATTTCGTCGGATCCAGTCCACCCTGCCCACGTGCGCTCGGGTCTACTACTGCCCCAGCAACGGACATCCTTGGGCAGCTGATGGGGATCAGGGCATCGTATTTCGTTACCTGGGTAATCCGCTTGATTTGGAAAGCTCACCATATTTACGGCACCATTCGACCCCAGATCACTTCACGGAAATGCTTCCACGGTCGCTGACTACTTCCTGAATCGAGTAAAGACGCCAGCAGACCAGCAAGTCACATGAATGCCGTCACGTAATGTGGTTTGCTGTCACTTTATACTGCGCCGAAACACAGGCGAGACAAGCCACGCGCACCGTTGCGGCTAAGAATAAAACCTGCTCCACAAACGCGTAGCTTCGACGTCTGGTAAACATATCGGCAACCTAACAACTGCACCTAAACATTTAAAACCATCGTCAGGCATCACCCGGATAACGACTGTACTTCAAAGGTGCTGACTGGCTTTGACTCTATACGTTTTTGGAAATATCGCAAAAGGTTTCTTTGCACAGAAATTACGCGCTTCAAGTTTGATGTATACATATATACAGCGCTGAAGCTTGTTAAATACGCTGGCAGCTTTGTGCGATCTGTATGAAGACATAAAAAATACCTCCGAGTTTGCTCTTAATCGCTACTGCATGTCAACGAAGTTGAGGGATTGAGAACCGCAAGCTGTCATCTCATGAAGTTATCATCTCATGAAGCTGTCATCACATGAAGCTATTATCTCACGAAGCTGTCATCCCATGAAGTTACGAGATTCACGCAGAATGTCCCTGAAACCTCTTGTTGCATACGCAAAATTAATCCGAGGTCAAAACAATCGATAATAATTTAACTTTAGCGCTAAGTTGGACGGAGTTGCTACACACACGCAAATGATTTGTGCAAGGCGCAGACTGTTTTTTTCGGTCAATGGACCGAATGTTGTTGAAATGACCGCACAAAATTAAGTCAATTTGGTCACGATGTCCAAAAGGCTAGGTTAGTGAATACTGTTGTAGCGGATTTTAACGCCATCAGAGCCAAAACAGGCGACCTCCATACCCCGATTGGGGAGTCCCACTCTGACACAGGGGGCCCTAAAGTCAGTCCCATCACTACTTAGCCCCCCAAACAAAGCTTCAACCACCCAAATTGAAATATGAAACAGCAGAAATCAGTGAAGTTTTTATTAATCCGTGTTCTATTCTGTCCTGTCATTTATAGACAGAGCAATACCTGCTGCTCTTACCTAGAATAACATCATTTTTGATACGTTTGTGAGGTAATAAACACAAACGAGGCTTGAGCGAAAAACGCAGTGCTCTCACTTTTAGGAATTTTGTCCCTAGATTGGAACTTTTGAGCCTTAGTAGAGGTTTTATTTAGGAATTTTCGGAAAAGTTCGAAAATGTGTAAAATATAGCAACTGACAATGAAGCACAGCAATGTACTGTATTGTAAATTTTGTGTGTGTTCGTTCCAGCTTTGATTGATGAAATAGGTTTCGTGTTGCATGCAGCCTACGTTACTAAAGATAGAAGTATTTTTGATGAATTGTGTTTCTCACAGATTAAGGGATTTTTTTTATGTAAATTAGCGATTTTTGGTACTGTTCTTGGGATTTTGGAGTTCCATTTGTGCAAGCCTTGGTAGAGCGTCAGCATTCATTGCTTGGCGTGTTGAACATGACGTTAGCCTGCATGCCTAATTGTATAGGTCCAGAAGTCAGACTTCAACTTGATCAATGTGTTTTGTGTAATGAATGTTGTGAAAAAATGTATTATGGCTATTGGCTAGTCCAGGTAGTCTTCTCGTATTTTGTACTGCATAGAAGAAAGATGCCTTTGGTACTTTCGACCCAAGTTACACATTTGCGCAGTCGGCTGTTCAGACAGCCAGATGGAGTAAGTGTAGTAAGAAGGGTGTATTTAGCAATTACTGCGCAGCTTGTCCCAAAATTGAATAGTTCAGTTAGTGGATTATGGGTGTTAACCATGTTGTGTTTACGTAGTTCTTAGTCTGTATCTGCCAACATTTACAGCCGATTTGAGATACAAAACATTATTAATCTAAACATGTACCATGCACCAGGAGATTAACAAAATATTGATAAATTCATGATTAATTCGCACCATTTGCAAATGCTGTGTTGTGAATTAATTAAATATGAATTTTCAGAATGTCTAGGCCCCTTGCACAAACATGAAGGTCACAAAAGAAGACCTTCTGGCCACGGTTCCGCTGAAATTGTGTTTGCAAGCGGAACTAGAAAATACTGAAATAAGAAAAAATAAAAAATTAGGATGTTTTCTTGTGAAGGTCATTCGGTCTCGAGACGTAGCATAAGGTTGCAATCTTGTTTTTTAGAAATCACCATTAGGGGGGCCCAGGCTTGGACTGCTGCTGCACTGAATACTATTACGGGACAAATGACGGAAATGTCTCAGCAAAGAAAACAGGACGCAGGTGCTCAAGACACTTCATACAACAAACCTTTAAAAAAAAAACAAAAAAAAAACGCGTACACAAAACTGTTTGACTGACAGCGATATGCTGCAGGCCAAAGTCTGCAATGCACCACGTGACCTGAAATATACGCTGACGCGTCTGCCTTCAGCGAAATCTTCGCGAGTCACTCTGTTCGACAATACGCTTTCCGAAATGTTTGGTAGAAACAACCAGAGTTACAGAAAACCCATGATCTGCCATCCTGCTGCTTTTGCCAAGCTACATTTTGTTCAACATGACAAAGATGCAGCTATTCTTCAGTCAAAGTAAGACGCCTGATATGTTTCCAGAGTTAATGTTGCCACCTCCGACGACAAGTGTTTTTGGGAAGTCAATGAATAAAGAGATTTAAATAACGACCTACTGTACACGTGATTTGCATATACGGATCTTGCGCATAAGGTATATACATCTATTTCTTTCTTATATTACTTAATTGTTTAAGGTGCTGTTTGCAATGCCTGGAATAACACGCGAGTCACCGAAGGACAACTGACCCCCGTTAACCCTGAAAATACTTTGCAGTCAAAAATAGCAGAGAAACACTGATCTGAGGGTTCGTTCGTTCGAACAGTAATAACGCCAACGCCCGTGCACTGCAGTGATTTTGTTTTAGCTTGGCAGAAAAAATTGTATGATTGTCACGACGATTATGCGTAACAGAAATAAAATGTTTTTTGCAGAAACAAGTCATCTGTCAAAACTCAACAAAACATCGTTATATGAATGCTGCCGTTACATAAATGTACACACAACCTCTCTTCGGTTGGAGGGATTTCCAACGAGATCTGGTTGTATGGTTCAAAATGTGTTGATGGAATGTACAGGGAGGGTCATACGTCCTTACCCATACATTGTTATTGTGCTCTATTTAATTATGCATGCATTACAAAAATTTTCTTATAGTTTTTTTATTATCCAGGGTTCCCACACATTTAAAAAAAACATTTTCCATACTTTTTCAATACCTTTTCAATACTAAATTAAAGAGTTAATACCATTACTTCTCTTCAATTTTAGAAATTCTTAATCATGAAACTCAATTTTGCACATTGCATAAATAATGAAATACTTTACTTTCAGTAAAATTCTGCTCAGATACTTCAAATACTTTTCCAATACCTAATGTACATGTTGGCCAAACTCAATACTTTTTCAAGGTCTTGAAAAACGATTTTGAGATTCAATACTTTTCAATACTTTCAATACCGCGTGGGAACCCTGATTGTCTTAATGATATTTTGCCTGACAAGTGGACAGGTCGTTGTCTGTAACATCCCCAGTGCCAGTGCAATGGACCGCAAGAAGTCCAGACTTGACAACAAGATGTGGTAAATCTTTGGAAGACACATAGAGGATATTGTGTCCAAGCAACTGTATTAATCTAATGATGCATTAGAAGCAGCAGTTACCACGACATTTGGGACAAAAACCCCTGCTATGTTGAGAAAATGGTCTCACAGAATATGGCGTCGCATAACATTAAGCAGCTATAATGAGGGAAAGCACACAGAGAGAGTGGATACACAAAATGTATGCATGGGCACGGACTTATGCCTCACCTGCACTTCGAAACTTTTGTCAAGGATAAACGGAATACGTACAAAGCAGATGGGTGTGATATACGACCAAAGGCTGTGTCGAAACATTGGCCTCGCAAAGCTATCAAACCTAAACAGCCGCATAATTCAGTCACGATTGTTCCGGACATCGTAGCCGAGAATCTACTGATCAGAAACGGACGCCATCACAATCCCTTCTCGGAAGCAATAACCCGACATAACAAGTTGCAATACACGTTTCCTACCGATCTATTTATCGTGATTGAGCGCAGGTGGACGGCGTGGCGTAAAAAAAAGAAACGGCGGCGAAGTCACCAGTTACTTTGTTAAATCGGAGGTCGGACCGAGTTTTAACCCATTTCAAAGTCAAGTATATCGCGCGACTGTTCGAACTTCCTCCGCTGGAGGCGCTGACAGACGCACTCAGACAATGCAGGCTGCTGGTATACACCTAACGGTCGGCATGACCGAGACTGCGTTTCCAAGCACGGAGCATTCCGTTACACCTGCACACCATCCGGGCACTAACCCTCGTTAACATTGAATGGAACCGCTTCTTCGTGCTGTTACACATCAATCGGTCGTGCTGCCAAACGCACCACGGCAGGTGGACGTCTCAGCATTCACGAACAAAACATGAAAATCAACAATCCAGACAAGCGGAAAACAAATTGGGTTGAAAACGAACGATTCGCTCGTGTATCGTTAGCAAACCAACCCAGGCTAACGAGGGTGTTGCTGAGTAATTTGACAGACGTAGCTGTATTATGCTTTAATAAAGATGATCGCGCGGGCCAGTGAACCGTAGTATTCTTGCCAATTCGTTTAAACAACACTGTCACAAAAATACTGATTTCACTTGGGACGTTTTGAAAAGTCAGGGATTTTATCATTGGTAAAAATTCGTTGATTACAGTACAAAGCCCCAAGTACGCATTGGTGTTCAGTCCAAACCATATGGAAAAAAAAACCTTTGGATAAATTTCTGCACGGCGGAATATCAGCTAACAGGAAGCGACATGAGAATCGCACGAATTTAGGCTCCAGTTCTAATATATGATTGAACACAGCTGGTAATATATCAAGTGCAGTGAAGCGACACGCGAAATCCAGGCAGACGTTAAGGAAACGGGCTTTTGACACCAAGAGTCGCGGCACTGGCTCACTTAGCACCTCCATCTATGGTTGACCTAATTAGTGACCGCGGTGGCTTACTACCGACAAAATTCTCAGTAATCGTAAAGCTTGACCCAGTCTACGTGCTGTGCCCGTTCAATACCGGTTTTGGATCATATTTGACGGATTGCCATTTATTGAAGGCGTTACGGTTTCCGAGACTCGGTGATCTTTAGATATTTTAGTTTTCTGTTCGTAAAATAGTTTGGTTTCTATAAAATAAGTGATAAGTACGAGAAAACGCTTACAGAAGAGGTCAAACCGCCTGAAGGTATGTGTCATGTTGAACTCATGAAATAGGCAACAGAACTTTCATGTCATTTTGAAGGAAATTGTACACCGTCAAATGTTCAGCAATAATGAAGCATGCAAACTGGCAACGGAATTTTGCGATTTTCTTTAATTTCTTTTTGATACTTTGTAGTAACTTCGGGATATGGATTCTCCAACATGATATCAGACAATTCACATTGTTTTCGCGCCGAAATGAAATGATATATTTTGATCTTTTTGAATGGTTTTCGTCATTTTCTTAAGCTTGTCTATCAAGCTTTAGCCCATTGGCACTACGTGTTTATATCCCCATTATGTCATCCTGCATTACAAATAATTTGTAGCAATTAATGGCGTACCAATGAGGTTGGGAAGAATGAGGTGCGAGTAAATTACAAGTTCTTATCTAAGTTACTTGTCTGAGCAATGACATTAAGAACGTCAACAAAGCAGTTCCTACGTGCAAACAATCTTCTGAAAAGAGCGGCGTTCTCAAGATTCCGACATAGCCTCCAGCTGTGTGGCGTAAATTGTTAGGTTGAACTCGTCTTGAGGTATTTAGAAACACATCGAGAACGGATAGCGAATAAGAGCTTACCTTAAAAACTATAATATTTAGTCACGAAGCTTTGCAGTGCCAAGTCCTGACATGACGTTAAACTGCAACAGATGACGGAGCTGCAATTTGGGAGTTCTGCAGTTTGGGGAAACCACAATACTCTTTATGCATCATTATTTCCTGGTGCACTTTGGCACGAAGTAATGACGCCTGCCAGGGCTCTAGTTATGGATCAGACGGTCGTTTTCACAGGCACTCTGACATCTTCACTCATGCAAGGCAATCATTTTGGGCAGGGGAAAGCGATTGACAGGCGGGAATATTTCTTCATTCTGCCGGCCTCTGCACCTAAACATGGATCCAACGTATTCGCCACGCTTATGTCTGGGACTCTTTGGGTGAGGTGTGCAAAATGCTGGATGTAATGTCTGGGTAACTCGCAGACCGTTGCCTGGAATCGTTTTGGAATTTTAAAAGCGATCATCCTCTACTGTAAACGTTCTGCCACACACACGTTGCAAAAATATTGGAATATCTCTGAACTGTTAGAGCTGAACCTGTTCTATATTTCATCAGTGGCGAAGCCAGACCAAAATTTTGGGGGCCAAAATGTTTGATTTTAGGCTAGCAATAGTATTTTGTTTGGGATACCGCCTCTCCAAGCACAAAATGACTAGATATTTTAAAAATTTTGGGGGGCATGGCCCAGTACCTCCTCTGGCTGCGCCTATGTATTTCATCTGTGCCTAAGATGTTTTTGGGAAAGAAATAAGGATTTTGTCCAGTACTCAGCTACACTACATTCAATACTGCTTCTTGTTCAGTTTACAATCATCTCCCGCTTCCTTTCTGTGGTGATACGAAAAGATTTTAACCTAACCTGTTTCAATCAAGTAGTCTAAATGAGGGTTATCTACACATAGGATGGTCTTTGGAAGGGGTGCTCCTATTTCGCAGCATGCGAGCTACTTATAAAATGATCAAGTAAAACTGATCTACCTGCTGCAAAAATGCAAAACATATTTATTAATGAATATATTGAGAATTCTTTTACAATGTATGTTAATGTACCTTGCATACCCACGTGGGCCAATATTGCACAACACAACACAATAGGCTACAATTAACTATGTGCGTTTTTTGACATGTCCGTCTGACGGCGCCGAAAGTGTTAATGTCATGCGATCTACCCACAGTACCTTTGAGATCGATTGGTAGATCCCGACAGACGTATTGAGCACTCCAGGTCTATGACCTCGTTGGCTAACGTCATTTTGGTTTTTGCTAAATAAAATGTAAATGCATATAATTTTGAAACACCAGTTTATTACAAACGAGACGGCATCCTTTCATGTCTGATTGTTGTATTGATTTTGAATCGTTGAGATTGCAAGTACCTTTTGTCCCTCAGTGGGCTTTGGTACGCTTAGTTGGGAACAGGAAGTTGCAGAGGTCTGGTGATGCCCGGGGCGCCTGCTTGACTGTATGCCCCCGACCAAATTCTAGCCTTGTGTTGAGCACTGCGGGAAACACAGGCATTTGAAATAACTAAGAACTAATGTTGACAAAAAAACAAGTTTCGAAAAATTAAATCCATGCAGCAAGTGTTAGCAGCCTTACAATACGAAAACCATCTAGTTACAGCATTGCAGTTTGGTAATTTCGCTTTTGGATGCACCCCTGCCTTCGATGCCCGGGGCCGTCGTTCCGTACGCTGCCTCTTCTGCACGCCATTGGTTCGGATGCACTGCTCGTAAAACAAACGCGTCGAAAAATTCGGTAACAGTGGCCATCAGGCCCGCAACCAGCTTGGGACATCAGGTGGGGCGAAGAGTTTCCTGAGAGGGCCAAATTTTTTCAACTATGTCTAATATTTTTAAACTATGTCCAACACATTTTTCCAGGGGGGGAATTTTAGGGGGGATTGGCGCCCACCTGGTTACGGGCCTGGTGACAATCGCTCGCTCAAAGTCATCCAGCAGTTGTTGTAATATTGTGTTTTCGTAAAAAAGTAGTCTGGAACCTTTCAAAGGAATGAAGGCCTCTGGATTTTACGCAAACATGAAACACAAGCCACCTGACACTCTCGCTTATCAGCATGTTCCTTGCGCAGTTGAAAGCCGGAGCCCGATGGAACGAAGTGAGAATAGCAGAGACAGAAGAAAACATGATAGCAACAAGGCCACAAACAGTCCTGAAGCTGCAGAGCCAAAAACGAATTAAGTGGACACAAGCAACAAACACATTTTCCAAATAGTGTTGTAAACCATTGCCAAAGGCGCAGCCAGGGGGGGTGCTGAAGGGGCTCAAGCACCCCCCTTAGCGATCAGAATATTGATGTTTATTTCTTAGTTTTTCACCAACATTGTACTGTAAGTCGAGATCAGGTGCATTGC
>Ga0210059_1001527_pt1 | contig 35051 bp, 22 predicted proteins | sample Ectturendosymbi2_FD_188042 | JGI IMG/M metagenome (GOLD analysis project Ga0210059, IMG submission 188042) | Ecteinascidia turbinata endosymbiont from Florida, USA - Sample 2 (SPAdes) (version 2) | ecosystem: Host-associated > Tunicates > Ascidians > Unclassified | place: Key West, Florida... | reverse complement strand
AATTTTCCATCTTATCCTTTTCCCCGAAGTAAATAGCTTGGAAGCTTTCTTTAAAAGGGCTTTACGCTGTTCCTGCATGGACCGTGGCAGATGTCTTGTAATATTCTTTCTAAACTGTCTTGCTCTAATATTCTTTCTAAACTGTCTTTGCTCTTGGCACAGACTGGTCCAAAAGTTGTTTTGTATTTACTTTTCATCGTATGACATTGCGCTTCTTTTCTACTCATGGCCAACACCTTCAGTCGTGCCACAGACCGAATCCCTCCTCTGCGGAAGCCACCCAACTGGAAAGATGACTCCGACGATTTTTACCCAGCTTCTGCCCCTGTGAGTGGCTACGATGTTTCTTTAGTTTTTTTACTCTTATCGGGAAAAGTAAGAATACGTTTTTCAGTAAAACGTTTTCCACAGGTAACCGCCCAACCCTTTGCTTCCAGTCAATACAACTGCTTCCAATCAACAACTATACTGCGCTCTGTCCCCATCATGCGACGACATTTGGATAACTTTGGAGGAAGAACTTATTCTCTACCCGCTAAAACAAAGGCCGTTCCTTTTCACACTGGAAGATTCATAGTATGTTGAAGTTAACATGAAGTCTGCTTGTAACTTTACCAAAAACTCGCTGACGGCAATACTACTATTTTCTAGTTCGATCCAGCTCATCCTCCAATTTTTCTTGAGGAACTTACTCAGAATCAACGACTCCAAGCGGAAATCGCAATGATTGACAAGGTTCGGAAACTGAAAAGGAAAAGAGAAGCGCTTGGACAAAGGTTTTAGTGCCATTGTATACTTTTCTAGTTACGCAGTTAAGTTGTTGTGAAAGCTGGTTATCGACTAGAATACTAATGTAACCTTACGTCCATATCTTGCTGCCAGTCTCGTGGTTGGATCACCAGCTGGGAGAAGTGTCAACAAAAATTGTTTTTTCATCTATACTTCAGGATTCATTTACCCAACCAAAATATATTTGTCTCATTTCCACAAATTATTGATTTTAAGATGAAATTGACTGAAACCCGTGACATACACTACTTGAAAAGCTATGAAAAAAGCAATGCATGGTGACGTGGACATAAGGTTATTTCAACGGGGAAATCGCATTAAAAAATTCAATTTTTCTCTGACTTGTGTTTTCCCATTGAATCTTTGTTATTTTTTTCAAACAACAGATGTTGTTAACAATAAATTTTAAATTTTGTTGCTTAATTTTTCAATGTTTTCATGGTTGACTGGAACCACCTCAATGCATGAAACACCACAAAAATCGCCACTATGCATTATTGATGGCCATCTCACAAACGTCAGCGTATGGGAATCAGAGGTGTTCGGAGTCATGTTTTTTTGAGTCCGGCTCCAGTCTTGATCCCAGAGGCAAAAATCCTGATCCTAGTCCAAATTTTGTTTGCAACACGACTATGGAATCCGAATCCTGAAAAAATGCTGTTAGCATATGTGACTAATGTGCAACTATTTACATTTTTTTATGAAAAGCAAAGCTTTAGCTTTAATTAATGCCAAACATAGACAGGGAAAAGTAAAAACACACATAACCAAAAATGTCACAAAAACTCAGATCCAGAAAATGCAGTCGGCAAAGTTCATGCAATGAAACATGAAGCTGAATGCAATATTACCAATTTGAACACAATCACAAAACAGCTTAAGGTTGCGAGGCTTGCTCCATCCACTAACAGTAACTGATTAATAAGCTCTAACTAACCGATAAGTAAGTTGCCTCTAACTGATGTTGACGCACACTAAAATAGATATTACAGCAAAATAGACACAGCACCACCGCGTCTCTAACCTCGACAACTCGCAATTGACAAATGTAATCTGACATCAACTTGTATTGAGCCTGATAGTGGACTGATGGGTTGCTCTGGTGCAGAGATGAGCATTGGTCTGCATCCGGACTATTACGAATTTTGTTGATTCTGGATTGGATCCGGATTGTGAATTGCTTTATAAATTTAGGATCAGGATCGGATTTGGACTGAGTTAATGGAAAAGACTTGCGTAATTCTTGTCATGAAAAAGCTGTATTTAGTTAATTTTTTGTAGTTTATTGGGACTTGCATTTCAAATTTCTTAAACTTTTTGGACTATGGTTGGATTTGGACTGAGTTTTAGAAATTCAGGACTGGATCTGGATCGGAAAATATGACAGTCCGCTCATCTCTGCTCTAGTGGTGGACTGGTGCTCTGCAGTGCACGATACGTCCGGTATAGCAGCGCCTTTTTCACACATTTACAATTGATGTGAACGACATTATATCCTTTGTATATTTGCAAACATTCCTTTTATGATTGTGTTAGCGTCAAATAGCAAAAAACGAAATTTGAAAATCCTTGATCCTGTTCCGGAAATACGAATAAAACCGTATTCCGGATCCGATCCGGTTTGTTCAAAATGTCCTGATGAATCCTGCCGGACTCGAGTCCTGAAATCCTGATCCTGCACACGCTGATGGGAATACAGCCCCAAGATAGTTTACATGTCGATCTGAATGGAAGTAAAGTTTCGTCCTGAACTCCATTTACAACAGGGTTTTTCTAGCTGTGGGCCATGGAGGAATTTTGATGGGCCACTGTCTGGTGTTACTGAAATTGAGTGCGTTTCACAATTTTCACCTAATCAGTGGTTTTCAACCTTTTTGTACTGCGACCCATTATAGCAACAAACTATAAACCAACCACCCCATCTAAAATTCGAATAAAGTAATTGTAATACATCTGCGTAGATAAAATGTCTGCTCGTAAACCATCCAAAAATAGTTCACGGCCCCTCTGGGATCGCGACACCAGGTTGAAAACCACTGCTTTAAATCGAAAATTTAGGGTAACTCTTGAGCGATAAACGTCATAATACACTCTTTTTCGCCTCTATGTGTTGGAAATTTTTGCCATGGAAATTTCCACTTAGCCTATAACACATTGCAGAGGTGGCCAGTCACATTTGCAAACTCCGGTTCCAAAATTTTTGAATCCGGATACGGGTCCGAATATTTTCAAATTTGAGAATTCGACTCCTGTTCAAACTTCAGCAGCCGTCGATTCAACCGAAATTCAGCAATGTTAGTAAGCAGTGACGTTTATCAAGACAAGTGGGCTCCTGCTGCTGCTGAAAATAAATCTTACTCCGGATCTGGGTCTGGTTTTTCAACTTTTTTTGACTCCGGGTCCGAAAAAATGCAGAATCCGGCCGGAGTCGACTCCGGAACTCTAGATCAGTGGCCACCTCTGACATGTTGTGCACAATGTGCAGGTGCTGAAGACATTTAAAAAGAGGCAGGTGGCTTTTGCTGCCATGAAAATGAAATCTAGAAGCAGGCTTTAATGTGGAAGATGACTTGATCTGAGCATTATCATGAATTGACCCTCGGTTATCTCTGCTTTCTAACAACAATCAGGCTCAGCATTTGCATTAATTGCAGCACACGTAGTGTTATTGAATGTTGTTTTTAGGTGTTTTTATTTCTGCTCTGTGTATATGCGACAATTGTCGCATTGAAGAAGTTGCACAGGTCACCGTTGCTTCACACTCAAATGCAATTGTTGAAAAAACTAAATTGTTTGCAGATTTTACATTATTTATAAGCGATGCTGGTAATTACATATCTATTTCACTCGCAACAGCTTACTCCTAACTTTGAAGTTGGTGTTTTGCGCCGCAGGTGGGATTGGAGGGTCTTCCGGTTGTCGGGAAGTGAGATGAGCCGTGGAGAGCGTTTCAATCTGCATGCTGAAGTTCAGAAGTTGAAGGAGCTCGTTCTCCCTCCCCGGGCAAGAGACATTTACACCGGAAGAGGAATTAGACTGCCTCAGTGAGAACTAATCACGTCTATTTGAATAAAGACAGGATGTGCAATTTTACGTGAAATCGATTTCATATTAAATATTTGCCGATAGATCCCTTGCTCACCTCCACTGTGGAGAGTACGAGCTTCAACTTACTCAAGTTTAAGAATTACTGTGACTCTCTTTCTGTTATATAAAAGGTTTGATATCCTTCTTGTGCAGGACGTGCTTTTTAAGATAAATTCCTAACAGTAAATTTCTGGGCAGTCTAAGAGAAATTTGCTGCTTCAAACTCTTACTGAGGTACGGGGTAATGGCTGAAAAGTAAGTGCGAAGAATGATATAGTTTTCCTTATGTCTGATAAGAGATTTTAGAAAGTTAAGAAAGATTTCATGGTATCTGGACAACAGCCACCTTGACAACTGCCACCCGGACAACCGCCACTTTGGGCAATGCGTTTTACACATCACATACAGCTATCCAGTTTTGTTTATCGCACTGCAGCATGTAGAGGAGTTCTCGCGGCACGGCGGTTGAGAATCACTGTCCTGGGGAAATATTGCTTCAACGTAGTGCAGCAAGAGTGTGTTGCAACGTTGCTGTTGCTGCCACGAAACTAATAAATGAAAAACTAAGGTAAAGCAAAGAGCAATGAACAGAATTTAAAGTGAGTTTGATGAGTGTGTGGAACGAATAAGATAAAATATTGTGCATGAGAGAGATGAACTGTGAAAAACTTAAAAAAGTTCATAAAAATTTACGGTTTGCACTGACTTAAGAATGTTTATGAAGATGTAATGACATCAATAGGACATTCTCCACCCAAAATTATTAGTTGTAGTGAAGGGCCTTTGAAGTGGTCAGAGGACGAAAACTGTTATACACATTTGTTATTTCAAAATTTTTGACATGAAAATAGCACCTTGTGAAGATCAGTTGGCTTTAACGGCAATAAACGTAGAGAATTCAATATGTCCTAGGCAGTGGTGGGTTTAGGGTTGCGGGGCCCGAGGCAAGACTGAAAAGGGGGGCCCTCTGATGACGTCATCATACTCAGCCAACCGTGATAAGAATTTTTGATCAAGCCTAAGATATGGCCACCTAAGGATACGTCCCTGAAAATACAACATGACTGACACAGCAGAAAATGCGAAAGGGTGTTCATGATACAAAACTTTAAAAACACTGAATGTTGAAAAGACAAGGTTGGCAACACATAAAAGTTAGGCGATAGCAAGTTGGCATACACTTCTTTACTTTAGCCCCGCTTCTTTCGTTTCGCACCCCATTTTTCTGCATTCACCATCAATAAACTACAAAGTTTCCCCCTTCTAGAGTTTCATACTTTCCCCTTTGAAAAAAATGCTTGGTAGTTGGCATCCTGAATTTGTTCACAATCATGTCTTTATGGGAATCCATGAAACCATAAGCAATAACCAAGAAGATTTAAAACACTAAATTTGTTTTGAATTTCATCCTTTTAACTACAAGAACAGCATACAAAAGCATCCAAGCTGAGGCTTGTTTTGGAAAGCTTTGAGGCTGGATGAGTCAAGGCTGCTCTCATCTTGCACTGACACTAGTCGTTTGAAAAATGTGTCAAATGTAGGAAATAATTCATCATATACCTCTGCAGGCTCACAAATACCACCTGAAACAGCAACAAATCTGTCCAGGAGACCCTTACATTTCTCATCAGCTTTCATTCGTTCGTCCTTCATTTTGCTGCTCCACTCGGATATTTTCTGTTTAACTGTGGCATTTTCATAAAATTATCACCAAACCAAATACTTCAATCTCTAAAAATCATAATTTGGTATAAAAAATTATCATTTGGTTGATAAATATAATTTGTTATAAAAAGCTATGATTTGGTATAAATATTTGCTATTATTTAAAAGGGTTTTTCAGAAGTTTTTGGAAGATATTTTAACCCATAATTTTTTAGGTATAGAAGTTGGTTTGAAGCTTTTCTTTATTTGCACATTGGAGATGGTGGTGGGGTCGCTTTGAAAGCAAGGTACTTATATTACAGTTGCTGTTGGGGACCCCATTGAAAGAAAATTACTCGCACGTTAAAGTTGCTGTTGGGGGCCCCTTGGTTGAAAGCAGAGCACTTACACAGTGCAGTTGCTTTTGGGGCCCCTTCAATGAATTTTAAAAGCAGAGTACTTTTGCTGTTGGGGACCCCTTTGTAAACAAAGCACCTGAACATTACAGTTTCTGTAGGGGGGCCCTTTTGAAAGAAGAACACTTACTTATGATCTGCTTTGTAGTATATTGTGTGAGTGGATAATAAGTTTTTTACCAAAAATAAGGAAAATTTACGCGCGAAACACCTCGAGGGGGGCCCCCAAACAGGGGTAACCCGAGGCAAGTGCCTCGCTCGCAAAAATCATACACACCACTGGTCCTAGGTGTGACAGTTGTCCTAGGTGGCAGTTGTCCGGGTGGCAGTTGCCCTAGGTGGCAGTTGTCCGGGTGGCAGTGGTCCAGGTGGCAGTGGTCCAGATGGCTGTACTTCTAGAATCAGATTTCATGCCACGGCCAAAGCAAAACATCATTTCCTGTGGATCAGATCAAAACAAGAAGTGTGGTATGATTTTATGAATAAATTATTTGAACAAATAAACGTAAAGCATTATTACACAAAACACTGCTTTTTAAACATTCCTAAACATCTTATGTTTAGAACGCATCACACTGTCCGTCCTACTCGACGAACATCCCCAGATGAACCTTACCTCCACCAGCCATCCGCCTGGGCTACTATTCCTGACCCCCCACCATCTGTTAATCTCGCTCGTAGTTACCAGAGTCAATCAAAGCTCACTGGACCTTTACCGCCGCCATCGGACAGACCTCCTTATCCACCAAGTTTTACGTCACAATACAGACCTGAACTCGATGCTGGAAATGTTAGTTCTTCAGGTAAACTAAGCAGAAAAATGGTGATATAATTTAAAAAGGGCGCAACTTTAATACTTCGCCTCGCCAAAAATTAGCGTTGGTCAATGGCGGGTTAAGCTTCAGACCGCTTTTGCTTCCACCACAAAACCGGCTCCACTCGCGCAGCCCCATCTTTTTCAACTTTGACGTCTGTATACATTGACAAGTGTTTAAAATAAATCCAAGGCTCTTCAGATGAAAAGCTCGCCCTCAAAATCTTTTTATTAATTTCCAGTCACTACCTTTCCTCGAACATCAATGCTTGCCATGCCAAGAGTTAATGAGTTTAATGTTACACTGTACACTGTGTCTTTTGTCGCCACTTCAAGAAACATATAAAGATTATGCCACGATTTTGTTTTTCTGTGGGAGAGGGGTGCTCAACTTTAAAGGCCAAAAGGCCAGGTTATTACTCCAACTTGTACCGCGGACCGCGAACTATCAATTCTCTTCGCCATATATCAATTAAGAGTAATGGACTATATCAAATCCTCCTTATTACTGTATTTAATTTTCTGTCTTGCTGTTGGACAATTTATTGAGCTTGCTGTTCTTTTGTATATACAGTCGTGCTTGTCAATTCACTTGATAAGCATCCTCAGTTTCAGTAACAGGTAAGTTGTTACATTGCAGTGATTAGATTTTCCAGGGCCAAGAATTGCGTTTGCATCACATAGATAACTTTACGAAAATTTACCAATTATCATTTAATTGAGACAAAACATGAAGAAGATCACTGAAATGTAAGATGAAATAAGAAATCAAATGAACATGGATCAAATAATATAAAACAAGTCTTTTCTAATGATAGTTCTACTTTGATTTGATTGCTCCCGTGGTAGAAGCAGGTCAAGATTTTCTGAGAACACAGAATTAATGCTGCGTACGATTTCTTCGGAACATACGTCAACCAAAAGGCGGCAGTGGTCTCCTCTGCGCCTTTCTTTAAGAATATTGTTGTGCTGCAGGTCTATCAGCTATTCCTCAAAAAAAGTTTGTTCGACTTCGAATGTTATGGTGGTGACACAGCCAGATGTAACTTGAACGTCACAAACAAATAGATTCTCTGTGAAAGCCAGCATGGTTTCCAAAAACTTGATGTCTGCAAACCGCGATGAAAACTCCTCTTTCAAGTCAGTTAGGTAGGCGCAGTTAGGGGCTAGGATGGACGAAAATGAGGCTGATCGGGACACTTGGGACGGTAGAACAGCAAAGTGGGTGAAGTTCCTTACATCAAGCTGCTGTGTAATAAGGATCAGTTTTGATTGAAATGCTGCCACGTCACTCATCATTGCAGGCAGAATCCTTTGGCTTCCTTGTAGCTTTAGGATGAGTGAACTCAAGTAGCGCATTTATGTCAGTCAGGAAAGCTCTGTTGCACACAAACGTGCCATCTAATCAGGTGTGCCAGTTAATCACGTCTGCCCTTTTCTTCCAAAAACATGCGAATAGCTGGTAGCAATTCCACGGAGCGATCTTGCACCTTTTCTCGACTTAACCACCTAACTTTTCGCATACATTACTAAGCCAGAGTACTCACCGTGAAACTCTTCCAAAATCGAAAAAAATTGTTTATGTTTCAACAAGTGTACCATAATAAAATTCACTGTTTTGGTTAAGGAATCCATCGTCACTTTGAGCTATCCACCTCTCAGTTTGCTGCACAGTTGGTCTTAGTGCAAAATACAGTGGTATGAGAAAAACTCTGGTATCTCAGGATCATTTCTAAGCAAAGCAATGACTCCTTTTTCCTTTCCTATACTATGGACGGAGCTCCATCGGTAGTCACAGACACAGAAACCAAATTCTTCAAGTTGGTGGTTTTACCTGGTTCACGAAAAAAACTCATTAGCGCAGAGTGAATATCTTGTCCCAGGGTTTGGCCTGTGAGTGGTAACAAAGCCAGCATTTCTTCTCAAAATGTGTCTCCCATCTGATGCTAGACTGAAAAACGCTGCACTTTCAATGTCTTTCAACAACTGTGATGAGAGATTGTTTGAAATAACCTCCACTTTCCTATTCACGGTTGAATCAGAAACCTGCAACTTTAAAATCAACGGGCGGATCCAAAGGGGGGGGGCGATTGGGGCGATCTACCCCCCTAAACCTACGAAAGTAACTTAATTCACCATCATTTTGTACAATTCGGAAAATAACATTCACGATATGAGGCCATTTTTCCGTCCATTGTTTTGTAACAGGAGTGTTGTGAAGTATACTTCATCTCTCTTCCAGTGGCGAAGCCGTTGAGACATATTTATTGTTGTGGGGCGAGGGACCGCAAGGTCAAGGGATCAAGTCCCACAAGGAACCAAACAAATAAAGCAGCACGTAAACAAAAAACACGGAACAGCAACAACCGATTATCTCAAGTGAAATATGATAACAGATAACAAAAATTAAGAGTTGTTTCGCGACTACCAAATATTACTGAAATCGCCTCGCCCAACGTTACTGGCTGGACACGCCCCTGTCCTTGTTCCTAAATACAGAAAAGAGTGAGTTAGCACAATCAAAAAATGTAGGTTTCAGAAACTCTCCCTCTGTAGCAGGCTTATTGGCTTTGCCAATATTCCAATCAGGGTTGAAAATCATGTTTTTTGCTTTCTCTTCTTCGTTGGCATCTTAAACATAAGCTGCAAAATATGTGCTGCCTAGATAGAACAGTCCTTTTGAAGATGAAATAGGAAATCGAGAATTGTGCCATATTCTTGTGTGTGTGTCTTCCGCGTGTACTCACTCACACATTCGTTTCTGCCGTTTGCCGTTATCTGTTGCATCACTCTTCCTGTGATCGCTTGCGCAATAATCATGAGCATGACGTCGCCGGCCACAAAATATGCCCTGCGGGCCGCGTGTTGTGTACCTCTCTAGGACTTATATAATAATTCCTGATGTTTTCAGCTATTCCTACGTCGTCTCCAAACATAACACAAGAACACACTGTAAAAGGTGATGACTACGCAATCAGTGGTGCTCCTGCTTCTCACATCCCTTCGGTAAGTCAAAGATCACTGAGCTTAAACATTTGAGGCACACATGTTTAGAGTTGGAGTACGGATTTCTATTGTCAGCAGTGCCTTTATTGCGGTGATTCAGACTTAACGCAAACGTTTTGGTTGCAAGAAAAGCAGATGAGGACCTGGAGACGTGAGAATCAGAATCATTTAAAAGTTAACTGAGAAAATAATTAGTAGAGAAAGATTTTAAAACCTCATTGCATGCTTCAAATATCTAGCTTTGAAAGGTTTCCTGTAGTATTTTTGGTATGATCCTGACCATATACGTGTGATAAGGCATGTTAAGAGGGGATGCGTTTGCACTGAACGCCTTCACCCGATTTCCGGCTATGACGGACGTTTTTTGTTGAATGTGAATGTTCATCGTCCGAAACTTGATTGAATTTCCGTGATTTTTCTATGAAAATAAAGTGAAGAGCAAAAACAAACTTATCCGTTTTTTGAAACGCATTTTTTTGCAAAGAGCCATCTCCATAGAATTCGATCCGGCAACTGCCTTAAATTTTTCTGTTCCCTAAAAAATTCCAAACACGTTTTCGTTCGCCTGATTTTATCAATTTTGCAACATTACGGAGGTTCCTGCCCCACCAGATCCACGCCCCGGACTTCTGTACTCTCAACTCTTTAATACATGTAGCCAAGTTTCCAAGCAAAACGTTCCGCATGGAGCTTTTCATTTTTGTCTTTTAACAATTCTTGAACAGTTGTGAGAAAATATGTGACAACAAGAGTCTCTAGAAATGCGAGATAAGCCTGTTCTTGTGGTAAGTCTTCTGTCATTGCAAACTACGGAAAACTGTTACACAGTGTGGGACCTAGCAAATAAATGCTCTTAATGTCGAATTAGAGAGAGAAAAAATCAGAAACAACATTAAAAAAACAGAAAAACACTTCCGATTAGGTTTTATAACAAAAAAACGCATAATTTTGAGAAAGGTGACCACGACCGCAATCCAATATAAATGTTTTTTACAGCAAAATCGTGGTTTGAGTGAAAGCTCAAAAGTTCATTTTTATGAGCAATGAAATGAACGAACACCTTTTTTGGTACAAAGACCTTTGTTGTCAGTATTTTTTTCCGTGAGAAAAGTTTTATTTCGTTTTTATCGATAACTGCTTAGTGAACCTGGTATTTTTAACTTCAGTCGATAATGCCAAAAATTCCATTAAAATGAAATGCGAAATAAAACCGGTGTTTAAAAATAGTTTGTCAAAAATTGCAGTTGTGAAATATCACGGCATCTTTATGAGTGGAACACTTTGAATCAACTTCAATTTTGTTGTTTTATTGTTAAACTACCTCCAGTTGATTTTTTGTGAAGCAGATGGTGAAAGAACAAGAATCTGTCGATCCAATCGATCCTGTTCAACCTGATGAACAATCTGCTAACAACGGAGACCCAATTAAATCAGAAGATCCAAACAAGTACGACCTGTTTTTTTCAAGATACAAGTCCACCGCCTGACATTTCTTTTGTTTGTCGTTAACTTAGTTTTCCCAAAAATGCGTCAACTGAACTTCGCCCACAGCTTTGATTGTGTCAATTCGTTTGTTGTGTCGCAGTTGGATGACGGAACAGTTTGCAGATATAATCAGTTGATGTGAAGACATTAGATACGCGTTGATTATGGCTACAGCAGTGCGGAACCTATTGACACGTCCTCGTCATCCGCCTGGTAGATTTCGTTAGGCGTCTTGGTCTGCGGCTGAAACTCTCAAAAGTGCTACCTGGTCAACTCATTGTTAACGCCACCATGGGACTGTTGTACTCTAGATCATTTGTGTTATACACCAACGATGGGAATGGAGTTGCACAAATCTCTGTTCTCGCCCCTTGCCTGTACAATATGCATACAGCAGACTTTCGAGAAACCTCAGGTTTACGTTACATGTACGCTGACCAGGGCTGTGGAGTCAGAACCCAAATTTCAGGCTCTGGCTCCGGCTGGTCCATTGAAAGCTGAGAGCTGCTATAATATTTGTAAAACTCGCTTGCCCCACAAACCTAGGCTGTGGAACCGGAACCCAAATTTCAGGCCCCGGCTTCGGCTCCAATCCTCCAAAAGTGCTTCGGCTCCGACTGTGAGATCCAGATCCGGCTCTGCAGCCCTGACGCTAAGGATCTTGCACTGACACCTTCGTACCCCTCCTTTAAAAACGTGAAACTTATCCTTATCGTGTTATCTCTGTTGTCAACAACTTTCTGACTGCTGACTAACTGGAGACTAAAGCTTGAGAAGACTATGTGCTCCGTCTTCCACCTGAAAAACCACCTGATCAAGCGTCAGCTGTGTGTCAACCTGCAGCGCAGTGTAACTGTGAAGCTCGAATCAAACTCATCATATCTTGGTATATGCTTGGATCAATGTCTGCCGTTCAGGACACACTTTTACAAACTCACGAAGTAAGTTTCGCTGCGAGTCATCAAGCACCTGGCCAGCATTGGTCAGCACCTGGCCACCTGACCTGGCCAGCATTCGATGAAGGGCTTCTTTCAAATCCCTGATATCATCTGCGTGCATGGGGCCGGAGGCGAGGCGGGGATCTTGGCTCCCCTTGGATTCTGAAACTTGATATCTTGCTCTTAACTTTTTAGTAGAAAAATATTTTTCACTTCGTTTCAGAGCTGGTTAAATGAAATTTCACCATTGTTGTCCCCTCTGGAAAAAAAAACCTTCCGACTCCCATGCCTGCATGGATATTACATTAGCTTCTACAGAGTACTGTGCCCAGTGTGGTGCCGCGGTGCCCATTCCAAGCACATCGACGTATCCATGAACAACGAATCGATACGTGTATATCCGGCTGCCTGCAAAATACACCTCCACTACTCGCCTGTTCCATCTGGCATCACTTCGCCTGAGTACTGCCTCATGTTTGAAACTTCATACCAAAGCCTCGAACCCAAAACATCTTCTGTACGAAACGCTAAACATAAAACCATCTCCAAAACGACTCCACTCCGGAAAACCTCTTTGGTGTTTTGTGGAATCATCACCACGTATTTACATTCCCATCACCTCTATCGCTTCAGCTTTCCAATCCATTATTCCCGCGTTTGGTCCACAGCCACTAGGTTGGACCCCCCGCAGAAGTTCCTGGGTCCAGCTCAATTTACTACTGTCTGGTGTTGCTCACTTTATGATTTTGCAGCTGTTTAATTTTAGCCTCAACACAGATACTGAGAAGTTTTTCAATGTGAATCTTTCCATGCTTGTGGTAAGATTTGTAGTTTCTCGCACCACATGTTTGTGAGTTCTTGTTTTATCATTTTCAGAGCTTTAACAATGCAGCAGTTTTGTGAACATATACCACTATGTGGTCATCGAACGGTGGAAGCCAAAATATTCTTCTCCGAGATTTTAAGATTTAAATCATTCAGAGAAAGAACGTTACAGCAAAATCCCTCAGTGAATGATATTCGATATTTGAACCTTTCGACTGAGTAGTAAACATTATTTCTCTGCCCTGTCGATAACATTTGTGTAAAGCTTGCGCCTTTCAGTAGTAAGCTATTTTTGCTATGACAGTCTGAAAAGTAGTGTTTTTCAATCAATGTCTGGCAAGCGGCTCCTTCGTAAGAACTCAGTCTGAGTTGAGAAATTAAAACATGACTTCCAGCGTTTATCGCCTGTTAAGCGGCAAAGACAAGTGACCTTGATTTATTTGCCGATACCTGGGTTCCAGATGGGTTTTAAAAATGTATATTTTCAAGACGCTTTATTTTTTTGCGGAAAAAATATTTGTTTTCATTTTCTTTTCCAGGACTGAAGTGGCCACTCCCACAATTGCAGCAACGCCCATCGATAGATCGCGCTCGATGGCGGCACCTAGCGCCAGCCCTGATGCGAGAACTCAGTCAAACCCACTGATATCAGTCTCTGCGTTGAATGATTCGATTGTCACCGAAGAAGAGAACGAGCGCTTGAAACAATCGTTTAACCAAATGGTTGATGAAGAGAAAGGGTGAGTATCTCGTGCGCTCCTCCTACTTGTCCCTCTTCTTCCGCTTCTAGCCCATTACCTAAAAAAGCTTTACATTTCTCTCCTTGAACTTTTTTCCACGTTGAGACAAACTGAGAATCAATTATTGTAACCTTTTTAATTATTAAATTGACTACGTCACCAAGTTTGTCAAATAAACGCTCAGTCTCAGTCTGGTGCTACTCAACCATGAGTCATCAGTTTCTATAAGTCATCAGATTCCCTCTTTAGTCATTGCCAGTAAGTTACTTTCTACACATTCTCAAACAACAAATAAGTGTAGTTTTTTAAAAAACTTGCGATGAATCTTTTGTTGTTTAATTGATTTGATAAACACCCTTGAAACGTTTTACAATAGCATAATTTTCACGGCTATTAGAAATCGCTTCGAAACAAATGGATTTTGATGCAATGACCAGCAGACAATGCTGGGAATCGGATGTAATTTTTTCAAAAGTAAAACTTTATGATAAGGCCAAGTTTCGGCAAGCTTGTTTTTTAGAAGTATAATGAAAATCGCAGAGTATGAAAAGAGGTTTTGTTTTTTCTTGAAAATCTTTTACAATAAGCGCAATAAGAAAGTGAGTTGCGCAGAATCCGCTCTGTTTCTGGCGTTGATATCCATCGATGGAAGTTGCTTTTGTTCCTGTTGTCTGACGTCAATCTTGGTTTTGCATCTACACTACGTCCAAAGTACTGTAGTTATTTTACACAGGGGCGGCGGAGCGAGGGGGCATGACGGGGGCATTCCCCTCTAGCTTTTCAAAAGGGAGGTAACGGAGGCGGTGGTGCCTTTTTATAAGAGTATCATGGAAAATTTCATGGTTTATTAAGATCGACTTGAAACAAATTTATTGCAGCTATTCGCGCAACCGTTCGGGATGGCGTTCTATAATTTTTAAAATTGTTTCCGAAGAGAAAAAATCATAATTGGAAACTGCGTTTTGTTTTTGTACCTTTCCACTGCCCTCAACTCTTTTCCTGCCCACCCTCCCTCACCACTGCTCCGGCGGCCCTGATTTTACATTTAGCTAAAGTTGAGCACTGATGCTTATGAAGCCGCATACGACCGATTTATTTCAGACACCTCTCATTTGAAAAAATGTTGGACGCCATTCCGTCGTCATCTTCACTTACCGAGAATCAACGTCGTTTTCTTCGTTCATTCTATGATTTGGTGACGACGAATCAACCATTCGGTCAAGACGACTTCATGGCACTAACTGTTTTGTCCGATAAGATCTCCCATTTGAGGTAGGTATATAAATTGTGTATAGAAAACTTTTTTTAATTTTCAGGTCAAAATAAAGAAAATGTGGATAACTTTACACAAGTTTTTTGCAGTTTTCTGGTATTATTTTTAGTTAAGCTACAATGAAATATTAAAACAAGCTAATGTAGATCAAGATTCTTCCGAGTTCGCTGTGCCCAGAACTGCAGTTTTAGAAAAATATTACATAGCGTCGTCATATTATCAGACTTGAGTTTTCAACAGTATATTGGTGGAGCTGCTGTATGCCTTTGTGATGTCACAAAAAAATCGGCCGCTGCCTCTACATACGCGTTCCCTTAATTCAGGGGTAGGCGATTAATTTGGCTTGGGGTCACTTTGAAAAGGTCGTGTTCAGCGACCTTCGAATGGAAATAGAAGCAGATCTGAGTTAAAAGCAGCCTCAGCAGCACAACTGTGATTCAGCAGCCTCAGCACAACCTCAGCCTCAGCAGCACCAGCATTTACTGTGACCGGTTGGAAAAAATTTCAGATGTTTTGAAATTTTTCCTGAATGCGTCCGCGGGCCACTGTAATCGCTGTGGTGGGCCACGTATGGCCCGCGGCCCCCTAACTGCCTAACCTTGCCGTCATTGGTTTGTTGGCTTGTAGTAATGATCACTGTGGCAATGTTTAACTTGCAGGTACTTCCTTAAAATTTTCGAGGGCACTGCGTTGTTGGCAGAGACTTCATTAAGTTTCAAGTGTTTTAAATTGTGGAAAGGTTGACCTGTAAAGCCGTGCATTCGACCGTCACACCTTTGCGTGATCGTGGATACCGCGACAGAAGGTCAAAGCGTGTTATTCTCCTGCGATGTGAGCAGCAAATGAACTTGATTTCCTTGATGAAGATCTACTTTTGCTCGTGATTCAGATAAGTACAGGCGACCCAGGCAGCTTCAAGTTATCCAGTAAAGTAGCGATGTCCAATAGGTACTGGTCTGTACGTGAGGAACGTTTTGCAGATAAAATGCACCGCAGCAGGTATGAATTAATGAAACTGTTTGATATCTGCGTCATATTTATGTGAAAAAGTTTGCATTTACTTCCAATCATGGCAGAGTATTTTAGAAAACCGTCAAACTCCACGGAGGTCGGAGGTTGTTGCGTCACAAAATAAAAATGAGTCCGGGGTGATCCCAGTCAATTCAACTAGATTTTTTTGGAGTCAAACGTTTTACAAAGATTCGCATATTCTGCGTTATTTAAAATACAAGCAGAGTCGAAGTGAAACATCATAAATATAAAGCATTGGAAGGGTTGAGTTGAAATTGCGAAGAGAGACCGTGGAAGAAGTCAATAACACAAGGTTCTGCTCATTTCTAAAAACAGAACCAAACTGATGAAAACACTGAGAGCACGTAGTTTATGGTGAAAGTACCTCGTGTACTTCTGTTAAGAATCTTTGTCATGAGAAAACAAAACATCAATTTGAAGATCAACGCATTCATCTTCAAGTTGATGTTTTGCTGTCTCAGGGCGGAAATTCTACAGGACGTTAAATTTTGCGATACCCATTGCTGCAGGCGCATGCATTGCATTTGCACACGACTCTTGCTTCGTTCGATGATCGAAGATGTGCACAAACAATTAAATGTCGGGATTCCATGACCGTTTGGTTCGTTGCACGAGTTATAGCCATTAGAGATCAGGGGTGACCCAGCCGGTAGGGTTAGGGGGGATTTCAGTAAAATCGGGTAGTCAAGTCTCATTACGAGTTCACGACTGTAAGAGAGATGAGGTATACTTCACAACACTGCTGTGACAAAACAGTGGATGACAAAATGGCCTTATATCGCGAATGCTGTTTTCCGAATTGTACAAAACCATGGTGAAAAAAGTTACTTTCGTAGGTTTTAGCGGGGGCGATCGCCCCCTCTCCGGATCCGACCCTGTTAGAGATCACATTAATTTTGGTACTAAGCTTAAACACTCTTGCTGGTAGGCACTGCAATCAAAGCACATAAGCTTTTATCACTCTAGTCTGGAAACTATAAGCGTCCAGATTTCTGATTTGTTATTTCATCTTTTCCTCACTGATGATTGCAGAAGCATAAGCTAGAGCGTTTGAGAATATCTTAAATTTGTGTGGCTTTAATTTTCTCCACTGTGTGTATGTAGGCATATTTGGTCAACTTTAAGCTATTGCCATGTACCAGTCTACCCATTGTCTAGCTAACGTAGTTTGGTGCAATTACCTCAATTAAATAAAGCGCAGACGCTGAAGGTCAGTACGAAGTTAAACGGAATAATAACCAAACAGGTACTATTTGGTTGAAATGTTATTTCAACCAACTGATATATTTCATGAGGTTGCAGATATTTTGTGAAACACTGCTACTTAATGCACAGTAACATTTATCATCATGATCTGCTATGTTTGTGATCGCGAGGTTTATTGGCAACAAATCACGGGTTAAAACAACTTCCGGCTGTTTCAAATTAGAAAATCTCCTTGGTTGTGTTTTCTGTAAAGACAAATAAGATCCAAAAACTCTGTTTTAGTTTTTGAAAAAGACGTCTCTTCGAAAAAATGATTCAGTTTGAAAAAATCACAATGTTTATGAGGATTGTGGTGGTATCTTGTAAGAAAAATGATGAATTAAATCACTCGGTTGAAGCTATAGTCAATTTTCTTTTTGCAGTCAATTTTGGATATAGTTGGACTAAAGATTGCTAATGATAGAAATCCTTACGAATGTAGGGCACATGATCACATAATAGGAAGATTTCACTGAAGTTCAAAGGATTGTTGTGTAAAAAACTGTACAGTTTACAATTAAAAGAAATCATAATTTGTCGTAAGAAAATCAGTGTAATATAAACAATAGATTTTCACATGCAGTGGAAAAGAGGCCAGGAATCAGTATGCAGCTTCCTTAATATAAACATTTTTTATACAATTCAGACATTTTTATTTTGCTGCTTGCTTTGGAAAAAATTACGATAAAACATGAATAGCAGTTGGAAAATGGCAAGCATTACTGTTTTGGCGGATTTTTACTTCTGTGGCGATGCTTCGATGGTATTTGAACTTTTTTCACTTCTGGGAAAACAAATGAATGAAAGTTGCTCACATTTGTTTCCGGACTCGATGACGCACTTTTCCCCCAACTTCAGCTTCATCGAACTGTGACATAACACTGGTCTGGCAGATGCGAGGTCATACAGTCACGTAATGATGACGTCACACTTAACACAATGGCGTACACAATGAGAAACAACAATTCGCTTTGTACTGACGATTAGAAGGCCATGCTCCTGTTCGTGGACCAGTGAGGCATGAAGAGTCAATGGTCTGCAAAGTCCCTACGCATTTTTTGTAACGCAGTCCATCAAACTTTGGGAGAACCTTGAAGGATGTCATTAAAAATGAACAAAACACACAAATCGAAAGTCACGTGAAACATGTCGACGTTTTGCGATAGTTTTCCGTTTCATTGTGGTGAGGGACTGATTGTCTGCCTTGCGTTTCAAGCAGTGTGCGGGTTAGCTCGGCGCTGACGGTCAGGGCGACGTACAAAACGTTCAGCAAATTAACAAAAGCGAAAGTCAGCAAAGTGTAGATGCACCGCAAGCATTGAGCAACAGTTTGAAAGAATAATTTTAAGCGGAACCACGCGACTTTTTTTGTAGCCAGCCATCGCTCTTCGCTCACACATGTCAGTTCTTCTTCGACTGTCGTCAGTTCATTTTCGATACGTTTCAGTTGCTCCTCAAACACCTGCATTCAAACCATTGTTAAAGAGCAGCGAAACATTTATTGAACTAACATGCAATGCTTCAACCGCAATAAAAGGCTTGTTTTATTTATCAGTTATTCAGTTACTTTGAGCTCATCTTCAGCATTTTCAAGCCCTGTGCTTTTTCTGCAAAACCTACACCACAAAATGTTTTGCCATGAAGCAGTTACTGAAAAAATATCTCAAATTTTGATTTAAATTTTCTCCCCTCATCTTCGTACATCACGTGGAGAGCAAAACCTTCACGACGCCCCTGCACTGAGTATATACAGTTCAGTGCCAGATGAGGCTTTTAGGGGCCCTGAGGCACAATTTTTCGATGGCTCTCATCTTTTCAATAAAAACCAATATCGCAAGGTGCCCCCACAATACTCGTGTCCATCACGCGAAATAACACACTCTGCAACATCAGATGAAAAAGGTAGATATGTAATGGGAAAATGAAAACGTTTGTCATACTGTATCATAAACTCAGGAATGCGAAAACGTTCTCAGCTTTTCCCACCATGTTAGACACTGAAACTATAATAGTGTTTTGCGTGCTTTTTTACAAGCAATTTCATGCATCAGCTTGTTAAAGTTTTGTTTCCGTAATAGTTCGCGCTCAATGCTCATCAGTGAAAAATGATTTAAACGTTGTTGGTGCTTGAGAAACTTTAACATTGGCATCGCTTTCAATTACAGCTACACTGATTTGATAACTAGACTTTGACGTTATTTTAGCTTCGTTAGTTTTACCGCACTCATTCTTATCCAATGGTGGCTTCTTAGTTCTTAGGTTTAATGTTAGAGATCAAGCTTGTCTCAGACCCATATGCCAGCAGACATGGCATCTTTTTCTTAGATTGCTCATCTCGTTTTTCTTGCTCTGCTCTTAGTTTCCTTTTAGCCGCTACACTGTTGTATTGCCGCTGCATTTGGCCTGAACTTATGATGTCCGTAATCGTAGGTACGAGGCACACTGTTTTCTCACAACACTCAAGGACGACAACCTTCACTACGAAAAAAAATTAAATTGATTTATTTTAATTTATTTAAATTATATCATTTAAATTGTTTCATGACCCAGAGTGGGAGGTCTCGCGACCCACAATTTGCAGACCCCTGGTATGTTGCATTGAACGTTGGGTAACATTCATAGTGCGTAGGCGGGCTATAACTGTATTGAATGCCAGCTTTCATGTTGGGGACCCCTTGACTGCAGTGGCCCTGAAGGCTGTGCCTCACGGGCATCATAGCTAATATGGCACTGAGTATATACTTTACTCATTTGGCTTCTTAATAACACTATGGACCTCAACGTGTTCCCTCAAATGCAGACTGAGTGAAAGCCCAATTATGTGAGAGGAAACGCCAAGTGTAATAAAAGCATTCAATATAACAGCAATATAGCAATGAATCGAAATGTCACTTCGCAATGTCGACAGAGTTGAAAAAGATATAGGTATTTAAAATGCGGCCATGGACGCAATATCTATTGGAGTAGTTGAAAATCCATGGTTTTTCAGACAAACAAGAATAATATAAAAAGATGTATCAGGTGCTTTTTTACCTCTTTTTGATTGGTCAGACGTCTATGCTCTCTCTGTAACTCAACTTGTTTTCCTTTCAATTGCGTCAAGTCGTCCTTCGCCACTCGCAATGATTCAGTGTCAGAAGCCATGAGCAAAAGCGATGTTGTTTTCACAAAAGGTGCACACAATTACTTTGAACACCTATGGAATTTTGTACACATAGTATTTCCGTGTCATTTTATCTAAAAAATAATATTGCCACTTCCTTTAACCATTGCACCTGGCCTTTTGAAACATAGTAAATTTTTCGGCAAAACGTCTGCCGAAAACTCTGAGGAACTTTACCTTAAATTCTAGCTTGAGACAAATAAATGTTTAATAGTTAGTTTTGCTGCAAGGTCTGGGCAAGAATGGGGTTTGCTTGGGGTTTCTGGAGAATCACTGAAAAAGTTCAATTAAACTAGTTTAGTTTAAAATGATTTGCGACAATGTTCGACGCGTGGTTTTGCGCAAAATGTTCCACTTGTTTCTTGCATTCAACCGGACGAACCAGTTGAGCTTTGAATAGATCCTGCGTTTAAGTCTGCTGGATATAATATTTGAATGTGGAAGGTAAACTGAACAGATTGCCACGCGCCGCAAATTAGACTTCGCGTGGTTTGCGTCAACACACTCTCGTCACAAGTTTCCAATAAAGTTATGTTGATTTATAGACAAAGACTGAAAAATATAAAGGAATCTTTCAGTCTGATGATAAATATTTTGTTTTTCAACGTTAAAGGTAATAATCGTAATATACGATTCCGACTCCACACGTTAATGCAGCGCATCAGGCTCGTAGCCAGGTTTTAAGGTTTGGAGGGCGAAATACGTTTTTAGAGAGGCAAGATTTTTGTTTTCATTTTATTTTTTAAACAAATTTTTCGGGACACAACAAAAGTTGTGGCGCACAAAAAGATTTGGGGAGAACTGCCTGCGAATGTCCCCGTGGCTACGGGCCTGGTGCAGATGCGTCTTTCTCTGCGCACTTTTACCTCCCGTAACCAGCACTCAAAAAACATCTGAGTGCATGTAATATATCATGTTGTAATATATATTATGTAATATATTATGTAATATTATGTTGCATCAGTTTGGAACCGCGTGGATTCGGTGTTAACTAAAAAAAGGAGAGCAGCGCCTTTTATTCGACCTGTCACTCACAGCTCATCGCTAAGAAATGAAACCGACGAACACCAAGCATCGCCGAACACTGCCGCCTACACGCAACAACAACTATCTTTAACTTGATGCCTTCATGAAGCAGTTCACGCAGTCAAAGTGCAATTGTTATATTTATTCTTCACTGTCATGACTCACATGATCGGACATTCGTTGTGAAACCCTTCGTCAACTGCAGTGACCTTTGCTCGGGTTGTTTTGCTGCTGAGCTTCAGTCGCGAATCTGAAACTGCTCAACAAACTTTGCACCGAGGTGCTTTGCTTAGAAAATGCTGGCTTTTCAACAACTGGCGGTGACGGCAAAGGTTTAATTCCTCTGAAAAATGGTTCTATTTGAACAAGACCTTGTGTTGGCGAAATATATACTTTGTAACATCTTTGTGTCTGATTATTTGCTGGGAAAGGATTCCTTTCGATAGACAGAGTCTGCAAAATGAGCATTTTTATCTCCAGTAACATATTATGTTTTCCCACAACCGAGCATTTCTTGAATTTATCCGGTGTTTGCGCCTTGACATGTGCCAGTAAATGGCAGTTCCGTTTGTTTTTTTGCTTCAGTAGAAATCTACTTCTCTTATGATTAAACCCTGCCCGTGTAAATTTGACATAGACGCCAAATAACGCGGTTAATGACGCAATTACTATATTTGTAATTGTAAACACTGATTGCCCTCGGATGTAAATTATGTCGATCGTAGCAAACCTTTGACGAAAAAATTGAGATGGAAGATTGTTGGGACGTAACGATGCTAATGTTTTCTTGCTTCTGCAAAACTTTTTGTTCGTCTTCATTTCGACACGTCGATGCACCTTGATTACGACAAGTCTTTTTGTTATAAACAGGCCAAAATCAAGCATTCTTTAACTCTGAGACGTGAAACGAAACCGATTTGAACCCGTTCAGATTTTGAAACTCCTCAGTTTCCACTTCTAGGTTGGAAGCTGATTTTCAAAATTTGAGCAACGGACCCGGGTTGAGTCGCTTCATGGCAAGGAAGTAGCTGAACGTGATGATACCAGACAGTTCGTTCGCTTCAAAACTCCATTGAATTCGTTGCTTTACGTGAGATTACAAACGCTAATCTGGGTTTCGAATGATGAAAATCTTTACATAGCCTTAGACTGGTAAAACAATGTCGAAGTATTGCCCTAAACCTCGAAGTAAGATCACTCCACGTTGCTTTATCCGAGCACTTCTGTTGCGAGATAAAGATGACTACACTTCCTTAAGTTTGAGTCATTGTTTTTAAATCTGAAACATTATTTCTTGTTGAAAGCTAATGCCTCAAAACTTGTGCAATTCAAGCGGCGAAGTTGACATCCTTCTAAACTGTAACTAATTTCAACACGATGCACATTACCAAGCTTGGCTGCATTTCCTGTTCCAGCTTCATTGCGAACTGAATTATGTTTGCACACACCGTGTCAACTAAACCCGTGAATGGACTTTGTCCAATAAATTGTTTGTGACATCACGCTTCGATGCTCAGTTAACGATGCGCGACGGACTTTGACACTTTCATCGCTGCTGTTGTTTCGCAAGTAACAAAGAACTTCGAATTTTGTCAGGTCAGCATTCAATCTGTAAAGTAAATGCGTCAAATAACTGAGATTGCTGTCAAAGTAAGACCTGGATTGTTATTATCGTTGGGTTCAGATTGAAAATTAGACTCTTAAAGTTGGTATTTTCTTATACCTTTACGCTTTCTTTGGGTTATATCACTAATGCAATGGATGTACAAATGATTGACAAATTTCATTTGTGGGAGAAAATAGCAGCTCTTCGAACAGCGACTACGCTTGACTTTCGCTTTGTTGTGTTGGGTGTCGCCGCCAATAACAACATCACAACGCACATCGAATTTGGGCTCCTCATAAATGCTGTAGGCTACTAGCAAGTATCACGTTTATTTCAGCATCACATTTATTTGAGTTCATTGACCCAAACAATAAATACTTTGAACTCAAGCTGAAGCGGAGAACGCCAGGACACCGAAACAACTTTTAGATCTGGTTGCCGATTCGAAATCTTTTGTTCTAAGGATTTGAAATTGATGTCCTGGTTGGAATCCAGTTAGGAGCTGTGATTACAATAAATCATGACAAATTTCATGCAGCCTTCAAGTATGACGGATGATCAATACAAATGCGCAAAAATGCTGCGTCACAGCCGGTGCATCATGGTATTGTTTAGATGCCCAAGGAGATGGGCATAGCAGAGAAAGTGTAAACACAGCTACAATGAAACTCTGCTCAGATTACCATAACAACCCTTTCAGTGCCAAACTTACAAGAATGGTAGTAAAAGTTACAAAACTATTGAGGTCATGCGTGTTGGGAGTAGGAGTAAGCGGCTAAAAATAATTGAAAAACGGTTTCTTGATAACAGTGTTACTAATGATGTTGTGAGCTCGTAGATTTCGGTTGTCGATGGTTGTATATTTTTCAAAAAATTATTTCACTCTTGATTTCTTATTTATGAACTTAAAGTGAAGACTATAGCCAGATCTTGATCCATGGTGATGAATGAAATTACAGAACTGAAGCAGGAAATGTGGAATAGCCTTGCTCGCATAAACTAAGTTTCTTTGCTCCTTTCTCGTCATCCTTGTTGAATTAGTTAATTAAATACAGTATTCGTTTCATACATGTGACGTGTGAAAAACCTGTGTGCTGTAACTGGCTTTTTGATTGTTATTGCAGCTCCTCAGTGCAAGAAATGTTCGAACAAATAAATTTTGCCGAATTGGATGAATCAATCATGCAGTATACGGTATGTTATGTTCAAACAGAGCTTTTGCTGCAGAAAACTGTATTTTCAGCGCAAAATATTGGTTAAAGCATTCAATTTTTGGGAAAGTGTAACGATCTAACGTTTTCCGTTCGCTACTACGCTAATTGCTAACTGTAGGTCACTGCAATAAATGCTTTGGTAACAGGTTAACGAGTTATACACTCTTGCGAAAATAACGAAATCACTTTTGGCAAACCAAAGGATAAATATTTTGTTTTGTGAGAAAGGAGTATTTTTTCATTTAAAACTATTCAAAGGTCAGCTTTGTTAAAATGTCATATCCAGGCAGGCCCGTAACTAGGGGTGCAGAGGGGACGAAGCCCACTGAAAAATTTTATCTCCCCTTAAAAATTGTGTTGGACATAGCTTAAAGCTATTGGACATGGTTTGAAAAATTTGGTCAGAACTCTTCGCATTCCGTGGTGCCCCAAACTGGTTACGGGCCTGTATCCAGGTAGTTTGTGTGAATTACAAGTTTGCTGCATGTGAACTTTCTCAAAGATATCACAGTATCGTGAGATGCCTCCCCTGGAACAAATATGTGTGAGGTCATGTTTGTAAACAGTGATGCAGCAACCCTCGATATTATTCTCGATGTATTTACACGTGAAATTTTCTCATCCGAGACTATTCTTCTACGACCCTTTCCACAAAATAGTAGCTTCATGTTTTGAGCATGCCCGGAAATCTTTTTATTGTAAAGCAAAAATCCTGACCCTATTGGTTTCGGTTTCTTGGACAATAACACGGCCTGCGAGTGGGAGGTACAAGAGGTACATCGTACCCGGGCATGGTAGGTAGGTACAGGGTCCCAGGAGGATGAAAACACGCAAGCTAAGTTTTTCTGTAACCAAGCTCATAATTTACGGTCGCTTTCTCCAACTGCAGCACTGGAGCTATATTTATAAAATCTTAACACGTTAGGTGTTTTGGCTATATTTTGATTACTATAGAAACAAGCTGTGCAAATTTTCACGAGGGTCCCAAAAGCTAGGGGGTCCGGTATTGGTCTTCGTATCCCCCTGGTACAATTTCTCTCTAAGACCCTGGACGATAGTAGCAGGTTTTGATGGTGCGGAAAACTCGACTGCCGTGTTGTAACTCGACTGCCGTGTTGTAGGAACTGTTTGGCTCGGTGGATCGGAACGCTAGAGGGCGCATTGGAGTTGAAGCGTTGCTGCAGCTCCTGAGCACGACTCTGCACCGACAGCTGGAGAGCGACGCTCGCCTGACGAAGCAGATTCTTGAAACTATCGGAAAGGTAAGAATTTTGACGTGAAATAAATAAGAAAATTTTCGGAAACAAAGCCTAAAAGATTTTGTATGTTTGACGTAAAGAACAAAAGTAGCTAAAGAGAAATGCACCTATTAGCAATCAAAATGCTTTTTGCATGGAAAAGGCAAAAAAATAGGTACGGACTTAAATTTGAAAGTTTGTTTCTTCACAACCCCTCAAATCAAAACAGCATACGTAGGAGAAAAGGGTAAGCAACATACACCCTGGCACATGTGGACATGTCTGCGCTGGCATGCAACGACAAGATGACGCTCGGGGTAAGAAGCATGGTCAAACTGGCACATGGTCTTGTGGAGCCATGTCCAGGAGCCCAAGTCTGTTGAAACTTCAGAATTCTTCAAAACAGCTCACCGCTTGTGTTTTGTTGCATTTGTGACGAACTAAGCAAAGTGACAAACATGATAAGAACATTCTCACCCAGCTCGAATTTCATACATGCACATATTTACATAAAAGTCGCAGTGGCGGGTTTTTACGTTACACGGGTAGATTTATATACAGTACAAGGCACATAAAATTTGCTAAACTTTTTCCCAGAATGTCAATAAAAACAACAGGGATAAGGGTGGACCAGGGCCAGCCGGGTTTTCGAAACAAAATGTTGTCGCAAAAGATCGTTTTCGCTGTAGCGAAACCTCTCTTCGAAGCATGAGCTTCTGTTTTTGGGTGGATATTGCGAAGACTTCAAAAGGTCTTCAGCTTCTCGCAAAAATCGAAAAACAATCAATTTTCAAACTTTTATTAAGTCATTTTGATGGCGCTGCATTCGCACGGGGTGCATCCCCGGTTGTGACGCTGCATTCGCACGGGCCACATACCCGGTTGCGGCGTTGGGGGGTTCGTTTGTTACACGTGATTTCGATTTCAAAAGAATAACTTTGTGTCACTTCCCTGCTTGAAAAGTGAAAACATTTTTATAGTAAATCGGTGAAATGGGAGGGCGTGGCTCTGGAAGGAAACGCTTAGCAGAAGTTCGCTGGCAAGACTCCTGTAGGTGGAGATTGCAGGGAAATCGACGTTAAGACCGTTTCAGGGCATGTTCGGTCAAAGTTTCAACGCAACCAAAATAAAGCAAAATCAAATGTTGAGTATTTTTGTTTTTTCGTTAATTTTTTCATTTACGTGATGGGCTCAGACACAAGGCCCACATCACATTAGCTAGAAAAACACAAGGATACAGAAATGATTATACATAACACACCACAGTGCAGGTGCTGCGCGTAATCGATACTGAGGAGGAATGAACAGCCCTTCGCGTTTTTCGTTTTTTCACAGCGCTTTTCTCCTGAGTGACTAATAAGAACCTGCAGCATGATCACTGCAGTTCAATTTGCAATGCACTGATGATGATAACAGGAGTTATCGAAACGTTTGCAATATGTTGTAGATATCGTTTTCACTTGCCGTGGTTTTCATTATATTTGATTTTGTTTTATTTGTCAGCAGACACGAAGTCCATAGTAGAAACACACACTCTCTGCACAACGCAGGTTGACAAAAACAGAACATTTTACAACGGCATTGGTGCTGGCTGAATCACAGGGTTACAGACACTTTCGTAATAGAACGTTTTGCAACGGCGTTGGAGGCAGAACCACATGGTTACAGACATACTTCACAGTTACACTATTATTCGCTAACCTGTAGCACTTGGTACAACACTACTGCAGGGTAGGACGCCAATTTCTAAACTGGTCGAGGCCAGGTAAATTTTTAATTCAATTTATTTGTTTGTGACCAGACTAAGGTTGCCAGTCCTTGAGCGCCAAGGACTGTCCTTGAATTTGCTATCAAAACGCGTTATGTCCTTGATTCTTGAAAAACATCTTGTTGTTCTTGAATATTTTCCGGCGTCCTTGAAAATTCTTGAATATTTTTAAAATTGTTCATTTAAGAACTATTGATTACGTTGAACGTTCGCGAATAAACAATGTAAATGAACAGGGCATTGTATAGATTTGTTCCATCTCAAACAGTTGTGTAGTAAAAAGTAATCATTGAAGAAAGGTTGTGTCGTCACAATACCTTTCGTTTATTTTCAATTTCGTACATGGCTAACATAGCCTGACTTGCCCATACGTGATTCAAGCTTTCTGAAAGTAGCCCATCGTACCCAGTGGCGTGCAGAGGAGGACAAACGGGGCGAAGTCCCCGGGCATCCAAAGAGTGAAACTGCAAAAATCAAAATGCTGTAGCAAGATGATGTTGTAAAACTACTAACACAGGGGTTCCCAACCTTTCCCTGATCATGTACCCCTTCAGCATGTTGACAGATGAAAATGTACCCCTAAAACTTCCTATGACAAAATATATTATCATGATCATTCATAGACATATTTAACAATAAGCATAAAATGATTTTTAATAATAATACTCAGTGATATGTGTATAAATATTTGGAAATAAATAATATGTAAATATATTTTATCTCATCTTCTGCTAGCCTTAAATGTACCCTTTCGGATAGGTAAATGTACCCCTGGGGGTACATGTACCCCAGGTTGGGAACCCCTGTACTAACACATGCTGCATGGATTTGATTTTTCGAAACTTGTGTTCTTTGTCAACACTAGTTTTTACGATACTCAAACGCCAGTAATTCTCACATCCCTCAATACCAGGGACCTATACTCCAGGTGTGCGGCGCACACTCAATCAAACTGATAGTGACGTGACTTAGCTCAGATCAAGTTATCAAGGGAAAATCACAAAAAAGAATTGAAAAATAGTAACGGCCGTATGATTTTCTGAGCCAAATTTGAAAACTGTCCTATTTCAACTTGCTTGGTTTAGCTGACTTTTTGATGCATTAGTTTCCCGTTTCGTTTTTTGATGTGGCAATCTTTGGTGTGCGCTAATGCAGCTTCACACCTATGTTTACAATTGGCCTATGTGTATCATTTCGAGCTTCGTCGTTAATTGGCGTTCAGGCGGATTCAATTTCAGTCCCGTCGCCACAGGGGTGGTTAGGTGGGCTTCTCCTCTCCAGACAAAGCCTCAAGGTCCCCAAATTAAAATATGAAACACTATAAATCAGTGGAGATTTTGACAAATTTTCAATATCAAGCCTTCCTGCACAAACGTGAAGCCCCCCTAGTGAACATTTTCTGGCGACGGTTCTGGGCGGATTGATCATAACGGCTCACACAAACGCGTTCCCCCCAGTGGTCGTACGCATAACAGCCACATATATAAAGCCGAAATTTTCTTGCGTACTTTATGCGCATTTTCAATTCTTGTGTAGTTTAGCAAGTTTCAAACTGTCATCCCTGGGTGTCCGCCATCCTAGCCGCATACCTTCTTCGCTCAACTGCTATTCGACAAGACATTCGCCCAGCCATATTTTTAATTTGCGTACCCATCGTAGCGCTGAGTCTTTTACTTTTTGAATGTGCAGCCTTATATTTTTGCAGTTGCGAACTTCTCTGACGTAGCACTAAGTGTGTTCTACTCCCCTGTTTTAACGCGTTGCCGGATATTTTTGCAGTTATGAACTGCTCTGTCTTAGCGTTAAGTGCTGTATTTTACTCCGGTCTCCTAACTTGGAGTGCTGATTAATTCATGTGCATTGCAGTGACACATTGTAGGCTACAATAACGAGTAAGGAGAGTGCGTGTAGAATAATACACACGCTGCGTCAACAAACTTCGCTAAACCAACGCCAAAATGACGTCATATTGTGACGTCACAACAGCGTATATCCAGTTACATTGACGACCATACGCCCCTCCACTGTTCAATGCTAGAATTTGTTAGGGGGGCATACAATCAAGCAGTCGTCCCGGGCGTCACCAGACCTCTTCACGCCGCTGACCGTACCTCATTGGAAAAAATGTCCTTGAAAAAATTTCAAGTGATCTGGCAGCCCGAGACCAAACACGAAGTCCATAGTATAAGCTCACACACTCTGCATAACGCAGGTTGATAAAAACAGACAACACAGAACGTAGTACAAGGCATTGGAGCCGGCGGAATCATAGGGTTACGGACACTTTTGGCAACTGCGTCGAAGGCTGAACCACAGGATTATAGACACATTCTTAACACTATTGTTAGCTAACACGTAACACTTGTTACAGCACTACTGCAGAGTAGGGCGCTAATTCCTAAACTGGTCGAGTCTATCAAGGTAAAATGCGTATGCATTGTGACATGACGTGCCATCAAGCAAACAGATACTGCAAAGATCGACCACGCATTCACAAAGTAAAATGCGGTTGTAGTGTTCAAAGAATAGTGACGAATACAAACAATCTGACTGCATCAAAGCCCGCAAACAAATGTTGTTAGACTTTGAGCATCTTTCGAGAAACAGGTACTTATTTTTTCGTAACAGGGCCTCAAAGGTAGTAATTATTTTATACATTTATAAGCGATCAAAGGTCTCTCCGACCGCCAATCGGGCCATTTAATAATAGCCTTGTTGTATCTCAGCATTGTTTTGCATAACTATATCATATGGCATTTGGTGTACGCATGAATTACTTTCCAAAATCAGCTGACAATCCTATCAAATCATTTACGAGCTGTATTCTGTATAAAAAACAGAACATTTCACAACGGGTTCTATTTGAATAAGTGCTGATGATGCCTACATCGTAGGCGAAATATATACTCTGTAAGATCTTAAAGTGTCTGATTCTTTGCTGAGAAAGGATTTCTTTCCATAGACTGTATTCTGTATATTGCACTTTTCGTTCAATAGGTGCTGGACATCGAGTTTCTGTGATTTTTTCCTTGAAAAAAATTATGGCAACAGTCGACAACCTTGGTTGCTCCATCAAGCGATATCCATTCCTTATAAGAAACAGCGCAGTAAACTTATTTCCTGGTCTCTACCTGCTGTAGATGAACAACTGTTCAGTCACTGATTTTATAATGTCATTCTGAATGAGATTGTTAACTAGCAGCATCGCTCAATACGACCGGTCTTGAAATGTTGACGGACAACTTTGACTGGGTTCATCGCACGGCATATAGTCAACAACTGCATTTTTATGGATTAAAAAAATGTTTGCAGGAAACTTTCAACGATTTTTGACCTTTGCAGAAATCATCGGATGACATCAGCAGATTGGAATTTTTATCCTTCGTTCCCTATTTTCTCTATTTGGAAGAAATGACGTAGAGCATCAGCGCCGGTCACGTGGCAGTACGTCATCACCAAGTTATTGATTGGTCTGGCGAAAAAGTGGTTGCCTGCTGTTCCAGAGGGTGAAAACCAAGAGAAAGGGAATTTAAAATGACTTGTTTTTGAAACAAGCTCACATAAGTAGCGTTCACAAGCACGTTCCCTGTCAGCTCGTTATTCGTAATTTAATGCTGTTGCGTCTGTTTGAATGGACGCAACCGTTGCAAGAAACTTGAATGTGATTTGCAGATGACAAGCGTCAGTTGAACAGTTCGTGAACTGACCATTATCACTACGGGGGGGAACGTCTCTGACAAAACGTGTTTCCAGCCTTTGAGTGAGAATACATCCTGACTCAGGCCCGTCGCCAATGGGGGTATGTTTGTAGGTAAGGCCCCAAACACAAAATAAAGCTCACCGAAAACTCAAGCTCTCTCCAATGAAACCATTTTAACATTCAAATTGTATTCTACAAAGCCCCTCCAAGGAACAAGCGCATAATCCCCAGCGACGGACCTGTACTACTGTTTAGTTTATCGCTCGCGGTATTACGTTTCATTCTGTGTATTTCCTACGAATCTACACATCAGTCAAATAAAACGTATTGCATGCTGTGTGTTGGTCAAACGGAAATGTTGAAGCCCAACTGCAAACCAGTCTCGCTCGCCTGGGCAAGGTTAAAATATATGCGGTTCGTTATGGACTGTTGCACTGCATGTTACAAAGAACATATTTTCCTGTTCTAGCCGAACATGGAGATTGGAGCCGTCAGGTCTCGTGCGATTCTTTGGTTTGAGAAGGGTTCTGGTCAAAAGAAGCTGTTATTAACAAACAAAAAAATTAGCTTTTTCAAACAGATCACAATTCCCTTACATCGCCGGGAATCCCAGCCAGTCTTTAATTGAAGTTGCAGCGATGTAGTTTCTCACAACCAGACCCGTAACCAGCTTGGGGCACCAGGGATAACCAGCTTGGGGTACCAGGGTGGCGGACAGTTCTATGGGAGGACCACAATTTTTTTAAACTATGTCAAACACATTTTTCCAGGGGGCCTCGCCCCCCCCCAGTTACGGGCCTGCTCACAGCACTGGTCCTTCACCTGTTTATTACGTACAAGCAGGCATCAATGACACATGTGACGGAATAAAAGATGCTTTGTTATCACGGAACAAGCGTGCACTGGAAACACACAGAAGTAGTAGTTGCGGCAAACTTGCACTACATCAACAGGGGGTGGGGGGGAACACATGCGCTGCAGCTTGATCCAAGTGCAAAGCGGACGAATCCATACAGAGCGTAAATTCATGAAGAACAAAACGTTATATTTTGTACAACGTGAGTGGGAGCAATCTGACCAACTCTCTACAGCATCAAGCACAGCTTGGTCAAGTACCGTCGTTTAAGGTGAAGTGCATTGAACCACGTCTCAGTATGATCCATGAAGCCATTGGAGCGTTGGATGGTTGTCTCATATTTTTACATGGCAGTAGATCACGTAACTTGCAACAAAATCATCATCATTGTTGCGCAACAGAAGAGCGAAGGTTCGGAAATAAATATTTTACTGCAGGTCTTCGAACGAACATCAAATCCACACAACCGCCTCCCGCAGTGATGACGTATTTCATCCGAAAAATGATTAAGACCTTCCTCCGTCCAATGCTCGCGATGCGTTATGACATCACGATAAACTTACGTCGAAGAGGGGAAGTGACGTAGAAAGTGCCTTTCGTGCTTGAGGAGGGCGCGTAATAAAAATATGTTGACAGTGAACCCTGATGTGAGCAACATCTCCACACCAGAAAGCGTTGCAGCAAAGACCCTTCATATTCAACGTGATGTCAAGGCCAGGGTGGGATGGGGGGCATCCCCTCCATCAATACTAAAACCCCACACCAGACAGGGCAATACTGGCACGGGTTTGGTTTCAGTGAGAACCATTCAGAGGGCAGGTGGTGCAAAGGTGCACGGCAGCGTACATGGACTGTGGCACGCATAAGTGCCATAACACACGGGGTAATAACTTTGGAAATATCCACACACACAGAGCATCTACATCAAGCCTGCACAACTCAGAAAGCTCGAAGGGCCAAATTATCAACATAAATTTGCAGCGGGCCGCAGAAGCCTGTTTCATTTCGATGTGGAGATTTCGTTGTAGTATGGACGAAATTCTGCGAACGACGATTAGTTATTCGAGGCGGAGCTTTTGCAGAATTTCTTACAAATGAGAAAGTTCTCGCATCGGGTCGTTTGTTGCGCAGGCCTGCAATGCATTGATATTTTTTTGGTGTTTTTCAATCAGTGGCGATTCTACTTGCGAAATAATCGAGGTTAAAAGATACAAAATATCATCAGATAAAACCCTATTTGTGTTCCAGGAAGGCTAAGAATTCTTACATCGCAACAATGATTTGCAGAAAACAAACGGCTTCGTATTATGCGCTTGAGCGCCACATTTGATGACAACGCAATGTATGTATAAACGGAGTCCGTGTGTGTGTGTGGAACACACAGTGTGTGTATGTGGAACACACATTGCGTGTGTGTGTGGAACACACAGCCGTGTGTGTGTGGAACACACAGCCGTGTGTCATGAGCGTTCCACTGACATCGATGTGGAATGCAACAGTGCAGCAAAACGGTTGGTTTGTTGAAAATCGCCAAGCAAGTCAAACTTTCCATCAATCGATAAACTGTGGCCGCAAGTCAGGTGTGGGGTTGCTTGAAGAAGGACGAGGGTGGTCAGGTTGGTTCGGGCGCCATCGCCTTGTTCCGCGATGGGCCGAGTCCGGCACCTAGTGGATCACCTTAGCTTCTGTCTATTGCACGTCTGGGCAACGAACTATTATGACGTTACAGGCACAGACTTCGCCAAAGAACAAACGAAATTTCCATCATTACGTTAAATATTGGAAATGAATGAAATTACGTTAAATTTGGAAAAGGCAATAGCAAGGCCTTTTTGATACACACAAAAAATTTTTCTGCATAAAGTGGCAATATTCTGCCCAGGCATCACACATGCACAAACCGAATAGTGGTTTGCATACAAAGCTTTCACTAAGCAGCGCGGCGTATTAAAAGCGTGTCAACCTATCGATGTAATACGAACAATATCAACTTTGTAAAAAAACAAAACTTAATTATATAAACAACTCAACCAAGACAGAGAATATCTCGCGCGTGCAACAAATAATATTCGAGTTTGAAAAACCGTCTCTGACTCTGAAGTGAAACAAAATGCAGGTGCAGGAGATGGTTGGAGTTCCAGGTTATCACGGCGTAAAATTCCCATTGTTGGCAGCATAAGTGTATAAGTGTAGCAACAGGAAAATTTCGGGGTGCAAAGATTTTTCCCGAACTTGCCCGAAAAGTTTTCGGACAACTCTTTGTGCGAGTATTTGAGTATTTCATCATTTATGAGATGACCTCCAAAAAAGGTCTTCATGTGATTCTTCCCAAGTTGGGCGCCAATTTTATCAGTATTGTCAGGTAGCTTACGAACATTTTCATAATTTTGCCCAGATTTACATGGATTTTCGGGAATTTTGCCCGGATTTTCGACAAATCAAAACTTTTGGGGTACTCTTGCACCCCCTGCACAACTGGCTTGTAGTCACAGGTGGGGGGAGACCCGCTGTCTTCGGCGGGCAAACGAAAATGTGGATCGTGCGATCATTGTCGACGTCGCCATCGCACACGTAACAATCACATTGAAGTACGCAAGTTAGCAACAGCGCGGGGCGGACGCAGCGATGAACCATCCAATAAAAGCGACAAAGCATGTTAATATAAAAATTTAGGGAAACAACGTAAAGATAATAACAAAACATGGAAGGGAACGAACGACTAATCCGCTTTAACCTCTGCATAGACCGCAACACACAACATTTGCCTCGTGATGAGTTGGTCGACTTAACGCGGGTGGTGATGAAACAAACGAACAATTGCTATCAAAGCTGCGGGTCAACCATCAGGTTGTTCAAATGTAAGTTAACCCGTTCAGTCCGACACAAGTTTTCTTTCTACTGCCACTGGTGAAACTTGAACCAATCAGAAAGCTCTGCTCCAACATCGAACCAACGTTAGGCTTTTTTATATAAACCGGAAAACAGGATGTTATTTGTTGAGGAGCTCCACAGGACGTAATATTAGTTCGACCATGATACATCACTTGATAATACTGCCGCACCAGCTTGATAGGTCAGCCATTGTGCAATGGCTGCAAAGCCAACTTCCGAGGGGCCAGTTCGGGCCAAGGAAGGCACTGCCTTCATCAGCTGATGCGTTCGATCTGTTCGTAGTGGTGCTGCCGG